>Ga0164295_10000167_pt1 | contig 55761 bp, 62 predicted proteins | sample GEODES006metaG_FD_111798 | JGI IMG/M metagenome (GOLD analysis project Ga0164295, IMG submission 111798) | Oligotrophic lake water microbial communities from Sparkling Lake, Wisconsin, USA - GEODES006 metaG | ecosystem: Environmental > Aquatic > Freshwater > Lake | place: USA: Sparkling Lake...
AGATTTATCTTTAGCTCTTTTATTAATGATTTCTAAAAGTAATTGTGTATTTTTTTTACCAGTTTTATTTGTATTAATATATTCATTTGCTATACTACCTTGAAATTTATCTTTATGATATAATGAATTATGTGGGTGATTTGGATCATAAACGTGCTTATGATGAAAATAAACATCACCTAATCTATAATCATTCCAATAATCATTACTATATAATTTTTTTATAATATCTTGCTTTTGAGAAGTTAAATTATTTGTAAAGTTACTTGAGTTTATTAAAACTAAAACAAAAATAAAAATTAAAATTAAAATCAATTTATTTTTTTTTTTCATTTTAACTTTAATATTATTTTTTATTTAGTTTTTATTTTTTTTTTTCATTTTATTTAAATCAACATTTTTATTCCTTGTTCAAAATCTATTTTTATTTCCCAACCTAACTCTTTAAGTTTTTTATTACTTATGAAATACCTAGAATCATTAAATGGACGGTCTTCAATAAATTTTATCCAAGGTGTATAATCAGTTGTACCTTTTATTAATTTTATTAAAAGAAAAGCTGTTTCTAAAACTGAATACTCAAAATTTGTTCCTATATTATAGATTTCGCCAATTTGACCTTTAAAAAGAATTGTTTCAAAAGCTGTACAAACATCACTAACATGTAAAAAAGATCTTATCGCAGAGCCATCTCCTTGAACGGTTACCGGTTCGTTATTTTTTAATTGTTTAATAAAAAGTGGTATTAATTTTTCTGGATACTGGTTTGGTCCATAAACATTATTACCCCGTGTTATAATTATAGGTAAGTTATAACTTTTAATATAACTCATAGCAATCATTTCAGCACCTGCTTTTGTTGCTGCATATGGATTTGTTGGTATAAGAATACTCGTTTCACATTTAAGATCATCTCCAACACTTTCTCCATACACTTCATCTGTTGAAACATGAATTATTTTTAAAAGACTGTTTGTCTTTTTTTGATAAAGTCGGCAACTTTCTAAAAGAGTATGTGTTCCTAAAACGTTGTCCATAGTATAAATTAAAGAATCGTCAAATGAATTTTGAACATGTGATTGTGCAGCAAAATGGACAATGTGTGTTATGCTGTATTTTTCAAGAACAAAATTAAGAAAATCAAAATCTTTTAAATTACATTTTATAAATTTATAATTAAAATTCGTTCTTATGGATTCATTTACATTTGTTTCACTTGCACAATAATATAGAGCATCAATATTAACTATAAAATAATTTGGATAAACCTTTGCAATGTAATTTATAAAATTTGAACCGATAAATCCACAACCACCAGTTACAAGTAAATTCATTTAAAAAACTTTTTATTTTATTTATTATTTTTTTACGTTTAAAATAAAATAAATGTTAAGTTTAAAAAGTGATATGCCAAAACATTTACCAAATTTACCAAATGTAGGTGATTTAATTAAAGGAGTAGAAAGTGTTTCTTTAAAAGAAAAAGCACCAAGAAAACCTAGTATAAACCTTAAAGAAATGTTAAAAAATATAAAAGAAGAATCTCTACAAAGAAAGATGGCTAAATTAAATATTGAAAGAAATGGTTTTGGTAAAACCAAAAAAAAAAGAAAGCAAAAGGGTCTAACAAAAGATATGTACTCAATAGCGACAAGTACTATACCAAATGCAGGTAATGGTGCTTTTGCCAATGTATTTTTAAAAAAGGGTACTATTTTAGGAAATTATAAAGGTAAAAAATTAAGCCAACAGGAATACGATCGTTTAAGTGATCAAAGTTATATTTGGGAATTGAGTTCTAAATATGGACCAATTTATATAGACGGTAAGCCTGAAAAAACAAGTAATTGGTTAAGGTATCTTAATGATTCTCGTGATAAACGTCAAAATGTTGAACCTTATCAATATGCAGGAAAACTTTATTATCGTACTATAAAAAATGTAAAACCTGGACAAGAACTTTTTATTACATACGGTGATGAGTACTGGTAACTGTTTTTTAAAAAAATTTAAAGAAATGTGCTTTAATAAACAAAAGTAAAATGAGTAATCAAAATACTCTTAATGACATTATTACACTTGCGTATGATATTTACAATTCAATTGGTCCAGGTTACAACGAAGTAATTTATCACCGTGCTTTTGAGGTTGCCTTAAGGTTAAAAGGACTTCAATACGAATCTGAAGTAATTACTCCAATTGTTTATCAAAATCATACAATTGGTCATGGACGTGTTGATATTATTGTTAATAAATCGGTTATAATAGAATTAAAAGCAATTGCCAATTTGAACAATACCGAAGCAATTATTCAAATTAAAAATTATATGAAACAACACAACATCAACAACGGTTTAATTATTAATTTTGGTCAATGTAATTCAAAAAATATAAATGGATCAATTGGTATCAAGTACCTTTCAGGTAATCAAATTTTTAATTTTGAAAATGGAAATTTTATTGAAAACCTTAACACTTTGCAAGTCGTTTAAGATCTGCGCGGAGTCTTTTAATACTTAATTTATTAACTTTACGTCTTTTTCTTCCAAAATCTAATGCTGCTACCATTTCTGTTGAGTTTGTAGGTGATCCAGGAGGAGCTCCAGCACCACCACCACCTTCTCTTGGTGGTGAAGGAGGTGCCTGTCCATTCCCTGACCAACTTGTTATTACCCCATAATGTTTTTTACTAGATCTACCTGTACTTTGATCAAAAACTTTTATTGATAAATAAGGTAAAGATACATTAGGATTTTGTGGAGAACGTACCCCTGTATTACCTTCAAATTTTATTGTTTTATTTCCTTTTCCTTCAAGATTAGGATCATCTTTAACGTATTTTACTGCTAAAACTCTAACAATACCTCTTCCTAAGTGTGTAGCATCATTAATTACTAATTCATATTCTTTAGACATATTTAAAGGATTACTATCACTAGGTGGTCGTGTTGGATCTTGTGGAAAAATCCAAACCATACTCATAGGTACATGTTCATCGTCCCCAAACATTAATCTATAAATTGATTCGGCCGCTCTTGTTTTTTCAGGAGTATCAGCATCTCTACCAGCTTCAAATATAACAACTCTACTAGTTTTAGGAGGTTTTCTAATAGCTCCTTCTCCTGCAGGTTTTTTACCACCACCACCTGCTGGTTTTTTACCACCACTTCCACCACCTGCTGGTTTTTTACCACCACCTCTAGTTCCTGGAACTTTTACTCTTTTTCCGTAAAGAAACATTTTATACTTTTAAAAATTATTTTAATTTTTTATTAAATTTAATATAAAATTTAATAAAATCTTAAAAAAACGCCCCCGCTTGGAATTGAACCAAGAAAAACAGGTAACACATGTTAAAAATGTAACAGCCTGGTATGATACCATTTCATCACAGGGGCAATTTATTATACATACCTTTCTTTAAGTAAGTTTTAATTTATTTTATTTTAAATTAAAATAACTGTTTAAATTAAAAAATGAATATTATAGACCCTATAAATGGAGGTAAAGTACGTTTGGATTTAGAAATGGAAAATGATGCAGAATATTACAGAGTACCACAATATATTGTACAAAATATTAAAGAAAATTTTGGTTTATCAAAACTAACAATTAATGATATACATGTAACTTGTGTTAAAAACTCATTTCATGTTACTATGGAAATTAGAAGAATTTCTTACCATATTGGAATTAGACCAAATTCTGACAACTTTGAAACAGAATTTTGGCCAATTAATGGATCACCTGATTATTTAAAAACATATCTTGAAAATATATTTAACGCACTTTATTATATATACACTAGTATATTAAATACTAATTTAACAATTTCATTTACATGTGGTACTATGAATTTAGAAAGAATAAAAGATAAATTTAAAAGAAAACCTAAAAGTGCTTACTTAAATATACTCATGTCACCTTCAAAAACATCTCCTCCACCAAGACCTTTAAGAATAAATGCTGTTTTTAGTTCAGAAAAGAAACCTAACAGTATTTCTCCAAAGGTTGCTATTAGAAGATTTAATGTTAGAGGCGGTGGTAAAAAACTTATTTTTGATGAAAATGATGAAAACGCTGAACCTTTACAATTTGGTTTTAAAAAAGCCAAAACAAAATTAAATTTAATTAAACAACATATAAAATTTTTAACTTCTTTTTTAAAATTCACTTAAATTTTCAAACAAACTTAAAACGTTTGCTTGAAACCTTAATTATCACGGTTTTTGAGTCTCGTCACCCCGGTTTGAACGGGGGGCCTACGGATTTTCACTTAATAGATACATTGAAGTACCAAAATAACTAAAAGTTACAGTCCGCCGCTCTGCCAACTGAGCTATGACGAGAAAGTACCCCATACCGGATTTGAACCGATATCCACGCGTATGCTAAAGAAAGTTTGATCTTTCAAGATATACTTCAAAATAGTATAAGCACGTTGTTCTGACCAGATTGAACTAATGGGGCAATATAATATATATATTTTTCTTTAAATCACTTTCAACTTTTCTTTAAAAAAAAAAGTTTAATCACTTTCTTCAACAATTATTTCTTTAACATCGGTAACATTTTCATTGTGTTTTTTTTCATTTTCTTGTTTCATTCTTTTCTCTAACACACATTCTACTATTTCAGTAATTTTTTTTTCTAACTCCGATTCAAAACTTTTTTTAAAACAATTGAATAAACCCATATTGTAAAGATTACTTTTATTATTTTTTTAAGTTAAATTAAAATTAATTTATAATTTATATGTACAATTTTGTACTACCATTAATTTCAACCTTAAGCTCGCCATTAGCAAAATTTGGAAAGGATTTACTTGCTTCAATAATATCATCAAAAAGATACTTGGTAAAAAACTTTTCAAGTATGTTTATGGTAATATCAATTCCTTTAATATTTTCATAAAAAATATTAAAATTGTCAATTTGACTTGGAAAAAAATTATTAAACATTTGTTGAATTTGTTCCTTTGTTGCAAATTTAAATTCAATAAAATAACTAATTCTACGTACTATAGCATTTTCTAATTGCTTTAAGTAATTGGTTGTAATAAAAACCATTAAATTATCGGGTGTTGCAAATCCATCAAAACAATTAATAAAACCGCTAAAAGTAAGTGAGTATTTACTTTTACGTTCTTCTGCAAAAAGTGCATCAATGTCTTCAAGACAAAGAATAGTATTTGATGGAATTTTTTGTATGCATTTTTTTAACTGAGAGTCTTCTAAATCTGGTTGAATATTTAAATACGCTATATTCTTTTTAAAATATGTAGCTAAAGCTTTTATTAAACTTGTTTTACCTGTACCAGGTGGTCCATAAAAAAGATACATTCTTACGTGATTTATACAAAGTTCTTTGTATCTATCCATTGTTAGAGTTTCATTAAATTTTGTAATATCTTGTATAATTTCCTTTTTAATTTTTTCAGGAATGTAAAAGGTATCTAATCTTTTTTGTTTTAATTCACATTCAAGCTCCCAGCGCTCATAACAAGAACGGTAAATATATAATTTTTCATTATTATTAATATATAATTTTTTTGTAATATAAATTAAACTGGTTTGTATAAACTGTTCAATAACTTGTAGTGATTCATGTTCTAAAATTAGTTCGGAGTACTTATAAAAAAGATCATACACTTTTTTATAAATTTCCTGTGTTTTAATTGTAAAGTTTATTTCTTGGTAAACAAATTCAGGTTCATTTATAATAAATCTTGGTTGAAAAGTTTCTTCTTCACATTTTATAAATTCACGTGTAATTGAACTTGGTAAGTGGTAATGAAGGTATTCCAGGATCATACGATAATTTTCATCTGCACGTGTTACAACTACTTTCATTTTTTGCTTTTACAAGTAATTACGTCGCAAAATAAGCGTAGCTTTTTTTGCTTTTAAAGTTTTATTTCTTAAATTAATTTAACATTAAAAATTTACAAACTTTTCATTTGACAATTTACAAACTTTTCATTTGACAATTTACAAACTTTTTAATAAAATTATTTAATTTAGATATATCACGTTCAACTTCATAAAAAGACCAAATTGCATTTGACAAATTTGTACCATAATCAAATCCCAATTTGGAGTCTTTTAATGTTTGTTCATAAATTGTGATAAATTCTATATCAGCATTATACGTTATCCATGTATAAAATGATATATATTTATTTGAATATTGATCACTAACAACCTTTAATATTTTATGTACAAGTTCAATTTCAATTTGAGTTTGCATTACCCTTCTTTTTAATTCTTTTACACTTTTCATTTTTTAAATTAATTTTGTTGTAGATTTCAAAATGGGTTTGTATTTCTTCATCTGAATCCGTTTCTGATTGGTCTTGTAAAAAATTTAAAGTTTCAAAACTTTCTGAAATTTGGTTTGATTCAATAACTTTCAATAAGGGCCCATAAGAACTTTTAGAAAGTTTTATACTATAAAACAAAATTTTTAAATTGTATATTTTATCAAGTTGAAATTCAAAATTTCCATTTTCAACTTTTAATGCTTCTTCAAAAATTTTACCATTTTTTATTAATTTTTTACAATCACAATAAAATTCTTGATTTCTATTTACTAAAACATTGATGTCACGTTTTATATCTTCAAGACGTTTTAAAATGGGTTCTTGAACTCTAAAAAATATAAAATTATCTTTAATTTCCAAAACCTTACAATTAAAACATTCTAAAATAATGTCAGTTTCATAATGATCTTTTTTAAAAACTGTTTTCATTTAAAGTTTTTTAAATTTATTTGTTTAAATTATTTGTTTAAATTATTTTTTTAATTACCATTTCATTTAAACTAAAATGGTAATTAATTATTCCATTATCCCATAATTTATTTATAGTTACTAAAATTATAATTTCCATTCCAGATTTTAAATGGTAAAAATTAAATAAACTATTTTCAAAATAAATTTTAAAATTTTTATTATTTTTTATTTTTACCTTAAAATGAGTATTTTCAAATAAACAATTAATTTCTTTTTTAAATTGTTCTTTAAGTTTAGTTTCAAATTCACACATTTTTGTATAAAATAATTGACAAGCCTTTGTTGGTAAAAGTTGTAAATATATGTAGTCATTGTCTATTTCAACTATTTTAACATATGGTGTCTGGAAGTTTATTATTTCATTTAAATTATAAATTGTTCCTAAATCAGTTACACACTTTGTAAATTTTAAATTATCAAAAGAGATTTCTTTTAAACTTATTTTCATTTTAAATGTTTAAAATAAAATATTTTTGTTTATTTAAATCTTTTTAACAAATTTAAATCTCTTTTTAATTTACTTACTTTTACTCGTTTAACCCTTTTTCTTGTTCTTCTTCCGAAGTTTAAATCTGTTATAGACCATTTACCATTTTTATTATACGTGGTGTTTCCGTTATCAATATTACCACTTTGTTGATTTTTTATTCTTTCTTGTGTATTTAAACCTGTTTCTCTATTTAAAATACGTTTTTTTTCTTTATTAATTTGTCTAGCTAAAGCTTCATCGGATTGTCTAACTGCTTTATCTCTTTGATCTTTAATCCTTTTTTTTGCTTGAGAATCAGACTCACCGGGATAAGCTCGTACAGATACTACCATTCTAGCATCACTTTGGCGTTTTTTTCGCTGCTCCTCAGTTTCATGTCCAGAAATAGCAGCTTTTACACGCTCAGCTTTTCCAGAAAAAGGTTGTTGAGTAGCAGCTTTTTTAACAGGGTTCGGCCCTTCTAATTGTAGTGGTTTTTTAGCATTTAAAGTTTTATTCATAGCGTGAAGCTGCAACAATGCAGCAACTTGTTCTATTTCTTCTTTTGTAGCTGGTTTTTTAACAGATGGTCCTTTATAAGGTACTAAACCATTTGACGCATCAGCTTTTATAACAGGCCTTGGACCTTCAATAGCTAAAGGTTCTTTATAATTTCCAGGGTTTGTTAGAACACGACCTTGAGCCAAAGCCTTAGATACAGGGCCAGGAGGAGTTAAAGGTTTCATAGAAGATGGTGGCGCTTCAAGAAGATGTTGCATAGATTTTCTACCGGCTCCTGGTGTAAGATGAGGCCTAAGTGTATCTGGTACAAATCCTTTTAATGGTCTTTGAACAGATGGTGGTGTATAAGGTACTAAAGCATTTGATGAAGATGGTGGTGTATAAGGTACTAAAGCATTTGCAGACAATGGCATAGATGGTTGTGGGAGAATTGCTAATGGTTTTGCAGGAGGAGGAGCACCTAATATAGGTAACCTAGATGGAACATATCTAGTGTTAAGTCCATTTAATGCTAATTCCATACCGGGTTTAACTGTAGCATTTTTCATAGCTTTAGCTTGTTGAGCAGCTTTAGCTTCAGCAGCGGCAGCTTTAGCTTGAGCAGCGGCAGCTTTAGCTTGAGCAGCGGCAGCTTTAGCTTCAGCAGCTTTAGCAGCATCTGCATCTGCTTTAGCTTTTTCATCAGCTATTTTTTTAAATGCATCAGCTTGTTGAGCAACTTGTTGAGCAAGTGCTTGGTTTGTTATTATTCCAGCTTGATGTCTGCTAGCGTCTCTCATAGCTTGAGCATCACTTTTATCTTTCTTTTCCTGAGCAAGAATTTTTCTTGGTTTTAGACCTCTAAATGCCGCTTGTATTTTAGTAGCAGCGGCATCTTCTCTAGCAGCTTTAGCGGCATCTTCTCTAGCAGCTTTAGCGGCATCTTCTCTAGCAGCTTTAGCAACTCTTCTATTATTTAAATGCCTTCTTCCTAAAATTCCAGCTGCTATCAAAGCAGCTGTACCTCCTGCTATTTTTATTTTAGTTTTATTTGTTTGGTAAAAAGATTTAGGTTTAACTGGTTTTACAACTTCAACTGGTTTTACAACTTCAACTGGTTTTACAACTTGTGGTACAACTTCAACAGGTTTTACAACTTCTGGAGCAATTTGTGGAACATATTCTGGATTAGGTACAAAATTGTATTTTTTTGTTCTTTTAACGGGTCTTTTAAGGGGTTTTCTTTTAACAGTTCGTTTAGATTTTCTTTTTTTAACGGGCATTTTAAAAAAACAAAATATTTTAATTTTAATTTTAATTTTAATTTAAAATTTTAAACTTCCTTTTTAAATCCTTCACATAAACTTTCCATTAATTGACTTGCTGTAACAAAACCTGGTGTTTCTTTATCAAAACTTGCAAGCTCTTCTTTTCCAATTTCTGTGGCGGCAAGTGTTTCTTGATTTTCAACAAAATCTCCATGAATTGTTTGAGCTTCTTCAAGTTCTTTTTGAGATTCTTGTTCAAGTTTTTGTAACGCAGCCCTCTTAAGTTCATCAGCGGCCTGTTCAAGCATTTCACGCTTACGTTCTTCAAAGTGTTCTTTGGCATAAATTTGATTTTTACGATACTCTCCAATAATTTTATTAAGCGTTTCATCTTGATAATTTTGGTCATTAACCATTTCTGGATCAGGGGGCACAAGACACCAATTATACATATCACAAACATAAATATCAAACATTGGATCAAGTCTAATAAGTCTTTGAACATAAGCTGTAGCTTCTTCACGTGTATCAAAAACTCCACGGATTTTCATTCCAATTGAACTTTTGTTTTTTTGATTACCATCAGGGCTTACAAAACTTACACAAGCCCAGTTTTGCCCAGGTACCTTAATAGGATCTGTTGCAAGATTTACTTCCTTTGTGTTTGTTGCTTGAAAAGCTGCGTCAGTTAATACATGAACCTTTCTGATACCCTTTTCATCAAGTTCATCCCAAGGTTCAAGACGTTTTTTTACAGTGTTAGACATTTTTTATATTTTAAATAAAATTCTTTTCTTTAAATTCTCTTTAATCTATCAAGATCTTTTTGATAAATACTTAATTTCCTTTTTTATTTTTGTTTAAAATAATGTATTTCCTTTTAAGACCAAACTGTGAATTACCCGAACTTTTTAAAAATCCATCAATTATAGTATAAAGATCGTTGTTTGTATCATGAAAACTGTGGTGTTGTAAATGTACAAAGGCGTAATTTTTTAAAATGGATATAACATTATTATAAGGTTTCCAAAAATTTGATGTAATATAAGAAGAAATTGATTTAAACGGGAGAACATCTGTATTTGTCCATTCATCTTGGTCTGATTTTCTTGTTCTAGCTAAACTATTAAAATAAAATGCTTGATTTTCAGAATTAACTTTCCAGTTTCTAATGTTTGTTTTTATTTGTTTATTAGGAAATTCTATAAAAAATTCAATTTTCTTAAAACCTTTAAGATATTTTATAAAATTACGAACTAATTTTGGATCAAGATATCCATCTAAAAATAATTTTTTTTCAAAAGTTGGTGTATCAACTGCACATTGACCACCGAGTGTTAAAAAACCTTTTTGATTGATGTCTATAAGTGTTTGTTTTAATGGACCTGTATTTTCAATTGGTTTTTGATGATACGGTGTCCATTTGATTTCATCATTTATAAATTTTACATTTAAATCTAGAAGTTGATCGTAACTTGTTACTTTTTCATATAATTCCATTTTAAATAAAACTTTTATTTTTTATTTAAGAATTAATTAATGGATTATGAACAGTATTTCGGGCCCTATGTTGTTCCATTTGTTTAGCTACACGTTGTCTTGTAGCAGTAGATGCCCACGGGCTTAGATACGGTGTTTGTTCATGACTATGTTCTATAGCCCAATTTCTAGCTTCTTTATTACGTCTTTCATTTTCTTCACGCAGGGCTCGTTGCTGAGGTGATTCTACTACCATACCTTTAATAGATTTTCCAGTTTTTCTCGCTTGGTTACCTAAAAACTGTCTTGTACCTTTATTTGATAAAACAAATGCAGATGCTGCTCCAGCTGCTAATATCCCTGCTCCTATTTTTAAATATTTTTTTACTTTTTTCTTTTTTTGATCAGGTTTTGATCCAAATTTATTGCCTTTCTTTCCAAAACCAAGCATTTTTTTAATAGCAACTGCGCTAACTAATGTACCAGTAGCGCCTGCACCTAATTTTAAATACAGAATTCTTCGTTGTTTAATTTTTTCTTTTAAAATTTGTTCTTGTTGTTTTATTTTTTCTTTATAATTTACTATTTTCTCTCTTTCTTCTAAAACTTTTTCTTTTATTTTTTCTTCCAATTTAAATATTTTTTCTTTGTATTTTAATATTTTTTCTTGTTCCATTGTTAAACTTTGAACTTTATTTCCAAATTTGAATTTTGTATTTATTTCATTATTTTCTTTTGAAGCTCTTTTACGTTTAATCCATCCATAACCAATTAATGGTAAAGCCATTTAAAAGTTAATATAAACTAACATTTTATTTTTATTTTATTTTAAATAGATGGAATAAATTGCCAACGAAGATCTTTACAAATACCCTTCCAAATAAGGTCGTGTTCATATAATTTTTCCCTACTTTTTAATAGAGGAAAGCAATTAAGAAATTCATCTTTGTTAAGAAGCTGGCACATTTTATAAAAAATGTAATTGTAATTTAAAAAATTTTTACGCATAGGACAAATTTGCAAACGATATTTTTCAAAAGGTATCTGAATTTCATCAAACATAATTTTAAGTTGTTGTTCTAATTCTGGTGTTAATTTTGGAGCAGGTAATCCACAAAATTCATTAATTATAGTTGGAATATGTTCGTAGTATTTATTGTATTCTAATTTTCTAAGATAAACCTTAACAAGTTTTGGTGTAAATAATTTTGGATTGGTTATATTATATTTCTTAAATTCAGCTGCAAGTTTTTGGATAATAATAGGAGGAATACTTGTATTTTCTTTAGCTTGAAGTTGATTTAAACATTCTTGAAAATGGTTATTACGCTTGTAATTAAATAAAACAACTTGTTCTACATTTTCTGTATAACTCACACCATTTTCTTCATTATAAAGTATATAATTTGTTAAACCACAATCATTACAAATTTCTAAACTTGTTTTAGGATCATAATAATAACTTTCTGATTGACATGTTTTACATACTTTTTTATTAAACTTATTTATATTTATATTTTTTAATTCTGGATTAAATTTTTTTATATATTCATTATACAATTCTGTTTTATTAGTGTTTATACTAGCATTTACAAAAGTATCCATAACACCCTTTTGTGAATTATCTTCAAAAGATTCACAATTTTCAGAAAAATTATTTACAATTGATACAAAATCTAAAAGATAATTATTTAATTCTGTATCATTTTCAATTAAACTTATTTTTGATTCTAAATCATTTATTTTTTCATATAATTCACATTTATTTTCTTTATTTTGAATTAATTTATCTTTAAGAGAATTTAATTCAAAAAGGTAATCATTTAATTTAGTCTTTTCATTTTCAAAATACTCAAGTCTCTTTTCATGGAGATCATAAATATTTGTACGAGTATCTGATAAGGCGTCTCTTTTTGCAACTTTAAAATTAGCCATTAATTTTCTTAATTTTTAATCTTTATTTTAACTTAAAAATAAAATAAAATAAAAGATTAAATTAAAATGAATAAAATGAATAACGTTTATCAACCATATGGGTGGTGTCTTAATGAATTAAATGATAAAAACCGTGACCAAACCAGTACAGCAACATATGGTGACGGTACTAATTACACTAATTGTATTCAAGGACTTATTAAACCACTTAATCAAATTGGTCCTGAAAATACAAAAAGTGTAAATGATCTTGATCAATATTTTTTCAATCAAGATAAATTTACACCTTCTGGTTCAAATTCTTATAAAACGGAATATTCAAATAGAGATTTACAAGCACCCAGGCCTATTGAAACAAATGAAAACCGATTTATTCTACTTGCATCTAATTCTTTACATATAGCACCTGATACTTTAATGAGTATTTATTTTAGCAATGATAATATAAATCATCTAAGAGATTCAGTAGTACTAAAAGTTAAAGAAAATACAAAAGACGTCATTCCAGAAGGGGTTGATATAAAAAAACCCAATATGGATGATTTATTTTATTACATGGTAAATATTTATCAAAATTATAAAATCCATAATGGTTCAATTTGTTTTGCAAATCTTAGAAAAACTACTGACATTAAATCAGAACTTATAAAATTAAACAGTGATGTTTTACAAGAATATATATCAAAAATGATTTCTCAAATTAAGATGTACATTTATTACTACAAAGATGCGTCACAGTTACCACAACAATTAAGCTTACCTGTACTAACCTCAATGAAAGGTTCTAAGACACTTGAATACAATACAGGATTTACACCAGGAAATAGTACAGGTGTAGCATCTTATAATGAAGTTGGTAATGTAATTTAAAGTTATTCAAAATAATTTCCTTGCATCATTGGTTCATTTGAACCTTTATATTTAAAATATAAAAATACAGCAAGTGCTGCTACAGCCCCTGGTAGAACAAAATTTAATGGTTTTTTGTTTTTATCGGCATCTTTTGAAAATAAATAAAGTGAAATACTCACAATTATAAAAACTATAACTGGTAAAAGTTTAGTTATCATTTTAATTTAAGCTTTTATTTTTAAAATAAAGATAAAACGAGTATTTTAATTTAAAAAAAGGAATACTTTTTTTTCTCTTCTTTTCTGTGAGCTTCATGACGTTCGTGTCTTCTGTGACGCTCTTGGTGGTGGTCTTGATGGTCTTTTCTTTCAGGATGTTCAGCTCTTGAAGAACCAGAAGACCTTGAAGACCTTGAAGAACCAGAAGAACTAGAAGAACTAGAAGAATCTGATTCTGATCCAGAATCAGATCCAGAACTATAACTTGAAGAACCTGAATCCGATCCAAAGTTATTATTATTAACATTTTCAGAAACAATGTTATTTTGAGGTTGATAAGGTGGTGGTTGAAAAGTATTAAGATTACCGTTAAGATTACCATTGATATTATTTTCTTTAACATATGAATTTAAACCATCTATATGGAGATTTTTAGTAGTTTCATTTTCGTTTTCTGGTTCTTCTTCGGGTTCATCAATTATTTTTTCATTATTTAAGATATCACCATCTTCTGATTCTTCTTCTGATTCATCAGAATCAGTATATTCAGCATTATCGTCAAGTGCATTTTTAAGATATTCTTCTAAAATATGATCAAATGGCATCATTTTACGTATGGATTCTTCAACAGCGTTTTCAATAATTTCTTTGACATATCTTTTATTTTTTTGAACTTGGTTAAAATTATTTGTTTTATGATAAAAAAGCATAGGGTCATAAAATATTTGTTGTGCTGATTCAATATAAACTGAATGTATAAATAATTCACAACTTGGTATCTTTACTTTAATGTTATCATTATTACCCTTCAAACGAATACTTGCAAGAATCTTTACACTTGATACAAAAATTGCAGTAACGATGTCCATAATGTATGGACATTTCTTTTTAATACGTTTCGCTTCTTCTTGTAAAATAGTTTGATTCCATGTTGTTACGTCTTTTAAAAATTGTTGAAAAGTCATTATAACATTTTTACCCTCAGATACTTTTAAAGCATCTTGATAGATACTATTGACCCCTTGAATAACAAGAGGTGTAACTATACTTTTTAATTGTTCTGTATATTCGTTTTTTGCTTCAACAATTACTCCAATGTTTAAAGTTTTACTCATAATGTTTATTAAAAGCTTTTTTTTATTTTTTAATAATTAACGAATAAAAAAATAACAGCTTAAATTAAAAGAAAGTCAATGAATTCATTTCAACCTGCAAATAATGCTGAAGCTAGATACACAGGTAAAAATTATACCATTGAACAACCTACTAAATGTAAATTAAAATTAAATGTTCCCTTAACACTGGTAAATGATGTTAATCAAGAACTTAAAAAAGACCACGAAATATCAGGAATTATTTATTGTGATAATAACAACCAAGTAATAGGTGTTAATAAAACAAAAGGAGATGCCGATAGTGTATATACTCCAAATAATGTTATTAATTTCCATACACATCCTGCAAGTGCTTATAACAATGGAGAAACTGTTTGGGGATGGCCTTCAGGAGAAGACATGAGAGAATCTATAAAATTTGCTTTAGCTGGTAATAAAGCTCATCTTGTTTTTAGTGTTGAAGGACTTTACACAATCCAATTTAGTCCATGTAAAATTAGAAAAATGAAAGAACTTTTAGATGACACTGAGCGCGGTATTTTAATTTTTGTAATAGAAGAATATTTCAAAACAACTCATAATTTTAGAGGTATAACAGAAGTAAATAATCTTGCAAAAAAAGGTATTACTATAAATCCATATTCGTATGTTGATTTTGTAAATACATTTGATCTTATTAATTTATTAAATGCAAAAAAAATTAAAAAAGTTAAAAATGTTACAGAATCAACTCAAAATATAGGTCATACTGGCATACACGCTGAAACAAATATAAATCGTTATTCATTTGGAAATTCAACATTTAGTAGAATACCCAATATAGGTTTTCCAGAAGTAGATGGATCTAAAATTCAAAATCAAACAATAAAAGAATACATAAAACAAAAAGATCTTAAAGAACTTCGTAAAATTGATAAACAAGGACAAGAAGATTCATCAAAAATAAAAACAGTTGATGAACTTACAAATTATCTTCACACTATTTTTGAAAAATTTGATTCACGAACATGTGAGATAGAATGGAATAATCACAAACATGCATGGTTTTTTGTAAATTTTTTTCCATCTAATAATTACCGTAATTCAAGTTACCACAATGGACAAAAATTTATTACACCCGATAAAAAAAACGACGTAACAACTGACGTTGAACCTTTTATTAGAATTTTTTCAAATAAAAAAGAAGGTTGTACAGTTAATCAAATTACCCATTCAAATAAATTCAAAATTGGTAAAATGACCAGAATTGGTTCAAGTAAAATGGGAGGATGTGTTAATTGCGGGTTTGGTAAAAAACACAAACAAATTAGTTTAAATTTAAAACAGCTTATATTAGATCTTGAATTTTGTAAAAAACCATGTACAGGTTCAACAAAGTTTGGAAGAACTGATAATCTTTTTATAAGAAATATACCAAATCCCGTTAATTATAATATAGACCCAATTCAACAAAATTATCAAATTATACAAAATTTACCAAATTTACCAAATTTACCAAATAATGATGTACTATACAGATTTCCACCTGCTTTTAATGGAGATGCAAATAATAACGGTGGCCCTATTAATATTGGCCAACCACATCAAGCTCCCCAAAATGGTCGTAAAAAAGTTAAACGAAAACACCGAGAAAGAAGATTTTAAAATTAAGCCCTTGAAGAAACTTGTCCAGCATTTGGGTCACCCAAAGTTGTATACATATTAACAAATGGATATGCTTTATTAATAGAACTTTCGTCATGTTGGAACATGTCGTCAATTGACCTGATGCCAGAGTATGATGAACCTGGAAACACTTTGTTGTAGGCAATTGTACCTGGGCGATCATTGTGACCTTGTTGCCAATTGATTTGTGGATTGTAGATACCCGTTCCAATATCAAGAATGTGTGAATTGGTAGAGTCTTTTGATTTATCTTGTTGCCAAACTTGGTTGTAACCACCTGCAACAAATTCATTACCTGGTAGTTGTTTAAAATTAGAATAAGAATAATCCTCAGGATTTTGATTGGTATAAAATGCAGGTAATTCACCTTTATTGTCAGGATTCCAAATAACATGTAATGGATTTGTAAATAAAGGTGCAATTTGATAACTAGCCGTGTATCTATTTTCAATACCATCAACTTGCTTACCAAGTAATTGAGAATAATCTGAAAGACTACCACCATCAGTTTCAAGATTTTGATGAATTCTAAGAGCATTTGTAGTTGGTTTTGCAATACTACGGTATTGTTGAAACTTAGCACCATCAGGTATGGCACCTTTAAATGTACCTGGTCCATCAACATTAAAATCAGGACGTTTCCAAAGATTATCAACACGTACATCTGGATTTTGAATTGATTGGCCGTTAATACCTGTAGGAGCAGCACCTGGAATGTAAGAAAAATTAGTTGCATCTCTTAGACCATAATTACTTGCTCCATTGGTCCTAACAGTTTTTTGACCAATTTTAGCGTAATGTGGAATAAATGTGGAATATTCACTTTGCGCTTCTGTTACCGGTGCTATACTACCGTTATATGTAAATAAAGTGGTTTCTTTGGTAGTGGGTCTAAGTGTATCTTGAAGACGTGCTTGAAATTGACGCTGTCCTTTAACATTTATTTGAGTTTCAGTTGTAGCAGAAAGCTCACCACGGTCAGTTTCAATTGCATAAATTCCTTCACGTGTTTCTTGAAACCTAGGAAAGGCTGTTTTAACAAATCCATCTGGTGTAGGATTTAAATTATAATCTGATTTAGACTTTAAAGATAAATTAAAGGAATCGTTGTATTTTGCATTTTCAACATTAGGAGCTTTTGCACTAACAAGACCAGGTGGTCCAGTTCCTGGTACAGCTTGATCAAAAACACTACAATTTGGTGTTAATAAAAATTGATCTAAATTCATTTAACGTTAGTTTAATTTAATTAATTATTTTATTTTCTAAAAATAATTAATTAAATGAGTTCAGGTATTCCTTTAGATACCAATTTTAGAAATTTAAGTTGTCAATTAGGTGGTTTAACTTTAAATGGTAATGTAACACAATCAACAGCAAGTTCATTGAATGTTTTAAATGTTAATGATCCAACTGTTGCACAAACTTTAAGTAAAACTATTACTGGAAAATTTTTACAAGTTAATATAAGCGGGGAAATTTATTTTGTTCCACTTTATCAATAAGTTCTTTAAAATTGAAGGTTCATTAATTCTGATTTCCACATTTGGGAAATGGTCGTTGTTTGAAGTTTTTCAAGGGTTTCTTGCATCTTTTCAGATTCTTTTTTAAGAGCTTCTATTTTTTCTGCTGTAAGTGTCCATAACTTAAGATCTAAAAGATAATCGTAAGAATTATCAATTTTTAAAAGGTTAAAAGATTCAATTTGTTTAATGATAAAATCCTTTTTCTTATTAAACACTACAATTTGTTCGCTAATAATAAGTTCAATAAACTTAATTTTTGAATCTAAAAGTTTAAGAGAGTCAGTTAATTGTTTAATAAGATATTCCTTACGCTTAATGTACAACTCCTTTCTAACTTTGTAAAAACGATAAATAAGTTCTTCAGGTGTTGTAACTTTTTTAATTTTACAGTTTTCATCAAAAACGTGCATATTGGTTGTATTGATAATACTTGTCAATTTTAACTTTTTAATCATTTCATTTTTTGCGACAAGTTGGTCAATAACAGTCTTTTGCATAACAATCTTAAAACTAACATTTGTGTCATCACAGTTGTTACGATAGTCAATAATTTCATTTGCTTCAACAAGGGTTTCAAGAAATTCTTTATAAGTTTGTGTCCATTTACCTATAGGAAGTTCGGTGACTTCAACCGTAGTGCCACTTACTTTATAAACCCCTGTTGTGATAAATTTACCTTCCGATTCTTCAATTGTACCTTTAAAACCACGATACCAAGGAAACAAACTTTTTTGTTCAGCTTTACCATCAGAATCAATAAGTAATTTCAAATTTGCAATAATTTCATCGGGATTGTAACAAGGGATATTTGTGCTATAACCTGTACCAATACCTTCACTTCCATTTACAAGAATCATGGGAATAATAGGAATGTAGTATTTTGGTTCAATTGTAAAACCGTCATCTTCAAGGTAATCCAAAAGTTTGTTGTCAGATTCATTAAATAAAACCTTGGTAATTGGCATAAGACGAGTAAAGATATACCTTGGGCTACCTGAATCTTTGCCACCCAAAAGACGAGTGCCAAATGCACCAGATGGATAAAGTAAATTGATATTGTTTGAACCAACAAAGTCTTGAGCCATATTTACAATTGTTCCTTGAAGACTTACTTCACCGTGATGATAACTAGTGTGTTCAGAAATGTAACCACTCAATTGTGCAACTTTGATATCGGAATGTAGTCCTTTTTTGATACAAGCGTAAAGTACTTTTCTCTGTGAAGGTTTAAATCCATCCATCATATTTGGAATACTTCTTTCAAGATCGGCAATTGAAAAATTGATAAGCTCGTGATTTACAAACTGGGTATAACTTTGCTGTAAAACTGAAAAATTGAGACTATTAACTTTACCTGTACTTGCCTTGATCCATTCTTTACGATCATCTTCAAAACCCTTTTTAAAAGCCTTGACGAGGTCTTGATCAGTTGTTTCAGTAAAAGAATAAACAATGGTTTGCTTGGTAAGATTTGTAAAATATTCTTTAGCCTCTACAGCAGTTGATGTACCCAGACCCTTGTAATACTTAATTTGCCAAGTTTTTGTGTCATTGACATTTTTCCAAGTAGTAAAGTCGTCTTGGTTATAGAAAGGAATTATAGTCTTGCCTTTACTAACCTTGACAATTGGGGTAATAATACTGCTTACAAATGAATCAAGTTTTAACAAGCTAGGCCAAAAGGAATGGATAAAGTTGATAATCAAACCCTTGATATGAGAACCGTCATTATCAGCATCAGTAAAAATAAGAATTCCACCATACCTTAAACTTTTAGTAGAAGTGTATTCCTTGCCTTGCTGAAGACCTAAAATTTTCTTGAGACAATTGATTTCTTCATTTTTGAGAATTTGTGCAGGTGTTGCATCACGAACATTGAGTAACTTACCACGAAGTGGGAAAACACCGTAGTAATCACGACCAATAACTGATAAACCTGCAATCGCCGATGCTTTTGCTGAATCACCTTCGGTAAGAATGAGTTTGCACTTAAAACCTTCAACACCACCTGCTTTATTGGCGTCATCAAGTTTGGGAATTCCTGATAAACGAAACTGCTTTTTACCATCGGTTTTTGCAAGGCTCTTGTTTTCTTTGGCTTTTGCAATGTCAATAACATTGGCAGTGATACCAAGTTTTTCAATTTTTTTGATAGTTTCTTCAGTCAATTTGGCAGTACTCCCAAATTTATTGACTTTGGTAACATGGTTTTCTTTGGTCTGGCTACTAAATGTAGGGTTTTCAATTAAACAATTAACAAAAATTAAGATGTTGTCTTTGATATAAGCAGGTCTTATAACGGTGTCTTTGGCTTTCTTTTCAATGGACTCTTTGAGAGAATAAACAATTTGATTGACAATGTAATCAACGTGAGTACCTCCTTCAGTTGTACTTATACCATTCACAAAACTAACTTGTGAAAACTTGTCGTAAGGATTTAAAACAACTGCAATTTCCCAACGATCATTGATTTTTGTATAAACCCTGGGAGTTTTACCTACAAACAAATTGACAAAGTCTTCAAAATTTTTAACTGGGATTTTTTGTTGATCAAAGAAAATATTTACATTTTTATTAGTTATAGCAGAACCCTCATAAACCCTTGATAGAAAAACTGCGGTTGTATCAGGGTCCATTCCAGTCATTCCAAAACGCTGATAATCTGGAATGAATGAAATCTTTGTAAAACTTTTACCCTTCTTGGGTACAACTTGAGCTTGAGTCTTGGTAGTCATATTGTTGCTCCATGTTTGAGTGTAATGATTTTTGGAATCGCAAATTTCAACAGTAAAAAGTTTGGAAAATGCATTGGTAAGCTTGGATCCATAACCATTTAAACCCCCGACAGTACGTGCTTCGGTGTCATCGTAATTGCTTGAAGTATGGAATTCACCAAAAATGATCTCTGGAACATATTTACCAAGTTCCTTGTGAATTTCAATAGGAATACCTTGACCATCATTAAGAATAGTAATTTGATTGTTGTCAAAGGTAATTTCAATACGTTTCATTGTAGGGTCACGTTGGCTATGATCTGTTGCATTGGTAAAAATTTCATCAAATATTTTATAAAGACCTGGACTCGTTGTAACTGTTTTCTTGATAAAAACACCGTTTTCAATAATCCAACGCTCTGTTGTAAAATGAGAGGTATCACCGATATACATTCCAGGGCGGTGTAAAACATGCTCAAGCTGGGACTTCTTCTGGTAGGTTTCTTCAATACTCTTTATAGACTTTGGTGCCATATTTTTTAAAAAAAAGTAATTTCTTTTTAAAAGTTCCTGGTTAAATCAAAGCTTATTTCCTTAAATAAATTTAAAATTTGTCAAAAAAAATAAAAGTCAATGACGTTTTAAGATTTTGCAAAATCTAAAATACTACTATAGTCTCTTTTACCTTTATATGTTTCCCCATTTGTATTTAAGATAGTTGGAAACCCCTTAACACCGTATTTTTCAACAAGATCTGGATTTTTGTCACCATTTATTAATTTTATTTTTTTATTTTTACTTACTGCTTTATTAAAATCTTCCATGGATCTTTTACAATATCCACACCATGGAGCATAAAATATCAAAACAAGATCACCTGTATTTTCTTGATCTGATTGTTCATCTGATTTTTGATCAGATTGTTGATCGGATTTTTTATCAGTTTGTTGGTCGGTTTGTTGGTCGGTTTGTTGGTCGGTTTGTTTATTGTTTTCGTTAGCACTAAACCCGCTTCTATTTTTATAAAAAATGAAAAGTAAAATGAAAATTAAAAGTAAAAGTAATTTTGATTTGTTTTTCATTTTATTTTACTTTTATTTTAATTTTACAAATATTTAATGCACCTTAAAGATTAAAATTTAATTTAATAAAACAAATAATGCCTAAAATATTAAAGTACGATGACTCTCTTTTTCCAAAACCTGTTTATTGGGGTAAAATATTGATGTATATTAATCCAAAATGGGATATACTCTACCCTTTTGTAAATATAATAAGAATACTTCCAAAAGATACTATAATAAGTCATAAATATGGAAAAAACCAAGACAATATCCGTGTTTATGGAACACAATACAATCATTGTGTAGTTGGTATGGATTTAAAAATGAGAACTGATTACATCAATGAATTAAAATGTGTTAAATTTGTATTTATTTTTTCAGATACTCAAGACACATTGGCAGATAATCTTATAAAATATTGTGAAATGTCAAAAACAAATTTAATATGTTATTCTAGTTTAGATTCAATTTACCACTTTTACAACGAAAATGTAGTTGAACAGTTTAAAGATCCACAACAAGTTATTGAAAAAATGGTACTTATAAATGCCCAAGGAATGGCAGATAAAATACAACAACTATTTCCAGAATTTGAAATAACCCATGAAGTTGAAGTAAAAGGTGAATCTAAATTAAGTAGTTCTTTAAAAATTTTAAAAGAAAAATCTCAAAACAAAAAGGAATGTTATAAAATCCCGTTTGATGCAAATTTTAATAAATTAAAATATCTTGAACAATCTAAAAAGAAGGTTGTTTATGAAGATTTTAAAACAAACCTTTCACAATTTTTTAAGAAAAAGTGTTAAAAACGGTGAGATCGCAATCTCCTTTGGAGATTGCTTTTAAAACATTTTTTGTGTGTGTATATCCATCCATATATATGTTAAAAATAGTATCATTTGATTGATTTATATTATACATTTCATTATCATATTTTTTACTAATAATATTAAAAATAATTTCTTGATTTTTAATAATAAGTTTGTTCAACATTCTTGTTAAACTATTTATTAGATTTAATATATTCCATTTTGAAGGAATATAAATACTACCAACTGTAAATGCTATACTCGTTTCTGGATCTACTAAATTACATGGACAATTGTTACAAATTCCTCCATCATAATAAAAATCTTCACCAATTTTATAAGCTGGAAATAAAATTGGTAAAGCGCTAGTTGCCATTATACTGTCTATGACCTTTACATGGGGTGTTAAAAGGTGATTAAAATAAACCAATTCAATTGTATTAATATTTAAAGCACATGTGGTAAATTTTATACCAGTTAAATCATAAAGTTGTATAAACGTTAAATTGTCACTAACATTTTTATTTAGTTTCATTAAAGTTAGTATTATATTTTTATAATGTGTTCCATGTAATATGGATTGATTTGAAAGTATTGAATCAAGATCAATATCTAGATATTTACTTAAATCTAAATTCAAAAAATAATTTAAAATTGTTTTGTAATCTAAGTTTAAAACATAAAATAATCCAAATATTGCACCAACACTTACACCTATTACTTCATGGATTTCTTTAAAATTGATTTCTTCATTTAACGCTTTAATTGTCCCTATATATGCCCAACCTTTAAATCCTCCTCCGCTAAAAATAATATTTTTTAATACCATTTAACTTTAAAATGTTTTTATTTCCAACAAAAAGCCTATTTACCTTAAAAAATTATTTTGTTTAAAGGTTTAAAAGCATAAATTAAGAGTAATTTTATGGTTAATTACTTTGATTGCAAATACCTTACACTTGTTGGACATGTTCAGTCTGGAAAGACTAATGAAGAAATTAGTTATGTCCATGCTAGTGTCAATTCAGGATTACCTGTAATATTCCTTGTTAGAAATATTACAGCCGATCAATTACAGCTTTCAACAAGAATTAGTGATTTTAATAAAACTGTAAATGTGGGTTTAAATGTTAAAATACTTTCACAATGTAGTATCCAAGAAATTGTAACTTCCATGGAACAAAAAGGGGTCATCATTTTACTTTGTAACCGGTTTCAATTACAAAAAATCAAACAAGTTTTACAAATTTATCAAGGTGACTATAATTTATGTATTGATGAAGTTGATTTTTCTATCAAGACTAAAAATCTAGAATCTTATAGTGACTTTTTACTAGATCAAATTAAAAAAGGTGCCAATCACATTCTAGGAGCAACTGCTACACCTGTAGCCGTATTTACTACTCAGCGAGATGTTTGTAAAATAGTTAAACTCAAACCAAATAAAAAGTATCATGGTATTGAATCACTTAATATAAATTTTGTTGAAAACTGCGTAACAGTTGATCCAAGGTCTGATGAAATTACAATTAAAAAGATTTATTCAACACTTTTACAAAAGGATCACGCCGTTTTATTACACACTGTTACTAAAAAACGTAAAAATCAAATAAATTTAATGAACTACATCTCAGATCTTTTTCCACAATTTACTTACATTGTTTATAATGGTGATGGAATCCGGGTATTTTGTAAAAATAAAAATACACCTTTTACAAAGACCAAATCTCTTAATAAGTATTCCCAATTTATTTTAAAATACCATTTCCTTGGCAATGGACATCATTTTTTTGAAAATTATTCCATTTCAGAAGTTCTACAATTACTTGTGGAATGTACTCACATTAGTATAATAGCTGGAAATCTTGCATCAAGGGGTATAAGTTTTGTAAGTACAGATTATTCTCTTCATCTAACTGATCAATATTACAATGCCGGGTTACAAACACATGGAGAAAATTATCTTCAATCCCTTAGAATATTAGGATGTTATAACGACTCTCTACCACTTACCTTGTGGTGTAATGAACGTTCTTGGAAAAACATTATTCAACACAACAATCTTATTAATGACCTTGTTAATAAAACCCACAATGATAGTCAGTGGTTATCTAATATTAAAGAAATTTTAGTTTCAAAACCTGATAGTCCTTTAACAAGACCTGCATTGACAACAAAGTTTCGTAAAGTTAGTAATGAGCATTTTGCAATTGATCTTGAACTTGAACTTGAAGAAATTTAATTTATTTAAAGTTTAAAAACAATTAAAAATAAAGAAATGGGTCAAAATAGCAGCAAAACTTTTAACGATGAACATTTTATTCCATCAGAAAGATTATTTAAACTGTCTTACACAGTTTATAAAAGTACAAGCAAATATGATAATGAAGTCCAAACTGTAAATCTAAGCAATCTTTTAGATGAATATCATAATAATAGTAATATTGGTGTATTCATGCAGTTTTTTTATCAAAAATTTAAATTCAATGGTTATAATTTAAAACCAATTAATTTTGATTTTGGTTATCGTAGTATCCATGATATAATAATGGATATCAGTAATAATGGTTTTCCAGTTAGTAATAATGAGTTTTTCAAAGACATAAAAATTATAAAAAGTTGTTACAAACCGAGTTTAGATACTATATATAATTTTTTAAATCAAGGAAAGCTTTTACTTGCTATGATAATCTTGGACACAGATTTTATAACAGAGTGCTTAAAATTAACTCAAGAAAATCTTAAAGATATTGCTACAGACGCAGTTGTTATTGTTGGGTATGACAAATTTAATTTTTACATCAAAACAAATTGGTTTAAATTTATTGTAAAAGTTGAAAATAAATACATAAATAATATCAAAGAAATCTGGGATATTGATATATTTTGATTAAATTAAAAAGTTGATTAAATTAAAAGTTGTTAAAATTAAATGAAATTTTTTATTTTAATTATTTTAATTGTTTTTGCTTTTTTTATAATTTGTAATAAAAAAGATCATTTTATGAATGATAATCCTTATAAAAGAGCGGCTAATATAGCTGTAAATTATTTAGAAAATATAAAAATTAAACCTAAATCAGCTGTTATGTTTGATATAGATGACACACTTTTACTTGTTGATAAATTTAAATTAAGTCCTATAAACCCGATTATAGACTTATTAAATTATTGTATTACTAGAGACATTCTCATAGTAATTATTACAGCACGTTCAGACGTTTATAAAAAAGAAACCATAAATGATCTTAACAGATTTGGTATAAATTATAGTTACATTTATCTTCGTAAAAGCCCCGAAGATGACAACGATATTAATTTTAAATCTCGTGAAAAACAAAGACTTTATGAAAATTATGGTATAACTATTTTAATGAGTGTTGGTGACCAATTAACCGATGTTGTAGGTGATTATTCTGGGTATTGTTTAAAATTACCTAGTAAATCAGACCCAAGATTGTTTGAAAAAAAACCAAATAACCAATACCTGAGTGAGGTTTTATTTAAAAAATAAAATAAAATGCTTTTTAAAGTTAATATAACTTATGAACGTTCAAGAAGTAATAAATATTACCAAACAAAGAAAAACAAGACTCAAAGATATAACTTTAAAAATTGTTGAAAATATCCATAAAAAGATTAAATACTACGCTCTACATAAACATGAAACATGTTCTTATATTATTCCTGCTATAATGGATGATACTCCAATTTATGATAGAACTACTTTAACAAAAGATCTTTTTAAAATTCTTGATCAAGAAGGATATATTGTAACTGCATTTGAAAATGGACAATTAAACATTTGTTGGAATGAAAAACTTGTACAAAAGAAAGTAAATTGTGATCGTTATATTTTGACACAAGAAGAAAAACGGTTAAATAAATACAACAAAAATTCTAAAATTATTAATGATCGTTTTTCATTTTTATCAAATCCCGCTAAAACTGTAAAAGAACCTACATTAGAAGAAAAGGTTGATCGTGAAGTTGAAAAATATTTAAAACAAAAAGACAAACAGCAAAATTTACTTGCTAAATCTATTGGAAATTTTACTAAAATTTAAAAGATTTAATTAATAAATCTTCGTGGTCTATATAATACTCTTGTTCTAGTATTAGTTAGTAATATTATATTCATAATAATATAATCAAGGTCATCAATTTGATTAAGAAAAATTATACCAATTCTATGAGGTTCTGTTGGAACTATAAACCTTATACGGTCCTCATTTTGATTATAAGAAAGAACGGTAAAACCTACAATTCTACCATCTGGTACCATGGAGCTTATGTGTAATCTTTGACCAGGTTCTAAGTGATTTCTTATAAAATGTTTTAAACGATCTTGTACATTAGGAGGGTGCATTTCTTTTAATTAAAAACTTTTATTTTAAATTTGATTTAAATAATTTATTCTTTTTTGTATTTCATTAAACCTTGATTCAAACTTTGTTAAAACATTTATAATAGATTTTATATATTCTTGATCTTTTTTATATTTAAAAAATCCTGGACCAAGATCGGTTATAGCATGGATTTCATTAAGTGTGTTATCCATATTTTTTAATAAGTTTATTATTTTTTCTTTATAATCTAAAATATAAATTGGATCAAGGTCTTCAAGAATAAGATAAGTACTTCTAAGACTAAGTGTTGAAATTAGACTATTATAAATTTCCATTAATTTATCCATATTTTTTTCTAAAAAATCTCTTCTTAATTTGTAAGAATATTCATTAAAATCAAGTGTAGAACGTTTTGGGAGAGTCATTATTTCTTTTATTTCTATTTTTTTCCTCAATTCTTTTATGGTTGAATTTAATTGTTTGTTAAGCTTTTGATTTTTTTTTAAAAACTTTTCTAACCTTTGTAACCTTGGATCCATTTTTACTTTTAATTTAAAGAAACATTTTAATTATTTTGGTATAAAACTGTAAAAGTACGATTTGGAAAAATTTTTGTTATTTCTTCAATAATAAAATTAGGGTTTTGTCTAAGTAATCTTGATAATCTATAATTAAACGTGTTACCATAAGAATCACGTATGGTAACTATTCCTAAGCGACGATCATGATTACCTCTAAAACCTGTAATAAAATAATTATTTTCTCCAACATTATATTGTGTTCTTTTTACAAATAATATTTCGCCTAAATTTAAATTTAATATACAATTCATTAAAAATGTCATTAAAGGTGTATAAGTCATTTTAATTTTAATTTAAAGAAACATTTTAAATTAAAATTAAAAATAAAATGAAAATACTTTCATTTGATGTTGGTATTATAAATTTAGCATATTGTATATTTGATAGTACTACTTCAAAAATAACTCATTGGGGTATTATTGATCTTTGTGAGCGTTGTGACAAAGCCACTGTTAAAGTTAAATTTTCAGCAAAGGTTCCAAGTGGTAAGGAAAGTATAGCAAAAGCTGCAAATGATATTCACATAACTTTAATAAAAAGTTTAGACAACCTCCCATTTTTACTTGAAGTTGATTACATTGTTATAGAAAAACAACCTTCTTTTAACCCAAAAATGAGAATAATAGGTGGTTGTTTGCAAAGTTATTTTTATATTAGAGGCATTGTTGATAAAAATATTGAAAAAATTACTTCAATTGAATTTTTTAGTCCCAAACATAAATTAAAATGTTATACAGGACCTGAATTAAAACTTGAATCAAAGGTTAAGAGTAAGTATGCCCAAACAAAAAAGATGGGTATTTTGATAGCAAGGTCAAAATTAAATGAATTAAATGAAACAAATGAGTTCAAACAGCTTTTTGAAACAAGTAAGAAAAAAGATGATCTTGCCGACTGTTATTTACAAGCTATAACATTTTGTTTATTTAAAAAATTTACAAGTTGTGACAAAGTCACAACGTTGAAACGAGCTACCAACGGTGGCTCTTGTACAAGCACACAAAACGAGTGTGAAGAGTCACAAACTAGTTTTAGATTACTTAATAAAACTCAAATTAAAAAACAATTTAAAGAATATTTTGATGAACAATTTAATCAAGGTGAAAAAGATATTGAAAAAGTTTTTGACTCCATGGATCCTCAATTAAAACAAAGTATTGTTTTAAAATTTGGTGAAGATTACCAAGATACTATTTTTGATAAACTTTCCATGAAAAGTTACAAATCAAAATTGTTTAAATAAGTAAAACTTTAAATAAGTAACTCAATTATTTTTTCTTTAAAATCTGTAATAGTTTTATGGAAAACACCACGAAGTTGAATAAATTGATTACGATTTTCAATACTATTTAAAATAGTATCTATTGATACCCAACGAATACTAACTTTTTCAATTATTTTTGTGAGAGAACGGCTATCAAATTGATATTTTAAAAAATTAGAAGTTTTATTAAATGTATCAGAATAATTTAAAAGATCTATATAAACTAGATACATGTAATAAGGTGATCCATTTAAGGTTTTTGATTCAATTATTTTATCATTCATTTTATCATTACATTCTTGAATACTTAAAACTGCTCCAAGAGTTTCTTCATAAAACTCTCTTGAAGCTGTATTTTTATGATTATTTTGATCTTTAAATTCACATCTACCTCCAAAATCTGACCATTCGTTGTCATTATCTTTTCCAAGTAGAAAAACAAGCTTACCATTTTGATCAAATGAATATGGTAAAATTCCAGCCGAATATCTACTAACTGGTTTATGTATTTTTTTATAAGTCCATGACGTATTATTATAATTATTTTGTTTCCAATTAAATGAATTACTCATTTATAAAAAATATTTTTATTTTTTTAAATTAAATTAAACAAAAAAAATAAAAAAATAAATAATCATTTAAATTAAAATGAAAATAAAGTTACTTTTAATATTATTATTAATCCTTTTCTTATTTAAAAAAAAGTATTCATTTTTTGAAAATAAAGGGTATTCCACCATTGAAGCAGAATATATATTACCACAAATTTACAACAATTTAATAACCGCACAAGAATCTGAATATATAATAAAAACTGCAAGTGACAATTTTGTAGAATCAACAATATTATCAGGAAATGATACTAACATAAGAAAAAGTAAAACAACATGGTTATATAAAACAGATCCTATAATTTATGATATTATGATGAGAATTTGTAATATTACTGGTAAAAATTTAGATAATGCTGAACCCTTACAAGTAGTTAAATATGATCCAGGTGGTTTTTATAAAGAACATCATGATGCATGTTGTGACGATTCAGAAGTATGTAAAACATTTGTAGAAAATGGAGGACAACGTAACTTAACAGTACTTATTTATCTTAATGACTCTTTTACAGGAGGTGCTACAAGATTTCCTAAATTAAATAAAGATTACAAACCACCTAAATACGCTGCACTTATATTTAGACCTTTAGAAGAAAATGGTAATAGATGTCATCCATTGGCATTACATCAAGGATTGCCTATTGAATCAGGTGTGAAATATATTTGTAATTTATGGTTTAGAGAAGGAAAATATAAATAAAATGCGTTAAAGAAGTTATAAATTATAAATTATATAAAGTTAAAAGTTAAAATAAAATAATGAGCGATAGTGAAGAAGAAGTAATTAAGGTTGAAAGGGGTGATTCAAAAAATAAAAAGATCAATATTAGGAATATTGAACCAGTAAGAGGAATCAATGTTATAAGAAACGAATCAAGTGACAGTGAATCTTTTAGTAGTGAAAGCGATTCTATTCCAGTTAAAAAAACTAAAAAAGTAAAAGTATTAAGAAAAAAACAAAATAACTTTATTTACCAAAAACCAACTGAATATGATTATTCAGCATTTTCAAATCCCAAAAAAGTAAGACAACAAGAAGAAATGTCAGAACAATCCAGTGTTTATGAATCTGAATCAGGTGGTAGTGAAAATTACCAAGAACAAGAACAAGATCAACCCCAACAACCAAAAGAAACATGGGAAGATAAACAAAAAATGAAACAAGATCTTTTATTTAAAATTTTAGCACTTGAAAAAAAAGGATTTGAATTTTCTAAAAAATTTACAATGACCTCAAATTATGAAGAAATGATGTTTGAATATCAAAAAATTAAAAAATTTGTTGAAACCCAAGCAGCTATTAAATTTTCACGAAGATGTTTAATGGCATGTGTTACAGGTATTGAATTTTTAAATAAAAGATTTGACCCATTTCATGTTAAACTTGAAGGATGGTCCGAAAATGTTATGGAAAACGTTGATGACTACGATAATATTTTTGAAAAACTTCATGAAAAGTATGGAGGAAAGAAAGAAATTGCTCCAGAAATAGAACTTTTACTTACACTTGGCGGAAGTGCATTTATGTTTCATCTTACAAATACATTATTAAAAGGACCTGGTATGGGTGACCTTCTTGCTCAAAATAATCCAAATTTTATGGCTAGTATGATGGGAGCAATGAGTCAAGGAATGAAAGACCAAAAACCTCCTACTGGACAAAACATGGCTCAAATGTATCAACAAAAGCAACAAGAAAGCTTCCCAAAGCCAATGGATACACGTACAGGAAGACAAGAGATGCAAGGTCCCCGTATAGACCGTGATCTTTTTAATGGAACACCTCTAGCAACTAATCATCCATCAAATATTCAACAAAGTTCTATGCCAGTTTATCAACAAAGTTCTGCAATTCAAGAAGATGATCGTTATTCAATAGCTTCAAGTGATTCAAGTTTATCTTCAATTGAAAGTGTAAAAAATGTTAAAGTTGTTAAAAAACGAGGTAAAGGTAGTGGAGGGGGTCTTGAATTAAATATAATATAACTTTAAAAAAAAATAAAAGCTTTTAATAAACACAATGAGCAAACTTTGTTTTGCTCCTTTAAATCAAGCTTTTATTTTAGGATCTGATACTATAAAAGATACTAACGCTGAAATAGAAAAATTAAAAAATAGAATAGGTGATGTTGCAATTGTTAAAAAAAAAGAATCAGAACCTAAAGCAGAGGGTCTTGAAAATCAAAGTCCTTTAAAAATTGAAAAATTAAGTGAAAAAAATAAAAGTGAAAATAACGATTTAGACTTATTAAAAGTAATGCAGGATCCTAATTTTGATAATCTTGTTAAAACTTATATAATGATAAAAAATCCAGAATGGATAAAAAAACCAGAAAAAGAAAAACCAGAAAAAGAAAATTCAGAAAAAGAAAATAATAAAATTTCATTTTCAAAAGAAAACTTTGGTAAAGAAAACTTTGGTAAAGAAAACTTTGGTAAAGAAAACTTTGGTAAAGAAAATTCTTGCAATAATATTTTATATTTCTTAATAATATCATTTATATTTTATCTTTTTTTAGAAAAGATTTTAAAGAAATAAAAAATATTAAATTTAAAATGAAATTAGATCTTCAACCAAGACATTACTATTACTTAACTTTTACATCTAATTTTACACTATTTTCAATTTATTATAGTTACAAACTTGGTTTTTATCTTGAAACAATACTTTGCACTTGTTTGTTATTAACAAGTATAAATTACTGGCGATATCCTACTTTAGGTTTTAGAAGAAATTTGGACCGTTTTTTTGCAGTTACGAGTGTAACTGTACAAACCTTTCATTTAAGAAACCAATCAGCATTTTATCAATACATTATTTTAGCATTTATTTCAATTTATTGTTACAGAATTTCAAATTACTGTAATAATAAAAAAATGATAAATTTATGTGTATTTTACCATAGTATGCTTCATTTATTGGGTAATGTAGCTAATATTATACTTTACACCTTTTAACTTCTTTGTAATCTAAGATTACTTTTGTGTGAATTATTTTTATTGACTTTTAAATTACTTATTTCACTCACTTCGGGATATACAAAATTATGTCTTATTAAATTTACGTGATAAGTATCAATTATTTTATATTTATTTCTAAATTCTTCTATATCAAGATAACCTCCAAACATTTTTAAACATTCACGAGGTGGTGCTGGAGATATTCTCAAACTTGTTTCAATGTTGTAAAGCTGTTGTATTAAAAGACATAAAAAAGTATTTCTTTCATATCTTTTATGATCTGACATATTATTATTATAACTTTTGCTACAATTCCATGAACAAAAAATACCAGTAAATGTAAATCTTTTTCTTAAAGGATCATATTTAGTTGGTAAGGTACATGGAATGTTATCAAATTTATGACAACACCACCAACAACATGTATCACATTTATCAGGCCACTGGTTATCAACAACAACATTTTTAAGACATGTCACTACCCTCAAACGTTTTACATTTTGTTCTTTAATATTTTCAGTAAAATCTGTAATGTATTTCTTATTTTCTTTGTAAATTTTTTCAAAATTTTCTTGTTTTACTATTAATTCAACTTCTTGCTCTTCATCAGACTCCAATTCATTTTCGTTAATTAAACTACTCTTATTCAAAAGTCCTTTAAAACAATTTTCAGTTGTTTCTTGTGCATTTTTTTTACTTACCGTTATATTTAAATTACCAAATGAGATTTTTTTTACATTGGTTTCTTCTTCTTCTAATTCATTATCTGAATAAACAATGTTATGATTAAAATTATTTATCTCATTTCTATTTATAATTTTATCAAAGTTTTCAAGTTCATATTTTTTTTTACGCCCACGTTTTTTTTTTTCTACTATTTCTACTATTTCTATATTTTCTTCTATACTACAGTTCTTAGGCTTTCTTCCTCTTTTCTTTTTAACTTCTTCCATTTAAGATAACATTTTTTTATTCTTTAAATTCACTTAAAAAAATAAAAATAAAAGTTAATAACATTTATGGATTTCTTAAATTTTTTTAAAAAGACTAACAAGATTAATAAAGTTTATCTAATAGTAAAAATAACAAATTATGAACTATTTGATGAAGAATTTATGCCTCTACCAGGTGTTGCAAGAGTACAACCACATTGGGAATACTTTCCTGATAAAGGTGTTATTAAAATAGATTTAAATCAAGAAATTGTAGATTTTTTAAATAAACAACATTTATTTAAATATACATTTGATGAACTTTTTGAATTAAAAATTTTTGAAGAATATCTTATAACAATTGATAAATGTCTTTTTAAAGACTTTAGTGAGCTTTTTATCTACATTGAATACACACTTGATAATAAACCATTTATAAATTTTTATTCTCAAAATGATACAATTGAATCACTAGATTTTACAACAAAAAATTTTAAAAATAATGAACTTAATTTTATTAAAGCTAAATTAATAATCAACTCAATTTTTTTAGATATAACTGACTATATTAAACTTTTTGCAAATAATAAAAATGAAGTAACGCAAGAAACAATGTTATTAAATTACAATATTGATGCAAAATTAAATGAAATGTTTTTAAAGTTAATTTAAAAAAATAAATTTTAAAAGCCTAAAATGGCATCTTTAGAAAATGAATATACACTTTATATAAAAACCGTACAGTCGCAAAGTATTAAAATTTTAATTGAATCATTAAAAGAAGTACTTACAGATATTAATATTTACTTTGATTCAAATGGTTTTAAAATCATGACCATGGATAATGCCAGAGTTGCGTTAGTTTATGTAAGACTTCTTAAAGACAACTTTGAAGAATACATTTGCGAATCTCGCCAAATGTGTGGAATTAATATGATTTATTTTTTCAAATTGCTAAAAACTGTTGGAAATACAGATGTACTAACATTATTTATTAGAAAAAACAATAATAACCAACTTGGAATTAGAATTGAAAATAAAGAAAAAAATACAGTTACAGAGTCATATTTAAAAATGCTTGATATTTCTGAAGAAAAACTTGAAATACCCGATATCTCATATGACTCCGTTATATCCATGCCTTCAGTTGATCTTCAAAAATATTGTAGAGATCTGGCGGTTATTTCAAACAATGTAAATATTTCAAGTACTGAATCTAAATTTATTTTAGAATCAAATGGAGACTTTGCTACTCAAAAGATTATTATAGGTGAAGCTCAAAATGGATTAATTTTTAGTAAAAAAAATCAAAATGTAAGTGAAACATTTGATTTAAAGTACCTCAACAGTTTTACAAAGAGTACAAATTTATGTAGTACTGTTGAAATCTTTCTTAAATGCGAATATCCATTGGTTATTGAATACAATGTTGCAAATTTAGGAAAATTGCAGTATTGTCTTGCTCCAAAAATTAAAGAAGAATAAAATTAAAATTATTTTATTCATTATTTATTATTATTATTTTAAATGTTATTTTAATTTTAATTAACAAATATATAATCCATTTTTACTATTTGAGTAATGTTTTTTATTAACGTATAATGTTTTTTTATGTTTTATTGGAGAATATTCAAAAATATCATGTATATTATAAATTTTATCAGTAACATTGTATTTATTTTTAACTCTATAATTATTTATACAACTTGAGTATAAATCTGGTCCTGTTAATATTAATATTTTTGTTTTACTATTACCACTGGGTATAAATCTTTTATTAATATTAATAACAATTTGATCTATACATTCTTTTAAATATGGATGACCAGGTTTAAAAATAAGCGCCCATTGTTCATAAGATGGAAAATTATTTAAAAATCTAAACTCAGACATAGTCTTAGTATAAAAAGTTCCTTGTAAAAGAATACAATCATCATTTGGACCAATAATATATTTAAGATCAAAATTTATTTTAGATTTTATATCTAAATAAACACCTCCATATTTATATAATAAACAGTATCTAAATATATCAGCTTTAGCTGCAGAATATTCTGGATTTATACAATTATAAGCATCTAGTACATTACTTTCAAAATTATTTTTTATAAAATTTAAACAATCTTGGTCAGAATAAAATCTATATTCAAATTCTGGACACTTTTTTTTATTATCTTCAATAATATTTTTAATTTCATCTGGTATAGTTTCATATGAAACCCATGTTTGATGAAGTATAAATGGTATTTTATATTCTAAATCTGGATCATATTCAATAAATTCAATTTTTTTACTATTTGTTAAAATTAAAATTAAAAATAAAACAATGATTAAAACTAAAGTTACTTTTTTTATTTTCATAAGGTTTAACTTTTAAATTTTATAAACATTTTTTTCTTTCCAATAATCAGTATATTTTTTTTTATCAGAGTACATTAATTTATAATAATCTTTAAATTTTGGTTTTATTACATCTTTGTCATTTTCTTTTATATTGGCTTTATATTTATTTGGTATAATATGATTTAAAATTTTATGAATAATATTGTTATATAATTTTAACATTTTTAATTTATCACCATTTTTTAAAATGTAATTACCCGTTTTTATATGTTCTAAATTTTTTAAATTTTCATTTTTTATAAATATTTTACCAATTAAAGTTGGACCTGTTATATCAAAGGTGTTTTCACCATAATATTTATTTTCAATATTTTCACAAATTTGTTTAATGACTTGTTTAAAAAATAAATTATTTTTATATGAACACATAAAAGCATTATAAATTCCTGTACATTTATTAAAAAAAGAAGGTTTATCTTTTACTAAAACTACATTTTTTTCTTGTAATATATTATCAAATGTTTCAAGCATTTCAAAACCTAAATCGCAATAACATCCTCCATATCTTTCAAGAATACAAACTCTAAAAAAATCTGCTTTATAAGCACCAGGTATAAGTTTATTATAGTAATTAAAAACACTTACTGAATAATCTTTCATAAAATTATCACATTCATCATTATCAAAATAATAAAGTTGGTAATCTGGATTTTGGTTTAAAGTTTTATTAAAAATATCTGTTATAATTTGTGGGAAATTATTTCTTTTAAACGGTCCTGTTTTAATAATTATTTTAGGTATATTACCAGGTGTATAATTCCAATTATATTGATCATTTAAAAAATTGGTATAACCTTTTATATCAAAATTTTCAATTAATGCAAATTTTTGTTTTATATTTAACGTTAAAATTAAAACAATGATTAAAACTAAAAATAAATTTATTTTATTCATTATTATTAATTATATTGATTATTATTAATTTAAATGAATTTTCCAAAAAATATATACCAAACCTGGAAAACAAGTGAAGTACCTGATAGATGGAAAAAAGCACAACAAAGTGTTATTGATAAAAACCCAAATTGGAACTATACTCTTTTAACAGATACAGATAATGAAAATATTGTAAAACAAAATTTTCCGGATTTTTATCAAACATTTATTTCATTTCCTTACGGAGTTCAAAGGGCAGATGCAATTAGGTATATTATTCTTTATCTCTATGGAGGTATTTATTTAGATCTTGATTACATCTGTAATAAAACATTTGATGATCTTTCATTAAATAAAGAAGTTGGTTTAATAAAATCAGGAAATACAAAGAACTTATTTACAAATAGCTTTTTAGTCTCACAAAGTGGTAGTAATTTTTGGTTGAAAGTTATTGAACAAATGAAACAACCTTTACCATGGTATAAAAGAATTACTAAGCATTTTGAAATAATGAATAGTACAGGACCAATGATGATTAATAAAATAGCAAATAAGTTTCCAAATTTTGTAGAACTATTAAATAAAATAGAAGTTCCTTGTGATGTATGTCAAAGAAATAAATGTGAAGTTGATACTACTTATTACATTACACCTATTGAAGGTGGTTCATGGAATAGCTGGGACTCGTTATTATTAAATTATATTTACTGTAATCAAACATTTTTAAAAATAACAACTTTAATTATTTGTATTTTTATTGCAATTAAAATTCACAAAAGAATTAAAAATATTAACAAATTTAATTTAAAAAGAAAATAAAATGTTCGTTAAATTCAAAACATGCCAACAGGAGCAACAAGTGCTTGGGGTTACCCAATTGGTGCAGTAGGTGGCCAATTTAATACCATGTTAGAAGGAGATCATCCATTAACATATGAACAAAGTATGACTAGTTATCCAGCAAAATTTCCAAATGGTAAGTTTCAAAGCCCTTTAAAAACTAATTTATCAGGATTTGGGTACAAACGTCGTAAAAGAAAAGTAAAAAGGTTTAGCAAAAAAATGTGTAAAAAATTTTTAAAAAAAAAGAATATAAATCCATTAACTGGGCGTAAAATAAAAAGAAATGGTAAAATTTATAAAAAGTTTATTAAAGACTGTAAGTTTTATAAACTTAAAACTTCAAAAAAAAAAACTTCAAAAAAAAAAGTTTAAAATTTGGAACAAAGGTTGATCGTATTTTTATAGGAAATAGACCAAAACCACCTAGCCAAGAAACTGAAGAAAATTTAACAGAACCTTTAAATTTACCTTTAACAGAACCTTTAAATTTACCACAAGAACCTTTAAATTTTGAAATTGACGCAGAGTCCATTACATACAATGGTAAATCTTTTGAAAAAGGTGACACAGTTAAATGGAATAATCGTAAAGAAGGAAAACTTATAAAAATTGGTAAAAAAAGAATTATAATTTTAAGAAACGATAATCACAAAGAAAAGAGATTAAAAATTGAACAATTTATTAAATTTAATTTTTAACGTTTAAAATAAAATAAAAGTTTTTTTATAAAAAAAGCATTTAAATGCCTCCAAAAAATAAATATAATTTTGGTGGCAATGTATTTACAATGATGAGACCAATTGGTCCGACAATTGAACAAAAAACTAATTTATCAAAAATGATAACTAATACATTACGTACTTATAATAATATAATAACAAACCAAGAAGAAGAAAGCTTAAAACTTGCACGAGCACATCTTAATGTTCATCCAAATATGGATATGTCTTTATTTATAGAATGTGAAAATACTCACAAATATATATCAAGTATTTTACATCAAAGAAAAAATGATGTTTTCACACTCAAAAATGCATTTACTAGAAATAATAGACAATTATGGAATTTTAATGAATAATTTAAAGAAATGGGTATTTTTGTTAAAAAGAAATGAATCCCAAGGTTGAACAATTGCTTAAAATACCTCAATATGAACAAAGAAGCCCTGAGTGGTTTCAACAAAGAAATAATGCAATTACAGCAAGTGACATTCCTACAGTCCTTGGTGAAAATGCATACAAAACACCTTTAAGCTTGCTTATTGATAAATGTGATGCAAACCCTAAACCATTTGTAGGAAATAGTGCTACAAAATGGGGAACTCATTATGAAGACATCGCTATTGAAAAATACTCGGAAATTCGTCGCAAAGAAGTGTTGGCTTTTGGACTTCTTATCCACCCTGATTATCCATGGCTTGGTGGATCACCTGATGGAATTACAACAGATGGGATTTTACTTGAAGTTAAATGCCCTTTAAAAAGAAAAATTGTTATGGGCGAAGTTCCACATCACTATCTTTCTCAAGTTTTGTTAAACTTGGAAATTTGTGATCTTGAGCTTGCTCATTTTATTGAATTTATACCGGGTAATAGTGATGACGATTTCGTTATTAATATTGTTGAAGTTAAACGTGACCGTGAATGGTTTGCAAAAGAACTTCCTAAAATGAAAGCATTTTGGGACTCAGTTCTTGAAAGTCGTGAAAAAGGTATTGAAACAAATAAAGAATATACCACTTATAAGGAACGTTGTGATAAGAGGAAAAGGAAACCCAAGGTTGAAGGCATTCTTGTTGTTAAGAAAGATAAACCTTTGTTTTTACCTGAAATTGAAGAAACTGAAACAAAAGAAACAAAAGTTTGTTTATTTATAGATGAATAAATATTTATTAAGTTTAATGAAATTAATAAAATTTATAATTATTATAATTATTTATGAAACTGTTATTTGTATTATAAGAAAAATAAAAAGAAGATTACTTTATAAAAAAGCAATAAATAGATCTAAATTAACTGGCAAAAAACTTCTTGTAATAGGTGATCCATATAATGGATTAGCCTCAAAAATAACTGGATGTGATTATGGATGTGGTGATATTTGTTTAGATTTAACTGGTTGTCCTGAATGTCCAAATAGTATAAAAGGTAAGTTAGAAGATGTTATAGCTGATATTAATCTTGATGAACATATTGTTTTTATAAGCTGTGTTTTAGAATATACAGAAAAAATAGAATATATTATGAGTTATTTAAATAAAATGAATAAAGATGATCTTTTTGTTGTAAATGTAGAATGGTATTCTTTAATGGCTTATTTTTATCCATATTATTTAACAAATGAACAACCTCCTAGAAATATTTTTTTTATTAATAAATATTTTAAAAATTATTTAAATTTAAATTAAATAAACATTATTATTAAATGAGCCTAATACCAACACTTCCTGTATTTAATGGAAGAATAAAAATGTTAGAGTTATCTGAAAATGTAATGCAAAATAACGGAGAAGAACAGAGTATTGAATTTAGTCAAGTTATAAGTAAACGAGGTACTCACTTTACTATATATATTATGTAAATCCGTTAGACTACGATGATATAGATACACAAGTTGTAAGATATATTGGAAAACAATCTGTTCGCAATAAACGTAATGGTTTATACGAAATTGTTCATTTATTTGAATGTTTAAATCCAAGAACATATTATGGAATTAGACAAAGTTTTATAAATGAACATGGTTGGTCTTATGCTATAGAACCATATAATGACTGTGTTGTTGAACCTATTCCTCCACGTAAATTTCGCCCAAAAAGACCTAGAATGCAATTTGGACAAACTTTACTTAAAACATACGTTAAAGATTTAAAAAAGATTTAAAAAATTAAAACGTTTAAATAATAAAAGTTTTTAAAAACTTTAAAAACTTTAAATGGGAATTAAAAATTTAAAAAAGTTAATAAAAAAACATGCTCCTGATGCCATATCAGATAAACCAAGTTTATATAATAAAAAGATAGCAATTGATTCAAGTATTCTTCTTTATAAATATAGATATTTTTATAAAGAAGATTCATTTCACATACAAGGTTTTTTACATAAAGTAATTGAACTTTTACAACTCGGTGCAATTCCTGTATTTGTTTTTGATGGAAAACCACCTAATGCAAAACGCGATACACTTGATAAAAGAATTGAAACTCGTACAAAAATGAAAGAACGTATTGAAGAATTAAAAACTTTAAGAAATACTCTTAAGATTGAAGCTAATGCTTTAGAAGAACATATTGACACAGACACTTTAGAAGAATATATTGACACAGACGATGAAGACAATGAAGACCAACTTGAAAAACCAGTTATTAAGGAAATCAAAAAAATTAATAACCAAATAAGGAATATAGAAAAAAACATTTTAATTGTCAAAACGAGTCATTCAAATGAAGTTATGGAATTTTTAGAATGTTTAGGGATTCCATTTTTGAAAGCTGTTTCAGAATCTGAAGAAACTTGTGCTTTTTTACAAAAGAATGGATTAGTTGATTATGTATTAACCGAAGATACAGATTCATTAACATTTGGAGCTAAACAAGTTATCCTTGGTGAAAAATTGTATTCACTTGAAACTATTTTATCAAAACTTGAACTAAATCACGATTCTTTTATTGATCTTTGTATTCTTTGTGGATGTGATTATACTTCAACTATTCCTAAAGTAGGTCCTGTAAATGCACTAAAATTAATAAAAAAGTTTGGTTTAATTGATAATTTTGAAATTAGTATTCCACCTGAGTTTAATTACCAAACTGCTAGAAATATTTTTAAACAAAATGAAAACTACCAAATTGAGCAAATTTTTGAAATTGGGTGTATGGACCTTACAAAGGTTGAAAATATTTTTGAAAGATATTCATTAAACAATTATTTTTTAGAAAAATTAAAAATACTATTAAAAAGTAAATGAAACTAAAGAAAATACCTAAAAAAATTAAAAAACTTTGTAAAAAGTATGGTATTCGTTTAACATATAAAAAAAAGGGTAAAAGAGTTAAAAGACTACTTTCAGAACTTTTAAAATTAATTAAAAAAAAGAAACAAAAAGTTAAATTTGGTAATAAAGTTACTGCAGCATTTAAAAAACATCCAATAGAAGCAACTGGGTTAATTTTAGCTGGAACAGCCGCTGCAATTTCAGTACCTCTCACATTAGGAGCAGATGCACCTGCTGCTGCAGTTGCTGAAGGAGGTGTAGCAGCAGGATTAGCTGGATTAGCTGCAGAAACAGCTGTTGTTGGCGAAGGTGCTGTTCTAGCAGGTGGAGCAGCCACAACAGCTGGAGCTGCTGCAACAGCTGGTACTGGCATAACTGGAGCTGGGTTAGCAACTGAAGGAGCTGTAACAGGTGGAACAACTTTATTAGCAAAAACCGCAAGTAAAGCTAAAGGTTTCTTTAAGGGTGGAGCAAAGGGTGCTAAAGATCTTACTAAAAGTGCAGCAACTGGAGCTAAAGATCTTGCAGTAGATACTGCTAAAGGTGCTGCTGGTAATTATGCTACGGAACAAGTTACTCAACAATTAAGTAATTTAAATTGTAAAAATCGTGATGAAAAAGGTATTTGTATAGACGATAAAGAAAATACATCATTTGGTTATCGTAAAAAAAAGATTTCAAAAAAAAAGCAATGGAAATTATAAAAGGAATAATTTATCGTAAAAATTTTAAAGGATCGTTAAAATTTTAATTTTAATTTTAATTTTTTCAAAATTAATTTCTTTGTTAAGAATATACAATGTTAGATTTTTTCGGATTTGGTCGTCGCAGAAAAACAACACGTCGTAAGTCTTCAAAAACCGTTCCAAGAAAGTTAAAGGCTATGGCAAAACGTTATGGGCTTAAATCTAGAGGTAAATCTGTAAAAACCCTTAAAAAACAACTTCGTAAAACAATTATGGGTCTTATTAAAAAAGCTAAAAAAGGAGTTAAAGGTCGTCGTAAAGCAGCGCCCAAACGTCGCCGTCGTCGCGCACGGTTTGGTTATAAAATAGTTAAAGACAATCCATACACATCAGCTGGATTAGGCCTAGGATCAGTAGCTTTACTTGGAGGTGCATACGCAGGGCGTAGGCACATTGCACGTGGTGCAAGGTACGTAGGACGTGGATTCCGTCGTGCCGGAGGAATGATTTATCGTAACCCAGGTAGAACCGTATTAACACTCGGTGCTACAGCTTTAGCTGCTGATCAGGCTAGAAGATATAGAAATAGACTGATTGCTGCTAGAAAATCAAGAACAATAAGGGGTTCAGAATTATATAATAGATTCGGCAAACGTCGTCGTCGTCGCGCACCAGCAGCAGCAATGTTTGGTCGTCGCCGTCGGGTAGGTGGTCGCCGTCGTATGAGCGTACCACGTCGCCGTCGTCGTATGAGTCGTAGAATGTTTGGTTTTGGTAATGGAGGTAACCCTGCATTAAGTGCTTCAATGGGTTACGAATTCTGCCCAGGTGGTGGCGGGGTGTTAGGAGCCAATAGCACAGGTCTTTTCCCATCTCCATGCATGGCAGCAGCACCTGCAGCTAAATTCGGTAAGCGCCGTCGTCGCAGGTATTAAACTTAAGTTAAAGTTAAATTAACCTTTAAAAAAATTAGTTTAAATTAATAAAAAAATATTAGTTTAATTTAATTTAATGAAATCTAAAAGAATAAAAAAACCCAATGAAACAATACAAGTAAAATCTCAAAGTCAAGAAGAAATAAAAAATGAATTAAGATTAGAAGTAAAACGTGAAATTGATTTAGCTATCCAGCAATTAAAACCTTCTCAAGAAGTTATAAACAAAATTGAAAAATTACCTGTTAAAAAAAAGAAAAAATATTTAAGAAAAATATTATTAACTTTTGCTAAAGGAGCTGCCGTTACAGCAGGTGTAGTTACAGCAGGTGCGGTTATTTATAATGTAGCTGGTAAAAAATTTATAAAACAAGAAATAAATTCTACAGCAAGAACTCTTCAAAATCAACTGACTGGAATACAAAACGGGGTTAGTGAATCAACTGCTAATGCTATAGAAGATTTAAAACCACAAATAAATGAAATAGTAAATCAAGCAGCAAGACAAGCTGTAATTTCAGCCGCTGATCAAGCTGAAAAGGAAAAAGGAAAAATCGCGAGTTTAGCTCAAGCTACTACAGCTGGAGCTGTTAAAGGTGCGCGGCAAGGAGCAGGTGGGAAAGGTGCTTTAGGTTGGGCTTTAGGTGGAGAACAAGAACAAAAAAAAGGTGGTTGGTCACTTAACCCATTTAGTAGTTCTTCTCCAAGTATTAAGAGTGTTCAATCAAATCCTAAGGCTCTTACTAGCAGTGCTAGTGAAATAGCACAATATAGAGCAGCTGCGAAAGAAGCAGCTGAAAAAAGAAAAACTAATCCCGAAAAGAAAGGTACAAGACTACTTAAGCAAGTAGATCAAGGACTTATTTTATCTACTCCACCAAGACAAAGAATTAGAACACAAACAGAAGCAGGTGAAGCTGCTTTAGCTGATAAAGAAGGTAAACAAGCTAAAAAAGCAGCTCAAGAAGCTAAAAAACCTAAACATACAGTAGCTTTTGAGCTTCAACTAGATGATGTTTTAGCTGCTAAAGAAGCTCAAAAAAGACTAGCTCCTGCTCAAGGACCCCCTGTTACTGTAAAAAGTATAATAGAAAGAAGTACAAAAAATAATCCTACAGAATTTGATAGATTATCGGATCTTCAACAAAGTGAGCAACAAAAACAGAAAAAATTACAGCAATCTGCAATACGTATTCAACAAAATTTTAGAAGAGATCGTGCAAGAAGAGATTTTAAATACAAAAAAGCAATGAATGATTATAAACCTGGATTGTTATCAATAGCACCTATAAAAGGACCTATATATAACACAGGAATAAGAGAAGTAGCGTTCGGTACAAGTTTTATAACGTTGCGACGTTTTGGCAAAAAAAAAAAAAAAGGATTGAAAAAAAATTTAAAAAAATATTTAAAAGATTTAAATTTCTTGAAAAATTTTAAATAAATGCTTTTAATAAAATGGGTAAAAAAAAAAGAAAACTTAAATTTGGTAGTGAAAACGAACAAGAAGAACATAAAGAACATATTGATGAAGAACCTGAACATGGTGTAGAAGAAAAAAAATCGTTTTATCAAAAACATAAAACCGGAATAAAAATAGGAGGAGCTGCGTTAGCAACAGCTGCTGCTTTATTTACAGCACATCATGTTGCAAAAAGAAATTCAACTTCTTATGCAAAAGGTGTTTCAAATATAAAAATTCCATCACCTTTTTCTAAAAAATCAAAAACATCAATACCCCATGTTGATCCAATACAAAAAAAAATTGAAATTTTTGATAAAGACCACGCTGAAAGAAAAAAAGAGATCAATGATGATAGAGATCATATATTAAAACTAAGATCCCAAGAAGATCAATTAAGATCTGATAGATATGCTCAATTAAAAAGACCTGATGAAAAATTATATCATGAAAGCCATGATCTTGAAATTAAACGCCAAAGAGCTCAAGAAGATAAACAACATAGAGAAGAGTTAAGAGCTCATGAAAATGAAAAAAAAACTTTTAATGAACATATAGAAGAATTAAGACAAAAAAGTATTCCAGAAAAAAAAAGTTATTTTGAAAGAGCAAAAGGTTTATACGTTGGTTATCAAAATTTACAACAAGATCCACTTATAGCACCTTTAATTGCAAATGCTGCAGAACAGATTCCAAAATTACTACAATCTGATGAAGAAGACCATGAGCAACAAATAGAACAAACTGAAACTAATTTACAACAATTAGAAAATAATGAAGAACGTCTTGAACAATTAAAACAACAACCAGTTGAACCAGTTGAACCAGTTGAACCAGTTGAAAAAAATGTTGGTAATATTGATGCTGAAATTGAACAAAATAAACAAAATATTCAAGCTACAAAACAAACTATTAAAGATCTTCAATCTAAAAAAGACAATTATGATAATTTAGTTAAAAAAATGAAAACGGTTCAAGATAAACTAATTAAAGAAAGAAAAAAAGCAGAAAGACAAAAACTTGGAACACAACTTCAAGCTTTACAAGAACAGTTTTTTGAATTTAGAAAACAAAATGGGTTTAAATTTGGTAAAACCAAAACAACTTGTAAAAAAAGAAAAAAAGTTTTAAAAGGAAACTCGTTAAAAGTTTTAAAAAGACTTTTAAAGGATTTAAAACGATTAAAATTGTTCAATTAAATTTTGTATGCTGATAGCTTCTTCAATATTTATCATAGTATTTTTAATAGTTATTTCTCCATTTGCTTTATCTTTATCTGTTCTTAAACGATAAGGTACAAAAAGAAAATTTTCAAATTTAAATTCTACTACACATCCTAATTTTAGATTTTCTTTTGATAAAAAAGCTTTTACTAATTTTTCATTTTCTTTTGTAAGTGTTTTATAATGTAATTGTTCTTGTTTTTTCTGGTAAAATAAATTAATACCTTTTTTATGTTCTGATTTAATAAAAAGATCAAGAGTATGTTCTTGTTTCCATTTATAAAGAGAATAGTCTCTACCAAATACTACAGGGTGGTCTATTTTAGTAAAAATTAAACCGTCTATTTTATTTTCAGTTGTTTTTTGAATGTGGTCCCAGGTTTTATTTAATTCTGGACCATAAACGTAAAAAAGTTTTGTTTTAATATTAAATGGGTCTTTTTCTTTATTTATATATCTTTTAACAATAAGATCAATAATACATGCATACCTTAAATTATGGGGTTCTTTTAAGAAAGAAATACCGTTGTAACTGAGGCAGTCATGGATAAGATAATTAAATGTTCCATTTTTTGTTTTGATAATTTCTCCATCAAAAATACTTCCTTCAAAAACTTCTTTTTTAAAAGCAAGATCCATAAAATATAATTCATTATTTCTATTGATAATAAAACACATTGGTTTATTATCAATATTAATCAATAACAAGATTGCGCGTTCTCCATCTGTTTTTTCACAGACCATATAACCTTGTTTGAGTTTTGGTATGTCTTTAGTTTCAATTGCAACAGGTTGAGGACCTGGGAAATAATCTCTTTTTAATTTTAAATCAAAAAGTCTTTCACATTCTGTGTAAATTTTTTCTTTAAGATCCTTGTTATCAATTTTGAAAGCACTTGAGTTGCAAAATGAGACATTCATTTTAACTTTTGTTTTTAAACATTTTATTTTCTTATGTAAATTAAAATTTTGTAAAATTAAAATTATTTTAAATTATTTTAAGTTATTTTAATTCTATTTTGCATTATCCATACATATGTATTTATAACAAACTCCCATGCTTTTGCAGATAAATGGTCTTCAAGTTCTTGAGAATATTCTTGACCTTTTATTTTTTTATAAACAATTTTTCTATTTACAACAAGAACAGTTATAACAAAAATTGGACCAAATACATTTATAACCATGGATATAATTTTTTTTAATGTATAATCTGTTATGTCTCCAATTTTATAAACGGTTGCACCAACTACTTTATTTAAACCGGTGTAAGTCTTTTTTAATAAACGGTAAAAGATTTTTTTAATTTTATGTTCCTTTTTTTCATCTTTTTCTATAATTTTTACAGTTTCATTTATTAATTTGATATTATCTTTTTCATTACCTTTTTTAGTACCAAATTTTTGAGCTCTTTTTGCTGCGAGTTTAGATAATATCAAAATCCTTGCTAAATTGCCACGAACTCTCTCATCTTTTTCTTCTTGAGTTTCACCTCCTTTAAGAGCTTTTATATCTAATTTTTCCCTAGTTTTTGAAGTTTTAGATAGTAATTCATCATGCATTACTTTTTGCAATTCTTTTTGTTTCTTTTTTAATTCTTTTTGTTTCTTTTTTAATTCTCGTTTTTCTTCTGCTTCAATTGCTTCTCTTTCAGCTATGTAATCGTTATAATGATTACTTGCTAATATAGCCCCACCAGCTGTTAAAACACCTAGTCCTACACCTGCTGCATATTTCCATCTACCTTTTCCAAATTTAGCTTTACCCATAATTTTAATTTAAACGATTATTTTATTTTTTAAAAAATTTAAATTTTAGTAACGGTAATTTGGATCATAGTCCGCAGTATCTATTTCAAAAGCCAACATATGCTCCCGATTATTAAAATTGTAAAATGTGTTGTTGTATTTATAAAAGGATATTTTAAAATTTTCTAGAGTAATGGGTGGATTAAATTTAACTATTTTTTTATCAAAATCCGAACCTTTTAACGCTTTAAGTTTTCCAGGTTGCCTATTTACATTTATTTGAATACTACCATTGGCATTTGTTGAACTATTAACAGTTTGTATATTATCTGGAGAATTTGCATCATAAATAATAACTGCAAATTTTTGATTAGTAGTTATATCGCTACTTTCAATACGTTCTGCTGATCTATTTCCAAATTCAAGTTCCATAATAAGGTATTGAGGGTCTTCATTAAGATTGTAATCAAAAACTGAAACAATACTATTTATTGAAATGGTATGTGTTGTTGCATTAGTTAAATCTGTTTGGGTACATGTTCCAAGATCGTCTGTTGCGTATATTACATTGTCTGTTGATGAATTATAAACTTGTTTATAAAAACCTAAAACACGAAATGGACTTCCAGAACTATAATTTTGATTGGTAAAATCAATACTAAAAGCGAGTGTATTATTTGTAATAGCTATTCTATTTAAAACTGATGAATTTTGTCCAGTACCCCCTAGAGTACAAGGTGTTGTTACTAAAAAAACATTAAAATCGTTATTTGAATTTGGATGTGTATTTAAAACTCTTTGAACTTCCGATAATAATCCCGTTACAACATTGTTACCATTGGCTATATAATTTATATTACCATATACATTAGTTCCTATAAGGTATTGTCCAGGTGTTAATAATAAACTTTGTGTAAGTCCGTTTATTGTGAGTAAAATCAAATTGTTGTCACTATTAACGTTGTATTCTGTTTTAGGCATCATTGCAGCAATTAATTCAATTCGTTCAACATTTCTATGGGATTCAGATAAATCTATAAGGTAATTATTAGGATTTGGATAAATTGAATAATCACGTTGCCTTGAATCTACTATAATATTATGTTTATTAACAACCTTTGATTTTTTCGGTACTTGTTTTTCAATTTTAGTGAGATCTATGTTTTCTAAAGGGATTTTATAATAATCTTGATATATATCTGATGTTTCTATACCTAAGTCATTAAGTCTTTTAATGGATTGTTCAACATCGTATGTATTATTCATTTTTTAAATTTAAATAATTTAAATTTTTAAATTTAATTAAATTAAAATAAAAGTTTTTAATAAAAAGCTTTTATTTTAATGTTTCGTTTAAATTTTGGAAATCTTTCAAGGTTTGGTCAATGCGCTTGTTCTAAAAAATATTCAAGGTTTGGAAGACCTTCAAGGTTTGGTGATTGCGGTTGTTCTAAAAAATATTTAAAATTTGGAAGACCTTCAAGAAAACAACGAAAAAGAATTAAATTTACAAAAAGGTCATTAAAAAAATTATTTAAATTATGCAAGATTTATGGAATAAAACGTGGAAAGAAATCCCCCAAAGTTCTTGCTAAACAATGTCTTAAACGTGTTAAACTAAGGCTTAAACAAAAACAGTCAAAAAAAAGAAAACCTTCAAGAAAACCAAAATTCGGAAGTATATTAGGCATGATAACGGGGTATAGTGGGAGTAATGCGGAAGAAAGAAAAAAAGCAGAACAAGTGAGATTAGATGCACAAAAGAAAATAGCTCAAGATCAATTAAATGCACAAAAAGATATAGCTAGAATAACTAATATTGAAGCCGTTAAAGTAAAAGCACAAGCTGATCATGAAGTTGCTCTTAGAGAACTAGAATTAAAAGAAAAACAAATGAAAATGGATAATGATCTAAAACAACAAGAATTAAATATGAAAAAGAAGGAAGCTGAGAACGCTGCAAAAGAAGCTGATAGAAAACAAAAAGAAGCTGATAAAAAACAACAAGATGCAGATAAAGCAGCTAAAGAAGCTGCTAAAAAAGCACAAGATCATAATAACGCTGTTAAAGCAGCTTTTGGAAAAAGAAGAAGAAAGTTTTAAAAGCAACGTCGCAATCTCGTAGAGGATGCGATCGCAAAGAAGCGAAGCTTCTTTGCTTTTAAATCAATTCTTTTTTAAGTTGGGATAAAAGATTTTTACAATTATTTAAACAATTTTCACGACTATCGCTACGTTTAATGTTGTATTTAACAAACTGTTTATCTTTTTTAACAACTGGTTCTTCACCAAACAATAATTTTTTCAAAGTTTTAGTTAAACTAATTTCTTTTGAAGAATATTCTTTACACATACCTTGAGATCTTCCATAAGTTGTATCTTTACGACAATAACAACGTTGGCATATTCCTGAAGTATTTACTTGAAAATAAACGTTAGAACTTGTATGGTTTCTATTTACGTTCATACAAAAGTTGTCATCAATTTCAATGTAATAAGTCGCTTCATTTTTTGTAACTTTTTTAACACAACACTTTGAATAATTTTCTTTAAAATTTTTACGAATAAATGTTTCAATTTTGGAATTTAAATCATTTTCTGTAACACTTTTAGAACCACCTTTTTTAGATTTTTTAGCTGGTTCAAGTTGAATATTTATTTCTTTTAATAAACTAGTTGCTTCAAGTTGGCAATAATTATAAATACTAGTTTCCAATAACATTACATAAAAATCTTTACTTATGCTTTCAAGATATTCTTGATTATGTGGTAAAACGGCTACTGGTCTGTAGATTCTATTTTCATCTATTTTACCAGCTCCGTTACATTTTTCACATGTTTCACGAGTTTCTTTTTTATTTTTACAAACCTTGCAAATTCCAATCTTACGACAACCTACCATACGAAGACCATTGTCTTCATAAATACTTAAATCAACTACATCTTCCCATTTGTTGTAACTTTGACGTTCTTGGAAATTTTCTATAAGTTTATTAATAATAAGTATTCTCAATTTTTTGGAAGTTTCAACCGTTATCCATAACTTTGGAAATACTAAATGAAAACCTGATTTAACAAGTTCAATTTCATTTATAACAACATTTTTGCTATCAGCTCCACATATAATAATACGTTGATCACCAAAATATTCATTTACAATTTCTTGAATGATCTTTACAACTTTTTCAACTTGAACTACAGTTATAATATCTTGATCATAAAAATCAAGATCACAAATAAATTTAAATACACTTGTTTTATTTTCAGATATATAATGTTTTTCACCAAAATTTAAATCTGTTGCAAGAAGCTGTAAAAACGTTTGATACTCTGTTAAAGGTATCTTCCAAATACCACCATCAAGAAGGTAATGCGTTGCTTCTGCTTTTTTATCACGGGGATCACTTGTTTTTATAAAATATTTATTTGAGATTACCCATTTCCTAAGTGCGCTGAGTGTGTCAAACTTTCCCATTTTGTTTGCGCTTTTAATCTTATAATATTTTTATTTTTTAAATTGATTTTATTTTAAATAAACTTGATCGTTGCGCTAATATGTGTTATATGCACACTTTTATTACCAGGAACACTGAGTTCTTTACGCTTTACATTTTTAATTTGGATAAATTTTCCATTTTCTTTTTTTTCTGTTTCACGGTTTTTTAAAGTACTGTTCATATCTTGTTCAATGTCTTCAATGTGTTCTAAAGCATAATTGATGATATTGTCTTGTATAGCAAATCTAAAAAAATTTAGTTGTCCAATTGTTGTAATAATGTAGTCTTTATGACCTAATTTAACATTTTGGTTAAAGTTAATTATTTCATTGTTTTGGTAATCAAAAATAACACGTTCTCTTCTACAAAATGGATCGCAAAATTTCTTTGAATATGCTTTTAACTGAGATTTGTAACTTTTAAATGGAAAATAAAGTCTGGAAATTCCATTTAATGGATAATTTATGTTATACTTTTTACAATAATTTGTAACAAACCAGTCAAGGCTTCGTAAAGATATCTTGGTTTTTTGTAAAATTATGGGAAGTAAAACATTCAAATTTTGAGGGTCTTTATAAAAATCTATTAATTTTATTTTAAGAAGCTCTTCTTTTGAAGTTAATGTTTCCATTAAACTTAATAATGAAATTATTATTTTAGAGTCTTTAAATTAAATTAAAATTAAATTAATTTTTTTGAAACAATGTAAAAAACAATACCTGCTAAAATACTATTTACTAAAAGTGCAAGTATGCTTGGTTCAACTGAACCCATCATAGGTAATCTAGAAATTTGTCTCCATATTATTTTAGAATTTAATAAAACAAATATAATAGCTACCAATACAGCATTTTTTGTAAGATTTTCACTTGATGATCCAAATTTACTTTTTATAAAATTAAATTTTTCTTGAACTTGTGGCATTTGCTGTGGCATTTGCTGTGGCATTTGCTGTGGCATTTGCTGTGGCATTTGCTGTGGCATTTGCTGTGGCATTTGTTGCGGCATTTGTTGCGGCATTTGTTGCGGCATTTGTTGCGGCATTTGTTGCGGCATTTGTTGTGGTGTTCTCCTTTGAATTTTAGTTCCTCCTATTGGTCCTTCGCTTTGATCAGACATAAGTTTATTATATTATTTTATTATTTTATTAAAAATTAAACGGAAAAATATTGTGGATTTTTCCATTTAAATATTCCATATTTGCAATTATATAAAAAGAATATTGTAAATATGATAAACCCTACAAGTGCTATTTTATTTATATCCCATTTTATTTTAAATTTTGACTCACTTGAAAAATTTAATTTAGGATATTTTGAAAAATCAACTAAACTGTTATTCATTTAATTTTAAATTTATTATTTTTAAACTTTTTTAAACTTTTTTAAACTTTTTTAAACTTTTTTAAACTTTTTTAAATACTATACGTTTTTATAGATGTATCAACACTATTATTATAATACATAACTATAATATTATTAAACCCATCTAAAGCAATACTTGTTATAGTGCCTCCTACATTTTTTACAGTACCCGAAGGTGTTGTTATAGTAGGAATTGTTTGTAATGGAAAAACAATCCCGGTATTTATTCCAGTATATATAGGAGCACCTGTTATACTATCAAATTTATATATTTTATTATTACCAGAGTCCCCTACATATAAAAAATTTTTAACGTTGTCTAATGCAAGAGCACGAGGACTCTGGGAACTATAATTGTATGGAGAAAATTTGACGGGTGCATAACTCAGCTTACTACCACTTCCCTTCATAATAAACAAGTTAGGTGAAAGAACTGTATTTGATAAATTAACTGTGATTATACTTGGGTGGGTGTTGCTTGGGCCCCAATCGCCAACAACAGTCGCGTATAGAATATTAGTATTAACATCTATTACTATATCTAACATACCACTTCCTTGTGGCTGAGGAAGAATTTGAAGTGTTTTTCCGGTTGGCAATCCTATATCTTTATCATACTGGGTAATAGTACCTATATATGTAGATACCCAAATATGGTTAGTTTTATCTATAGCCATACCATACCCACCACTATTAGTTCTAATAAAATCTTCTTTTGACGCACCGAACGTTTCAGCATTAATTGTTGTTATGTTACCATTACCATTATATACAAATAAAGTATTATCATTATCAACTACCATTGAACTCGGATTATTTATTGTAGTAAAAGTAGTAACTAGTGTTAATATAGAACCAGTGTTATTATATACTGATACATTTTTATTAACAAACCCTGAAACAAATAAAAGATTGTTCCAAATCAATAAGCTACAACCAACATAACTTAATGGAGTAATATTAACACTAAATGAACTCGGTTGTGTCATAACAAATGTACTAGATATACTAAATGTTTTTATGTAAGTATTAACAAGATTGTTACCATTGTAATTACATACTAATATATTACCTTTTTGATCTAAAGTAATACCTGTTAATCCATTAGTTACACCACGACAACTTATTGGAAAAGGATACGTATTCAAACTATTTCCTTCTAAACCAAATCTAAATATTTTATTTTTAACAAAATCAGTTACATAAATACAACTATTTTCATTATCTATTACTAAATGATGAGGATCTTCCATACTTCCTACAACTTTAGATATTATAACTCTACCATTTAATCCTGATGGATCTAATTTTACTACATTGAATTGATTATTAACTACATATATATTACCATTAGTATCTACTTGTATATCAAGAGGTTGAGCTAATAAATTACCTGCCGATGTTGTAGTGTTAATTGTGGATATGAAATTACCATAGTATTTACCATATTTAGTTATTGTATTATTACCCAAATTTGTTACAAGTATATTATTAAATTTATCTAAAGCTAAACCATAAGGTGCATTTAAACCTGATATAAATGAACTATTGAGCATTTGACCTGTTGTAATATTAACTTTTGATATAGTACCATTACCAGTATTACCTACTAACAAATTTTCATAAGCATCTATTAAAATTGGACCAGGTGCTGAAAAACCTGGTATAGGATTATTAATTAAACCTGATGTAGAAGTTGGTAATAAATTACCATCTTTATCATATATATACAATTTATTGTCACGAAATCCACTCATATATAATTTATTATTATAGATTAAAACACTACCAGGAATTGCATCACATGGTGATTTATTAATATTAAATTTTAATGGAATTTCCTTTACAATTGTAATTGGATTTGGATCAAGTGGAGGTGGTAGTGTATATATAGTACCTGTAACTGTGCTATATGTTTTTATAGTATTAGTACCACTAGTTACTATTAAATTATTAAATAAATCTATTGATAGGCCTTGAACACTTAAATTAACAATTATTGGAAAAATATTTGGAGCCCCCGTAGATCCTGGAGATACTGGAGATCCTGTATTTACCGGTGTTATTTTAAATTGAGTATCAAAACTACATTTATACACTCTTTGTGATTCAATATCTGCTATATATATAAAATTATTTTGATTATCTATTACTAAATGATGTAAAAATCGTGCTGTGAGGGGAAAGACTGTATTTGGTACATTCTTTTTTAATACACCTGAACTATTGTGTATATTTAAACCACCGCCACCACAAACTGTATATATATTACCTAGTTTATCTACTTTTACATCTATACAACCCGGTGATGATATTGGAAACCCTCCGATTGTAATTTCTGCCCCGGACTCTTTATTATATTTGCGTATTATACCACCCTTATGATTTGCTATTAATATATGACCGTCAATTGCAAATGCTATACCTAATGGTCCGCTAATATTTTTATTTTGAAAAAATACAGGACTTATAAAAGCACCTGTATTAACATTATATCTATTTATACTATTATTTCCATAATTTATTACATAAACGTAATTATCGTCAATTAAAACTCCCTGTGCATCGCTTATGTTTTGCGTTATAAAAGCACCTCCTGTGCTATTTTTTATTTCATTACCAGTATTATCATATTTGGTTATATTAACAGTACTCACTACGTATATAAATCCATTTTTAGTTTTTACATCAACTGTATTACCTAAATTACCACCCGTTTTATTAAGTACGTAACTTAATGCAACAGGTGTTATATAAATATCATAATCAATTCTCATAATTTGTGTAAAAATACTACTAAATAAATTAGATAAACTAACACCATTTGGTAACTCAATATAATAACTTGTTCCATCAAAATTATTAGTAAGTCGTGATCCATTTGGATATGTAATAGGTGGGCTAGTTGTTATTTTATCAGGATAAGTTAAATTAGTACTACCTAATACATTTGTATATAAAATATTTAATATTTCTTTATCCGTTTTAGTTGAAATTATTGATAACAGGTTATCTAAATAAGATGATATAGTATCAAAACTACTAAAACTTGGTAAAAAATTTGAATTAAAATTTTGTGTATTATACCAACTTGAAATTGTATTTTTTACAAAATTTACATCAATACTATTAATATTTTTAGCAGGTGTAGGTGTTGGTGTTGGTGTTGGTGTTGGTCCAGTTGTTTGTGTAGGTGAATAACTTGGTACAGGTGTTGGTGTTGGTGAATAACTTGGTACAGGTGTTGGTGTAGGTGTTGGTGAATAACTTGGTACAGGTGTTGGTGTAGGTGAATAACTTGGTACAGGTGTTGGTGTAGGTGAATAACTTGGTACAGGTGTAGGTGTAGGTGAATAACCTGTTCCAGGTGTAGGTGTAGGTGTAGGTGAATAACCTGTTCCAGGTGTAGGTGTAGGTGTAGGTGAATAACCTGTTCCAGGTGTAGGTGTAGGTGTAGGTGAATAACTTGGTACAGGTGTAGGTGTAGGTGAATAACTTGGTACAGGTGTTGGTGTAGGTGAATAACTTGGTACAGGTGTTGGTGTAGGTGAATAACTTGGTACAGGTGTTGGTGTAGGTGAATAACCTGTTCCAGGTGTAGGTGTAGGTGTAGGTGAATAACCTG
>Ga0164295_10000168_pt1 | contig 55458 bp, 49 predicted proteins | sample GEODES006metaG_FD_111798 | JGI IMG/M metagenome (GOLD analysis project Ga0164295, IMG submission 111798) | Oligotrophic lake water microbial communities from Sparkling Lake, Wisconsin, USA - GEODES006 metaG | ecosystem: Environmental > Aquatic > Freshwater > Lake | place: USA: Sparkling Lake...
GAGCTGAACAGCCGCTGGCGCGCCATCAACCTCGGCCGGCGAGAAGACAAATTGCCTCGCTGCGGCGACCGCCGCCTCATCGAAGCCGTGACCCGCGGGGACCTCCACCGTGACATCACCCACGGTGCCGTCGACCTGCACGACGAGGTTCAGCAGCACAGAGCCCTCGATGGCCTCGGTGCCAGCGGGGCGGATCGCCTCGACAAATCGCTGCAGAGCGGGCGCCTTCGTCAGCACGCCGGTCGGCGCCGCGCTCGGCGCGGTCGACGCCGCGCTCGGCGGCGCGACGGGCTGTGCGTTTGCCGCCCCGTGGGGGAGCGCGAGGCACGCCGCAGTGAACACACCAAGACGAACACGCCTCATCTCAGAAGTCCTCCAAACGGAAGGCGATGGACAGCCGCTCTTGCGACCGTTGGGGGACGCCGTCGATGGTGCGCGGCGCGTAGCGGTGTCGCAGGGCGAGCTGCACGGCGCGCTCGTCAAGGCCATACCCGAGCCCCTTGATGACCTTGGCTGCGACGACCTGCCCGCGCTCATCGACCGTCACGACGAGAACGATGTCGCCCTCGACCTCGGCTGACTTGGCCTCGGCCGTGTAGACGTCGCCCGGCGTGGGCTTCGACACCAGCTTCGCCGCCACAACCACGGGTGGTCCCCCAGGTCCTCGATCAGCGACCGGCGTGGGCGGGGCCGCGACCGTGACGGGCGCCTTGGCCACGCGTCCGACCTCGCCCATCTGCGTATTGCCCACTTGGAACGCCGGCCCCGCGCCCTGATTGACTGTGCTGTCTAAGCTCAAGCCCGTCTGCACAGGCGCAGGCTTGGGCGGCTCCGCCGGCTTCGGAGGCTCGTTGATGGGCGTTGGCGGCGGCTCCGGCGCCTTTGGCTTCGGCGGGGGCGGCGCCTTCGGCTTGGGCGGAGGCGGCGGGGCGGTGGGCGCTGCCGTAGGCGGCGGCGGCGGAGGCTCGGGCGCTTTGGGCTTCGGCGGCGCCTGGACAAGCTCCATGAAGACGAGCCGATTCTCAGGCTTCGGCGGCGCCTTGTACTCGTGCGCCGCCCACAGCGCGCCTCCTTGGAGCGCTGCCGCGATCACGCCACCGATGCCCAGCAGCACGAAGCGGCGTGCCTTCTCCGGCTCGTCCTGAAGGGCGTACATCGCTCAGGGCTCGTCTTGCGGCTTGATGTTGATGGCGAATTTCAACACGCCATTTGTGCGAATCAGGTCAATCAACCCAACGACTTGGCCGTGCATCGTCGCATTGTCTGCGGCGATGATCGCTTGGGCTTTGCCGTCGGTTGCGCTGACGGTCCGGCAACGCTCGGCGATGGCCTCGCGCGTCGTCGGCTCCCCGTTCAGGAAGAGCTGCCCATCCTTCGTCAGCACGAGGGAGAGCGTCGAGTCGAGCGTGTCGCCCCCGGTCGCGGCCTTGGGCAAATCAACCTCGATGCTGGGCTTCACGATGTACGTCGAGGCCACCATAAAGATGATCAGGAGCACCAGCATGATGTCGACGAGGGGCGTGACGTTGATCCCGGTGATGCCGTCATCGTCATCGGAGCTCGAACCGCTGGCCGCCACGTCACTTCGCCTCAGGCCGCGACATCGCGGCCAAGATGATCCGCCCCAGGAAGTCCGCGTTCCCGACCCGCGCCTTGAGCTGCGCCTTGAAGGCGTTGAACGCCACGACCGCGGGGATCGCGACGACCAGACCGACTGCGGTCGCAACGAGCGCCTCGGCGATGCCGGGGCCGACGACCTCAAGGCCACCCTTCGGGTTGCGGCCAAGCGCTTGGAACGAGACGATGATGCCAATGACGGTACCGAGCAAGCCGATGAACGGCGCGTTGTTCCCGACCGTGCCGAGATACGTGAGATAGCGCTCGTAGCGCTGGCGCTCCCTCGCCACGCTGCTCGCGAGGATCTGCTCGACGGCGAAGGGCCCCCGCCCCCATACCTCCAGCGCATCAGCGACGACACGCTCCTCGAGCGCGCGCCCCGAGGTGACGAGCTTGCGGGCCGCCTCAACGTCGCCTCGGTCGAGGTGGTCAATGAGGCCCCGTGCCAGAGCGGGGACGTCGACGCGGGTCGATGCGTAAAGCCACGCGCGCTCGACGGAGAGCGCGATCATGACAAAGCCGAGCGCGATCATCAGGTACATCACCCACTCGGGTCCGAGCTCGGCGAAGTTCAAGAAAGCAGAGATGACGGAGAAGCCTTCGGCGGCGTGTTCGTTCATTCAACATCCTCAGAGACAGCAGAGGGCAAGTAGTGGAATGAGCGCGCGACGGTCAAGGATTCGCAGCCCTGAGCCTGATGGGTCGGGTCAATGCCCAGACACCAACTCTCGAAGCCGAGGGACCGTACACTGACCGGAGGTCGCCGTCGCCGTAGGCACGCGCTGAGATCCACCGGACGCCAGCGCCGAGGGTCCGTTCGAGCGTAACGTCCACGGGCTCGCCCGCATTCCCGGGGACGAGCGCCTGCTCGACGACTTGACCGTCTTCGATCCAGTCGAGCCAGTCGGGACGCGCCCAACTGGGCGCCCGGACCCTGACCCGCGCGAGGCGCTGACTCGGAGAGGCGGTCACCTGCCCGTCCGCAGAGACACCTTCGACTTCCAGCGTGACCAGAGGCCCTGTCGACGCGACGACGTCGCCTCGCTTGAGCGCCGAGACCAACGCCGACCCGTCGTCCACGGGCCCGCGAACCCAGGTCCGAGGGAGACCACACCACTCACGCCCCGTCTCGGCGCTTCCGCTCGCGCCAAACGGCACGACTGATACACCGCGCGTCGTCAGCGCAAAGAGGTCGCGGGCGACCGCGGTCCGCTCTTCGGGCGTGTCCGATGCGCCGACGACCTGCAGGAGATCGAAGTCGAGCGAGAAACCGCCGCGGGGCAACTGCGGCTGCGATGAGTCCCAACTGAAACGCTCAAAGTAGCCGGTGCCCGCTGCGCGCGGCCTCAGGGCGGCGACGAGCGGCGGAGTCGGCAGGCTGTGCGCCCAGCGGATGATCTCCGACGGCCTCGCAGGCAGCGGCATGGGGCGCTCCGCGCGGCCCAGCGTCGAGGCGCCGAGCACCGCGAAGCGGCCCTCCTCCCCTCCCAAGAGCACTCCCCCCGCGAGGCCCAGACCCGGGGTGGGGCGCCGCGGGTCCCGCGCCCAAGCCGGTCCACCGAGAGGATCGACCCCCGCAACCCAATCAATGCCCTCGGCCGCACAGGCGATGCGACGCGACGAGGGCGAGACCCCGGAACCGGGCGACTGCGCGGTCAGCGTGACCGGGTCCACCGCGACATAGGGGGCCGGGTCAAACGCAGCGGGCAAGGTCACCTCGAGCGGCACCTCCTGCCCCGCCTTGAGTTCGATCTCTCGGGTCACGACCTCAAATGTGGGCCCGGCGGCCACGCCGACTCGATAACGACCCGGCGGCACCTTGGAGCGCCCCGGCGCCAAGACGAACAGCTGATTCCCCGCCCGCGGTGCGCCGCTGGATGGCCCGAGCCACGGCGTCTCGGTCCCTGCCAGCCCCGTGAAGCTCAAGCGCGCCGCCAACGGCGAGCCGTCGGCCTTGACCACCGCGTGACGCAGCACACCGGGAGGTGCCAGCGACAGGTCGGCCGTCGCAGCGGCGTCGGACCGAACATCGACCCGCGCGCTCGGAGAGACGGCGCGTCCGTGGGCCCACGCCGTGAGCGTGTAGTCGCCTGGGTCGACCTCCGCGACGAAGCGTCCGTCCGTGCGCGTCCGGGCCCGCATCGCGGTCACCTGCCCGCGTGTCCGACGCAGCACGACCCAAGCGCCCCCGACTGGCCGCCCTGTGCCCACCTCGCCCACACGCCCCTCGACCCGCCCGATGACCGCCCCGCGATCTGCCGAGAGCGCGGTCGCGACCTCGGCCACCCCGCCTCCGCCGCCCACATAGAGCGTCACGGTGTGGGTCGTCGTCGTGCCCGGCGCCAAGTAACCCGCCCGCTCGATCGTTTGGCTGAAGTCGCGGCCGTGCACAGCCTCGACGAGGCCGCCCTCGGTCGTCAGCGCAACCGCTGACCTCGGGCCGTCGGCGCCGATCCACGTCGTGCGGGTTCGCGCGCCAGTCGCGGGCTCACCGACCTCGGGGGCGAACGGACGCATGCCCCCCCACGCGATCGCGTGTCCGAAGACGTGGTCGCGGTAGTGCGCGCGCCCCCGGTGAGTGACCGTTGTTGTCACGCGCACGAAGTCTGCGTCGGGCGGCAGCACGTAGTCGATCTCGACGCGCACATCGTCGTCCCGTGCATCGACGCCCGATGCGCGGATGATCGCGGGGCCGCCTTGCCGGCCATCCTGCGCGACCACAACCTCGCGAATCGACGGGAAGGCGCGTGCGTCCGCGTCAAAGACAGGCGCGAGCTCGCCGAAGGCATCGACACCTCCAGCAAGGGCGACGTCGACGATGCTGCCCCCGCGCCCAGAGATAGGCCCCGCCGCATTCGGGGCGCGGACCACGGCCGTCAGCCGGCGGTTACGCAACATGAAGTCGCCGAGCTCACCCAGCGCGGCGGGCCCTTGCAGCAGTTCGGCGCTGTCGACGAGCTCAAACGCCTGTGACCCACCCACGGCCCAGCTTGCCGGTGCGGGCGCGAGCGTCGCAGGAAGGGGCAGCGCGATCGTGGTGGCGACGACCGGCGGTGCCCGTGAACCGCAAGCCACAGCGCCCACGAACACGCCGCAGATCAGCGCGAGGCGCACATCCGGCGTGCGGGGGAGGGGCGAGGGCGTCGTCACGGGGCGCATGGTGCGTGTTCTGTCACGACCGGGTCAACCTGCTGGTCCTTGACACAGGACGCCACGGGCCGCGATACCCTCGCCATGTCGCCCTCCGCCCCACCCCGCGCGCGCCCGCCTCAGAGAGCGGTCCGCGTGCTGGGCATCGACCCCGGCTCGCGCCTGTGCGGCTGGGGCGTGATTGATGTCGACGGTGTGCAGACGGGCCACGTGGACAACGGCGTGCTGGTCCTCGACGAGGGCGCCCCACTGGAGCGACGCCTCGTGAACCTGTTCTCGCTGCTGACCGAGGTCGTCGCCGCCCATGAGCCCACGACGGCCGCGATAGAGGGTGTGTTCCAGCACCGCAACGCCCGCAGCGCGCTCATCTTGGGGCACGCACGCGGCGTCGCGCTTGTTGTGCTCGCGCGCGCCGGGCTGCCCGTCGCCGAGTACACGCCTCAGCAGATCAAGAAGGCCGCAACCGGCACGGGCCGCGCCGAAAAGGCGCAGATTCAGCAGGTCGTCGCCCGCCGCCTCAACCTACCGGAGCCGCCGCAGGCGGACGCCGCAGACGCGCTCGCGGTCGCCCTCTGCCACGCCCAAAACCTCGCGTTTCCAGCGGCGATTTCGCTGCCGCCGCAACCGTCGAGGCGAAGTGGTCGTCGCCAAAACGACGCAGCGCTCCGGGCGCTCGTCGAGGCGCAGGGCCAGGCCCCGCCGCCGAAGCCACCCACCCGCCCGACAGGAGCGCTCACGTGATCGGACGACTCTCCGGTGTCCTCGTTCAGAAGCAGGTCGAGGCCGTCATCCTCGAGGCCAACGGCGTCGGCTGGGAGGTCCACTGCCCGCTGAGCGTCCTGGAGCGCCTGCCGCCCGAGGGGCAGGTCTGCGTGCTATCGATTCACACGCACGTCCGCGAGGACCAGATCGCGCTCTACGGCTTTCAGACGGCCGAGGAGCGGGCGCTCTTTCGACTCCTCATCAGCGTCACGGGCGTGGGTCCAAAGCTGGCCATGGCCTGCCTAGGGGGACTGCGCGCCGAGGACTTCGCGCGGGCCATCGTGGGCGAGGACCTGAAGCGCCTCTCCAGCATCCCCGGCGTGGGTAAGCGCACTGCCGAGCGCTTGGTGCTCGAGCTCAAGGACAAGCTCGGGCGGGTCACCCCCACAACGCCGACGACCAAGGCGAGCGCGGGCTCAGCGCACTTGGCCGACCTGCAGAGCGCGCTGACGAACCTGGGCTACCGCCCCCGTGACATCGAGCTGCTCGTGGGCGGCCTCGAGAAAGAGGCCGCGACGCTCGGCTTCGAGGCGCTGCTCCGAGAAGCACTCAAGCGCCTTACGGGTCAACACTCTCCATGATGCGGAACTCGACGCGGCGGTTCTCCGCGCGCCCCTGAACGGTCTTGTTATCGGCGATGGGCTGAGTCTCCCCGAAGCCGCGCGCTTCGAGGCGGTCGGCGGCCACACCCTGGTTCACCAGATAGGCCAAGACCGAGTCGACCCGGCGCTGCGAGAGCTGCAGGTTATAGGCGTCTTTCCCTTGGTCGTCCGTGTGGCCCTCGACACGAACGCGGCGGAGGTTCGGGTTGCGGACCAGAACGAGCGCGACCTCGTTCAGGATCGCGTAGCTCACGGGCTTGATCGTGGCCTTGTTCGTCTCGAAGAAGACCTTGTCGAGGATCTCGATCTTCTCTTTCGTCACACGCACACGAGACACGCCCTCGTCGGGGCAGCCGTCTTGGTCGTCCACGCCGTTGAGCACCTCGGGCTCGTTCGGGCAAGCGTCGTCCGCGTCGAGGATCGCGTCCTTGTCGTTGTCCGGATCGGGGCAGCCGTCCTTGTCCTCGAACCCGTCTAGATCCTCGGGCTCATCGGGGCAACGGTCGATGTCGTCGTTCAGGCCGTCCTTGTCGCGGTCGCCGACGACAACGGGCAGCGGAGGCGGCGCAGGCGGGGTGTCGGGGCAGCCGTCGTCGTCCTCGAAGCCGTTGCGATTCTCCGGGTCGAGCGGGCATCGATCGACTTGGTCCACCAGGCCATCGCCATCGTTATCGGGGTCAGGGCAGCCGTCAGCGTCCTCGAAGAGGTCTTTGTCCTCGGGCTCATCGGGGCAGTCGTCGACCGGATCGAGCACGCCGTCACCGTCCCGGTCGCGCTCCTCGGGCTGCCAAGCCAGCCCCGTCAGCACGCGCACACCGGGCGCGCCGTAGTCGGGGATCATCCCGCGCCCCGCGCCGAGGGTCCACACGAGGCCCCACTCAGAGCGCATGCGAAACGCGAGCAGGGCCTCGAGCGGGCTGTTCTCGCTCCCCGCGCGGACGTCTTCGACGGAGCCCGCGCCCGTGAGCTCAGCGATGGCTTGGTAGTCGGCGTCACCGAGCGCAAGCGCGAGCGCTGCGCCGTAGGTCACCTCGTTGCCCACCTCAAGCTGCTGGTAGACGTCATTCGACGGCCGAAAGCGGTAGCCCACATTCGCGGCGACTTCGAGGACATCGAGGCGTACTTCGCCGATGACGCGAGGGTTCGCCGAGATGTGTGAGCTGCCCACAAACCGCGCCTCGTCACCCGTCGGCAAGGTCACGGGCAGAGCCAGCGCGAGCCCCAGCCCGAGGTCGCGACGCCCCGTCGGACCCACGAGCCGAACCTTCGGGCTCAGGCGCACATCGCCCAGCGCGGTGCCCTCGACGTCCTGCGTCGGCGTCCCCTCGCCGATGATCTGATGCACCGGCACATTGACCGACAGCTCGAACCGGTCGCCCAAGCCGAGCGCTGCTTGCACGTCCATCGTGACCAAGTGCTCGACGATGTGCCGCTCGATCTGGTCTTTGTCGTTGCGCTCGACGAGGGGGTTGAGCCCCCAGTTCACCCACGCCGATGGGGCGAGCATCAGGTGCGGCACGGTGAGCGCACCCTCGACGCTCAGATAGTTGTTGCCGGTCGGCGCCGGTTCGAACTTTTGCACATTCTGGGCGAGCGCCGGCGCGCACACGGCGCCCGATAACGAGAGAGCGCCTGCCGATAACGCGACGACCGCCGCGCGGCGAACGAGACTCATGAGACCCCTCCGAGGCGAAAGGCGCGCATGATAACGCCACGCACCCGCTTGGATACTGTACAGACGTGCAGCATTGCAGTAGTTTCACGAGTCAACGACGAAGCGTACACTGAGCCCTCAAGGAGCACCTTGGCCCGCAAGCAGTCCCCTGTCGACGCCTCGACCGAAGTCAGCGCGACCACACCTGCCGCGGACGAGCGCCTCGTGGAGGCCTCCGCGAGCCCGACCGAGCAGCGGGTCGATGGCAATCTGCGCCCGGGGCACTTCGAGGAGTACGTCGGGCAGGCCCGCGTCAAAGAGAACCTGCGCGTCTTTGTGCGCGCGGCGCGGCAGCGCGGCGAAGCGCTCGACCACATTCTGCTCAGCGGGCCGCCTGGGCTCGGCAAGACAACCCTTGCCCACATCGTCGCGCAAGAGCTCGGCGTCGAGCTGCACCTGACGAGCGGCCCCGCCCTCGAGAAGAAGGGCGACCTCGCCGGGCTCCTGACGAACCTGGGCGAGAACGACGTGCTCTTCATCGACGAGATCCACCGCCTGAGCGCAGTCGTCGAGGAGAACCTGTACCCCGCGATGGAGGACCGTCGCTTCGACGTCGTGATCGGTGAGGGGGTGTACGCCCGCAGCTACCCCATTCAGCTCAAGCCCTTCACGCTCATCGGTGCCACGACCCGCGCGGGGTTGCTCACGTCACCGATGCGCGACCGCTTCGGCATCGTTGAGCACCTTGAGTTCTACTCGGTCGAAGAGCTGCAGCAAATCATCGAGCGCTCGGCCCGGCTCATGGGCACGCGCCTCGACGAGAGCGGCGCCGTCGCCCTCGCGCGGCGCTCACGCGGCACCCCGCGCATCGCGAATCGACTGCTTCGCCGCGTCCGCGATTTTGCCGACCTGCTCACCGGCGGCGTCGTCACCGGAGATCTCGCACAGCGCGCCCTCGAGGCTCTCGAGATCGACCACGCGGGCTTCGACCGCATGGACCGCCGCCTGCTCCTCACGCTCATCGATAAGTTCGACGGCGGCCCGGTCGGTCTCGACACCCTCGCTGCGGCGATTGGCGAGGAGAAGGACAGCATCGAGGACGTTTACGAGCCCTACCTGCTCAAAGAGGGCTATCTCAAGCGCACGCATCGGGGCCGCGTGGCGACCCACCGCGCGTACATGCACTTCCACCGCGAGGCGCCGCGCTCCGAGCAGCTCGAGCTCGGATGAGTCGCGCGGCCTGCCTCATCGGTGTCGTCGGCGCGCTCTACGGATGCGCGGGCGGCGCTGCGACCGTGCGCCGCCCCCCTGCCGCCGCGCTCGCGGCTGCACGCGCGCGCCTCATCGAACAGGGCATCGCGCTCGACCCTACGTTGCAGGGGGGCGCTCGCCTGCGGAGTGTGTGGTTTTGCTTTGTCCCTGCGGGGCGCGAGGGCCTGCAGTGGTCGTCCACTTTCGCGCGAGTGGGCGCCGGTCCGACGCCTTTCACGGTCGAAGGCCCGGTCCAAGTGCAGGACGAAGCGCTCGCGCGGTGCGCCCACCAAGTGCGATTCGAGCTCGACGCTCAAACCTCAGGCGAAGGCAGCCGGCTGCGCTTCACCTCGGAGTGGATGCGAGCGGCGATCGACGTCTGCACACCGATTGAGCCCGCCCTACTCGGCGCGCGGGCATGTCGCTATGCGTGGCGACCCAGCGGTCCTCAGGAGAACCTCGAAGGTGCGCTCGACGATGTGCTCAACGGCCTGTAAAGCCGTCGCAGCGCGAGAGCCCGAGCGCCACAGCCGCCATCGCGACCAAGAAGCCTGCGCCGAGCGCCCAGAGCGTCCGCATCTCCCCAGAGGGTGGGTTATGCACCATCGTGGTGGCCGTCGCCGCTTCGCCGACGACCTTCGTTGGGCGCGCCTCACGCGCGGCAGGCGCTTCCAGTTCAAGTCCACGCATCGCGGCCAAGACGTCGCGCATATCGGCAGGCCGGTGGTTGGGGTCACGGGCCAACATGCGGGCGCAGAGCGTCACGAGCCCCGGCGCGAAAGTCAGGTCGGGCCGCACCGCAGAGATCAGCGGCGCGTCGTCCGTGAGGCGGCGGACCATCGAAGCGCGCGGGTCCGCCCCCTCCCACGGCAAGCGCCCCGTCAAGCACAAGAAGAGCAAGATCCCTGCGCTGAAGATGTCGGAGCGCTGGTCGAGGTCCTCGTCACCCCGCGCCTGCTCGGGCGACATGTACTCCGGCGTCCCGAAGACGCGCCCGGTATCGGTATGACCGACGGTCCCGATCGCTGCGTCGAGGTATTTCACGATGCCGAAGTCGAGGACCTTCACGTGGTCACCGTCGACCCCCTGCGTCAGGTAGACGTTGTCGGGCTTCAAGTCGCGGTGGACGAGGCCGGCTGCGTGCGCCTCGCTGAGCCCCTCAGCGAGCTGCCCGATGATGCGGAGCGCTGCGCTTGCGCTCAACCAGCCATCGCGCTCGATGCGGTCCGTAAGCGACTCCCCTTCGACCAGATCCATGACAATGAACAAGGTGCCGTCCGGCAGCTCCCCCGCCTCATGGACGCGGACCGTATGAGGTCCGCTGAGCCTCGACGCCGCGCGAGCCTCCCGCCGAAATCGGCGGTTCATGTCGTCACTCTGCGAGAGCCATGGATGCAGCGTTTTGACGGCGAAACGTGCGCCATCGCGCCCCTGGGCGCGGTAGACGGTGCCCATCCCCCCGGCGCCGAGCCTTCGCGCGAGGCGCATTCGTCCGAGGATGGTCGTCCCGAGGAGCGGATCATCTGGCCAGCCGCGCGACGGCTTCACCTGCCCGCACGCGGTGCACGCCTCGGCGTCCGCGTGAGCGAGGGTGCTGTGACAGTGAACACAGTAGCGCACAGCCATACCCTAGCACGGCCCGCTCTGGTCGCGCGCGAGCGGTTGTGCTAGTGGAGTCGCCCCGAACGGAGGCGCCATGTCGTTTCGCAAGGTCCTGATCGCAAACCGGGGCGAGATCGCGTGCCGCATCGCGACTGTGCTCCGTGAACGCGGCGTCGCGAGCGTCGCCGTGCACTCCGAGGCGGACGCGGGCAGCCCGCACGCGCGCGCCGCAGACGAGGCCGTGCTCATCGGGCCCCCGCCCGTCGCGCAGAGCTACCTGCAGCAGCAGGCCATCATCGACGCCGCGCTCAAGACCGGCGCAGAGGCGATTCACCCGGGCTACGGCCTGCTCTCCGAGAACTCCGGCTTCGCGCGCGCGGTCCAAGCCGCCGGCTTGGTCTTCATCGGCCCGACGCCTGAGGCGATCGACGCCATGGGCGACAAGGCCCGCGCCCGCGCCACCGCGCAGGCCGCAGGTTGCCCCGTCGTGCCCGGCTCCGACGGCCCCGTCGAGGACGACGTGCTGGCCGCGCAGGTCGCCGAGCGGCTCGGCTATCCGATTCTGGTCAAGGCGGCGGGCGGTGGTGGCGGGATCGGCATGGCGATCGTCGACGCCCCGGGGCGCCTTGAGCGCGCGCTCACCAGCTGCCGTGACCGCGGCCGCAGCAGCTTCGGCAACGCGGCGGTCTATCTCGAGAAGTACATCGAGCGTCCGCGGCACATCGAGGTGCAGGTCCTCTTCGACCACCACGGTCACGGCGTGCACCTCTTCGAGCGAGAGTGCTCGGTGCAGCGGCGCCACCAGAAGGTCATCGAAGAGGCGCCGTCGCCGTTCGTCTCAAGTCGGCCCGAGCTTCGCGAAGGGCTCACGCAGGCCGCGCTCGCGGCGGCGCGCGCGATCGGCTACCGCAACGCCGGCACGGTCGAGTTCGTCGTCGGTCAGGACGGCAGCTTCTACTTCATCGAGATGAACACGCGGCTCCAGGTCGAGCACCCCGTCACCGAGGCCATCACGGGCGTCGACCTGATCGGCTGGCAACTCGACATCGCCGCCGGTGCGCCGCTGACGCTTCAACAGGCGGACGTCCGCGCGACGGGCGCAGCGGTCGAACTGCGGATCTACGCCGAGGACCCCGAGAAGAGCTTCATGCCCAAGCCAGGGCGCATCGGCGCCTTTATACCCCCGACGGGCGAGGGCGTCCGGGTCGACACGGGCGTGCGCGCGGACTTCGACGTCACGCCCTACTACGACCCTCTGATCGCGAAGTTGATGACCCATGGTGCGGACCGTGTTCAGGCGACTGCGCGCGCCCGCGCCGCCCTCGACGCCTTCACCATTGAGGGCCTCACCACGAACCGCGCGTTCCTCAACGACGTCCTCGGATCACAGACCTTTATCGACGCAGCCTACGACACCGGCTGGCTCGAGCGCTGGGTCAAGGAAAGAAAGCAGGGAGCCTGAGTATGGCCGACATTCTCGCCCACATCACCGGGACCGTCTGGAAGATCGAGGTCGCCGTCGGCGACGAGGTGCGCGAGGACGACGTCCTCGTCATCCTTGAGTCGATGAAGATGGAGATGCCCGTCGAGACGAATCGCGACGGCACGGTCGCCGAGATCCTCGTCACCGAGGGGCAAGCCGTCGCCGAGGGCGACGTGCTCGTGCGCATCACCGAGGCGTAATCGTTGCGCGCTGCGCTCAGTCCGCCAGCGCGCGGACAGCGCTCTGAAAGACCTGACCGCGGTGGTGGTAGTCGCGGTACAGGTCGAAAGACGACGCCGCGGGGCTGAGCACCACGGCGTCGCCCGCCAGAGCGAGGGCCGCGGCGAGGTCGACCGCGGTCGCCATGTCAGCGCACGCGCGCACCTCAACGCGCCCCTGGAGCGCCTCGAGGGTTCGCCGCGCGGTGCTGCCCTCGGGGCCAACCACCACGACCACACGCGCCCTCGCCGCGAGCTCCACCTCGAAGTCCGCCTGGTCGAGGCCCTTGTCAAAGCCGCCGACGATCGCGACATACGGCTCAGACAGGGAGCGCAGGCCGACGCACGCCGCGTGCGGGTTGGTGGCCTTGGAGTCGTCGATCCACCGCACGCTCCGCCGCGTCCGCACGAGCTCCATGCGATGCGGGAGCCCACGGAACGCGCGCAGCGCCTCAACCATCGCGGGGCGCGGCAAGTCCAGTGCGTCGCCGGCTGCGAGGGTCGCGAGCGCGTTCAGCACGTTGTGTCGCCCCGACACGCCGAGCTCGTCCTGCGTCATCAGCACCACACCGCCCGCGAGGAGCCGCTCTCCATCCCAGCCGTAGTCAAAGGTCGGCGCGGGCCCGAAGGTCACGCGCCGCACACCGGGCGGCGTCACGAACGCGGCGACGATCGGGTCATCCCCCCGCAGCACCGCGACATCGCCTGCGCCCATATCACGGAGAACTCGGGCCTTCGACGCGATGTAGGCGTCGTAGTCGCCGCCGAAGTAGTCCGTGTGGTCGGGCGCGACGTTCGTGATGATCGCGACCTGGGGCCGAAAGAACCCACAGCTCCAGAGCTGAAAGGCCGACACCTCGGCGACGAGGACACCGTCCGGAGGCACCGCGCGCGCCCGCTCGCTGAGCGGCGTGCCGATGTTGCCCGCGACCTCGACGGACCGCCCCGCCCCCCGCGCGACGGCGCCGACCATCTCCGTCGTCGTGCTCTTGCCGTCCGTGCCCGTGATCGCGACCACGGGCGCTCTCGCGACAGACGCGGCAAGCTCGATCTCACTCACGACGGTCACCCCGCGCGCTACGGCTTGGGCGAAGAGGGGCGATGCAGGGGGGATGCCGGGGCTCGGCACGACGAAGGCGGCGTCGTCGAGTGTGTTCCCGCCACCGCGGAGCGCGACGCGAGGGTCAAGGCCTGTGCGGTCGATCTGGTCGAGCGGCTTCGCGTCGCTCAGCGTGACCTGCGCGCCGAGCTCAGCGAGCAGGTTGGCCGCTGCGACGCCACTGCGCGCGGCCCCCCAGACTGCGACGTGCTGGCCCTCGAAGCGCGTGCTCATCCCTGCGCGGCCTCAAGCGACGCCGCCCACGCGTCCGCCATGCGGAAGAAGTCGTCGCCGCCGAAGAAGATGACCATGTCGTCTTCGCGCAGATCGCCCCCCAGAAACGGCACGACCTCGTCGTTCGAGGGCACGAAGTGAACGGTATTGCCGCCGCGCCGCAGGACGTCGACAAACCAGGGCGTGTCGATGCCGTCGATGGGGCGCTCCTCAGCTGCGTACATGGTCGTAATGACCACGTCGTCCGCCGCGGCGAAGACCTGCGCGTACTCCTCACCGTGGTAGCGCATCAGCGTGAAGCGATAGGGCTTGAAGACACACCGCACGCGCCCATGAGGCATGCGCTTCGCGCTGTCGAGGACGCGCCGCATACCCGTGGGATGCGAGATGTAGTCCTTGACGATCGTCAGCCCGCCGACGCGCCGCACGGTGAACCGATTCTCGAGCCCGCGATAGGTCGAGAGCGCCCGCTGAACGACGTCGAACGGCAAGTCGAACGCGCCCATCGCAATCGTGATCGCGCCCGCCGCGTTATCAGCGTTGTAGCCGCCGGGAATGGGCAGTCGCACGACGCCGAGCGCCTGCCCCTTCGCCCAGGCCGTGAACTCAACGAAGTCACCGGCGTCCCGCACGTTCTGCGCCGCGTAGTCGAGCGCCGGATCGTCGCCGGTGCCGTAACGCAGGAACGGCCGCGTCACACGGGCGGCAAGCGCGCGGACGCCCTCATCGTCCCAGTTGAGCGCGATGGTCCGCGCCCGGTCGTTGCCGTTCACGAACGCCGCCATCGTCTCGATGATGTCGTCGAGCCCCGCGTAGAAGTTCAGGTGGTCGACCTCGAGGTTGTTCACGATGACGTGGTCAGGCTGCAGGTTCAGGTGGCTCTTGTCGCTCTCGTCGATCTCCGCGACGGCGACCGCGCCCTGCCCCGCCCGCGCGTTCGTCCCATAGTTGTTCAGCACGCCGCCGATCAAGAACGTCGGGTCGCGCTGCGCCTCGATGAGGATGTGCGTGACCATCGCCGAGACCGTGCCCTTGCCGTGGGTACCCGTCACGCCGACGCTCTCGAGCCCTTCGAGCGCCAGCCCCAGCGTCTCGCTCCTGTGCGCCTCACGCACACCCGCCGCGCGCGCTGCCACGCGCTCGACATTGTCAAGCGGCACCGCCGTCGAGTGCACGACGACGTCGGCCCCCGCGATGTTCTCCGCGCGGTGGCCAATCGTCACGGGGATACCGAGCGCGCGCAGGCCGAGGGTCAGCGCGCTCTCGCGGACGTCCGACCCCTGGACGCGGACGCCCCGTGCGTGCAGGACACGCGCGACGGCGCTCACGCCGACGCCGCCGATCCCGATGAAGTGAAACGTTTGACTCGAGGGCGTCATGGGCGAATTCTCCGGGGCATGCGGCACAGCAGCGAGCGGAGCCCGGCCGGCCAAGGCGGCGCGAACATAAACAGCCGTCGGCGCCATTTCAACGCCGCCTTGCTGGGGGTCGCCGTCGTCGTCAGCGCATGCGGCGGCAAGGGCGAGCCATCCCCCGTGGACAAAGTGCTCATCAAGCTCGGGGTCAAGCCCCCGCCAGACGCCGGGCCGCCGGACGCCGGGCCGCCCCCGCCCCCGCCCCCGCCTGTGTCCACGGCACCCGACGCGCTCCTCGTCGACATCCCTGCGCCGCCGGCGTTTCTGAGCCTCTCGTTGGGAGACGCCTCGCAGACCCTCCGCGAGCGGCGCCCGAACGCGAAGGTGTCTGAGCTCACGCCGCGCGTCCTGACAGAGGCGCTGCCGGACGAGAGCCCGTTCGCCTACGCGACCTACCTGCTGACGCGCGACGGTCGCGACGTGGTGGAGACCATCGCGCTCACGCTGCGCCCTGAATACACGCACCCGGGTCACTGGGACGCGATGGTCAAGCAGATCAACGCTCGCCTCGGCGCGGGCAAGGCGTTCGATGAGGCCCCGTATGCCGGCCTGCGATGGGTCGCCGTCGGCCACCGCATCGACCTGCGCCGCGACAAGGGCCTCGGCGACGAGGCGGAGCTGGTCTTCGACCTGCGCGGGGGCCGCGAAGTCGAGATGCCGTGACCGTTGCATGACCTCGGCGTCCTGCTAGATTGCGGGCCGTCCGCTCTGGAGGTCACCGTGTCGAACGTCCTCTCTCGCGCCGCCGTCGTCGCCGCGCTGTCTCTCTCGGTCCTCGCGTGCGCCGAGCACGCGGACGTCGCCCTCACGCCCGCTCAGCAGAAGAAGGTCGAGGCGGCCTTCGTCACTGCGCCGACACCGCAAATCAAGGTCGACGCGGTGGTCGATGGTCAGGTGCGCCTCATCGGCTACGACATCGACAAGACCGAGCTCGCGCCGGGTGAGACGTTCACGATCTCGTACTACGTCGAAGCACTCGCGGACTCCATGGGCGACAACAACGTCTTCGTGCACTTTCAGGGCCGAAAGAACGACGCGAAGGCGTGGATGAACCTCGACCACGCCCTCGTCGAGGGCCTGCTGCCCCTGCGGAAGCTCAAGAAGGGCCAGATCGTCAAGGACACCCAGCGCGTCACGGTGCGACCCGACTTTCCCGGCGGCGACGCCCACATCTACTGGGGTCTCTTTCGCGCTGACCAACGCCTCAAGGTCAGCAACGCCGACGCGCTCGGCAAAGACCGCGTCGACGCCGAGGGGCGCGTCATCGTCGCGAAAGTCACCGTGCGCGGCGCGGCGGTCCAGCCCACGCTGCCCGAGGCCACCGCGCAGCGCCTCGCGGCGGGCGAGGCGCTGACGATCGACGGCAAGGGTGACGAGCCCGCTTGGGCCCGCGCCGCGTGGACGCCCGCGTTCGTGCCGCCCAACGGCAAGGGCGGCGACGCGCCTGCGACCCGCGCGCGCTTCCTATGGGACGACTCCACGCTCTACGTGCACGTTGAGTGCGAAGACACGGACGTTTGGAGCGACTTCACCGCGCGCGACTCGAACACGTGGGAGCAAGAGGTCGTCGAGGTCTTCATCGACGCCGACGGCGACCGCAAGGACTACCTTGAGCTGCAGGTGACGCCTGCGAACGTGATCTTCGACGCGCGCTTCGCGGCCTATCGCAAGGACTTGGAGACCGCGCGGCAGTGGAACATGGCGGGGCTCCGCACCGGCGCCTTCGTGGACGGCACGCTGAACGCACGCGACGACCAAGACCGCCGCTGGAGCGTCGAGCTCGCGATACCGTTCGCCGAGGTGCCGCCCCTCGTGGCCGCGCCGCGTAATGGCGATGTCTGGCGCGTGAACCTCTTCCGGTGGGATGCACCGAAGGGCGAGCGCCAGATCGCGGCCGCGTTCTCGCCGCCCGTGGTGCCCGACTTTCACGCTCTAGATAAGTTTGGGCGTCTGCGCTTTGTCGACCCCGCAGCACCTGCACCGACGTCAGCGCCCGAGGTGCGACCCACCACCCCTGTCCCCCCACCCTCGGGGGCAGCGTCGGTGCCTCCCTCCGCTCCCCTTACCGGTGCGGGCAGGTAGGCAAACTTGACGCCTCACCCGGCCCGCTTACCATCGAGGCCGTAGCTGGGAGGTAGTCCACCGATGGCCGGTTCCGATAAGCGCAAGCAGAGCCTTTACTTTCCCGAGGACATGCTCAAGGAGATTCAGGCAGAGGCGACGCGGCAAGACCGCTCTCTGTCCTGGATCGTCCAGAAGGCGTGGAAGCTCGCCCGGAAGGAGATCGGGAAGTTCCCCTCGATCAACGACGCCGATGACGGCGCGGGCGACGACGACGACGACGAGCCCTGAGGCCCGCGTCGCTCAGTTCGCGCTGACCTCGACCTGATGGAATCGCAGGTCTCGCAGGAGCACGTGCGCGTTCGCGCGCTCCTCGAACAAGAACTCGCAGTGCTTCTTGCCGTCGAGCCCCATGGGCTCAAGGCCCGCCGCCGTGCGGCTGCAGTCGAAGACAGGCGCGTTCTCGGCGTCCGGGTTCGGGTCGATGATCCAGATCGACCGGCTCTCGGAGTCAAACTGCCGCGGCGCTGAGAACGCCAGCTTCGTGCCGTCCGGCGAGATGTCGAAGTCCGAGATCTCGTGGTTGCTCCAGTGGTTCGCGCGCGCGTTCTTCGTGATGTTCACGACCGACGCCGCGCCAACCTCGCGATTGACACGCAGCACGTCCGTGTCGGTCCGGTTCGCCGTCCCTGCCTGAATCGAGCAGTTGCCCGTCGCCAAGAAGTAGATGAAGTCGCCGTCGGGGCTGAAGCGCGGGTCGAATGCCACGGTGTTGTAGTTGAACGGCGCGGCGCGTTGGCAATCCGAGCCGCGACGCTGCACCTCGAAGAGCTCCACGTTCGTCGGCACGGGAGGGCTCGGCGCCGCCATCAAGTTGTGCAGCTTCCAGACGCCGCCGTTCTTCGTCGTGACGGCCAAGTATTCGGCGTCCGGCGAGAGCGCGATCGGCTGTCGGCCCGTGAACTCGGAGCCCGTCCCGCCTTGGTCGCCAAAGGTGTAGAGGGTCTGGTTCGCGCCGTTTCGCACGTTGAAGAAGTCGAGCGACATCGTCGACAGCGTCGTCCGGATCAAGATGACGAGCGCGCCAAATGGCGTCACGCGGAACGAGCCGCTGCCATCGACGTTGCCCAAGAGCGCTGGGCACGCTGAGATGTCGTCGGGCGGAGACCCGTTCGCGCACAGCGCCGCGTCGGGCTCAACGACGGGCTCAACGCGCACCTCAAGCATGCCCTCAGGGCCCTCGGCGACGCCGCGCTGATACACGACCAAGTCGCGCACACCATCGTTCGTGAACTCGAAGTTGATGACCTGGTCGGCGACGCGTCGCTTGGCGTCTAGGTCGACGCGCAGGCGCTGCGTGTCGACGGGCGCGATCCAGAGCGCGAAGCCCGCGCCCTCTTCCCGCGCGAGCCATGCGACCCACGTCATGCTGCGGTTGAGGGTGCAGCCCTTCGACCGGCAGTCGATCTCCGGCGACCCCTGCGTCAGGTTCGCCTCGCGATTGTCCTCGAAGTCGTAGATGACGAGGTCGACGGAGCCGGGCGAGCTGTCCTTGGGCGCCACCTCTTTGGTGTAGGACAGCCGCAGGTGGGTCTCGGTGGGGCCTCCACTGTCGCCGCCGCCCCCGCCGCCACCGACCGGGGGTGTGATTGCGTCGACGAAGCCGACGTCCAAATTCGGCGTCGTCGCGGCGTCGTCTTTGGCGCAGGCGTTGGAGAGCAGGAGGGCCAGCGTGGCCCATGCGGTCTTCGTAACGAGTCTCATGCGTCAGGCCTCTTCGGTTCGTCCCAGGCGGGCAGAGCCTACCAGATTGGTGACGTTCCGTGCTCGGCCCCGCGACGTGAGGCTTGAAAAGTGCCGCCGCGCACCTTAGAGCGAGGGTGTGCGACCCTCATCTATATACGGATGCGTCACCGCGGCGGTCGCCGCCTGCGCCCTGCTCGCTGGCTGCGCCGAGTGCGAGGGCGACTTCGATTGCCCCGGGACAAAGGTGTGCTCCTCTGAGGGCACGTGCGAGGCCTTCGTGTGTGCGGTGTCGAGCGACTGTCCGCCCACGCAGACGTGCTCTCAGAACCGCTGCGTCTCTCGACCTGCGCCCCCGACCCCAGCGGCGGCGGACGCGTTCATCATCGAGGCGCCTCCGCTTTAGACGGCGCGACCGACGCGACCGCGGCCCGCGCGCTTGGCGGCGTACATCGCCTCGTCGGCGCGACGGACCAAGTCCGCTGTGCTGGTGACAGCGGAGTTGACGCCTGCGACCCCGATGCTCAGCGTCACACGCGTGTCGCCGCCCACCCTGAGGTCCTCACAGACACGCACGATGCGCTGCGCGACCCCGTGGGCGGTGTCCTCGGCGACCTCGGGCAGCAGGATCGCGAACTCGTCCCCGCCGAGGCGGCACAGGAAGTCGGAGCGACGCAGCACCCGCTGTATGCGTGAGACGAGGCGAACGAGGACCTCGTCGCCGGCCGCATGACCGAAGGTGTCGTTGACCTGCTTGAAGTGGTCTACGTCGATGAGGACCATCGACAAGTCACGCTGGGAGCGCTTGCTGCGTTCGATCTCACGCCGAATGGCGTCGTCGAAGCCCCGACGGTTCAGGGCGCCCGTCAGCGCGTCCTCGCTTGAGCGGACCTGCATCGCCGCTGTCGAGACTGCCTGCGCTACGCCCCGGGACAAGAGCTTCGTCGCACGCTCCAGGAACGCCACGTTCGCCGGAGAAAGGATCCAGTCCTGGTAGCCGTAGAGCGTCAGGACGCCGTGGACCTCGCCATCGCACGTCAGCGTGCGCGTCCAGAGCGGGAAGAGCTGGTCGTTCCGTACCGCGGCATGAAGCGGTGTGAGCTCGGCGCCCCGCAGGAGGACGAAGGCCTCGCTCGGTGGGGCGTCGATGCCCAGAGACTCGAGTACATTCACCGTCTCGTCACGCAGCGAGCGCTCGGCCAGCGCGTTGAGCGGGCTCTTGGCGCTCACGTGAATCGCTGGCCCAAGCGTGCTGACCTGAGGCGGCAGCACAACGGCGACGGCGTCCGCCTGCGCCGTGCCGAAGAAGCACCCGCCGGCGCGCGAGAGCAGCGTCTCAAGGTCGCGCGTGTCGACGCAGGCCTCGGCCAAGGCGAGGAGTCGAGCGGTCTCGTCGAGCTGGTTGAGCAGGTCAGGATCACGGTGCATCTGGCCCTCCTGGGGTACGCGTTTCGTTCGAGACGCTCCAATCCAAGAGGTGTGCCAACGCCTCTGCGGCCAGAAAAACCAATGATTTCACAGTCCACAGGCCTCTCGCCGTCAGCCGTCCGTCGCCCCCACGTCACTCGTTTGACGTCGCATCGGGCAGAGCGTGCGCATTAACAGTGCGGGTTAACGGTGCGCCATTCACGACGCTCGACCTGATGTCCTTCATTCTTCAAGAGCATGGCCGCCAGGACGATGAGAGGGGTGCAAGAGAGAAACAAAACGAGGAAGCCTCGAAAGGAGATTTCTGAAGGTCCACTGGTCAGAAAATTGTTGTCTGTGTCTCTAACTCACTCGATTCGTTTTTAGTTAATCAACGGCAAGGATGCCGGGCTTTCCAAAGGTCACGGAAAGCTTCTTCTCATGGAGAGAAAAAATGGCGATGTACATCAACACGAACCTCGCTTCGCTGAACGCGCAGCGTAACCTGTTCAAGAGCACCACCCAGCTGGGTCGCACGTTCCAGCGACTGTCGAGCGGCCTGCGCATCAACAGCGCCCGCGACGACGCTGCGGGTCTGGCCATCTCGAACCGGTTCACCGCTCAGATTCGCGGCCTGAACCAGGCTGTGCGCAACACGAACGACGGCATCAGCTTGGCGCAGACGGTGGAAGGCGCGCTCCAGGAGAGCACGAACATCCTCCAGCGCATCCGTGAGCTCTCGATTCAGGCGGCCAACGACACGAACTCCGACTCCGATCGCGGCTCCCTCGACCTCGAGGTGCAGCAGCTCGTCGACGAGCTCAACCGGATTGGCGACACGACGACCTTCAACAACCAGCGCGTCCTCGACGGCTCGTTCATCCAGTCCTTCTTCCATGTCGGCGCGAACGCCCACGAGACCATCGCTGTGAGCATCAAGGATGCCCGCGCGACGTCCCTGGGCCGCGCGGCGGTCCTTACCACGAATGTGGTCAGCACGCAGGCCATCACGTCGGGCGACCTGCTCATCAACGGCGTTACGGTCCGCGCGACGAACGACTTTGACGACACGGTCTCGACCACGCTGAATGCCTCGTCGGCCATCGCCAAGGCCGAGGCCATCAACGACATGACGAAGTTCACGGGCGTCAAGGCCCGGGTCCTTGAGACGGTCGTCGACGGCAACGCCGACATCACGGCGGGCACGCTCGACTCGACGGACTTCATCCAGATCAACGGCGAGACCATCACCGGCTTCCGCATCGAGACCGCGGACGGCAGCGGCGAGCTCGCCAACCAGATCAACGCCATGTCGGCCAAGACCGGCGTCGTCGCGACGCTGGACACCGATAACCGCTTGGTGCTGACAGCGACCGACGGTCGCAACATCGAGGTCTTGACCTCAAGCGCGAACGCCGCGGCCATCACGGGCCTCAACGGCGGCGCAGCGACCACCAGCGTCCAGTTCTCGACGCTCGAGATGAGCAGCGACAAGCAGTTCTTCATCACGGGCGCCAACACGAACGAGGCGCTCATCGGCGCCGTCGACAACTCAATCACCGGTGTGACCGCGAACAACTCGGTCGACACCATCGACATCAGCTCTCGCGCCGGCGCCAACCGGGCGATCGAAATCATCGACCGGGCCCTCGACCAGGTCAGCGTCGACCGCGCTGGTCTCGGCGCCATCCAGAACCGCATGGAGAACACGATCTCGAACCTGAGTCTCATCTCCGAGAACCTCTCGGCCGCGCGAAGCCGGATCATGGACTCCGACTTCGCCGAAGAGACCGCGGCGCTCACCCGCAACCAGATCCTGCAGCAGGCCGGCACGTCCGTCCTCGCGGCGGCCAACCAGGCCCCGCAGCAGGCGCTGACGCTCCTCGGGTAATCGTCCTCGAACCAGGTACGAATCTCGAATCCATGAGGTGAACCATGAGCCTTCGCTTGCAGCCCCCCGTTGCAGCCTTGGACTCGGGCGCGTCCTCTGGTGTCGCGCGACCCACACCTTCGCCCAGCGGCTCGCTGGCCCCCGTCTCGGTGGCCGCGATCAGCAGCGAGGTCCAGGTCGCCGAAGCCGGCGGTCGAGTCCAGAGTCTCAGGCCCGCGACGCCCCCCGTCCGAGCCAGCCGCGCCGACCGCGACGACACCACGGCGTTCAGCCGAGTCGCGCAGAGGAAGCTGGCGCTCTCCCAATCCCGCAACGACATCGAGCCGCCCAGCGTGGGCCTCCCTCCCCCCGTCGAGTTGGCCACCAAGGTCGACGAGACGACGGGCGAGAAGGCGGGTCCCAGCCCGAGCGAGCTGCAGCCCTACAAGGCGGTGTTCCAGACCCTGACGGCGAAGGTGCAGTTCGCCAAATCCGAGACGGGCGAGGTCATCGTGCAGATCGTCGACTCCCGAACTCAGGAGGTGGTGCGTGAGCTCCCCTCCGAGGCTTTGATGAAGCTCCAGGGTCGCCTGGAGCAGATGAACCAAGGGGGCGAGGAGAAAGGTCTCCTCTTCGCCACCGCCGGCTGAATGTGACGACGGGCTCCTTGCGAGCCCGGCAGAGACCTCGACCCGGTGTACCCGGTCCAAGCCCCACACCGACGCCCCGCGACCCATGAGGGACGGCGGTGAGACCCCTCGGAGCGTTTGACCAAGCGCTCTGGCTGGGACTGGCAAGGACCTTCACCCAGGGCGGGGTGTCCCGGCTGACCCCCGGGGCGCCCCGCCCTATGCAATCCCCTTCTCCCCGCCTTGGGCCAGCCCAAGGCGCTCGGCGCGCTCGACGCGGAAGTCACTCCCCCTGCACGAGCTCAAGGCGGCCTTACCCCCCGCCCCGCGCTGAATGGAAACCCGTTGCCTCGTCTGGCCAGCTCCTGACCCGGGCTGGCCGAGCGCATTTTCTTACAAAACGCCCGATTTGGGCGGTTTCTTGGGCGTCCTCACCTTTTCTCCTGCGGCGACCCTCAAGCCACTGGCCTCGATAATTCGCGGTTTAGGGCGGGAATCCGACGGACGTTCATCTTTTTTTCTCTTTGAAAATTAGCCACTTGCCTCAAATCATCCACTCACTCCCCAAAAATTTCTCACGCCCGGAGACCCCGGGTCGATGAAGAGATTGGCGGAACCAGACGCTGAAGCCGAAGGGCGGAGGCCGAGGAGGTACATCCACAGAAAATCGCGGTGTCTCTCGACCAAGAGTCGAGGACCACGCGGCCACCCTTGACGCTCGACGGGTCATCGAGCGCTCAGCCAGGGTCGTCGTCGTGGCGGGTGTCTAGGTCGCTCGGATAGTTCCGGTCAGGGTCGTTGACCGGAGAAAAGCGGCGGCCAAGTAGGCCGCCCCGGTGGAACAAGGGTTCGTTCCTCCGCAACGCTTCAAGGAGTGAGCACAATGGGTCTCTACATCAATACGAACGTCGCGTCGTTGAACGCGCAGCGTAACCTCACCAACAGCACCAGCTCATTGAGCCGGTCGTTCCAGCGCTTGTCCTCGGGTCTCCGCATCAACGGCGCCAAGGACGACGCCGCCGGTTTGGCGATCAGCAACCGCTTGACGGCGCAGATTCGCGGTCTTAACCAGGCCGTGCGTAACACGAACGACGGTATCTCGCTGGCGCAGACGGCTGAAGGCGCGCTCGGTGAGACGCAGAACATTCTGCAGCGTGTCCGCGAGCTGTCGGTTCAGTCGGCCAACGACACCAACAGCGCCTCGGACCGCGAGTCTCTCCAGGCCGAAGTCGAGCAGCTGACCGCGGAAATCAACCGCATCGGCGAGACGACGACCTTCAACAACAACAAGATCCTCGACGGTAGCTTCCTCGGCGCGAGCTTCCACGTCGGTGCGAACTCCCGGGAGACCATCACGGTGAACGTGGCCGATGGCCGCGCCACCTCGCTCGGTCGCCAGGCACGCAACGACGGCACGGTTGTCTCGGCCGGTGTCTCTATCGCCTCGGGCTCGTTGGCCGTCAACGGCGTCTCGATCCGCGGCACGGTCGCCGCGGACGATACGGTGTCGACGACGCTGAACGACGGCTCGGCCGTCGCGAAGGCCGCTGCTATCAACGACTCCACAAAGTTCACGGGGGTTCGCGCGATCGTGAACAAGTCCGAGGACAGCAACAACGCCGACATCACCAACGGCGTGCTGAACTCGGTCGACTTCATCAAGGTCAACGGCGAGACAATCACCGGTATCACCATTCAGAACGGCGATGCCGACGACACGCTCGTCAACGCGATCAACGCCGTGACCGACAAGACGGGTGTCATCGCGTCGCTCAACGACGCGAGCCAGCTCGTCCTGACGGCGCAGGACGGTCGCAACATCGAGGTCACGGCCTCGACCGTCGCAGCCGCATCCATCACGGGTCTGAACTCCGAGGTCACCGGTGGGTCTATCACCCTGCAAGCTGAGCGTCAGGTGACGATCAACAACGGCACGGCGAACATCAACGCGGGCACGGGCTTCGGCACGGGCCAGGGTGAGTTCATCTACGGCGTGAACAACGCCAACACCGTGTCGACGATCGACATCACGTCGCGCGAAGGCGCGAACCTCGCGATCGACATCGCCGACGTCGCCATCGGTCAGGTGTCGTCCATCCGCGCCGACCTCGGCGCCGTTCAGAACCGTCTTGAGTCGACGATCAACAACCTCAACGCCACGGCCGAGAACCTCTCAGCCGCGCGAAGCCGAATCCTGGACGCTGACTTCGCGAGTGAAACCGCGCAGTTCACGCGTAACCAGATCATTCAGCAGGCCGGCGTTTCGGTGTTGGCGCAGGCGAACCAGCAGCCGCAGGTCGCGCTCTCGCTCCTCGGCTGAGACTGCGCGCGCAACGCGCGCAGGCTACGACGACACCGGTCTCGACTGAGGCCGCGGTCTTCCGCCCGAGCCCACGTCCACGGCACGACCGCCGGGGGCGTGGGCTCGTTTTTTATCTGCACTTCACCCCCACTCGGCGACGCCCAGAGCGTCTTCCGGAGAGCGTGAAAAAATGAATGGGCCCCCGATCTTTTTTCTCATGTTCGACCGAGCCCGGTCGATGACGGAGATCGGAGGGTCCAGAACTTTTGTCGCGGTCTGCGGACCGAGTCTTCCCGAGCGAGGGAAAGGAGGCGTGGCTAACTCGTTCGAACGCCTGGTCAGCGTGCGGAAGTGATGAACGCTGGAGACCTCGAAAATTGCATTCGTCGCCGTTGGTTGGGTCTGCGGCGACGTCTCGGGGCCGGCATGGTCAGCCAGCTCCGCGTGAGGCGAAGGACGCCTCTCGGCTAAGCGCTTCAAGGAGTGAATCATGGGTCTCTACATCAACACGAACGTTGCGTCGTTGAACGCGCAGCGTAACCTCACGTCGTCATCGGCGTCGTTGAGTAGAAGCTTCGAGCGCTTGAGCTCGGGTCTTCGAATCAACAGCGCACGTGACGACTCCGCCGGTTTGGCAATCGCCAGCCGATTCACCTCACAGATCCGCGGTCTGAATCAGGCCGTGCGTAACACGAACGACGGTATCTCGCTGGCGCAGACCGCAGAAGGTGCTCTGCAGGAATCGCAGAACATCATTCAGCGTGTCCGCGAGCTGTCAGTCCAGGCCGCGAACGACACGAACTCGTCGTCAGACCGAGAGTCGATTCAGGCCGAAGTCGACCAGCTCGTGAGCGAGATCGACCGTATCGCCTCGTCGACGCAGTTCAACGGCTCGCGTATCTTGGACGGCTCGTTCCTCGGCTCGCAGTTCCACGTCGGTGCGAACTCTCGCGAGACGATCACGATCAACGTCCAGGACTCGCGGTCGACCGCGCTTGGTCGCCAGTCGCGAAACGACGGCAACGCGGTCGACACGGCCTTCTCCCTGCAGCAGGGCTCAGTCCAGGTCAACGGCGTATCGATCCGCGGCACGGTGTCCGCGGACGACACCTTCTCGACGACGCTCAACGACGCGTCGGCAATCGCGAAGGCCGCAGCCATCAACGACTCGAGCAAGTTCAGCAAGGTACGCGCGATCGCGAACGCTGCCATCGATGACGCGAATGATGAGGTCATCGGCGGTACCCTCGACTCGTCGAACTACATCCAAGTCAACGGGCAGACGATCACCGGCATCACGGTGCAGTCGAATGACGCCGACGACTCGCTCGTGAGCGCGATCAACGCGGTCGCGGCCGATACGGGTGTGATCGCGACGCTCGCGTCCGACAATACGCTGGTCCTCACGGCGGCGGACGGGCGAAACATCGAGGTCACCACCATCGGCAACGCCGGCACAGTGACGGGCCTCAATGCGGCTGCCGCAGGCACCGTTGTCACGGGCGGGCGCATCACGCTGCAGTCCGAAGAGGCCGTGAACCTGAGCTTGTCCGCGGGTGCGAACCAGGCGGCCGGCTTGGGCATCGGCACAGACGGTGCGAATGAAGTGTTCGGTGTCAACAGCCAGAACGCGCTGTCGACGATCGACGTGACGACACGCAAGGGCGCGAACCTCGCGATCGACATCGCAGACGTGGCCATCGGTCAGGTCTCCTCGATTCGCGCGCAGCTCGGCGCTATCCAGAATCGTCTCGAGTCGACGGTGAACAACCTCAACGCGACAGGTGAGAACCTCTCCGCCGCTCGAAGCCGAATCCAGGACGCTGACTTCGCGTCCGAGACTGCCCAGTTTACCCGAAACCAGATTATCCAGCAGGCCGGCATCTCGGTGCTGGCACAGGCGAACCAGCAGCCGCAGGTCGCCCTGTCACTGCTCGGTTAATAGGAGTCGTATCGGGAAAGCGAGGCAGTCATGGCCATCAACTTGAACCAACTCGTGACCGGCACCACCGCCGTTCGGGCGCCCACGACGCCCGACGCGGTCGCCGCGCGAGTCCAGCCCCGAAAGGCTGAGGGTTCGGCGAAGACCGAGCTCGCCAAGGCTGCAGAGCCTGGCGCGTCCGCGAAAGTGCCTGACCCCGTCGAAGCCGAGGTGACTGGAGCGCAGCAGGTTGAGCCCGCAGACTTGGATCGCGCCGTCGAGGAAGCCAACCAACTCTCGGAGCCTTCGCTCAGGGCCACGAACCGACGCGTCGTCTTCGGACGCCACGAGGGGTCGGGCCGAATCACCATCACCATTCATGAACAGGTGAACGGGAAAGAGGTTGAGCGTCAGATTCCGCCAGAGTCGCTCTTGAAGCTCGTGGAGCGTCTCAAGACGCTTGGCAACGACGACCCGCGCGCGACGGCGGGCAGCATCGTGGAGACGAAGGCCTGAGCCCGGGGGCCTAAAAACTGCCGGCACTGCCGAGGGCGAGGTCTAAACAGGCCTCGCCCTTGGTCCGTTTCTTGCCTTACAACCTCCACGGAAGGAGGTCCGCATGGGAATTTCAGTCGGCGGCATCGCCAGCGGTCTCGATACAGACGGCATCGTCAAACAGCTCGTCGGGCTAGAGCAGCGCAACATTCTGCTGGTCCAGCGCCGCATCGCGTTCGCGGAGCTCAAGCAGCAGAGCTACAACGACCTCGACGGGCGGCTATCAGGCCTGAGGTCCGCCGCGCGCGGCTTGAACGACGCGGCGCTGTTCCGCAAGGTCACCTCGAGCTCGAGCGACGAGGCCGCAGCCACGGTCAGCGCGACATCGTCCGCGACCGCCGGGACCTTCTCAATGCAGGTCCTGCAGCTCGCGCAGCGCAACCAGATCGCGGGCCCAGGCTTCGTCGATGAGAACACGACGGGCGTCGCGGCCGCGAACGGGGTGTTCCGCTTCAAGGTCGGCAGCGGCTCGGAGAAGACGGTCAACGTCACGAACACGACGACGCTGCGTCAGCTCGCCAACGCCATCAACGCGGCGAGCCCCGACATCAAGGCGGAGATCGTCAACGACGGCAGCGCCACGAACCCCTATCGGCTCGTGCTCACGTCGAAGAAGGACGGACTCGCTGGCCAAATCAACGTTCTGCAAAACGATACCGCCATCAATCTGACGGGCAAGACGATCGAGGCCGCGACAGCGGACGCGACCAACAGCGCCGATTACCTCGGCACAGTCTCGTCCGCAGGCGCTTACACAGGTTCGACGAACGCGAGCTTCGTCGTCGAGGTCATCGAAGAAGGCGCGGCGGGCATCGCGCGGTACAAGTTCTCCGCAGACGGCGGGATGACCTGGAACGATAACGCGGGCAATGGCTTCGCGAGCGCGCCGGACGTCGACATTCCGCTGCAAGACGGCGTGGCTGTGAACTTTACGGACGCAGGCACGCTGCGCGTCGGCGACCGCTTCCGCATAGACGTTACGTCACCGACGCTCCAGCAAGCTCAGGACGCGATCGTCAAGGTCAACGGGATCAACGTCACGAAGTCGTCGAACACGATCACGGACCTCGCCCCTGGCGTGACCATCAACCTGAAGAAGGCCGAAGTCGGCAAGACCGTCACGCTCAAGGTCGAGGAGACCATCGGCGACGTCGAGACGAAGCTCACCTCGTTTGTCGGGGCCTACAACTCGGTCGTCGGCTTCTTGAACGCCCAGTTCTCGTACAATCCGCAAGAGGACAAGTCCGGTCAGGGCGCGCCTGCGCTGAACGGCGACTCGGCGGCACGTCAGGTACAAACACGACTGAAGAGCTTCGTGACGGGTCGCGTCTCGACCCTCTCCGGCAAGACGATCAGCTCACTCGCCGAGCTCGGCGTGACGTCCGATGAGAAGACGGGCCTGCTGTCCTTCGATTCGTTCAAGCTCCAAGAGCAGCTCGACAAGGACCCGAACGCCGTGCAGCGCATCCTCACGCGCTACGGCGAGGCGCTCCCGAGTGCCAAGTTCGAGTATCTGCGTCGCTCCAGCGCGTCGACGCCGGGGGAGTACGACGTTTACGTCACGACGCCGCGGTCGCGCGCCGAGGTCGCGGGCCTGTCAGCCGCCGAAACCCTCGTCGCCCCCGAGACGCTCACGATTCGCTACAACTCAGACGCCACGAACATCAACTCTGTGCCCAAAGAGGTCACGGTCGCGCTCGCGGCCGGCGACACGGCCGCAGCACAGCTCACGAAGATCAACCAGGCGCTGAGCGACGCGACCGTCTCTGCGGAGGCGTTCCTCGACGCGCAGGGCGCGCTCCACGTCCGCACCAAGGAGTACGGCGGCCGTTACCAGATCGAGGTGACGTCGGACCAGCCCGATGGGCCCGGATCGACGAACTTCGGCAGCTTTCCGCTGACCGACCTTGGGACGGATTTGCAAGGCAGCATCGGCGGAAAGCCGGCCCGCGTCCTCGATGGCAATCACCTCAAAGGCGCGACCGGGACTGCGGCGGCAGACGTAGAGGTCGTCATCCCTGAGGACACCTCGGGTGCGCTCGGACGGGTCCGCATCGTCGACGGTCTCGGCGAGTCTCTGCCCGATGTGGTCGACTCGCTCGGCGCATCGACCGGTCTCCTCAAGAGCCGGACGGACGGTCTGCAGTCGAGCATCGACGACATGAACGCCAAGGTCTTGCGAGAGCAGGACCGTCTCACCCGATTCGAAGAGCGTCTACGACGCACCTACTCGAACCTCGAGGTCACGATGGGGCGCCTGAACGCGCTGGGGGACTATGTCTCGCAGCAGCTCGGCGCGCTGAATACGCCGCGCAGAAAGTAAGCCGATTCACCATCGCCCGAGGCGAGCGCCAACGCGCACGCCCGACTTCGCTGCTTGAATGTAGCCACCGAGCGCACGACGACCTCGGTCGGCCTCGACGAGTCGCTCGCGCGTCGTCCCGAGGATCTCGGCGAGGCGCGTGACGAGCTGCGTGTTAGCGAACTGAATCGCCTCCAGCGATGGGCGCTCCGCCTCGGCATCGTCGCTGCCAACACTGGGTGGCTCGCTCGCCTGCAACGCCTCAAGGCAAGCGTCTCGGCGCGCGTCGAGGTCGTCGAGTTCGAGCCGACCCGACTCCAGTCGGCCGATAGACTCGCGGAGCACGGTGAGCAGCGCAGCCAGCTGGGCCGCGCGCCCCGTCGTCACGTCGAGCGGCTCTCGTCCGCCTCGCCGCTCTGCGACGACACGCCCATCTGGCCCCCGATCTCCTGTGCCTTGTTCAGGGTCGGGTCCGCCGGGAGGCTGGTGAGGGCCTGGCTCCATCCGTCTCGCAGGGTCGTCAACAGGTTAATGACGACATCAATCGGCTCGCTCTTGAGCCGAATGTTGGCCTCAGTGAGCTGCTCCATCATGAACATGTAGAGCTGCTGCAGCTGCGTACATAGCTCGGGGGCAATCGAGAAGTCGAGGCTGCTCATCAGCTCACTGATAATCGCCTGGACCTTGCCGATGTACGTCCCCTTGCCCGCGAGGTCTTTCTCCTCAAGCTTCATCTTGGCGACGTGGCAAAAGCGGATCGCCCCATCGTACAGCATCAGCATGAGCTGGGCGGGCGACGCGGTCTGGATCTTGACGGCGCGATAGCGCTGCAGATTGCTCTGACCGTATCCGTTTTTCGCGTACATCTACTCTCCGCGAGGGCTGCATTGGCCCGTATTGGCCAAGGCGCGGCTGAATCAACAGCCACAAGTTTCATCGACGGGGTTTTCCCGAACTTAAAACAATTTCACAGTTTCCACCGCATGACCTTGCGCTCGTACTTGCCGCGCGGGTTCTTGCGACGAAAGTCTTCGGCGCGCGCGCGCTCGTTCTCGGCCTCCAAGCGCGCACGCTCATCCGCGGTCAGCGGGGGGGGCGGCGGCGGAGGGAGCACAGGCGGCGGCGGCGGCGGAGGAATGACGAACCGCGCGATGTCGCCCGACGAGACGACGGGTAAGTCGGCGCCGGGGACGACGGCTTTGCCCTTGGTCAGGGCATCGCTGACGACACGCGCGACGGCGATGCCGTCGCGAACCTCGAAGATCTCAACCTGACCGACCTCGGCCTCGACCATGGGACCCGCCGCGAAGTGCGGCGCAGGGCGGGCGACGCCGTCTGAGTCGGCGGGGCCACCCGCATGCACGGTCGAGGGCTTGACCGTGAAGGTCGGCGCGCTGGCAGGAGGCGCGGGCGCGACCGGCACTGAGGACGCGACCGGCGCTGAGGGCGCGGCCGGCGCTGAGGGCGCGGCGGATGCTGGCGCGGCCGGCGCTGAGGGCGCGGCGGATGCTGGCGCGGCGGGCGCCGGCGCAGGTGGCGCGGAAGGCGCCGGGGGGGCTGCAGGCGCGGGGGCGGGTCGTGTCCGTTGAGCCGCAGCCTGTCGAAGTGCCAACAGACGCTGCGCCGCGGTCATCGGGCCAGCGGGCGGCTTTGCAACGGGCGGAGCCGAAACAGGCGCCGGTGCGGGCGTAGCCGACGCAGGCGCAGCGCCTACGGGCACAGGCGCTGCGCTGACAGGCGCTGCGCTGACAGGCGCCGTGCTCACGGGCGCAGGCGCGCTCACAGGCGCGGGTGCAGCGCTCGCGGGCGCAGCGGTCACGCTCATGGGAACCGGCACGCGGCGGTGAACGGTCAGGCGCTTGTTGAGCAGCTCACGCAGCCTGTCGGACTTGCCGTCGACAGGCTGCAAGTAGACCTCGCGATCAACCTTGACCGTTCGGCCCGACATCTCGACGGGCCGGTACACGCCCACCACGAGGAGCTCGCGGCGGTCCGCTTTTGGGTCGTTCGGATCGACACGCGAGCCCTTCGCGGCGGTCGCCGCGCTGGCGTCGGGCCGCTTGCGAGGCGAGCGTCGCCGCTTGGGCTTCGGCTCCTCCGACACAGGCGAGGGCAGCGAGACCCCCGATCCACCCTGGGCGGCCCCATCCACCTTCGTCGATGCCGCCGCAGGAGGACGCGCGCTGTCGGCAACGCGCTCGCCGGGCGGGCACACCTCGGCCTGCGCATGCGTAAGCGCGCAGCAAAGCAACGCGACCAGCACAGAGAGCGCGCGCCGGCTCATGTACGCGACCCCGTCGAAGAGCCCGCGGGTCGGTGAAAGCCGCGCGGGCTCCGCAGCACCCGACCTAGGCCGCCCTGATAGACGGCGAGCGCCCGCTTGAGCAAACGCTCGAACAGCACGATCAAGCGCAGATGTTGAACAATCCCGAGCGGCTCGCCGCGGTATCCTGCGACAGCGCCGGGGAATATGACGTCTGAGGCATCGATCGTGAAGAGGTCGGGCTCGAACGGGCTATGGTCTCGCAATACGCGCTTGACGAGCTCCAGAACGAAGCTGCGACCGAACTGGCGCGCGCTGAAGACCTCGTCGCCCAAACGCAAGGACAGGCCCCCCCGCCCTTCGCGAAGGTCGCCGCGGAGCCACAGGTCCACCTTGCGGGCACGCGGCTGCTGCATCAGCGTAATCACACGGGCGGTATCCTCGACGGCTGAGGTCTGACTGCCCAGCGTGCGTCCGTCACGGAACTCGTAGACTCGAACGACCTTACGCAGCTCGGCCGCGCTCTTCACGCGTCCACGCAAGTGGTAGACGATGCGCCGAAAAATGCGCGCGAGCTCACGGTCGAGGAGCTGGGGGTGGACCTCTTGGGTGAAGATGCGACCGATCTCGTCGCGGACGATGATTCGGCCCGCGTCACGCTCGGCGCGCCACGCGACGAGCACCTCGGCCTCGCGGTCAAGGCGCGCACGCTCAACGAGGGCCCGCATATCGCCTAATCCGGGGGAGAGCGGGTCAAACACGCTCTCGAGCTTCTGCTCGCCTGTCACTCCGAGCTGCCGAGCGACGCCCTTGAGGGTGCGCGCGCGGACCACCCGAACCCCCCCGGCGAGGCGGCGGACAACCTGATACTCCCCGCCCACTTCATACGCGAAGCCGCGAATCACGCCGGTTGCCAGCGGAGCCGCAACGGTCGTCTGTACGCTCTCGAGCAATCGCCCGAGGCGATTCCGGAGCGACTGGAACTGACGCCCATGCGGTACGAACAGCTCAGGGCCCAGCTCTGGGGGATGCGCCGGGTCGATTCGCCGGTACAGGTCGGCGAGCGCCTGAGTCAACGCAGCCTCGCCCGCGAACCGCAGGCTGATCATCTCGCCCCAATTGTTCACGCCCACGAGCGTAATCTGCGTGACCTGATTCGTACGGGCGCGCCCATAGTTCAGGATGTCCCAGTTTTCAGGCAGGTAGAAGACGCCCGCCTTGTCGCTGACATCCTCGGGTTCCCGCGCCAAGTCGAAGTTGGCGACCAGCGCGACCCGCCCCAGGCGCCGGGGTTCGAGGAAAGTGACCGGTGCGATGGCGAACGGGTCAGGCGACTCGAACATGCCGTGAAATCGCTCGAGCAGGTGTCGCAGCTCCGCGACGCTCGCGCGGCTCACGCTCGCGAGCAAGCTCACAACCGAGTGGTTGGCGAACAGGCCGTTAAAGACGAGCCAAGCCGCGATCTCGCCCAGGTCGCCACCCGTATGCATGGCCTTATCGCGCCCCGCGAACTGTCCTCGCACGAGGCGACGATGCGCCTCCCAACGGCGATTCGGCGGTGCCTGTGGCACCTCGAGGACGACGATACGCTCCTCGACGCGCGGCTCCTTCAAGAAGTACGTGAACAGGTGGACGACTTTACCCGGCTCCTCGGCAAAGCAGGCGTAGAGCCGACGACCGAGCACGGTCAAGTCGTCCTCGGCGATCTTCACCTCGTCCTCGCGAGCACAGTCGACGAGGTGGCGATAGGTCTTGAGCATGAACTGCCGAATCGCCTGCCCGAAGGCGTCGATGCGGTCGGCGGACCAGTGCTCCATGCTGTCGAGGTCCGCGAGCAGGTCTCGATCCCACCCCCAGCGCATGATGTATGCCCGCATCACGCGAAAACGCTGAAGAAAGGCGTCGCGCTCCTTACGCTCCGACGACAGCTTGAGCCCGACTTTGAGGTAGAAGCACTTCTGAATCAGGCGGAACGCCACCCAATCGCCGCGGCTCGCGTAGTGCTCGCTGATGGCGTCGAACAGCAGTACATACGGATCCGTGTACTGGGGCGAGCGCTCCCCCTCGAAGACCCGCTTCTTCAAAATGTCGCAGAGCAGCGTCCCGTCACTCGCGGGGTCAAGGTAGCGCTCAAGGAGCGCCATCTTGAGCAGGCTCTTGAAGGGGCTCTTTAGGCTCTTGTTGATCTGCCAGAGCGCGGCGCCGAGGAACTCCCCTCGGTCGATCGGGCCCACGTTGCCGAGGTCCACGAAGCCAACACCTGGGATCACAGGGGGCGTACCGCCGACCAAGTCGACGAGCCGCCCGTACTCAGAGTCCGAGAGACCAAGCGGCGAAAGCCACCAGAGCGGGAGCTCCCCCCCCAAATAGATGGCGGTGCGGTAAAACTCCTCTTTGAGCAGTCGCCCCATCGCGCTGCCGCCTGACTCGACGTCCGCGGTCGCCTTGCCGAAGTCGTCTCGCCTCACGCGCTCGACATCCACCAAGAAGAAGTGCGCCTCCAGGCCGCGCTCGCGCGCCCAGACCTCGATCTCCTCGACGCGGCGCTGCAGGAGCACACGCTCGGCGGCGCTGAGCGTCCTCTCGTCGTAGACCACCCAATAGTCGACGTCACTCCCGCCGCTGTGACCAATCGTACCAACGCTGCCCATCGCGAAGAGCGCCCGGAACGCGGGGCGCGCGGGGAGCCCGAGGCGCTGGTATCGCACCTTCGGAAACAGGTCGTTGATCGCCGCGACCATCGTCTGGTTCGGCTCGAAGTTTCTGAAACCATGGGGCGCGGGCGGGGTCGACGCGCCGACGTACCCGGGCGTCCCCGGCACTTGGTAGTGGAGCAACCAAGGGATGGCCGAGAAAGTCGCGCGGTCCCGAGGCCGCAGACCCTGATACAGGTAAGACAGACGACGCCGCGTGAACTGGAGGTAGCACTCCACGTTGCGTGTCAGGACCCTGTGAACCTCGCGCAGCCGCTCCGCCGAAGGCTCGGGAGACCGCTTGACCGCCTGCAAGACGTCGAGAAAATACGGCTCGACGCCGGGCTCAGCGCCCACCTCGTCGTCGGCCGGCAGGGGCGTGAGCGTCACAGGACCCGTCGCCGTCGGCAGCGCGGGCGTTGACGGACTCACGACTGGCCCTCGGGGCGTCTCCTGACGTTCGGACAAACGCCGCAGCCACGCGGCGACAGCGTCGTCCCTCGTCGAGTCGGGCTGTGAGGGCTTGGTCACCACGAGGCGGTCGCTCCTTAGCGCAGCGAGATCGAGCGGAGCATGTCGTTGGGGCCAGCGGGCGGCTCACTGAAGCCGCCGGGAGAGGCCTGCAGGACAAAGTACTTCACCGGGTAGCGGGAGTCCGTCAGGACGTACTGCATGGCCTTGCGGTTCGACATGTTGAAGATCAGCGGCGCAAGTAGATTGGCGCTCATTTGCTGAGGGTCCGCAGGCACGGTCATGATGACGGAGACGACGAGGTCCTCCTCGTTCTCAGGCTCGATGACGCCGACCTCCTGACGCCGGACCGCAATGTGAAAGTCCCGCTTGAAGTAGAGCGGGTCGGTAATGATGAAGGCCAGATCGGGGTCTTCAAGGCTCTGCAGCCACTTGAAAGGGCTGTCTTCGCGGTGGTCGAGCACGATGAAGCGGCGCAGCTTACCGAAGCCGAGCAGGCCCATCGGGAACGTGAAGATGGCGCTCTCGTCCGCCTCGAGCTCACCGAACCGGGTGGAGTTAACCAGCATCGGGGTCACCTCCCTGCCCGGGCTTGGCGGCCGGCTTCGGCGAGCCGAAGAGCCCGCTGATGGAGTCGAGGATGTTCACGTCGGTGCTCGTCGCCATGACGTTCGCCGATTGAATCTTGAGGTACAGCTCCTCGCGGCAGACGTAGACGTCTGGCGGCGCGATGATGCCGAGGCGGACCTGTTTGCCTTTGATTTCCTTGACGACAATCTTGATGTCGTCGCCGATGCAAACGGACTCGCCGACCTTACGGGTCAGTGTCAGCACAAAACCACCCTCCTGGCAGTTCGTTCAGGGTTGCTGCGTGTTCTACCTGAGATAATCGAGAAGCGAAGGCCCATTCAGCACTTTTCCAGTGGCCGACAGCGTCGCCTCCAGCGCTGTGCTCGTGAGCTGAAGTTCCGCGATCGCCTCCGTCATGTCGGCGTCTTGAATGTCCGCGAGATAAGCGGGCACTCGTTCTTGCATGAACTCGTTCACATTGAACGCGGCCTCGAAGCGAGACATCGCGATACCGGTCTGCGCTCGCGCCTCGATGACCTGTTCCGTTGCGAGGTCTAGGTTCACAATCTCGGCTTCGATGTTGGCAAAACCAGCAACGTTCCGCACTTGAACCTGAGCTGTCAGGTTCGCGAGGATCGTGAAGACGTCCTGCGTCGCCGCGGTACCGTCACCGAACGCCGAGCCGCCCGCGAGGGTGAGCGGTACAAAGTGCTGCTCGCCGACCTCGAGCGTGAGCTGGTTCGTATCGCCCTGGAACACGCCCGCCGCACTGTAGGGGGCAACGTTCGTCAAGTAGCCGCCGAAGATCGGCTTGTCACCGACGCGCGTGTTTGAGAGCGCCAGCAATTGGTCCCGTAGGACCGTGATCTCGCCTGCGATATCGTTGGCGTCCTGCTGGGTGAGCGAAGCATTGGCGGACTGAATCGCCAGCTCTCTCACTCGGTTCAAGACGCTCGACGCCTCGCTCAGCGCCGTATCGGCTTGCCCGAGAAACGCCCGACCGCGGTCCAGGTTGCGGTCGAACTGCTCGACCTTGTTCTTCTGCGTCTCGAGCACACCGATGCGCAGGGCACCGAGCGGATCGTCCGACGGCTTGTTCACACGACGCCCCGACACGATCTGTTCGTTGTACTTGCCCGAGCGCGCGCGCAGCTCGGCGATCCGAGCGCGCGGCATGTCGATTCGGGTCTTCTCTGTCACGCGCATGGGCTACGTCCTTCTTTGGCAATCAGTCAGCGAATGAGCTGCAGAATGGAGTCGAGCAGCTGGTTGACCGTCGTCACGACACGCGAGTTGGCTTCGAAGTGCTTTTGGAATCGCGTGAGGTCGATCATCTCGTCGTCGATGCTGACGCCCTCGACGCTCGCCCGGAGCTTCTCGCTCTGCTCCGACTTCGCCTGCGTAACGTCCCGGCGTATGCTGTTGTCCTCAGCCGCGAGGCCGATCTGATGAACGATCTGTCCGTAGCTCCGGTTGAACGTCACGTTCCCGAGCCCGGCTTGAGCCAGATTCTGAAGGTTCGCGATCGCCTGCATATTGCGATTGTCGCCCGGCACGGTGATCGCGGTCTGGGACGCGGCGACGAAGTTCGGATTACCCGTGATCAGCGGGTCGATCGAGAGGTTCGCTGCCGTCCCGGGCGCGGGCACCGGCGCCAAAAAGAGCGCGCGGCCCGTCAAGCCGTCGAGTCCGAAGCCCGCGGCGTGCTGGGCATTGACCGCCGACGCAAACGTGAACGCGAGCGTGTCGAGCGCCGTCAGCTGCTGCCCAAGAACGTTGTCGCGCACGTCGACGAGGCCGCCCACCTCACCGCTGGTCAGAACAGCCGTCAGGTTCGTGATCTGCCCATTGATGCCGACGTGCTCAATATCGAGCAAACCTTGGTTCAGCGCGTTCGGCGTGCCCTGCAGGCGGGCGGCTTGGTCGCCCTGAACCAGCAAGCTGCCGCCCTGAAGCTCAACCGTCAGCGCGCCGTCGGGCTGCGGCAAAGGATTGACGGGGACCAGGCGCGAGAGTTCACGGAGTGACTGTTCTCGGGCGTCGCGAAAATCGTTCGCGTTGCGCTCATCAAGCTCCCCCGACACGATCCGAGCGTTCATCTCCGCGATCGTCTTCGCAAGGCGATTGACCTCGGCGAGCTTGTCACCGAGCGCGTCGTCGACGCCCCGCTGAACCGTGCGAAGATCGCGGTCGAGCACATTGAAGCCTTGCGCGATGTTGTCGGCCTGCTGAATGAAGGAGCGTCGCGCGCTGACGTCGTCGGGCTCTTGAGAGAGCTCACGGGCAGCATTGAAGAACGCGTCGAGCATGCCGCCGAGGTCTGGGCTCGTGTCACCACCGAACAATCGCTGCGCCGCGTCGAGGGTCTTCGCGCGCCCATCAAAGAAACCGAACTCGGTCTGGTCACGCTGGACCTGCCGTTCAAGAAAGTCGTCGTTCGCGCGGCTTACGGTCGTGAGGCTGGCGCCCTGCCCGAACAGCGACGGCCGGTACGCGAGCAGGACAGGGTCGTTCGCCTCAATCTCGATGCGCTGACGGCTGTAGCCGTCGACGTCTACGTTGGCGATGTTGTTGCCCACGACCTGAAGGCCCGCTTGGCTCACGTGGAGCCCACCGGCGCTTACGTTGAGTGTCCTCATCAGCGTCATGGCTTATCCCCTGTCCCGAAGAGTCGGCCCGACGTTGGGGGCGGTAAAGCGGCCCGCCCGCCCATACGTCGTCGTCGTCGCCGACTTCCTCTGCAGGATACGGGCCAAACGTCCCTCAATGGCCCGTCGCCCCGTACGTGCATACGCCTCGTTGGCCGTTCGCTGGTGCTGAACGGTTCGCACGCGGTCGCGCAGGACTGCCTGCAGCGCCGCAACCCGTCCGTCCGGATCAAGGCCGCGCGCAACGAGGGCCGACAACGTGGGGTCGGGCAGATCGGGCAGCAGCGAGCGCAACGCGAGGTTGCGCGCCAGCGCGCTCTCGAAGTGGCGGGCGACCTGCGCCTCCATCTGCGGCGCGAGAGCCTCTAGCGCGGCGCGGTCGAGGCGTCTCAACGCACGAGACTCGTCCGTCAGGAGCGCTTCGAGCGCGCCGAGGTGTTCGACCTCATCTTCAAGGACGCGGACGAGCGCTTCAAAGTCGGTGCCGGTCATGACCGGTCTCCGAATGCGAACGCCGTGCCATTGCCGCAGCGTTCACTCGGCTGCGACGCCATCAAATGAGCCCGCCCGACCAACGCGGGCGAGGTCCTTCGACGGCTCAGCCCTTGCCGAAGACCAACGCCTCGTTGATGACGCGCTCCGCCACGACACGCATATCCGCACGATACTCGCCGCGCGCCAGCGCAGAGCGAAGCTCCGCGACCTTCGCCTCGTCGACATCGCTCACGTTGCGCGCCGCGCTCTTCGCGATGGCTGCTGAACCGCCGCCGGCAATCTCGACCCTGTCGCCCTCCAAGGCGGCAGACTCGCTCTTGCCCTCGGCCTTCTTCGACGCCAGCTTGCCCGTAGGCTTGCCGACGACCCCTGGTTGCACTTGATTGTTGATCTTTACCATACCGGCCTCTCGGTCCGTCGCCCGTCCTTGGGCTGTTCACCCACCACATCGACGGGACTGCCCCGAACTTGAGCGCTTTCTTAGGCGCCGCCTCGGCTCGATCCACGGCGCGCTGCGCATGCGCGGGTCGCCCGATCCGGCAACTCCGCATTTTAGGCCAATCCCCGGTCAGATCAAACGCAATCATGGTTGGCTCCGCGGAGGGACGAGGCCGAGCGCCTTGCTCGGGTCCTGCGCGCGCCCATCTTGGCGAACTTCGAAGTGCAGGTGGGGGCCCGTGCTGTGGCCCGTGCTCCCGACCTTGGCGATGTGTGCACCGGCAGTGACCTTGTCTCCGACCTTCACAAGCAGCTCGCTGGCGTGGCCGTAGAGCGTCGTCTGCCCGTCCCCATGGTCGAGCACGACGGTGTTGCCATATCCGCGTACCCAGCCCGCCTGGACGACGCGTCCGCCCCGCGCGGCCTCAATCGGCGTGCCCTCGGACGCCGCGATGTCCAAGCCTTGGTGCATGCGCGCGTGCTCATCGTCCGCGAGTTTTCGCAGCCCGAATCGGGACGAGATGCGCCCACCTTCGACGGGCATCTGCATCTCGCTCGCAGCGTGTTGCTGTGAATAGGCTTGTACTGCTCTGTGGGACAAAGTGCGCTGGACTTCAAGGCCCTGGGGCGCATGCGGTCGATGGAGGCCCGCGAGCTGCCCGCCCAGGCTCGTTGGAGCTTGGGCGTCGTTCATCTCGACACCAAACTGCTGCGCGACGATCTCGGCCAGCCCGATCCCGCCTTGAGCGGCGGATTGCTTGGCATACTCCATATCGAGCATGTCGGTGAACATCTCACCCCCCATGCCCGCGTCGAGGAGGCTGTCTTCGTCTTTGAGCACTGTCTGCCGCATCGACTTGAAAAGCTGATGCAGGAACAGCGACTCGAACTCGCGCGCCGCAGACCGAAGCGCCTCGGGGTCTTGGCCCTTTGCAGACGCCTTGCGCGCGAGTGACTCCGCGTCGGCACCGCCCGCGACGCGACCGGCGTCGATGCCGGCCAAAGCGCTCAGGCCGGCCACGTCACATGACCTCGACGTCGGCGCGCAGCGCGCCGGCCCGCTTGATGGCCTGCAGGATCGTGATGATGTCCCGAGGTGTCGCGCCGAGCTTGTTTAGGCTCTCGACAACGTCTGCGAGCGACGCGCCCTCGGCCATCTCAACGAGCGGGACCTTCTCCTCGTCGACGTCTACGTTCTCCTCCGTGGTGACCGTCGTATCGCCCGGCGTGAGCGGACCTGCGGGCGTGGCCTCCTCGGTCCTCTTTATGCTGACGGTCAGGTTCCCATGCGCGACCGCGACGGGCGCGAGGCGGACGTCCTGACCCATGATGATTGTCCCGGTTCGCTCGTTCACGATGACCCGTGCCACCGCATCGGGCGTAACCTCGAGTCGCTCAACCACGCTGATAAAGTCGACCATTCGACCGACCCAAGGCGGCGGAACCTGGACGACGATTGAGCCGGGGTCGGGCGAGTCAGCGAACTCGCCACCGAGGTTCATGTTGATGGTCTTCGCCATGCGCGCAGCGGTCGTAAAGTCGGCGTCTCGAAGCTGCAGCGTGAGGTTGTCTCGCGCGTTCAAGTCCACGCGGACCTCGCGCTCCACGATCGCGCCGTCGGGGATTCGCGCGACCGTCGGGTGATTCTTCGTCTCGGATGCGCCCCCGCCGTCCGCGGCAACACTGAAGCCGCCGACAGAGACCGGGCCTTGCGCCATCGCGTAGATTTCGCCGTCGTGGCCGCGCAGAGGTGTCACGACAAGCGTCCCCCCCGTCAAACTCTTGGCATCTCCAACGCTGCTGACGGTGACATCGATGGTGTTCCCCGCGCGCGAGAAAGCCGGGAGCTCAGCGGTGACGACGACCGCTGCGACATTCTTGAGCTTCAGGCCGCGCTGGTCGACCCGGATGCCCATCCGGCTGAGCATGGACACGACAGACTGCAAGGTGAACCGCGTCTTGTCCGAGTCACCGGAACCGTTCAGGCCGATGACGACGCCGTATCCGATGAGCTGGTTCGGTCGAACGCCCCGCACGTCGGCGAGGTCTTTGATGCGCGCGGCCTCTGCGAGCGAAGGGCCGAGGCAGCAGAGCAGACACAAGAGGGCTGTCGAGAGACGTAGGTACATGTTGAGCCTCCGACGTAACTCTCAGCAAACAACGTGCCAGCGCGATGACGAAGCGGGTCCGGGCGGTTCAGAAGGGCCAGATCGAGTCGAGTGCGCTGGAGAACCAGCCCTTCTCCGAGCCCTTTGTCAGGTTCCCGCGACCCGTGAACTCAATCTGTGCGTCCGCGATGCGGCTCGAGAGCACGGTATTGTCTTGGTCGATGTCGATACGACGAACCACACCGCTGATGTAGAAATGGTTCTCCTCACTGTTCACCAGCAGGACCCGGTGCCCCTCGATGAACAGGTTTCCGTTGGGCAAGATCTGTCGAACCATCGCGGGTACCGTGGCTTGGAGTCGATCGTTCCGCGCGGTCTTGCCCTCACCCTTGAAGCCAGCCTTGTGCGCCATGCTCAGCGCCTTTGAGCCGTCGAAGTTTGGAAACTTCTCGTTGACCTCTTTGACCAGCCCCAAGAACTCGTTGAGCTGAGTCTCGTATTGATCGTCCTTCTTGGTCTCGGTGCTCGTGCCACGCTCCGCCGTAGCGCGCTCATCGACCACAATGTTCACGACATCGTTGATGAAGTGCGCGCGCTCATCCGCTTGGTAGATGGTGCCGATGGCGTTGCTCGCGAAGAGCGAACCCTCGGTGCGCGTGTCGTTCGAGGAGGCATGGGCCTCGGGCAGCGTGTACATGCGCCGCTTGGGCACGTAAGGGTCGATGTGATTCACACATCCCACAGACGTTAACGTGAAGACCGCGAGGAGCGAAAACTGAGCAATGCTGAGGGTGTATCGCATGTTCACAGCTCCATCTGGACAGTCTGGGGGCCCGACACGCGGCCGGTCACGACCTTGTTCGAGTCGAGGTTCTTGATGCGGATCGTGTCGCCCTGCCGACCTGCGGCCAAGGCCTCGCCGACCGCGCTCACGCGAATCCCGCGACCGATCGCGACCATGGTGACGCGCTGGCCACGCGCCACCATGGGCTGAACCTCAACGGCGCGACGTACCAGGGGTTCGCCGCCCGTCAGGTCGCGCCGCGCGGTGGCGGCGATCAGCTCGGCGGGATCGCGAATCGCGTCCGCGGGCTGCTCACTCGCCGGCCGCATGACAGAAACGAGGTCACCGCTCGTGACTGGCTGTCCTCGCCCAATGTCACCGCGGAGGACCCACGTCTGCGTCAGCGGGTCAATCTGGACGACGACCTGCTGCGTCCGAATGGCGACCTGACCGTCGAGAACACGAAGCGTCGTAGAGACCGTGCGTCCCCCCTTTGGAGCGCGGTCAACGCTTACACCGAGCGTCGCGCCTGCGGGGATCTGCAAGTCTGGCAGGCTCGGCACCTTGACGGAGGCCAGCGTGTCAACCTGGCCGAGGTGGCTGCGAACGGCAGCCTCGACGGCGTCGCGCTGCGCGCTCGACTCCAAGACAGCCGACGCCCGTGTGACCTCAAGACGCTCAGGCAGCCTCAGTACCATGCCGACAGGTAGGCCGGCAGCCTCCAACGTGGAGCGAAGGAACGCGCGGGGAAGTAGTCGCCCCGTGCCGACGGCGGGTGCCGGCCCAAGGTCAATCGCCGCCAAACGCTCACGCTCAGCAGGCGACAGGCCAGACAGACGGGCAACGTCTCCCAGCTTGAGGTGGGCGCTGCGTACCTGGACCGCGCTCGAGACCTGTAGCTGAGGCGCTGCGCTCGCGCCTGAAGCGGTCGTCGCCCAAAAAGCAAAGCCGAACAGGAGAGTGCGAAGCATGGCTCAGCCCAACTTCCCGAGCTCACGCAGCATCTGGTCCGAGGCCTGGACCGCCTTGCTGTTGAACTCGAAGGCGCGCTGCGCCGTAATGAGGTGGATCATCTCCTCAACGACGGCCACGTTGGACATCTCAAGAAATCCCTGGTTGATGACGCCAAAGCCGTTCTCACCGGGATTGCCTACAATCGGCGGCCCCGAGGAGCCGCTCTCACGGTAGACGTTTCCGCCAACGGCGAGCAGGCCCGCGGGGTTGATGAAGCTCGTCGTCTGAATCTGCGCGAGCTGGACGACCTGACCGTCGTTGGTCTGGTAGCTGACGACGCCGTCTTGCCCGATCGTGACGTTCACGGCCTCTTGCGGGACAGTGATGTTCGGCTCAAGCGGGAAGCCGCTGGCGTTGACGAGCGTCCCGTTCTCGTCAACATGCATCGCGCCGTCGCGGGTGTAGCCGATCCCGCCATCCGGCAGCACGACTTGCAGGAAGCCCTCACCCTCGATGGCCATGTCGAAGAAGTTGCCAGTCTGCTTCAGCGAGCCGGTCGCGAACTCCTTCTGAGTGCTCGCAGTGCGGACGCCGAGGCCGATCTGGATACCTGTCGGCGACTCAGTCCCTTGGCTGGTCGCCCCACCCGGTGCCTTTTGGATCTGGTACATCAGGTCCTGAAAGTTGGCACGCGTCTTCTTGAAGCCGGTCGTGTTGACGTTCGCCAGGTTGTTTGACGTGACGTCAATGTAGGTCTGCTGCGCTTCCATTCCAGTCGCAGCGGTTGTGAGTGCTCTAAGCATGGATAACTCCGTGCACGGGCGCGGTGAGCGACTGGTTAGACGGTACGACCCAGTTCCTGTGCAGACTGGCTGTCCATCTGCTTGTAGGACTGAATCATCTTGTTATTGAGCTCGAAGAGGCGGCTGGTCTTGACCATCAACGTCATGGTCGAGACGGCATTCACGTTGGAGCCTTCGAGCCACCCCTGATGAACGATTGGATCGTCGACGGGTGTCGCCTGAAGCTGCGGATCCGCGGGCTTCCATTCGCTGTCGCCCTGACGCTCAAGGAGGCGTGGATCGTCAAACTTCACGACTGCCAATTGACCAATCTTGGCCGCACCCGCCTGCACGATCCCCTCGCGCGTGATGCTTACACTCGCTCCGGGCGATGCGATCCTGATGGGCTGCCCATCGGTATCGAGGACCGCACCGCCGTTGGCCGCCGAAATCAGCGTGCCATCCGGCGCGAGAGTGAAGGTGCCGTTCCGCGTGTAGGCGGGCCCATTCTGGGCCTGAACCACGAAGAAGCCGTCGCCTTCGAGCGCCAAGTCCAGCGAGTTGCCGGTCTGGCGCAGAGCGCCTTGGTCGAAGTGCGTAAAGCGCTCTTCCATCACGCCGGCGATCCGGTCGTCGGGGAGGTAGCGGATAGGACGATGAACGCCCTCGGCCTGCGCGGAGCTCGACTGTCGCTCAACGTCGGCGTGGATCTCCCGGTACATCGACGCCTGCCGCTTGAACCCGGGCGTGTTTACGTTCGCGAGGTTGTTGTTCACACTCTCGAGCGTGTGCTCCTGAGCGCGCGCTCCCAACATCGCTGTATAGATGCCACTCGCCATGGGGACCTCCTCACGGACCCATTAAGCACGCAGCGTGCCAACATACTTGGCGACGCTCTGGTGGGCCCCATGCCGCCGAGAACCCACGGACTGTCAACTCCCCGTAGGTTGAGCCGTCAAACTTTCGACGCATTGCAACCGTCGTCCTGCGTCCAGTTTTGGGACGGCGTTCAGAAAGGGAACGTCCAACTTCGGGACGTGGCCAGAGCCGCGCTGCGCACTTAGGGCACCTCCTCGACGGCACGCCCGGCGCATTCGAGGTCGGCATCACCCCAAGGGGAGCCCCATGACACGTCAAGCCTACAATCGCCGCCCGCGCGCTCGGCTGCTCAGCACTCTCCTGCTCGCGTGGGGCGTCGCTGCGTGCGAAACGGAGGCGTTCACGGTCGCATCCCCAGACCCCGTGGACGCGGCGGCACTGAGCGTCCCCTCAAGCGCCGCGGCGGACCAAGCTCGCGAGAGTCCTCGCCTTGCCGCCTCGAACGATCCATGCAGTGACGCAGTCGAGCCGAACGACGCACGGGGTCAGGCCTGGCTCGTCGACCTCGACGAGCGGATTCCAGCGACAGTCTGCGACGGTGATACTGACTGGCTCGCCATCGATTTGCCTGCAGCTCCCGTCGTCAGCGTGCGTGTGGAATCGGATCACGTCGAACGTCTCAAGAGCGTCGAGGCCTATCGCCCACGCGCTCGAAAGCCGTTAGGGACGGCGAGCAGCGCGCCGGGTGCGATGGTGCTCACGCTGACTGACGTCCGCGCAGGACGCCACCGCATACGTATTGCGCCACGAGAAGGTCAGCCGCCCACGGCCTATACCTGCGTTGTGCGCATTGTCCCCGAGGGGTCCCGGTGAAGAAACACCCGAAGGCTGAGTCAGGCGGCCGCGCGCGCGCTCAGTCGGTCCGCGAGCTTCATCGCGACGACGCGCGCGAGCGCCATGATCGTCACTTGGGGGTTCACGCCGATCGTGCTCGGCATGATGCTCGCGTCGGCAATGTAGAGCCCTGGGGCGTCCCAGAGCTGGCCATCGGGGTCCACAACGCCGCGTCGTGGGTGAGCGTCCATGCGGCACGAACCCATCAAGTGGGCCGTGAAATACTCCGTGTCCTCGGGTCGCGGCTTGGAGGCCAGGAGTTTCGGCAGGTCGTCAGGGGACCGAAGCCGCGGCATCGCGTGAAACGGCAAAAAGACCTCGCGCGCGCCGGCGGCGAAGTAGATCTCGGCCAGACGAGCCGCCCCGAGGACAAAGCGCGCTTGGTCGTGCTCCGTGACCTCGTAGTGAACGAACGGGATGCCCATCGGCAGGAGCGAAATGCGGCCGGCAGCGTGGTCGTCGACAAGGATTCCCCCTGTGGCAACGTGGCCGTGGTCACGCATGCGCTGAGCAAGGCGTGGCCCAAAGTCATTGAACGCGACCGACCGAAACGCGACCGGGACGAGGCCGGGGGCCATGAGGATGCCGTCTCGCTCGAACTCGACGCACTGCCACGCTTGGTGGGCGCCCCGCACAGAATCAACAGGTCGATCGAAACGCGCGGCGACCTTGACGTTCGGGTGAATGGTGAAGTGCCGACCGACCTGACCACAGGCGCCGCCCAAGCGACTTCGCAAGAGGAGGAGCGGCGTCTGCACGGCGCCACCCGCGAGGACGACAGCGCGCGCGCGCACCGTGAAGCGACGACCGCCGGGGTGGTCCGCGATCACGCCAGTGACCCCCGTCACGCGTCCATGGTCAGTGACCAGACGCTCCGCGCGGCAGTGCGTGTAGAGCGCGCCACCATTGGCCCAGAAGCGCGGGAGCCAAGTGAAGATCGTCGATTGCTTCGCGCCCGAGGGACATCCTGTCACGCAGTCGTTGCTGCCGACGCAGTGCACCTGATTGCGCTTATTCTTCGAGAGCTTCCAACCCAGCGACGTCGCGCCCTCTCGGAAGACGTCGTTGTTCTCACCCTCAGACCCCGCATCTTGGTAACGCGCGTGGATGATGCGTTCGACCTCGTCGAACACGGGCTCCAGCCTATCGGGCGCGAGCTCGGGCAGCCCACGCTCTTGCGCCCACGTGTGAAGGATTTTCTCCGGAGTGCGCCAGCACATCCCACCGTTGATGACGGTCGAACCGCCGACGCACTTGCCCTCGAGGTACGGCACCTGTGCGCGTCCCATCGTCGCCGTCGCGCCACCGTTGCGCATCAACGTTCGCAACATGGACGGGATGTCGGCCGAGTAATCCGCGGTGCGGTAGTACCCTCCCTCTTCAAGGCAGACGACGTCGAGGCCCGCCTCAGCCAGCGTAGCCGCAGCGGTCGCCCCGCCCGCGCCCGAACCCACGACAACGACGTCACAGGTCAGGCGCAGATCGCCCTCGTACTGACTCGGGGAGACGACGCGTTCGCTCATTTGGCTTGGCTCCTCTTGCGCTGCGGGCGGGCCTTCGCTGTCGACTCCGCAGCCTGCGCCTGCGGTCGAGCCTCTGACTCAGCAGCCTCGAGCCGAGGTCCACGACGCGCCGGCGATGCGTTGATCCGCTTCGGCTCAACGCCGGGAGTCAGATACTCGGCGGGGCTCAAGTGTTTGGGATCTGCGAGCGGGAGCGGCACGGGCGGCAGCGCTCGGCCTTCATCAAGTTGCACGAGCGCTTCCCTCAGTCGAGCGCGATCTTTCCGCCAAGCCCGGCGCTCGGCGCCCAAGTATGCCTCAACGATCGGGAGGTCGTACGCGCAGAGGTTCACGAACGTCTGGTACAAGAGGATGGTCTTGCGAATGGCCGCGACGGGGTGGTGCGAGATGCCGGTCAAGCGACGCTCGCAGGTCTCGCGGTCAACAGTAGTGAGCGGCCGAATTGACGCGAAGCGCGGGTCGAATGCGAAGCTCGCCACCTCAAAGAACCAGAGTCCGGCGACGCAGATGGACTGGACCGCCGCGGGCTGTCCTTCGATGAGGCGTTCGACTCGGCTCAGGACCTCGTCGGTGATGTCGTGCTCAAAGTCGGGCCAGCGCGGGACCATCGCGTCGACGACGGCGCGCGCAATGAGCCGCGAGTGTCCACGGAACGCAAAAGTCATTGGGCACCTCTCTGCCGTCCAGCGTGTTGAGCCTGAGCGACCATATCGTGCGCCTCGCCGTATCGACGAATCAAGGATCAGAAACGTCCGAGCCGATGGGTTTGCACTCGGGATCTTCGCGTCCCCCGAGGATTGCCCGCTCGAGCGCCACTGCGTGCGACAGCCATGCTCTCTGGACGTCCTCCGGAACGTCGAGGTCGCGCAGCGTCTCTCGCAATATCTGGTTGCGCCGAAGGTACTGGCCGCGGTTGATCCGCAGGTGCGCATGCGCAGCGCGCATCGAGCGACCCTCGTAGACCCCCTGCCCTCCCATCACGCGCGCCGTGAGTTGCGTCTCCAGCTCGACGAGGCGCTGCTTGTCTCGACCCCTGAACATGAAGCCGATCATGACGTCGGCGAAGACGCGGTCGTAGAACGTCGCGATGACGCGCCGCAGCGCGGGCTCGCCCCCCATGGCGTCGAGGTCAACCATCAGTCTGAGCCTGACTCGGTTGCGACCGGCGCGCAACCGCCTTGCCGCGGGACGATCTCGGCGAGCATTGGCCGCCATAGGTGCTCCGATGCCTCGAACAGGTTCAGGCGGTCTGTGTCGGCATCTACGCCCGGCCAAGTCCATGCGCGCCATGCCGCCCGCGCGGCGACGATGGCGCTGTCATCTAAAGGCGTGGATTCATCGACGACGAGGACGCCGAGCAGACGCCAAGCAGTGGCTGCGGGTGAAGCGGGTACCAGGCGCGCTGCCAGCGCTGTGGGAGAGAGCAGGCAGGCACCAGAGGCATCGAATGTCGACGCACCGACGCGCCGGGCCCCGCTCAGCCAGCGAGTCTGTCGCGTCGCCGCGACGGGCGAAAGGCCAAGAAGGTATTTCTCAGCGAGCGCGAACGGCGTTACGCCGCCGGGATTCGCGGATAGACCCACCCGAGACCCGCTGACAGGGGCACCTTGCCATCGCCCTGCTCGGCCGGGAACAGGCTGCAGTGTGCCCGGCCGTGCTCCCCCGAGGACGCCGCCAACGTCGCTGAGGGCCCAACCCAGCGGTCCAGGCTGGGGACCACAGGCTGCCGAGGCGCGGACGTCGCGGGCCATGTCCAAGAGCGCGAAGGTCGCGTGGCCGTCCCGAAGACTGGCGGTCGAGTCGACCTGCACGACGAGTCGAAGGTCGTGCAGGCCGAGGACCCCGCCGCCGGGCCAATCGAACGCCCCCGCGTTCGGGCTACCGGAAAATCGCGCGACCGCCCGTCGCTTGCTCACAACATCACTCAGGGTTGCTTGCGGAGGCGTCGGAGAAGTGGCTGACAACCCCGTCGATTCACCGGAGCCCCCTGGTCGAAACATGACGACATGCGTCGCGGAGCTGACGACGCGACGCCCGAGCGCGAGCATCGCCCGAACGGTCTCCTCGCCCGAAATGGGGAGCCGTCCGCCACGGGAGCGCATGACGACGAAGCCGGGAGACAGCGCGAAATCTTCCCCCGCGCACAGACGAACTGCATCACCTTCACCCGGAATGGTGTCTGGGACTGGCGCCCCGCAGCGTCGGTCAACCTCGGCTGTCACTAAAGCAACACTCAGGCGCTGGGCGAGGACCTGCGCGACAGACGAGGAGACAAATCCAGCGCTCACCTCGCCCCAGCCTTGCCACGCGACTTCGAGCTCCCCAAGCGCACGGTCGAGCGCCAGCGCATGCTGCACAAAGGCGTCGCAGCGCGCGCGTGTCACCCCTGACTCAAGCGGCACATATCGACCCTCTAGGCCGCCCGCGAGCGCGTTCACGCGGGTCGTCGCCCGAATCGCCTCGACGCGCGCGGGCAGGTCGCGCGCCTCTCCGCTCGCGGCAGGGTTTGCCTGCCCTTCAGCTGCGACAGCGGTCGACAAAAGTGCGACAGAGAAGAAACCGAGAGCGACGAGCGTCAAGGCGAAGCGAACATACGTCCGGACGCCACGACAGAGTGCAACCGCTTGCACTTCGTGTGCGCGCGACGCTGCCCTAGGGTAGTCTCCGGCGATTTCGATATTGAGGAGTTCGACGATGTTGCGGATGAGGAGCCTCTTGTGCGCTGTTGCGTTGACGACCGCAGGCACGCTTCCGGTGCCTGCGTGGGCCGCGAACGCGGCTCAAGAGGCAGCCTCCGACAAGCTGAAGACCGTCCGCTATAGCTACGATGCTTGGTCGCGCAACGGCAAGAAGCGCTTTGTCCTCGTTCCGCGACCTGCAGAGACGAAGGCGGGGCCTCTCAAGGACCGGGTCAAGGAACTGTTCGCTCAACTCGTCGGCGACAAGCGGAATAGCTACGGCGACGCTCGCCTCGCCTTCAACGCGGACGTCGAAGCGACGGGGGAGGTGTTCGTTCACCTCGACCCGACGAAGGCCGACTACAACGCGATTATCATGGCCGAGACCGTGTACACGTTCACCGAGAACGGCGCGACCCGCGTCCGATTTCCGCGAATTCAAGAAGCGGGATGGACGCGCGCTGATGTTCCGCAGCCAGCGTACGCTTTGACGCTGCCCATGCATGAGACGCTCCCGCCGGACGACGTTGCGGGCGCAGTCGCGATCCTCCCCGACGGTTCCATGCTCCCGACTTCGACCCTGCGAGATCGCCTCAAGGCGGGCGACGCCGAGCTGATGGAGACGGTCTGGGCCTACGTGAAGGCCGGCACGCCCGCCGCCGCCCGGGCGGCTCTCGCGTCCGCACTCCACTTGAAGCCCGCAGATCTCGAGGCGCGGTTGCTCCCCGTCCTGGATGCTGCGGATGTCTCGTTGCGTTCGTCGGCCATCAGCGGACTCGCGGGGCGAGACAATCCGACGGTCAACGCCGCGCTCCGCAAGGTCATGGATGGCGACCCAGAGGCGAGTATTCGAGATCGCGTCGCGGCCCTCTTGAGTCAATCAAAGGACCCCGTTTACGCAACGGCCGCTCAATACAACGCCCTGAAGAGCAGCGACCCAACGGTCGCCGCGACGGCGGCGGAGGCCCTCGGTCACTCCAAACAACCCGAGGCGGGCGAACAGCTGCTCGCGACCCTCGCCCATGCCGACGCTCAAGTCAGGTCCGCGGCGGCGGCGAGTCTCGTGAAGCGCGGCGATGAGAGCGTTCTGGCCATGCGCCTTCGGGAGGGCAAGCTGCCCGACATCGCCCGCTTGGAGGTCGCTCAGGTCATCGGCCGCGCGAGTAAGGCGGACGTCGCGGTCACCGGCCTGTCCTATGTCGCAACCCGCGGCGCTGGTTCAGTCGCCGCAAGTGCTGCAGGTGAGCTCGCGCGCTTCGACTCACCTGCAGCGTTTGATGCCCTCGGCGCTGCGTTGCTCCACGCCGAGGCGCCTGTCCGTGTCGCTGCGGCGACGAGCCTCGCGAAGCTCGGACAGGCCAAGGGCATCGCCTTGCTCGCGAAGGCCAAGCTGGACGACCTCGACTCCGGCGCTGCCATCGAGACCGCGATGCGTGCGCTCTTCGCAGCGCAGCCCACCGACTTCGTCCTCAAAGCCGCCAAAGACAAGGACCCGACGACTCGGCGCGTCGCGGTGGCTACGCTCGGCGAGGTCATCAAGCGCGGCGCCAAGGGTGACCGGAAGGCGCTCCTCGACGTGCTCAGAACGCTCGCATCGGACAGCAAGCCTGAGATTCGAGCCGCCGCGACGCGGTCATTCGGCGATGCCGCCGGTGAGGATGTCCGTCCAGACGTCATGAAGCTCGCGACGGACTCGGCCCTTGAGGTCAAGCGCGCAGCCGCGCTCACGCTGCGGGGCTTCCCGGGCAAGGAGACGGTCAAGCACCTGCTGGAGTTTGTACAGCAGCCAGACCCTGAGTTGCTGGCGAACACGATCGAGTCGCTGGGACACCTGCAAGAGCGAGAGGGGCTCGACTCCGTGGTCAGCCAGCTCAACAACGATGATGTGCGGGTCCGGCGTGCTTCGACCGGCGCCCTTGAGCAGATCGGCTCGCTGCTGCCTGAGGACAAGCGAATGCCGCTCCTCTCGTTCTTTAGCGAACGGCTCTTCGACAAGGACGGCGATGTGCGCCTGCGCGCCCTGAAGGGCCTTGGGCTGGTCAAGGACAAGCGAGTTGTCTCGGCGATGGCTGCGCTGCTGCAAGACCCGCTCGCCGAGGTCCGACAAGCAACGCTCCTCGCGATGGCCCGAACAGACGACGAGGCAGCCGTGGAGGCCATCGCCAGCGGCCTTGAGGACGACACACCCGCCGTGCGACGCACCGCGCTCGACGCCCTGCGTGCGCTCAAGTTCAAGTCCGCAGCGCCACTCCTCACCGCCTACATCAAGCGAGAGAAGGAGAAGGCGCTGGCCGACGAAGCAGCGCTGGTGATCAAGTCACTCAACCGCTGACCGAGCGCAATGCGCCTGGTTAGTCGTCGTCGTCCCCGAGTCTCGCAGGTTCGCTCGTCGTCGCTCGAGCGTCTTTGGTGCGTCTCAGGTCCACGACCGCGGTCTCGACGCGCAGGTCGACCGAACTGAGCGCCTCATCGACGCTGGAGTCGTCTACGAGGACGTCGTCATCGGAAGCCTCGACGGAGTCATCGAACGGCGTCGCCGCCGAGGCTGCGGCCGCCTCGCGCTCCAGCCGTACACTCCGCCGCTCCGCCGTCGCTTCGTGAAGGAATGCGTCGTCGTCGGCTTCATTGAGCCCCTGCGTGTCGAGCCGAACCGGCACATGACGGTGAGGCGGCGGGCCAGAGGCGCCGAGCCACACTGAGTCTGCGGGCAGGTCAGGTCCGATCGACCGATCGACGTCAGCCTCACGGGGGACCGCGCCGGGACGCGGTGGGGCGCTCAACGCTTGAACGGGTCGCGGTCGGATCAGACCAGTGCCAGAGTGAGACGGCGCCTCGGGCGCCGCTTCGGGCGCCGAGGGCGCTGGCTCAATCGACACCTCCGCCTGAGGGCTCGGCGCGGACTCCGGTACGACGGCGGCTTCGCTGACCCGCTGCCCAGCCGGTGAATCCGCCGAATCTGCGGCCGCCGCAGGGACGGGCTCAAGCTGTGGAGTGGGCAGCCCGGGCAGAGCGACGGGCGGATCGGAGAAGAACGGCGCCTGCCGTGCGTCGAGGAGCGCCACCAGCTGCGGCGAGGTCCAGACACGCGTCAAAACGGCGTCGATGCTGACCGGACGCTTGGCCGCGTCGTCTTGCGTCAGCGCGTCGAAGAGGTCGTCGAGGTCTGCTGGCACACCCGGGGCGACTTGGCTTGGCATCGGGGACCGACGCCCAGGGAGCTCACCCACGAGCAACTCATAGAGCAAGATGCCGAGCGCGTAGAGATCGGCCGTCGGACCGGCGTCGGCCCCTCGCCGGAAGCACTCCGGCGCCATGTAGCCCACCGAGCCAAAGCCGACATAGGCCTGCTTGAGCTTGACCCCGTCCCGCTCGACGACGCGTGTGAGTCCAAAATCCGTGAGCTTCACATTGCCGCTCGCGTCGAGGAGTACGTTCTCGGGCTTGAGGTCTCGGTGAACGAGGCCTGCGGCGTGTGCGGCGCGGAGACCGAGGGCGATCTGCAAGAAGAAGCGGACTGCGACAGCCGGCGGGAGCGGCCCCCCCTCCAGTAGTGCCCTCAGGCTGCCTCCCGTCGCGAGCTCCATCACGAAGTAAGGCGTCTCATAGCCCACGTTTTGGTCGACCACTTGAACAACGAAGGGGCTGCTCAGCGTAGCTTGAGCCCGCACCGCGAGCTCAAGACGTCGCAGCACCTCGTCGCGCTGCTCGCCCGAGAACAACTCGTTGAGGCCCGACATGACCTTGATGGCGACCGAGCGGTCGGTACTCAGGAGTCGCCCGCGCCACACCGCGCCGAGCGCGCCAGCCCCTATGGGTGACTCGCGCAACCAACGCCCGTCGAAGCGCGTTGGCAAGCCGCGTTGAGGCGCTGCCGCCGCTGCCACGGTCAGCCGGTCGCCGAAGTGGTGACGTGCGTCTGCCTCAAGCGCGCGCGCTCGCTCAGAGGCGCCGTCGGCGACCTGCCGCCCGGCGTGCGTGACCTCCAAGAGGTCGGCTTTGCGCTCGGTCGCGAGGTAGCCGTAGCGCTCGAGGAAACGCACGAGCTCTCCGAACTCCACGGCGAGCGCCGTCGCCACCAGGCGCGAGATGTCGGCTCGCCACGGGCGACGCCCCGCTGCCGTCTCGTCTCGAACTGTCCTCAGGAGGAGCGCTGCGTCCTCCTGAACTCGCTTCGCGCCATCGACTGCTTGCGTCATCGCTCGTTCCCCGCGCTGCTCGACCGACTCCACCCGAGACGGTACACGATTCGACCATCGCCGCGCATCGCGCTCACTGTGATGTTGTGCGAGTGCGCGGCAGCGCGCGTGAGCTCGGGGAACACGGCGCCAAAGCCCCGGCGCTGAGCAGCGCGCGCCAACTCTCCCGGCACCAGGGTCAGCGCGAACCAGCGGGTCACATCGGGCGGGTCAAGCCGGGCAGGGTCGACCATCTCTCGCTCTAGGCCCACGGCCCCCAGCGGCTCTCCCGACGCGAGGGCGGTCCAAACACCATCGGCGGCGACGCGCTCACGCGCGGTGAGGGTGTCATCGCCGACGCGCACGGTTGCATAACGTGTCTCCGCACTCCCCCAGAGCGCGTTTGGGACGAACGGCCGGTTGGACTTGACGACCGCCACCGCGCGGTCCTCATGCGCGCTTGCGCCAAACGCTGTGCTGAGGGAGAGCTGCGAGACCTCGACGCCCTCGACCCCGCCGAAGGCGCTGAGGACCTCACCGGCCGCGCCGGGGAGCAGAGCCGGTGCCGCAACCAGAGCGGTGAGCGCGCGTGTCGCCGTGGCATCGAGGGCGCAAGCAGCCGAGGTCTCGACCAGCTCCGTCCAAGTCGATGGCAGTTCAGACAGCGATTCGCCCGACCGCGTAAACGCTTGGCGCTCGGCGGCCCAGGCGAGCTGACCCCACGCCTGGCCGGAGGCTGCGGACAGAGCGACGGGTCGCGTGGCTGACCACCAAGCGCGCTGACCGAGCGGGGTCAAGGTGCCCTCGACGGAGAGCGGGCCCTCAGCGCTCCAGCCCACCTCGACTGCGCTCGCGATCTCCGCCAGCGAGGTCCAGCTTCGGACACAGGCAGCCGCCATGTCGAGCTGCGCCGCGATCACTTCGTCCCGGACGCGGCTGGTCTCGTCCCGCAGCGCATCGCACACACGCGCGACTCCAGACGCCTGCAGCGCGGCCTCAAGCGCAGCGAGCGCGGGCAGGTCTATCTGCGCCCTGACCCTCGCGTGGTCGGGCGCTCTCCCGAGCGCATCGAGGCCCATCGGCGACGCCGACGCGTGGAGCTCGAGGGCTTCTTCACTGCCCAGTCGCAGAACTATCCCATCGCCCCTGGCCTCGACCCACGTGCGAGTCTCCGACGCTGGATCGGTCAGCGTCGCGAGTCGGCCCGGTCGAGCCGCATCGGCGGAGTCGACCGCGACTGCAGACCAGCCTCGACCCGCAAGCCACCACCGCAACGCCTCAACGAA
>Ga0164295_10000170_pt1 | contig 55031 bp, 50 predicted proteins | sample GEODES006metaG_FD_111798 | JGI IMG/M metagenome (GOLD analysis project Ga0164295, IMG submission 111798) | Oligotrophic lake water microbial communities from Sparkling Lake, Wisconsin, USA - GEODES006 metaG | ecosystem: Environmental > Aquatic > Freshwater > Lake | place: USA: Sparkling Lake...
CGTTCAGTCAATGAAATTGGACGTTTTGTAGCGCACTTGACCACGTTGCGCCGCATGTCGACTTCGGTAGCAGGCATGCTCACAAAGGGAGAAAAACCCATTTTGGAAGCAGCACTCGTCAAGGACATTGGCACTGCATTTGAACGAGAAATTCCTGAAATTTTCCGCCAACTGATTCCCTCGGAACCTTTGATGGATGACCAAAGTAAGGACTTTGATGCCTTGCTGGGAATGTCTGTTCTCAAAGCACCCGGATTCACCATACGTGGTGGTACGCGTGAAATTTTGCGTGGAATGATTGCCAAAGGATTGGGACTGAGATGAGTGATATTCGAGACGATCTGGAAAAAACAGTTGACCGCATCTGTGAAGCGCATTGCCTCAAAGAGGTCTTCATGTCGAGCGAGACGGGTGTCTGGCCCGAAGCGCTTTGGCACGCCCTGGAAGAGGTGGGACTGCCTCAAGCCTGTTTGACTGAAGCACAAGGCGGCAGTGGCCTGTCTTTCGAAGAGGCCTTGTTTGTATTGCGGCGCAGTGCTTACCATGCAGCGCCCGTCCCCTTGGCAGAGACTTTTTTAGCTGGGCGTTTATTGTCCGCCGCAGGCCTTCAGGTGCCAGGAGGTGTTTTATCGGTCGGCGTCTCCCATGCCAAGGACCATTTAGAACTCCAGGGGAGTCAGAGTTCCCCTACTCTCTCGGGTCATGCGCACCGAGTCCCTTGGGGCTTGTCTTGCGACCATCTGGCGGTTGTCGCTGAACGGGATGGTCAGCAATTTGTGGTTTTGCTGGCGCGCGATGCGCTTGCCCACAGCGCTTCAGAATCGGTCAAAAACTTGGCGGGCGAGCCCAGAGTCCAATTTGATTTTACAAATACCCCGGTCATTGCATTTGCACCCTTGGCTGATGCCAAAGAACGTCTTTTAAGCGAAGGCGCCTTGATGCGCTCAGTGCAAATGGCCGGCGCCTTGCAGCGTTCTTTAGGGTACTCTTTGCAGTATGCCAATGACCGTGTTCAGTTTGGACGACCGATTGGTAAATTCCAAGCCGTGCAGCACATGCTCGCGGTTTTGGCGGGTCATGTGGCCGCTTCAGCAGCAGCAGCAGATGCGGCCATTGAGGTCTCTGCAGAAGCACCAGAGCCATTTTTCATTGCTGTTGCCAAATCGAGGGTTGGCGAAGCGGCAGGCAAAGGCGCAGAAATCGCGCACCAAGTTCACGGCGCCATGGGCTTTACGCGCGAGCACAATCTACACCACCTGACGCGCCGGCTATGGGCTTGGCGTGATGAATTTGGCAACGAAACCCATTGGCAAAGCCGCATTGGGGAGATGGCTCTTCAGCAGGGTCCTGACAAGCTCTGGCCCTTCCTTACCAGTTTGTAATTTGCAACCGATTCAGGAGAAAAGACATGCTCAAGCGAAACTTACTGATCACAGCCACTTTGACGGCCTTGTCATTCAATGCAAGCGTCTTTGCGCAATACAAAGACTTTCCATCCAAGCCATTTCGTGTTTTTGTGCCTTTTACAGCGGGCAGCGGTTCAGACACCTCGGCTCGTTTTTACGGAGAACGTTTGGCCAAACAATTCGGTCAAACGGCTTTGGTCGAGAACAAGCCGGGCGCCAGTGGCATCATTGCTGTTCAAGCCTTACTGGCTCTGCCAGCAGATGGGCATGCCATCTTGTTGGCCAGCAACTCACCGATATCAGTCAACCCGGTCAGCATCAAAAACCTGCCCTACAACCCAATGTCCGATCTCTCGCCCCTGGCTGGACTGTCCCGCAATATGAATGTGTGGGTTGTCAATGGCAACTCCAAATTGAACAGTTTGAAAGATGTGGTCGAATACGCCAAAAAGAATCCCAACAAGCCTTTGAGTCTGGCCAATTATTCGGCTGGCTATCGTTTGGCGGGCGAATGGTTTTCCAGCATGTCCAATGTCAAGTTCAATCACATTTCCTACAAAGGCGGGGCACAAATTTTCACGGATCTCATGGGCGATCAGTTGGACATTGGCATTGCAGATTTAGGGGGTGCAGCCTCATTGATAAAGTCTGGAAAACTCAAAGCCATCGCAGTTTCAGGCGAAAAACGGCACCCGGATTTCCCCACTGTGCCCAACTTCATCGACAGCGGCTTTCCAGATTACGTGAACTATGCATGGACTTCGTTCTATGTAAAGGCGGGGACACCAGAAGCCATTAGGAAAAAGCTCATTGATGCTTTGGTGAAGATACGCGACTCCAAGGAGGCAGTTGATTACACTCATTCGACGGGTTCCGACAGCATGCCTTTTTTTGGCGACAGCATGCAAAAGTTTCAGCAAGACGAGTTAGAGCGCTTTACCCGGATTGCCAAAATGGCGGGGATTCAAGCTGAATGACTGACACGCGCATGAGCATGTACCGGTCTGATTTGCTTTCAGGCAAACGCATTTTGATCACGGGTGGTGGAACAGGTTTGGGAAAAAGCATTGGCAAACGCTATGTTGAGTTGGGCGCTGATTTGGTGATATGTGGCCGAAGACGAGAAGTACTTGAACAGACCGCTAAAGAGTTCAAAGACACCTTAGGGGTGACTGTCGAAACGCATGTCTGTGATGTGCGCGATGCCAAAGCCGTTGAGTCCATGATGGACGCCATTTGGGCCATTGGACCTCTGGATGTGTTGCTCAACAATGCGGCTGGTAATTTTTTAGCGAGAACAGAACGTTTATCGACACGCGCTTTCGATGCAGTCGTCGACATTGTGCTCAAAGGATCCGCTTATTGCACCATGGAAGTGGGACGGCGTTGGATTGGTGCGGGCCACAAAGGCACAGTGATGCAGATACTCACACAGTCAGCCATGACGGGCATGCCATTTACCGTACCGTCAGCCATGGCCAAAGCGGGCGCATTGGCCATGATCCGAAGTTTGGCCGTGGAATGGGGGCCTTATGGCATCCGTACCGTTGGCGTTGTGCCTGGGCCTTTTCCTACAGAAGGCGCATGGTCCAGATTGATGCCTCAAGAACGAATCGGGGATGCCCCAATTGAACAGGGCGTTGCTTTACGCCGCGTGGGGGAACACCAAGAATTGGCGGACCTGTGTGTTTATTTGATTTCCGATAGCGCTGCATTTATCACAGGTGAAGCGGTCGTGATTGACGGTGGTCGTTGGTTGCAGGGCGCGGCAGGGGCATCGGCCTATAACATGCAGCAGTGGCCCGACAGCACATGGGAAAGCCTGAAACCTAAGAAATCAAAAGAATGAACACAAGCATGGACATGTCGAATGGACCGCTGACCGGCATTCGAATTTTGGATCTGACTTCAGTCGTTTTAGGTCCTTTGGCCACCCAAATTTTGGGGGACTATGGTGCGCAGGTCATCAAGGTAGAAAGTCTCGAGGGTGACTTGATGCGCTCCAACGGGGTGAATTTGTCTCCCAGCATGAGTTCGATTTATTTGTCGATTAACCGCAACAAGCAATCGCTTGCCATTGATCTCAAGACCGAAGCGGGGAAAGACATTTTGCGTCAATTGATTCCCCGCGTTGATGCAGTCGTGCATAACATGCGTGTGTCTGCCATTGACAAGCTTGGCTTTGGCTATGACGAGGTTGTCAAACTCCATCCTCAAATTGTTTATTGCGCGGCGACGGGCTTTGACCAAGACGGCCCTGACAAAGATCGGCCCGCATTTGACGACATCATTCAAGCGGCCTGTGGCTTGGCGAGCGTAAACAGTCTTGGGAAATCGCGTCCCGACTACATCTCTACGCTGGTCGCAGACAAAACCACAGGTATGGCGCTGGTGAATGCCGTGCTGGCAGCCTTGTTGGCCAAAGAACGCAGCGGTCAAGGCCAATATGTAGAAGTGCCCATGCTCGAAACCATGGTGGCATTTACCTTGGTAGAGCACATGGGAGGCTTGACACGCAACCCCGCAACGCAGAACGCCGGGTACAGCCGCGTCCTGTCCGGTGGCAGGCAACCCAGCCCCACGCAAGATGGCTACATTGCCATGCTGCCTTACACCAACCACCATTGGGAAAGTTTTTTTCGGGATGCCGGGCAAGAGGTTCTGGGCAAAGAGTTGGGCGTGACCAACCGCGTCACACGCAACGCCAACATTCAAGGTCTGTATGCCGCCTTGCACACCATAACGGCCACCAAAACAACCGCTGAATGGATCGAAATTTGCGATCGACTGGACATACCTGCAACGCCTATTTACACCTTGGAAGCTTTGCCCTCGCACCCCCAACTCCAAGCTGTCCAATTATTCACAGACGATGTGCACCCTGATGTCGGGGCCATAAGGTATGTGCGCCCTCCAGTCAAATTTTCCAAAACACCTGCCCAAGTACGTCACCAAGCCAGGCGCTTAGGACAAGACACCGAATCGATCCTGACCGACTTGGGATACAGCCAAAACCAGATTGAATCGCTGGTCAATCAACGCGCTATTGTCAACGGCAAATAACAATTTAATTCCAACCTATTTAAACAGGAGTCCACTCCATGAGCACCGCACCCGATTTGAAAATCACACACGAAGGCCATGTCACCCTCGTTGAAATTTGCCGTCCGCCCCACAATTTTTTCGACTTTGAGTTGATCCAGCAAATTGCCAGCTCCTTTGAGGCCTTGGACAAAGACCCCAACTGCCGTGCCATTGTGCTGGCCTCAGAAGGCACAGCCTTTTGCGCCGGTGCAAATTTCAACAGCCCCAACGACAAAATCAGTCGACCTGAAAATTCAGGCACTAACCCCCTTTATTTCGAAGCGATTCGCATTTTTTCCTGCAAAAAACCCATCGTTGCTGCGATTCAAGGCGCCGCCGTTGGCGGCGGACTGGGCTTGGCTTTGGTTGCTGATTTCCGCGTCACGTGTCCAGAAGGCAGGTTCAGCGCAAACTTCAACCGCTTGGGATTTCACCCCGGGTTTGGCTTGTCTGTGACGCTGCCCCGTTTGGTCGGCATCCAGAAAGCCAACTTGCTTTTTTTCACTGGTCGACGCGTCAACGGCCAAGAAGCTCTCGACATGGGGCTGGCAGATATGTTGGTTCCTCAATCCGATGTCCGTGCGCAAGCCATGAAATTGGCGCAAGAAATCGCTGTCTCAGCGCCGCTTTCTGTTCAGTCCACACGCGCCACGCTTCGCCAAGGATTGGTTGAACAACTGCAACAAGCCGTGGCCCATGAAAGTGTGGAACAAAACTGGCAATTCAAAACTGAAGACTTCAAGGAAGGCGTTAAAGCCATGACCGAGCGCCGGGAACCGCACTTCCAAGCCAAGTAATCCTCTTCAAAACTGATTGGACAATGGGTCCAAGGCGGATGTTTCAACTCTGAGGAATTGACAAATATGCATGATTTGATCATTCGCAACGCGCAGGTCTATGACGGCACAGGACATCCGCCTCTGCTCACCGATGTGGCAGTGACCAACGGGCACATAACGCACATCGGACAGGCTACCGGTCCTGCACATGAAATCATCGACGCTCAGGGCTTGGCCCTTATGCCGGGCATTGTGGACTTGCACACCCACTATGACGCACAAGTCACTTGGGACCGCACCATGTCTCCCTCACCCGCGTTAGGGGTCACTACGGCCGTCATTGGCAATTGCGGCTTTGGCATAGCGCCCTGCCCTGCGCCTTTGCGAGAAACCATGCTGAAAAATCTGTCGGTGGTCGAAGGCATGGATTTGAACGCTTTGCTCACGGGTGTGAATTGGGAGTTTGAATCCTTTGGCCAATACATGGATCAGCTGCGGCGCATCGGCCCCTATGTCAACACGGCAGTCTTTGCAGGTCACTCTGTCATTCGCACTGCCGTGATGGGCGCGGACGGCTCTGTCAATGCCGACCCCACCCCTGAACAACTCCAAGCCATGCAAACCATGGTGCGAGACGCCATGGACCATGGGGCCATCGGTTTTGCCTCGTCATTCTCACCCAATCACAGTGGCTATGGCGGCATTCCAATGCCGTCGACTATCGCCTCAGAAAGCGAACTGCGGGCCTTGACTTCGGTATTGGGAGAGCAGAAGAAAGGGGTCTTCATGATGGCCACGGGGACGAGGGGCAGTCCCGACATCATGGAATCTATCGTTAAGGATACGGGGCGCCCCGCTTACATCTCCACTGTATTGACAATGTACAACGAAGGAAATCCTTCATTGGCCGCCACCTATTACGAGCGATGCGCACAGGCATTGGCCAGGGGTCATGAGCTTTATATTTTGACCAGCTGCCAACCGCTGTCTTTTGATTTCAGTCTGACGGATCCTTATATGATGCTCAGCCATTCTGCTTTTGATGTCGTCAAAAGTTCAACCGTCGACGCTTTGCCTGGTATTTACCAATCAGCCGAATTCCGCGAGGCCTTTCGTCACAACCTGAAACAACCCAAAGAAGGCATTTTGTTTTTAGGCAACTGGCGACACATAGAGGTCGGACAAACGATTCGGCCTGAAAACCAAACGCTGGAAGGCCTGAGCATTCAGGCCCTGGCCGATCAACAAGGCTCAGACCCGGTGGACGCATTTCTCGATCTGGCGCTGTCCGAAGATCTGGGCACCCATTTTGTGGGCAAGTTTTTCAACAACAACGACGAAGGTGTTGCCCCCTCTCTTAAACACCCAGCAAGTGTGATCACATTGTCTGATGCTGGCGCCCATTTGACCTACATGTGCGATGCAGGATTTGGCCTTTACTTCCTGTCGCATTGGGTCAGGGACACTGGGCATTTCACATTGAGTGAAGGTATTCGCAGAATCACCAGCGAACCAGCCGACCGTTTCAGGATTCCCGAGCGAGGCCGCTTGGCCGTCGGTTTGCCGGCGGACCTGTTGCTGTTTGACCCCGTGACAGTAGGCATTTCAAAACCTTTGCCTCTGCAAGATTTACCTGGTGGAGGGACACGCATGGTAAGGACAGCCACTGGTGTTCATGGCGTGTGGGTCAATGGCGTCAAAGTCCACGACGGGCAAGACTATGTGGCCCACGAACATGGGCCTGGCAAGGTTCTAGATCACTTTAATTCCTAAGGAATTTTTATGAAATTGCTTTTTCGACTTCTGACAGGCCTTTTTTTGGCATGGATGTCCAGCGCATTGTGGGCACAAAATTGGCCCACCAAGCCGATACGCATGATCATCGCTTTTCCACCAGGTGGACCGACTGATTTGGTCTCCAGAGTTTTGGCGCAACGACTGTCTGAGCAGCTTGGACAGCAAGTGATTGTTGACAACAAACCCGGTGCGGGCGGCAATATTGCAGCTGAATTGGCTGCCAAAGCAGTACCTGACGGTTACACCATCTTCTACAACACCTCGGCCATCGTGATCGGTCCCGCGTTGTATGGCAAGGTCAATTACGACACACTCAAAGACTTTGCGCCCGTTTTGCTGACGGCCAGTGTGCCCATGGTGTTGGTTGTCAATCCCCAGCTTCCGGCCCGTTCGCTCAAGGAGTTTCTGGATCTGGCCAAATCACGTTCTGGTGCACTCAACTACAGCTCATCCGGCACGGGTACCATCACCCACCTGGCCAGTGCCATGATGTCAACCCAAACGGGCATTCAGACGCAACATATTCCCTACAAAGGCAGTGCGCCGGGCTTGGTCGATTTGGCCTCCGGTCAGACTCAGTTCATGATTGACACCATCAACACAGTACTGCCCTACGTCCGCGACAATCGCCTGCGTGGCCTGGCGGTGACCAGCAGCAAACGCTCACCACTTTTACCCGACTTGCCCACACTGGGTGAAGCAGGCATTGCAGGTTTTGAGGCGGCGGCATGGCAGGGTATTGTGGTACCCACGGGTACACCTGCAGAGATCATTCAAAAGCTCAATGCGGAAGTGAACAAGGCACTGGCTCACCCCGACATTCGCTCACGATTGGCGGCACAAGGTGCTGACATTCTGGGAGGAACGCCAGCGGAATACGCGGCTTACTTGCGCACAGAAATGCCGCGTTGGGCCAAAGCTGTTAAAGACTCTGGCGCCAAAGCGGAGTGATTTCATTGATTGGTTGCACCCGAGATCTGCAGGGCTTCGATCGCATTGGAATCCATGCCTGCCTCAAGTAGCACCTGCACACTGTGCTGCCCCAGATGGGGTGCAGGTTTTTGAACAGACAAGCCAGGTGTCCCTGAAAAACTGCAAGGCACACCGATCTCTAGCATGCGTCCCTCGCTAGGGTGATCTACATACTGCAGCATACCAACCGCCAACAGATGGGGATCCTCCAGCAGGCTTTCTATGTCATGCATAGGCATGCACGGAATATCCGCCTGGTTCAACCGGTCCATCCAGTTCTGAGACGTGTCTGTCGAGATGGCCTGGGCGACCATGGCGTACAGATCGTTAATGTGCATGGAACGCGCGCCGATATTGGCAAACCTGGGATCCTCACGGAACAGCGCGCCCTGGCCCGTCAGTCCCAAAAATTTTTCCCAATGGCGATCTGAATAAATCAAAACGCACAGGTATCCGTCGCGTGTTCGGTAGGGGCGTCTTTCCTTCACCAGTAAACGTGCATAGCCCGTGGGCCCCAAAGGCGGATCATAAGAAGCACCTGACATGTGCTCACCCAGAACATATTGCGTCAAAGTCTCAAACATAGGCACCTCTACCGATTGCCCCAGGCCTGTCTGATAGCGAGAGACCACGGCCGCCAATATCGCATTGCAGGCCATCAAACCAACGGTACGGTCAGCAAGTGTCAAAGGCACGTAGCGGGGTTCGCCGCCACTGGCCTTGCTCATCAAACTGGGCACCGCAGCAACACCTTGAATCAAATCATCGTAAGCGGGTTTTCCGGCGTAGGGTCCCTTCTCGCTGTAACCGTAAAGTCCCGCATAAATGATTCGGGAGTTGATGGCTTTAAGACGTTCGTAATCAATACCCAATCGAGACATGGCTTGAGGCCGAATGTTGTAGACCACCACGTCGGCTGTTTCAACCAATTTGAGGAACGCGTTTAGGCCGTCGGCTTTTTTAAGATTTAAAACCAGACTGCGTTTATTGCGATTGACGTGCAGAAAATTCGAACCCATCCCCGGATTTCGCATCGGCCCAATGCCGCGAACGGTATCACCCGTTGGCGGCTCGATTTTGATCACGTCCGCCCCCATGTCAGCCATCAACTGAGTGGCATAGGGCCCCATCAGTACGCTGGACAAGTCCAGGATCCGCAAGCCACTTAAAGCACCACTCATGTTGTGTACCTTTGGATTGTTTAATTTGTTAATCCCAATGAATCATCTTCGTTTGGGATGGTGTGAATACTTTACATAACAGTCTAAATCCGATCGTGAATCCTGACTGCAACATAGATGACGGTCACGGGTTGCCGTTGTCACCCCATTTCGGTTAATCTGAACGGTATCAGTTAATGTCAATCGGAACTGTCACGTTCATGTTGAAAACGCTGAAGATTACCCATCATCATTTTTGACGGCTGACTATGTACTCCTTCCACTATCAAAAAGCACTGTCTGTAGCGCAGGCCGCTGAGGCCTTGTCCCGCAGCGATGCTTCCCGGCTGCTGTCTGGCGGTATGACCTTGATTCCGTCCCTCAAGCACCGCTTGATTCAAGTCGACGAGCTCATTGACATCTCCGGCTTGGCAGGCTTGAATGACATTCGCATGGAGAACAAGCATTTGTGGATTGGCGCTTGCGCTACGCACCAAAGCGTCTCGCGTCATACTGATGTGCGTAAGTTCAGCGTCGGCCTGGCCGAACTGGCAGGCCTGATTGGTGATCCACAGGTTCGTGCCAGAGGCACCTTAGGGGGTTCAGTGGCCAACAACGACCCTGCTGCTGATTACCCCGCTGCTGTCCTGGGACTGGGGGCCGCCATCGTGACCCAAAAACGCGAAATTGCAGCCGATGCTTTTTTCTTGGGTATGTTTTCCACCGCACTGGCCAGTGACGAAATCATCCAAGGTCTGCGCTTTACACAGCCTTTGAAGAGCGCCTATGCCAAGTTCCGCCACGCAGCCACCGGTTATGCCATGGCAGGCGTTTTTGTGGCTCAAATGTCGAACGACGTCTGGCGAGTTGCAGTGACAGGCGCTACTGATGGTGTTTGCCGATGGCACGAGGCAGAAGCCGCTGCAGGCCAAGTGCCAGAAGACTTGCGTTTTGTGCACGATAACGTGTTGGACGATATTCATGCCCCATCGGCCTATCGGTCTAACTTGGTCCAAATTTTGTATGCCCAAGCCATCTCTCGCTTGGCCTGATCATTGAAATGAATTGAATACCATGACCCCCATATCACTGAATATCAACGGAAACACCCACACTGTGGAAGTTGAAGACCGCGCTTTACTTGCAGATGTCTTGCGCGACAACTTGAAACTGACCGGCACGCACATCGGCTGTGACACCAGCCAATGCGGGTGCTGCACCATCCTCATGAATGGTGATGCGGTGAAGTCGTGCACCGTGTTGGCGGTGCAAGCCAATGGCGCACAAATCACAACCATCGAGGGCTTGGCCAAAGGGCCTGACTTGCACCCCATTCAAGTTGCTTTTTCGCAATGCCACGGGCTGCAATGCGGATTTTGCACGCCTGGAATGATCATGGCCACTGCGGGTTTGCTCTCGAACATCCCCCAACCCACCGATGCGCAAATCCATGAGGGCTTGTCCGGAAATTTGTGCAGATGCACGGGCTACATTCACATCGTTGAATCGGTCAAACAAGCCGCCAAGGCGATGCAGGAGTTACCAACATGAATGCCAGATTCACGCCCTCTCGCCAAGAAGATCTGCCTCTGATCACAGGCCAAGGTCATTTCACCGCGGACCACAACTACCCCGGCATGTTGCACGCTTATGTGATTCGATCCATGCATGCACATGCCCGCATTACTCAGCTCAAACTGGATGCCGTGCGTGCATACCCTGGCGTGCGATGGGTGGCGACCGCTGAAGATTTGAAAGCCCTGGGTGCGGGCACGATTGCCAACCCCGTGACCGTCAAAGGCAAAGAGGGCGAGGACCAAATACAGGCGCTCATGCCCTTGTTGGCTGAAGGCACGGTTCGCTTTGTAGGGCAACCTGTAGCCATGGTATTTGCGGTTTCAGCGCTGGGGGCGCAAGATGCAGCCGAGCTTGCTGAAATCGAATATGAAGTGCTCGAAGCCAGTGTCGACCCAGAACAAACCACACTGTCTACGGCCGTTCAATTGCATGCCAATGCACCGCGAAATGTGTCTGTACATTTCTCATCAGGTGATCCTGAGCCAGTGAAAGCAGCATTTGCCAAAGCCGCTCACACCAGCCAACTGCGGGTTTTAAGCCAAAGGCTTATGGGCGTTCCGATGGAGCCGCGTGCCGTCGTTGCCATCCACGATGCGGACACAGGTGTCACCACAGTGCACACGCCCCATCAAGGCATTTTGGGAATGCGCAATTTTTTAGCAATGGCTTCAGGCGCTTCGCCTGAATCATTGGAAATTGACGCCAACGACGTGGGGGGATCATTTGGTCTGCGCGGCGGGGCCTATACCGAGCATGCCGCTTTGGTTCTGGCTGCACGTCACTTTGGCTGCGCAGTGAGCTGGGTTGGCTCACGCAGCGAAATTTTCCTCAGTGACTGGCATGGTCGCGCCTTGATTTTGAATGGAGAGATCGCATTGGACGCGGAGGGCGGCATTTTGGCCATTCGGTTCAAGGACCGCGTGGATGCGGGGGCTTACAACTGCATGATGAGCACCTTCATTGGCACCCGCAATTTGTCGATCACCATGGGCGGGGTCTACCAGGTCCCCGCGCTGTACATGGAGTCCGAGGTGGTTTACACCAACACCACACCCGTTTCGGCCTATCGCGGTGCGGGCCGCCCAGACATTGCCTATGCCATTGAACGCTTGGTTGACTTTGCTGCGCACGAACATGGCTTTGATCCCATAGCTTTACGTCGAAAAAATTTCATCCCAGAAAATGCATTTCCCTACAAAACGGCGAACGGCAGCACCATTGACACGTGTTTAAGTGGCAAGCTGCTGGACCGCGCCTTGGAACTGTCTGACTACGCTGGATTTGAAGAACGGCGAGCCCAATCTCTCAGTCAAGGTAAATACCGTGGCATCGGTCTTTCTACATTCCTTGAAGCCTCTGGTGCAGGCAATGCACCCAAGGATCAGGCGTGGGGTGAATTCAATGCCAACGGGTTCTTGTATGTCTATGGCGTCACAGGGCCTTCGGGTCAAGGCCACTCAACATCGTTTGCCAGCATCATCGAAAAAGCCTTAGGCTGGCCTGCAGACCGTGTTCGCTACGAAGCGGGTAATGCCAAGCATAAATTGCTAGGCAACGGCACAGGGGGCTCACGCTCTCTCTATGGCGCAGGCAGTGCGATTCTGGCCATGTGCCATAAGATGCTTGAATCCATCAAACCACACGCCTCAAAGACCTTGGGCGTGGGCATTGACAAACTTTATTTTGAAAATGGTGTTTGGGTCACTGATGGTCTTCGCGTGTCAACGGACACAGTAGTTGATGCTTTGACAAACGAAGAAAAGACCGCGCTCAATGCATTAGGAGAAGCCAGTTCAGGCGCAACGTATCCGAATGGTTGTCACATTGCGGAAGTAGAAATTGATCCCACAACCGGTGTGACTGATTTGCTTCACTACTTTGCAGTAGATGACTTGGGGCAAGTGATTTCGCCTCAACTTGTTCGCGGACAAGTGCATGGCGGTGTAGTGCAAGGCTGGGGACAAGCGTTCTGTGAACAGGTGGTGTACGACGACCAAGGCCAGTTGCTGACCGGCAGTTTCATGGACTATGCCATGCCGCGGGCCGGCTGCGTCCCCCACTTGAAAAACGAAACCTATGAAGTAAGAACCCAACTTAACCTGCTGGGCTCCAAGGGTGTGGGCGAATCAGGTTGCACAGGGTCCTTACCCGCCTTGGCCAATGCCGTGATGAGTGCTTTGCGTCCCCACGGTATCGACCAAATGGACATGCCTTTCACCGGGGCCAAAATTTGGGTTGCACTGCAAAAAGCAAAGGGCTAAGCGGGTAATTGCGCCAGCCCTCAGTATTCAGTTCTTAGGCCGTACTCCAACCCACGATACAGCCTCCGCAACACATAAGTGCATTTCAATGCCCGTTGTTGAAATTTTTGATCCGTTGACCTTGCACTCGCCAAACTGAAACACTTAAAAGCAGTGCGGGTAAAAACACCCAGTATGGAGATGGCCGATGCGGGTTTGGCAGTTTGAGCTCTTGAATCTTATAGCCCTGTTCTAAACCTAACTTTTTAGCTCGGCTGCCAAACTTGACGTTGGCAACCTCAAAATCCATACCTTGTTGCATCAAAGTGACACCGGCGTCTCTTAAACGCTCTCGACCCGATGCCCCTTTGCCCATAGGAATGGCTACCGTTTTAGTTAGCAGATTGCCATCGATATTTTCACCCGCAATACCCACAACAAGCCATTCATCTTCGAGCAGGGTGTCTGCAACTTTATAAATATCGGCAGCTGGGGCACTGACGTACTTTGGAGCGATTTGGTCAATCACCCAATCGGGGCGAAAGAACAAAAAGGTGGCTAACAACAAAAGACCCACTTCAGGCCAGGTACAGCGTGTTCGAAACCATTTCATGGTGGCCGCTGCAAAAAGCAAGGAGGCGATCGTGCCTGTGACACACACCAGTACAACCTCAACCCAAGAGCCCACGCCAATCAATAGAAGTTGAGGATTGAAAATAAAAACAAAAGGAAGGACGGTTGTACGCAGGCTGTACCATGTAGCTTGCCAGCCCGTTGCATTGGGGTCATCGCCAGAAATGGCAGCCGCGGCATACGATGCCAGCCCTACCGGCGGTGTGACATCGGCCATGATGCCAAAATAAAAAACGAACAGATGCACTGCGATCAAGGGAATCACCAAACCGCTGCGAGCTCCTAATTCCACGATCACTGGCGCCATGAGAGTTGCCACCAAAATGTAGTTCGCCGTTGTGGGAACACCAGCGCCAATAAGCAAGCAAATCAAGGCCGTCAGCATTAGCATAATTAAGACGTTGCCTGCCGAGACCAGTTCCACAAAATCCGTCATCATGAGGCCCATACCCGTGAGGGTAATCACGCCCACAATCAGCCCTGCGCTTGCGCAAGCCACACCAATGCCGATCATGTTTCGAGCGGCCAGTACCAAGCCACGCCAAAGATCAGACACACCCCGAAGCAGGCCCTGTGTCAGCGTTTGAAGAGTTCCATCAGGCCTGAAAATGGAGAGCAAAATCGGCTGTACCACAACCATCACAATCGTTGTGACCGTGGCCCAAAATGCTGAAAGCCCAGGGGAAAGCTCTTCGATCATCAGTGCCCAAAGTAAGACCACCACAGGAATGAAAAAATGCAAGCCCGCTCGTACGGTTGGCCAAGGCAGCGGAAGTTTGATGTCTTTGACATGGACATCCATGTCATCGTCTTTTGGTAAATCAGGATAGCGGGCAGAATACGCCATGAGAATCACATATGAAATACCCGCAAGCGCCGCGAGTGCCCAACCCGTGGCGTCTCCAGCTACAGCTTGAACTGCTGTGATGGCATAGTAAATAGCAATGCAAGCTATCAAAGTACCCGATATTCCCAGCGCCCAGCCCAATAAGCGATCCCGCCAAGTGGGTTGGCGATCTCGCACCAAAGGCTGAATATCATATTTCAACGCTTCCAAGTGAACGATATAAAAAAGTGCAATGTATGAAATCAAGGCGGGTAATGCGGCGTGCTTGATGATTTCAGAATAGGGAATCCCAACGTACTCCACCATCAAAAATGCGGCTGCTCCCATGACCGGGGGCATGATTTGGCCATTGATTGAGGAAGCCGCCTCAATGGCGCCGGCCTTGACCCCCGAGTAGCCCGTTCGTTTCATGAGTGGGATTGTGAAAATACCTCCGGAAACCACATTCGATACAGACGACCCTGAAACGATGCCATTCAACGCGGATGAAACCACCGCGACTTTCGCAGGACCGCCTCGTAAATGGCCCAGCGTAGCAAGCGAAATTTGCAGCATGTAGTTGCCAGCACCGGCGATGTCCAACAAGGTGCCGAACAATACAAATAGAAAAATAAATTGAACAGAAACACCAAGCGCAACGCCGTACACGCCTTCAGTCGTTAACCACATATGCGAGATGAACCGGGAAACTGAGGCCCCTCGGTGCTGAACCACTTCGGGCATATACGGACCTAAAAACACAAAGGCCATAAAGAGCCCTGTGGTGAGCAACATGCCAAATCCCATTGCACGGCGAGTCGCTTCAAGCATGATGGCCACCCCCAGCACACCCACCACAATGTCCATACGGGATGGCAAACCTGGTCGCAACGCCAAGTCTTTGTAATACAAAAACAAATAGGCCGCACAAAATGCGCCTATCAAGGCCAATAACCAATCAGTAACGGGTATGACTTTTCGAGATGAGTTTTGAAATGCTGGATAAGCACAAAAAGACAAAAACACTGCGAATGCCAAGTGAATGGCACGGGCCTCCGTATCGTTAAAAATACCTGCCCCCAATGTGAAGGGCAAAGGCGAGGCATACCAAACTTGAAAAATAGACCACAGTCCAGCAATCAACGCAAGCAGCACTCCAATTTTTCCATCGGGTTCCCGACCGCCCAAATCGGCCTCTTTGACTATCTGTTCAATGGCTTCAGAGGAGTGCTGCTTTAATTGATTCATGCTGAACTTTTTGGGAAATTACTTCATCCAACCTTTTTCTTTGTAATAGCGAGCGGCCCCCTCGTGCAGGGGTGCAGAAAGTCCATCTTTGGCCATGTTGGACGCCGACAGGTTGGCAAAGGCAGGGTGCAATTTTTTGAACTCATCCAAGTTGTCAAAAACTGCTTTGGTGATTTGATAAACCATTTCTGGGGGCGTTTTACTTGAAGACACCAAGGTTGCCAAGACACCATAGGTCTGGGTCACTTGAGGATTGTTGGGGTACAGGCCGCCAGGAATTGATGCCTTGGCGTAATAAGGTTTTTCTGCAACGAGTTTGTCAACAGCGGCACCTGTGATCGAAACGAGCTTGGCACCGCAAGAGGTTGTTGGGTCTTGAATATTGGCAGAAGGATGGCCAACGCCAAAGATGAACCCATCAATTTTTCCGTCACAAAGTGCCGGGCCATGTTCATCCGCCTTCAACTCGGATGCCAGCGAAAAATCACTGATTTTCCAGTTCATAGCTTCCATCAATTCATCCATGGAAGCGCGGGTACCCGAGCCAGGATTTCCCACATTGAACCGCTTGCCTTTGAAATCGGCCATGCTTTTGATATTGGCTTCTTTGCGTGCAAGGACAGTAAAGGGCTCCGGATGAACGGAAAAGACGGAGCGCAAATCGCCATGCGCGCCACCCTCCTTGAATGCGCCCAGCCCTTTAACCGCGTTGTAGCCCACATCTGACTGTGCAAATCCGAAGTCCAACTCACCGGCCTTGATGGTGTTGATGTTGAAGCCAGATCCTCCTGTCGACTCGACCGAACAACGAATGCCGTGCTTTGCCCGATCTTTGTTCACTAAGCGACAAATGGCGCCTCCGGCGGCATAGTAAACACCAGTGACCCCACCGGTGCCAACCGTCACAAATTTTTGCTGCCCCAAGACAGGCACTGCAAATGTGCTGGCCAGGACTGCAGCACCGGTCAAAAGGCTCAAACTCAATTTTTTCATTTCAATATTCTCTGGTTAAAAGTTAAAAATCAAATACTTTCAATGGCGCAAGAGATGGATTCAACCAATAAATGAGCCACCTCATCAATCTGCACCTCACTGATCACAAACGGCGGTGCAAGCACCACATGGTCACCATACCGACCATCTACTGTTCCTCCCATGGGATAAACCATGAGGCCCCTGTGCATGGCTTCACGTTTTATACGGGCATGAAGTTGATGCTGGGGATCAAATGGCTTTTTAGTCAGGGGCGACTGTACGAGTTCCACGCCCCAAAATAATCCTCGTCCTCTGAGGTCTCCCAGGTATTGGCCTGTATCGGGATTTGAATTGAATGCGCTAAACAGGGCCTGCTGCAATTTCTCTCCTCTTGACTTGACTTGCGCCAAAAGTTGCGTGTCTCGAATCACGTTTTGAACGGCCAGAGCAGCAGCGCATGCCACAGGGTGACCTAAATAGGTATGGCCATGTTGAAAAAAACCAGTGCCACCTCGCATGGCTTCAACAATCGCATGGGATGCCAGCACAGCACCTATGGGTTGATAGCCACCACCCAGGCCTTTGGCTATTGCAAGCAAGTCAGGTACAACATCATCTTGTTCACAGGCATGCAATGTCCCCGTTCGACCCATTCCGCACATCACCTCGTCCAAAATGAGTAAAACGCCATAGCGATCGCAAACCTCGCGCACAGCTTTGAAATAACCCGGTACGGGCACCAAAACACCCGCCGTTGCGCCACCGACGGTTTCGGCCACAAATGCAACCACAGAATCCGCACCCAATTGAAGAATAGCGCTTTCAAGCTCATTGGCGAGCCTTAGACCGTAAGCCTCATCCGATTCGCCATGAATCTTCTCTCGATAAGGGTAGCAAGGTGAAACATGGGTGACATCCATCAGCATAGGGGCAAATGGTTGCCTTCGCCACGCATTGCCTCCTACAGCCAGTACACCCAAGGTGTTACCGTGATAACTTTGTTTGCGCGCAATGAAATGTTTTCTTTGAGGCTTGCCAATTTCAACAAAGTATTGGCGTGCCATCTTCAGCGCAGCCTCCATCGCCTCAGATCCACCACTGACAAAATAAACGTGATCTAGCCCCAAGGGCGCATCGGCAATGAGCCGATCGGCCAACTCTTCAGCCACTTCGGTGGTGAAAAAACTGGTATGGGCATAAGCGAGCTTATCAATCTGGGCATGCATTGCAGCCAAGACATAGGGGTGAGCATGCCCCAGACACGAGACGGCTGCGCCTCCCGAAGCATCAATGTAACGTTTGCCGGCTGAATCCGTGAGATACACGCCAGAACCGCTGACGGCAACAGGTGGTTTCATTTTCAAAGAGCGATGGAATACGTGTGTCATGGCGTTACTTTTTTAATAAATCTGTCCAGTAGGCATTTTGATCTGCCAATTGAGCTTTCCGTGTTCACAAATGAATGCGTGCTGGTTCACTTGCAGTAACGGCAACCCTTGCTAAAAACAGCTCGACAAGGCCCAACAAAGTTCCACCTGTGTTTAACAAAAAACACATTGAGCAACAACAAATTCTGACTGTATTGCGAGTGGAAAGCAATGCCAAGACTGGCTCTTAGGACAAATACGTAAACCGTTTTGGCATTTAAAACGAATTGCGCCGCCTTGGATAAACTGCTTGGAGAATTCAGAGCTGATACAGAAGTCGTATTGGCATGCTGAGAAAAACTCAACTGCTCGAACCAAGCATCACTGAGCTTGGCTTGCTTTTGTAAAGCCTCGATGCGATAAGTGAAACTTTGACAGCTGGACCCATCGTCTTGGTAGGATTTTTTAAGATCTGCATTACTTTAAACCAAGCGCCTTTGAAAGAAGAGTCAAAGTCGTTGGTGCAAGATCAGCACGCCTGGCGAATTCGCGAAGCGATTGCGTGGCTGCAGATTGTAGATTGGCTTGCATCCCCTCCATAGCTTTTCGCAGCTCTGTGCTCAGGCGATTTTTGTCAAATGTTTCATTTTGAATTTCAGTATGACCCATTTGTACCTTTTAAATGCCAGGTAAATTCCCTTGTTTCTTCATCCAACTCCACCCCTCGGAAACAGTAACAACTGAAAGTTGCCCTGTTTTTTCAATGCTTTACAGCTTGTTTCGTTACGACAAGTACTTAACCAACCACAATGAAATCCCTGGGAACAACAGAAGAACGATTGTTCTAATCGTGTCGCTGATCAAGAAAGGCATGACACCTTTGTAGCTCTCAGAGATTGGAACATCTTTGGCCATGCTGTTGACGACATAGACATTAAGTCCAACGGGAGGGGCCAACATCCCAAATCCCACAGTCATCAAGACCATGATTCCGAACCAAATTGCAACAGACTCCTTGGGCATGCCAAAGTCCATGCCCATGATGATTGGAAAGAAGATTGGAATTGTCAAAAGGATCATGGACAGTTCGTCCATCACAGCCCCGAGCACCACATACAACAGCAAGATACAGGAGACGATCAACAAGGGTGGCCAACCCAGACCAGATACATAAGCACCTAATTGGACAGGCACCTGCGTCATAGCCAGTGCAGCATTCATGATGTCGGCACCAAGAAAAATCATAAAGATCATCGCCGTGGTTTCGGCAGTCGCACGAAAGCACATTCTGATCTTGAAAATAGTGAGTTCGCGTTTTAGAAATGCGGCAACAAAAGTTGATGCAGCGCCAACGGCTGCGCCCTCTGTTGGAGTGAACAACCCACCGTAAATACCACCAAATACAACGATGAATACAACTGCAATTGGAACTATTCCCAACATAGACTTGAAGTTCATCGGCGGTGTTTCATTTTTTTCTGGTGCATGCCCTGGCACCACACGTACATATATTGCAATGGCCACCATGTATCCCAGCATAGCGATGACGCCAGGCACCATTGCAGCTGCGAATAATTTGGCAATATTTTGTTCAGCCAAAATCGCATAAATGACCAAAGGTACTGAAGGTGGGATCAGAATGCCAAGCGTTCCACCAGCGGCCAGAACGCCAGTAGACAAACGACCCGAATATCCATGTCTTTTCATTTCTGGCAGTGCCACTGAAGTAATGGTAGCTGCAGTTGCGACAGATGAGCCACAGATCGCACCGAATGCAGCACTGGCCAAAACGGCCGCCATGGCCAATCCCCCTCGAAAACGCGACATCACCATGCTTGCAAATTCGAACAAAGACTTTGATATGCCACCTTGGGTAGCGAAATTTCCCATCAAAATGAACAACGGGATGACCGAAAGGTCATAGCTGGCAAATCTGGCAAATGTCTGGGTATTGAGAAAATTACTTAAGGCAGGCCAACCGGACTGATACAAGAATCCCACTGTGCCTGCGATAAACATCGAAATTGTGATTGGCGTTCTGAGCACCATGAAAAAAAGCATGATGCCGAAAATCACTACAGCCAGCGTTATTCCACTCATTCGGAAACCTCGGAAAAACCCAAAATAGCCTGCGCAAACGAGATCAAGGAAGTCAATCCTAGGGCAGGCACCATCACCGCGTAAACAGCCCATTCAGGAAAATTCAAAAGCATGGTGGCAGAACCTGAACGATAGGCACTCAGGCCCCCGACTGCTACTCGCCACATCAACAAACCAAAAACACAGGCTAATAAAAATGCCCCGAATCGATCGAGCCTGGTGTTGACGACGTCAGGCATTTTGGCGGTAAAAAAATCAACAATAATATTTCCGCGACGCACTTGACACCAAGGTAAAAACAATGAAATGGCAGCACCAGCAACAACGCTGGTCAGCTCAAAGTCGCCAACCAATGTGATACCCACTGTGTTTCGACCAATGAGGCTGAAACAAGTCATCAGGGTGATAACAGTAAGCAAAATACCGGCAAGTGTGGCGCAAAAATCAGCTAATTTTTCCAAAATTTTCATTGTTTTTCCTGTGCACTCATGGACGTGAAAACTTCTATCAACAATTCAACCTAACGCAATACACTTCAGGATGAACTTGGCAGAGTTTCCAATCAAAATCAGACATACTTAGGTTAAGACTTTGGACGATGTTTCTGGATCAAAGCCTTTGCAGCATCTAGCAACTTTTTTCCATCAAAACCCTTTGAATTCATATCTTTGACCCAATCGTCAGTCACTGGAGCCGTCACCCGAATAAACTCATCCGTTTCGGCTTTACCCACGACGTGAACAGTGTGGCCATTTTCAATCACACTCTTGCGGACAACAGGATCGTAATCGGAGATACCCCGGCCAAAATAGGCTGACAACTCCAGTCCGGAATTGCGGTTAATGAGAGCCTGAAGGTCAGCAGGAAGCTTTTGATAAGCCTCATTGTTCATGATCATGAACTGAATGTTGTTGTTGAACCCTGGTGCCCCTTTGGCAAACTCTGTGTGAAAAGTGGTCAACTCATCCAATTTGGCTGATGGCGCAGTATCCCAAGGAATAATGGCACCCTCAATGACACCTTTGGACAGCGCATCTGCAATCTGAGGAAGCGGCATACCAACCGGAATAGCACCTAAAGAACTGAGCATTTGGGTTGATTTTCTAGAAGGACCCCTCACTTTCATACCTTTGAGGTCAGCAACAGTTTTAACAACAGCCTTCTTGGTATGAAGAATGTTAAGTCCATTGGTATGGAAAGCCAAATAACGAACATCCTTCAATTCATCAGGTGCGTAGGTTGTCATGAACTCCCAAGCTGCACGTGATGCGCCTTCACCGTCGTAGGTAAAAAATGGCAATTCAAAAACTTCTGATCGAGGGAAACGGCCAGGTGAGTAACCTGCCAATGTCCAAGCCATGTCCACCACCCCATCTCGAACCTGCTCAAGCAACTGCGTAGGTGCTCCACCCAGTTGCATGGAGGTATAACTCTCGAATTTGATACGGCCACCCGATTCTGTCTCAACTTTTTTCATCCAGGGCGTTATGACTCGGATCCAGATATTGGAACTTGCAGGCACAAAGGTCTGAAACTTGAGGGTAAAAGACTGTTGGGCATTCGTGCTCAAAAAAGGTGCGCTCGCTGCAAGAGTTGCGGCGGTTTTGATAATTTGTCTGCGTTGAATCATGGTGTTTCCTTTTGAAAATGGGTGAATTATGGATACAGATGACATTACGAACTGAAGCTGAACTCAAACCCCGTGTAGCCTTCGGCTTCTACTTTTTCAATGAATTTTCGATAAACCGGAACCCCTGAAACAAAGGCCAGAAAAACTCTTGGCTTACCTTCAATATTGGCACCCATGTACCAAGAGTTGGCGCGCGGATAGAGTGTTTTATTTGCTTCGTCGGCACAGAATTTAACCCAGCCCTCTTCCGCTGTGCGGGTCGGTTGAAACTTTCGGATTCCCTTACTGCGGACCTGATCAAGGAAGCGCATGATCCAGTCAACATGCGTCTCTATTGAATGAACGACATTGCTCAGAACTGAAGGACTGCCAGGACCGGTAATTGTGAACATATTTGGAAACCCTGAGATGCCCAAGCCAAGATATGCCACTGGTCCGTCTTTCCACTTGTCACGTAAAGAAATACCGCCTTCACCCCGGATATCGATAGCCATGAGTGCCCCAGTCAAAGCATCAAAACCTGTGGCAAATACAATCATGTCGAATTCAAGATCGCGCTCGCTTGTGCGCAACCCTTTCTCAGTGGCTTCAACAATGGGTTGCGTTTTGAGATCCACCAAATCCACGTTGCCAAGGTTGAAAGTCTCGTAGTAGCGAGAATCGACTGACAAGCGTTTGCCACCAAATGGGAGGTCGTCTGTTGGACACAAAAGATCAGCCTTCAAGGGGTCCTTGACGATTTGACGAATCTTGCTTTTAACAAAATCTGCCACCATCTTGTTGGTCTCTGGGTTGCTCATCTGGTCAGCGAAATTACGCAACATCCTGAAGCCACCACCAGCCCCCTTCCAGCGGTACTCCAACTCTGCGCTTTGTTCCTCAGGCGTCATCTCAGCGGCTGTTTTTGTATTTGCATTCAGGAACTGGCCCGTTACTGCCTCTCTTCCCATTGCTCGGCGCTCTGGATAACGACTCTTTGCAGCTTTTAGCGCTTTTTCTGTAAAAGCCACGTTATGAGCCGGCACACTGAAATTCGCTGAACGCTGAAAAACAGTTAACTGACTGGCCTCTTCCGCAATCAGGGGAATCATTTGTACACCACTGGAACCCGTGCCAATCAAACCGACACGTTTACCTTTGAAATCAACGCCTTCCTTTGGCCATTGCGCACTGTGGTACCACTTCCCGCGAAAGCGTTCTAGTGCATTCAAATCAGGTTGCTGCGGAATTGACAAACTGCCAGTGGCCATAACCAGATAAGTCGCATTCAAATAACGTCCATTCCCTGCAAAAACGTTCCAACTTGTGGTTTGCTCATCAAAAACAGCCGATTGAACACGTGAGTTGAGTTCGATATCAGGCCGGAGATTGAAACGATCAGCAACGTGGTTGATATAAAGAAGGATTTCTTCTTGCGGGGCATACCGTTCCGACCAGTTCCACTCCTGCTCAAGCTCTGGACTGAACGAATAGGAGTAATCAAGGCTTTCCACATCGCACCTTGCACCGGGATAGCGATTCCAAAACCAAGTTCCGCCTACCCCGTCTCCTGCCTCCAGAACACGGGCACTTAATCCCTTTTTTTTAGCTTGATACAGTTGGTATAAACCTGCAAATCCAGCCCCGACGATCACCATATCGAATTTCTGAACTTCCATGCGTTTCTCAATTTCTTTCATCTAGCTGTTGACTATAGCTTTCGCTTGTTGTTTTCTCAACCTGAATTCATCGGTACATTCCCTATGTTGAGATGTCAACCTAATAACTTCTAATAGTTGAATTGAATGCAATGAGCGTCAGGGGCCATGACACAAAAGAAATTTGAAGATCGTCACATCGTGATTACCGGTGGTGCAGGTGGAATTGCAACGGCTTGTGCGCGCTTGTTTCTGTCTGAAGGGGCGACAGTTCATCTGATCGACGTTAACGAACAAAAACTTGTGCGTGAAGTTGAGAACCTGGATGCTGGCACCCGAATCACATTCGCTGTCTCTGACATTTCAAGCCTTGCAAAATGCGATGCTGCTCTGCATGCGGGGCACAAAGTGCCTTACGCGTTAGTGCACATGGCCGGCCTGTTTGAAGAAGATCATCTTGAGGGCAGCGACGCAGGGGTATGGAGGCGCGCCATCGCTTCTAATTTAGCAAGTGCCTACGATATGAGCATCGCTTTCCAAACTTGGCATGATGAGCGTTTTGCGGCAAGGATCGTGTTGTGCAGTTCCAGAGCATTTCAACGCGGTACATCCGGCCGGGCAGCTTATGCAGCTGCAAAAGGTGGAATTGTGGGATTGGTTCGATCCTTCTCGCGGGACTTTGCGCCTGGTATTTTGGTCAATGCAGTTTCGCCCGGACTCATTGAGACCACTATGACAAAAGATTTAATTGACAGGCTAGGTACTCTGCGACTGGCTGAAATACCGCTTGGGCGATACGGACATCCCATCGATGTGGCCGAGGTTGTGGGTTTCCTTTGCAGTCAGTCTTCGGCCTACATTACCGGACAAGTCATAACCGTGGATGGGGGTGTGATCAATGGATAACTACTCACAAATAATTAAATTTATATTTAAAACGCTATGAAACTTGATCTTGAAAGCTACTTCCCCGGCCTACTTCTATGGCTTTCAAACAAAGTTTCCAGCAGCGCCTCCAGCCTGTACCGTGAAAAGTTCCGTATCGCCGTAACCGACTGGCGCATGTTGTCGTACTTCATGATTTACCCTTGGTCAACAGCCTCTAAAGCGGCAGAGCTAATGGGATTAGACAAAGCGGCAATCAGCCGATCAGTCGCATTGCTTATGACAAAGGGATGGTTGAAATGCCGACCACTCGGCTTGAGAAAAATAGAATACCAGGTCACACCCTCTGGGGAAAAACTTCACAACGCCCTCTTCAAATTGGCTATTGCAAGAGAAAAAGCCCTTTTAGAAGGGTTCTCGGAGGATGAACGGAAACTGTTGATTTCCATGATGCACCGCATGCTCAATAATTTGAAAACAGTGGAAAAAGTGGGGCGCGACTTGACTTGATGAAGACTCAGTGGCGCATACAGCCAATTTTTTCTGGGTTTCCTGACTGAAAGTCTTTTGTGTTTTTTTCACACAACTGAAGCCAGAACAAGTCGAACAGTTTGAATTAAAACTCTTCAAATTAAGCGACAGCATCAAGCGTTATGGCCTCTCAGCAGCATTGTCAAGAGGGAAACCTTTATGCTTGCACAGGAACATTGGTGCTACAACATCAAAGATAAAAACGTCTGCACAGTCCCTACACAGTAGATTGTCATGAGTGTTTCAACTTAACCAGTCAATTTCCAACAACACCTAGGAGTAATCATATGATCCAACGTCGTAGTCTAATGAAAGCATGTGCCGTCATTGCACTGTGCTCAAACGCATGCGTTGCGTTCGCCCAGCAGAGTGTTACTTTAAAATTTCACACCTTCATGGCACCTACGTCAAACGTATGGACACTCATCCATAAACCTTGGATGGAAAAGGTAGAAAAAGAATCAGGCGGTCGAATCAAGTTTGAGGGCTATCCGGCCATGCAGCTTGGTGGCAATCCACCACAGCTTTTCGATCAAGTTCGTGATGGCGTTGTCGATGTTGTTTGGACGTTACCTGGCTACACCGCTAATCGGTTCGTTCGTGGAGAAGTCTTCGAGCTTCCATTCATCATGGAGGAAGCCGAATCTACCTCACGGGCATATTGGGAATATATCCATACGCAAGCGCCCGACGAATTTAAAGAAGTCAAAGTGCTGGCGCTTCATGTGCATGGTCGAGGTGTCTTCCACACGCGAGACAAAGCAGTTCGAACACCAGCGGACCTTAAAGGGATGAAGGTGCGCGCCCCTACCCGCCAAGTGACCAAACTGTTGACAGCATTTGGCGCTATACCTGTTGGTATGCCATTGCCAGCCGTGCCAGATGCATTATCAAAAGGCACAATTGATGGTGTCGCTACACCATGGGATGTGGTCCCTTCAGTAAAAGTGCATGAACTCACCAAGTTCTCGAGTGAGTTTCCGGTCAGTTCTCCAGCTCTTTACACTGCAACCTTTGTCATGGCGATGAACCGCGCAAAATACGATTCCCTGCCGCCGGATTTGAAGAAAGTAATTGATGCCAATTCTGGTATTGAGACATCAGCGCAGTTCGGCAAGATCACTCAAGACAGTGACGCTATAGGGCTCAAGGCCGCAGTGGACCGCAAGAACACGATCATCACGATTTCACCGGCTGATTCAGCTGAGTTCGTCAAGCTGTCTTCGTCCATCGATACCGAATGGGTCGCTGACATGAACAAGCGAGGCTATGACGGTCAGAAATTATTAACTTCGGCCAAAAGTCTGATCGCCAAATACGGCAAAGCAGCCAAATAAGAGTCATTTTTTTCTTCTAAGGAGAGCCTGAATGTTTATTCTCAATGCATGGTACATAGCCGCTTGGGCGGAAGAAGTAACAGACAAACCTTTTGGTCGTCGCATCTGCGATTTTCCGGTGGTTTTTTTCCGCGACCAACAGTCCAAAAAAATCGGTGCTTTAGAAGACAAATGTAGCCACCGGGGCGCTCCGCTGTCGATGGGCATCGTTGTAGAAAACGGCCTGCAATGCGGCTACCACGGGGTTGTCCACGACTGTAGCGGCCGTTGCGTCCATATTCCTGGGCAAGACAAAATACCAGCTCGGGCAAAGGTGCGCTCCTTCCCAGTAGTCGAAAAAAATGAGTTCATATGGATATGGATGGGTGATCCAGCACTCGCTGACGAATCTAAGATTGTCGATTACCCATTCAACGACGATCATAAAGAATGGCCTCACAAGCACGGCTTTTACCACATCAAAGCTGGGTATATGCTGATGGTCGATAACTTGATGGACCTGACACATTTGGGATATGTCCATGGCTCGACCATTGGTGGAAACCCACTCACTCACGTCAAGGCCGAGATGGATGTCACGCGCACAGAAGATGGTCTTAAGTATGTGCGTTGGATGATCAACTCCGTGCCGCCACCCACTTACACAAAGGCCGTAGACTTCAAGGGTAATGTTGACCGCTGGCAGGAGTTCGAATTCTCTCCCCCCAGCAACATACTCCAGTGGAGTGGTGCAGTAGATACGGGTACAGGGGCACGCGAAAAGAACAACCGTAAAGGAGGTTTTTCGTTAAGGATTTTCCATGGGCTGACACCGGAGACAGAAAACACTTGCTTCTACTTCTATGCGCCTGCAAATGGCTATCGCCAAGACGACCCTCAGGCTACAGAACAATTACTCGGTCAAATTTCAGAAGCATTTCTCGAAGATAAAATAATCTGCGAAGGCCAGCAAGCACGGATTACGGAGCTAGGCGAAGAAACTCTAACCGACATCATTTCAGATGCTACACGCATCCAATTGCGTCGCATCATTGGCCGAATGGCTGAGTCGGAAGGCAAACTTTCGAAGTGAAAAATGCAATTCAAAGGGCTAAAATTTTCAATAATTTGCCCTGAGAATTGCACGCCGCTCGCTGGAAATATTCACATCATCAAACCAAAAATCCTTGCTACAGCGAGGCTGGCAAGTGGCGCCACTGGCCTGTTGCCCACAACTGTGTTTTGCACCAACTGGCTTCACACCCCTTGCGCAAGTACGCTGGCGAGTTGATCGATACCTCCACCCGGCAGAAATCCAACCACCCTTCGGATGGGTTTATTTGGAAAATTCGGATGGGTTTATTTGGAAAATCTTGTACCACGACGGGATTGCCAAATATTGCGCTGCCCAAAAGTGACACATAAAATCCAAGTTTTTTAATATGCATGTTTGTATACTTGATTCATCAACGATGCTCGCGAAAAACGTTCTGCGTTCTGAGTTGACTTTGCATGCGCCAGTGCAATAGTTTGTCCATCAACTCTTGGCGAACCGTACCATGAGTTTTAGATGACCAGAGATTGTTAGCTTCCGCGGGATCAGCCTCTAGATCGAAGAGTTGTCCAAAATCTTCATTTAAAAAATGGACCAGCTTCCATCGTTTGGTTCTGACCATCGTCATGAACTCAACATCAGTCAAAATATTGTCTCGGCCTTGCTCACAAAAGACGGTTTCACGTCCTGGCCAATCAGGATTTTTGAAAACAGGCTCGACAGACACAGCTTCCATTCCCTCTGGCAGATTGGCACGAGCCTGCGCCAATAACCATGGCACGATGTCCATCGCCTGAATAAGAGCATCAGACTTCTGCGCTGCAGGAACTTTTCCCGGCGCCCACAGAATCATTGGAACTCTGGTCACCTGTTCATACATGGTCCACTTTTGACTGTGTCCGTGATCTCCCAAACAGTCTCCATGATCTGACGTGAAGACAATGATGCAATCGTCTAAATAGCCCTTCTTTTCGAGCGATACAAGGACCTTTCCAACGGCATCGTCAATCATGGTGACATTGGCCAAGTAATGAGCCCGCTGACGATGACGATGTTCGTCACTTGGTTCAAGTTGATGGACAACCGAATCGTGATCTATTTCAACGTTGTGCTCGCGCAGTACATGGAAGGGCTGTGGCTGTCCTGCTAAATCTGATTCAGAAACCTTTGCAATTGGCAATTGTTTGTCCAGATATCTATTCAAGTAATCAGGCGTGGGGTCGTAAGGTGGATGCGGTCCAGGAAACCCAATTTGCAAAAATAAAGGTTCAGCCTTAGGTGCAGTATCGATCCACCAGCAAGCCCGGTCAGCTACAAAATTATCGGAATGAGTTTCAGTGGGAAGAAGCCATTCAAATGCACCCATCCTTTCACGATAGTCTGGAAGTTCTCTGTATTGCAATCTTTGCTGCTTGACTAAGCCTCTAGCTGCAAGCGAGCGATCCCAGTCATCAAAGAAAAATCGACCTTCTAAAAATCGATCTTTATTCTCAACAACGTATCTTTGATGGTACCCAGCAGGCGTATCTAATGGCCATGTATGCATCTTGCCAACATTGATGCATGTGTACCCTGCTTGTGCCAGATTTTCTACCCAGGTGTGCCGCCAAGTATCTGCATTTTTCAAGATACCTGTCGTGTGTGCATAGTAGCCTGTAAAAAGACTTGACCTGGCAGGAACGCAGGAGGCCCCGGCAACATGACATTGCGTAAAGTGAGTCCCCTCTTTGATCAGCCTGTCAAGGTGGGGCGTCTCCATAAAGGGATAGCCCAGACCTGCAATCGTGTCATAGCGTTGCTGATCCGTGATTATGAAAATGATGTGCGGTTGCTTAGAAGTCATCATTGATCTTTTTCTGGGTGATTTAAAAGAACTTAGTATTTAGAAGTTTGGGAATTTCAACTTAGGCTTTGTTGTAAGGCAGTTCAAATTTAAGTGCTGCTTCTTGAGCATCAAAAAAGTGTAATGCACTGACTTCTATGGCGAGAGTGAGCCTACCCTGGAATGAGGAATCGACATCAGGAGCAAGAACAACAAGCTCTCCCATGTTCGATCGAAGGTAGCAGTAAGCTCGGTCACCTAAGTGCTCAACAGCCTGCGTTTCACAGTCCTCAAGCTCCAATAGGACATGACCTGGTAAGTTGCTACCCGTTGGTACCGGCTTCGCCTGCTCAGGCGAAAACCAATTGTTCGCGTGTCAGATGACACTGACACAGGTAGCTTTAACTGGGTAGCGCCGATATGCAAAACTGTACTCGTTCCCGTAGCCTCACAGAGATCGACTGTGAACAAATTAATACGAGGGGTTCCAATGAATCCTGCCACAAACAAATTAGCGGGCTTGCGGTACAAATCCAAGGGGGCACCAACCTGTTCTATATGCCCCTTTCTAAGTACAACAATCTGGTCAGCCAGCGTCATGGCTTCAGTCTGATCATGGGTCACATACACCGCCGTTGATTTCAATTGACGCTGCATGCGGGCAATTTCCAGTCGTAAGCGAACACGAAGTTCCAAGTCAAGATTAGAAAGAGGCTCGTCATATAGAAAGACCTTCGGCTTGCGGATCATGGCACGTCCCATGGCGACGCGCTGGCGCTGGCCGCCCGAAAGTTGCCGAGGATAGCGCTCAAGCAAGGGCGTGAGTTCTAACATTTGGGCGGTCTCTCCCACTAAGCGATCCTGTTCTGCTTGACTGACTTTCGCCATGCGAAGTGGAAAGGCCAAGTTCTGTCGCACTGTTTTATGCGGGTAAAGTGCGTAATTTTGAAAAACCAATGCGCACCCTCGCTCGGAAGGAGGAACATCGTTAACGACCCGATCTCCAAGCAGTATCTGCCCGCCGCTGGGAGTCTCAAGTCCTGCGATCATGCGCAACAAAGTGCTCTTACCGCATCCAGAAGGACCCAGCAGCACGGTGAATTTGCCATCTGGAATGTGGAGATCTAACTGGGGTATGACTTCCACATCACCAAAGCACTTCGTGATGGATTTGAGGTGAATATCGGTCATAAAACTTTGCATGGTTGAGTGAATGTGCTGGCAACTGGCTTACGCCGCGCGGCTAGCTAATCCGCGTTGGATGTTGGATTCTGTGACACCCAAAAGCGTTTTCATGGCTTCTTTTGCTTGCTCCGGTTTACGTGACCAGATAGCGTCAAGAACAGCTCGATGCAATGGAAGGCTGTTACGTGGAGCGCCAGCTTGGCGACTAGAAAGCTCAAACGACATGCGCAGCGCAGCTTCAATCCCGTTACCCAACGCGACCAGAAAAGGATTACCTGTCGCGACCAAAATAGCTCGATGAAACTCAAGATCTGGCCCGGCATAGGCCACCCGATCAAGTCCTGCGGCATCCATGTTGTGATACGCACGTTCAATGGAAGCAATGGCAGTATCTTCGGCTATTGCTGCGGCGATCTCTGCGGCAGCTGGTTCGACAATTCTGCGAAGTTGCATGAGGTGCTGCGCAGCGGCCAACTTGTCCTGCCCGCTCCATACCCACCTCAGAACGTCTTCGTCCAGCATATTCCATTGCAAACGAGGCAGAACACGCGTTCCAGTTTTAGTTTTAGAAACTAGCAAACCCTTGGCCTTGATTCGCATCAGAGCCTCACGAACGGACGTGCGCGCCACACCCAACTCCAGTGCCAATTCGGGCTCCGATGGCAATGGCTGTCCCTCATCCCATTCGCCCTCCACTACACGACGGGCAAGCATTTCTGTCACTGACTGGGTCGTTTTGCGCTCGAATGTTGCAGAACTACTCATAAGCCGCTCCAACCTTACTTTCGCAGCGCAGACTTGATTTGAATTTGCGCTCATTAGTCATACAAATTGATTCCATCAAACGATAATATCTCGTAAATTCAGCGTTTAATTCGAGGGTTTCCACTTATTTTCAATTTTTATTTGTCAGTCAAAATTAATTTTCAAATGATCTGATGACAAACTCAGGAGACTCAAAATGACCCCGAAATTAGCCGCCATACCGCTCTCCCGTCGCACGCTTTTAAAGCAAGCCGCTGGAGTCACTGCAGGTGCAACACTGGGCATGCCAGCCATTGCGCAAAGTAAGCCTTTTGCCGGGCTTAAGCTGCGAGGTGCAGCTTACCAACACGGTTTCTTTAACCATCTTAAAAAGTACATTCCAGAGTTCGAAGCCGCAACCGGAATGACGGTTGACCTGCAACTTTCTGCTTTTCCCGTGTACAACCAACAAGCCGATCTCGAACTTTCCAGTGGTGGCAGTGCTTGGGACTTCTGCAATGTCACCTTCATTCTGGCCGCCCGCTGGATTTCAGCTGGGCTGCTGAGCAATCTTGATGACTTCAGTGGCGACCGCAAACTCACACCCGCCAGTTGGAACCCTGACGACTTTGTCAAAGGAGCGCAGGTTCCTTACGTCGACAAAGATGGCAAAACCTACGGCTACTCATGGGAAGGGGGCGCGATGTTGATGGGGATCAGTCGAATGGATCTAATGAAAAAGCGTGGCTTGTCAGTACCCAGGACGTTTGACGATTTGATGAAGGTTGCCGATGGGATACACGGGCAACAAGATGTGACGGGCTTTGTGAGTTCCAATCTGCACCACTGGTTTCTGCCGCCTTACATCCATGGATTCGGTGGCGATCTTTTTGCCAACCCACCGGGCGACATTCGGCCAACTTTGGACAGCGCAGCAGCCGTGCAGGCTGTTGATTATTACGGTCGTCTTCTATCAAAGTACAGCCCTCAGGGCGTTCTTGGGTACACCGAAGATCAAGCGCGTGCAGCTTTGCTTGGCGGACGATCGAATATCTTTATTCATTCCAGTTCGTGGGTCACGGCTATGCTCACTTCGCCGGACAGTAAAGTCGAGGAAACCGCACTCGTTACGCGCATGCCGGTTGGGCCAAAGGGCGACTTCCCTGCCGCCAATAGCCAGGGATTGGGCATACCTAAGAACGCAAAAAATAAGGAAGCCGCCTGGGCCTTTATTCAATGGGCATTGAGTCCGGAGCTCACAGCGCGCATTGTCAAAGACACGGGCCATGCGTCCATTTGCCGCCGCTCTGTGATTGAAAGCGCTGAATACAAGCGTCTCAACACGATCAATGGTCAGGATATTGGCAAGCTCTACCTTGATGTTTTGCAACAACCTGCTGTAGGCCGCAATTACATGGCTTATCGCACGGTCAAAGAATTTCCATTGATGGGCGATGTGGTGAACAAAGCAGTCGAGCGTGTTGTTTCAGGGCAAATGCCGGCTGCTGAATCAATGCGCGTTGCGCAGGAAGCTGCGCTAAGCAGCTTGCGTCGCAGTGGTGCCAAGGTTTAATTCTGCCCCACCGTGGCCTTAGCATCCTACGAAAGCCAGCGTCGCCGTTTTGCGCGTCAGGCCTTTGCCCCCAGCCTGCTCTTTCTGATTCTGGTGGCTGGCCTTCCAACCTTATTCCTGATCATCACCAGTTTGACTCCGGCAGCCTTGGTCAATCCAGGCTCCTTAACAGACTTTTCTGAACCATTTCGAAACTACACGTTGTTGCTCAGCGACGAGCGATTCGTCGGTTCCTTATGGGTTCAAGCCAAGTTAAGTTTTTACACCGTTACGATGCAGGTTTTAATTGGCACTTCAATGGCTTTGCTGGTGCATGCCGGTCAGGGAAGATGGCAGTCTTTGAGACATCTGTTTGTCATACCCATGGTGTTACCACCCATTGTCGTGGCCGTTATTTGGAAGCTGATTTACACCCCAGACATCAGCCCCATTTATCGCGCTGCTAAAGCACTTGGTATTGTGTTGCCTTCGCTTACGACCCATGTGGACTTTGCCCTTTGGGCCATCGTCATTGCAGATACATGGGAATGGGCACCTTTCACTTTTTTGATGGTTCTAGCTGCTCTTCAGACATTGCCAAGTGAGTATGTTGAAGCGGCACGCATGGATGGTGCTGACACGATGGGTGTTTTTTTGCACATAGTTCTTCCCTATATCGCCCCAGTTCTATTGGTTTGCACCTTATTTCGGGTCATAGACAGTATCAAAGCTTTTCCGTTAATCTTTCTTTTGACTGGCGGCGGCCCAGGATCTGTGACAGAGGTAACGAACTATTACGCCTACCTTGTAGCATTCAATTTCGGCGAGCTGGGATACTCCAGCGCGATCACTGTGGTGCTTCTTTCTCTAACCGTATTGATCAGCTGGGCGGCAATGCGCGCAAGTCGCAGTAACCAGTCCATAGAATGAAAAAATATACTCTTCACTGGGCTGTGCCTTTGCTGCTGATTCTGATGTTGTTGCCGTTTTTATGGCTGCTTCAGATGTCATTCAAGCCGACCCCATTGATTTTGGAGTTTCCTCCGCAACTTTTTTTCACACCCACGCTCGAACATTACGTGGGCTTGTGGAAGGATGGATTCCCAGAGTCTTTTGTGAACAGTTTAATTACCAGCACCATATCCACGGCCCTGGCACTCTTGATGGGCGTACCCGCAGCCTACGCATTGTCACGCTGGAGCGGGCCTGGAAAATTCGGTTTGGGCTTGGGCATTCTTCTGACGCGCATGGCACCTCCCATTGCTTTCACCATCCCGTTTTTCCTAGCCTACCGCTGGTTGGGTCTGCTTGACACCCGCACCGGGTTGATTTTGATCTACATGACATTTAATTTACCGTTGGTCATCTGGATGATGCAACCATTTTTTGATGCTGTGCCTGCCTCTCTCGAAGAGGCCGCGCTCATGGACGGAGCTGGGTTTCCCACGGTATTCGCTGAGATCGTCTTGCCAGTGGCATCAGCGGGCATTGCGGCCACTGCAATTTTGTGTTTTTTATATGCGTGGAACGACTTTTTCTTTGCCCTGATTCTCACACGCACTGACGCTCGTACAGCACCAGTGGCGGTGGTGAACTTCATGAATTACGAGGGATGGGAGTGGGGAAAGATTGCTGCTGGCGGTTCGTTGGTAATGGCGCCTGTTCTGGTTTTCTCACTTTTAGTGCGTCGTTATCTGGTCAGCGGATTGACTGCTGGTGCGGTCAAGGGGTAAGCAAATGTTGATTGATGTGAGCGGCAAGACAAAGTTAGTTCCGGTACTTGCGTGTCCAGTGGATCACGTGATTGCGCCTAGTGCTTATAACCCTGCGTTCGCTGCGCGAGAACTGAATTGGTTCATGGTGCCCATGGGTGTCGACCCCAAGGACCTTGTTGCCACCCTCGGGCAACTGGCCAGGGTCACTAACCTGCAAGGTGTAAATTTAACCATCCCCCACAAAGCGCAGGCCTTCACTCTCTGCCGATGGGTGACTGAAGAGGCACGTGTAACTCGCATGGTCAATACACTTCGGTTAGAAGAGGGTGGCATCTGGTCAGGCACCAACACTGATGGCATCGGTTTTACAAATGCGTTGCGTGCCCATGACATGCTAGACCTTACACGTTCAGTGTTCATTGCAGGGGCTGGAGGTGCTGGAACAGCTATTGCTTTCGCTCTCGCCAAAGTGGGTGTCACAACTATCGATGTTGTTGACATGGACCATAAACGCTCCACTGCCCTGCTGAATTCTTTGCAATGTAACTTTCCCAACATCACATTGGGAAACAGACGGGAAGCTTTGGCCAGAGCCGGATTGGCAGTGAATGCGACACCCATGGGGCTTCACAAAGGTGACTGCTCGCCATTCGACGCTGCCATCCTGCGAGACGATGCTGTATTTTTCGACATCATTGCAGCCCGTGACACTGAACTCATGTCTGCTGCACAAGCCCGCAATCTGCGGGTGCTGGGTGGTCGCGCCATGATGGACCACCAGTTGGCCCCTCAGATTGAGTTCTGGCGTGGCGCTGACTTTGCTTTGCAATCTCAGGATTGAAGCGCAAACATATTTTTTCTTTTCTTCACTGTTCAATGGGTAAAAAGATGGCTAAGCTGAAAAAAAATTTTAATCTTCATGGGCTATTGATCGCTGCGCTTTTGCTCATGCAAGCTCAGGCGGCCATGGCATGGCCTACCAAGTCAGTGCAGATGCTGGTGGGGTTTCCGGCCGGTGGTTCGGTAGATGTGTTGGCACGCGCTTTTGGCGAAGCCCTGTCGGCTCGCCTGGGACAGAGCGTGGTAGTGGTAAACCGCGACGGAGCGAGCGGAACAATCGGAATGGCGGCGGGCGCCAAGGCCGAAGACGGGAACACCATCGTTTTTGGGCCTGCAGGTCCGCTGGTTCTGCAGCCCCACATTAAGGCCAATCTTCCATACAAGTTTAACGACATGGTTGGCATCTGCCAAACCTTTGTTAACAACTATGCATTGGTTACCTCTCAAAACAGTAAATACCGGAACCTCCGAGATGTACTCAATGACCCCGATGCAAAGGGAGATGGCGTAATCTATGGTTCTGGTGGCACGGGGACCATGCCGCACATTGGTGCGGTGATGTTCTCGTTGCAAAGCGGAGCAGCCATGCGCGCAGTGCAGTACAGAGGTGATCCACCCATCGTATTGGCTCTGAAGTCAGGCGATCTGCAGTTGGCCTCATTGTCAGTGGGTGCAGCACAGACTCAAGGTTTTCGCATTCTTGGCGTTTTTACCCCCAGCCGCTTGCCCGAGGCGCCCGATGCGCCGACCATGACTGAACAAGGCATTCCCGTAGTGGCTAGAGTGTTCGGTGGACTGTATGTACCTAAAAGCATGCCAGCCCAAGCGATCAAGGTGCTCAAAGACGCCTGCGAAGATGCAGTTAAAAGCGAGCGCTATGTCAGTGCATCTAAGGCCTCACAGCAAGAGATTTTGTACCGAGACAGTGATTCGTTCAGCAAAGCTTTAGCAACGGATTTTGATTCTCTGGGTCAGGTCCTGCGTAAGGCTAATCTCAAGCTTGATTAATTCAAATGGTACAAAAAACTTCCTTTGGCGGTCGAATTGGTCGCACCTGGCGCGAGTCCGAACCTTGGTATCCGTCACCGCCAGCCCAACCAGCCAATGCACCAAACATCTTGTTCATCGTGCTTGATGATGTCGGCTATTCAGATCTAGGTTGCTACGGCTCTGAAATTCAGACGCCTCGAATCGACGCCTTAGCCAAGGCCGGCTTGCGTTACAGCAATTTCCACGTCACCGCCATGTGTTCGCCCACGCGAGCCGCTTTGCTCACAGGGCGTAACGCGCATGCGGTTGGTATGGGCGCTATCGCTGAATGGTCAACCGGCTTTCCTGGTTATCAGGGTCGAATCACACCGCAGGCCGCCACCATCGCGCAAATGTTGCTGCCTCATGACTACGGTACTTATGCGGTTGGCAAGTGGCATCTTGCCAATATGGGAGACTACCCCACTGGCGGTTCGCGCGACTATTGGCCACTGGGCAAGGGCTTCAACCGCTGGTATGGATTCCTGGGTGGCTTCATCGACCATTGGAATCCAGATCTGCACGAGGACAACCATCCAGTTCAGCGCGAGCCACGCAAGGGCTACCACCTTACCGAGGACCTTATCGATCATGCCATTGGATACGTGCGCGATCACGTCACTTCTGCGCCCGGCAGGCCGTGGCTCACCTACCTAGCGCTGGGTGCTGGGCACTGGCCGCTTCACGTTCCACAGGATTGGACAGAAAAATACCGCGGATGCTTTGGTGAAGGCTGGGACTCGGTGCGCGAGCAGCGACTGTTACGCCAAAAATCGATGGGACTGTTACCTGCAGATACACCGCTGGCACCGCCCAACCCCAATGTAAGAGCCTGGTCTTCACTGGCGCAGCAGGAACAAATTTTGTGTGCCAAATTGCAAGAGACATACGCGGGCTTTTTGTCACACGCCGACAATCAAATTGGCAGGTTGATCGACTATCTTGCGTCAACTGACCAGTTAGACAACACAGCGATTGTGCTTCTTTCGGACAACGGTGCATCAGGTGAAGGCGGCCCAACTGGGGCTGTCAACATCCGGCGACACATGAGCATGGAGAAAGAAACTGTCGAATATGGCCTAGAGCACATAGACAAGATTGGCAGCGAGTATTCTTTTCCTCACTATCCCATGGGTTGGGCGCAGGCCTCAAATACGCCGCTGAAATGGTTCAAACGAAACACTCACGGCGGTGGCATTCGGGCACCGCTGGTGGTGCACTGGCCGGCGAAAATACGTGATTGCGGAGGCATCCGTCACCAGTACCATCACGTCAGCGATCTGGTGCCAACGCTCCTTGATACTTTGGATGTGCGTCCACCTGAAATACACCAAGGTCATGAACAGCTACCACTTCATGGCGTCAGCATGGCTTACTCTTTTGACAAAGCCAATGAACCAACACGCAAGCAGACCCAACACTTCGAGATGGCAGGTGACCGCGCAATCTGGCACCAAGGCTGGAAAGCTGTGACACGACACAATAAGGGTGACGATTTCGACGATGACCGATGGGAGCTTTACCACCTGGATCAGGACTTTGCTGAATTGCATGATCTGGCTGAGAAACACCCAGAAAAATTGAAAAATCTTGTAGATCTGTGGTGGGAAGAAGCACACCGCTATGGCGTGCTACCTCTGGACGACCGCGATGTCGAGCGATCCTTGGAGTGGTCGCGCCAACAGGTGCCAAGGCGCTTTGAGTTGCAGCCTGGTATGGCGCGCCTAGACCGGCAACTGGTTCCTCCCATCAACGATCGCAGCTGGCGTATGAGCGCGCAACTGCGTCAAGTACAACCGGATGCGAATGGAATTTTGGTAGCTTGCGGCAGTCGATTCGGAGGCTACCAACTCCATTGCCAGAACAACAAGGCCGTTTTCACCTACGCTGTGCATGAGAGCCTCATGCATCGCCTAGAAATTGCGCTGCCATTGGGCGATGCACTCTTGGAGGTGGCATTCGTGCGCACCGGTGAAAGATCCGGCCAATTTGATTTGTGGGCTAATGGCTCGCACGCAGGGTCGGCACAGGTCAAACGCACTTGGTTAATTTTTGGCATGACAGGTGGCTTGACCTGCGGCCATGGCAACATCCCTGTGACCGACGAGTGCCTGCCGCCAAATACGGTGAATGGATTGCGCTTGGAGAAGGTGGTTATTGAAGTGGATGCCGATTCTCAGGCCGAAACCAACGCTTATGGGGCAATTCTTCAGGAGCAATGAAATAATTCTCATATTGGGTACAACCAGTTTCCCAACGTTTGCCGTCAGACCCACAATAAGCTCATCATTTATTCAGATAAATCTGATTTTCTCCTTGTCCGCAATTTGAATCTTTTTCTGGACTTAGGGCATGCTCGGCAGACCGCATCTGCTGGGGACTGGCATGCATTCGGGTCAACTCGTCTTTGCGCAAGTCATGACTTGTCTGCCCTTGAAGGCATTCAGCCGGATGGTCTTGGCCAGGCGTACTCAGCACAAAGTCAAAGACTTCACTTGCCTCGGTCAGTTCTTGGCGCTGTCTTTTGCTCAGCTGACCGCCCGCGAATTTTGGCGAGATATCGCGATCAATTTGCGCATGCAGCGCCATCATTTCTATCACTTGGGCTTTCGCTGCAAGACCATCTCGCGCAACACAATGGCCAACGCCCACCGAGTTCAACCATGGGAAGTCATTGCCGATTTGGCCCATCATTTGATCGGTGTGGCCCAGCCGATTTACGCCAAAGACGCAGCGAGAGTCGAGCTCAAATCTTTGATGGGCGCAACCGTTTACGCTTTGGATTCGACCACGATCAGTTTGTGTTTGAGCCTGTTTTCTTGGGCACCGTTTCACACCACAAAAGCAGCCATCAAACTTCACACATTGATGGATCTGCGTGGATCGATTCCGAGTTTTATTCACATCAGCGACGGCAAGATGCACGATGTCAAAGTCCTCAACGTCCTCGCCAAGCAAGGCTTCAGCGTGGTTGGCGCCTGTTACGTGATGGCAAGGCGTATGTCGACTTTGCCAGGTTGCATCAACTGCAGACCGGCAGCGCCTTCTTTGTGACCCGCATCAAAAACAATATGCAATTCGTTGTGGTCCAGGAATTTCCTGTCCCCATCAACAGGGGCCTCTGGACAGCCATCGTTACCGACGTGTTGATCGCCATCGTCAAAAAGCGCTTGAACTTGGATCATTCTTTGCACAAAACTCTGCAAGTGCCAGACCTGAATATCTGTGGAACCATGCCAATATCAACCCTGCTGGGCAAACTGCAGGATGGACCTGTATCCAGTCAAGATCCTTTTCAACCAACCCTCTTCCCAACATTGAGAAACCAGTAAAGTCCAGTGAGTTATTCATATCAATCAAAGGAATCATCGTTTGCATGCCGCAATGCCTCGATTGATGCGGGGTCAACGTTCCGCGGGTCCAACCGGAAGTCATTGCGATCTAGGCGATTTATCAGTTTTATTCATTGGCGTTGTCAAGCCCAGCTCCATTTAACTCAATAATGGCGATCACCCTGTCAATTGATGATCATCCATGCGATCAGTTATTGCAGTATCAACATGGGTATATCAATGTTATGCCGACGTTCGCTCTAACTACAAATACCTTTTTAAGGAGAATCCAAATGAGTCAGATCACCCCATTCAATATTGCAATTCCTCAGGCAAAGATCGATTACATCAAACGCCGATTGACTGAATACGAGTGGCCTGCCGAGCCAAAAGGCGCAGATTGGGCTCAAGGTACCCCAACCAAAACACTTCGCGGGCTGGTTGAACGCTGGCTGGACGGTTTTGACTGGTACGCGCAGGAAAGAATACTCAACGAGCATCCTCAGTTCATCGCTCAGGCTGGCGGAATAAAGTTGCATTATGTTCATCGACGCTCCCTCATCGCCACATCAGAAAAACTGCCCATTGTTCTGATGCATGGATGGCCAAGCAGTTTTGTGGAATACCTAGAATCCGCAAAAAAATTGCAAGATGAAGGCCACGATGTTGTCATTGTTTCTTTGCCTGGTTTTGGATTTTCAGGTGTCCCTGAATCATTCATTGGACCGCGGATGGTTTCATCGATGATCCACGAGTTAATGAAAAATGTGCTTGGTTATTCGCGGTATGTCGCGCACGGCTCTGACTGGGGATCCCTCATCGCAGGCTGGATGGGGTTTGACTTCCCGGATTTTTGCGCAGGCGTTCACATGACCATGTTGAGCCCGCGTTTTATCGCAGGCGGTGCAACAGAGCCGGTCGAACAACAATGGCTCGGGGCATTTCGCGAGCGGTTTGCCGACGACGGTGCATATTTCCAGTTACAGACTTCACGGCCTGTCACCCTGGGATTCCTCTTAAGCGACTCGCCAGTTGGACTTTTAGCTTGGATGCTTGAAAAATTTGCAGCATGGAGCGATCCCGCCCAAGGCGATCCCTCTTTATTTTTTCTTGATAAGACTATGGCAGATCGAATGATACTCAACACAATGATGTATCTCGTAACAGGGACAGCGGCTACTTCCACTTGGCTATACCGGGGTATCACTCTTGAAGGTCCTCCGGGCTATCCAGACAAAAAAAGGGTCGAAACTCCAGTTTGCATTGCGGCTACTAAAGACCCAATTTTTGTTCCCCCACCTCGCAGCCTGGTTGAGAAAGCCTATAACGTGGTTCGATGGACTGAGTACCCCTGCGGCGGACACTTTCCTGGTCATGACGTACCGACTCTCTTGGCTGAAGACATTTCTGCATTCGCATCAAGCATCTAAGCTTACTCAGCAAACTTGTGCAGACGAATCATTCCATGTTTTATTGGCCAATGAGTGGGGGAATTTTTTCTCAACAATAATTACAACCACCCAATTGAACACCAAGCAAGCCCCGGAACTGTTCATCGCGACCTAGGGCTATACTTTTCACAAGCAAGGATCAAATCTGTGTACCCCACCTTTAACCACATCACAGTCGTTGGTGCAGGCGCCGTTGGCAGCTTTTATGGCGCCATGCTTGCCCGCGCTGGGCACAGGGTGACCCTCATCGGTCGACCAGCGCATGTGCAGGCTATTGAGCGCAACGGTTTGAAATTGGATTTTGCAACATCCTCATTAACAGAGATCATCCGGCTAGAGGCAAGCACTGACTTGTCCGCCTTGCGGACAGCGGACTTGGTCTTGTTCTGTGTCAAATCAACAGACAGCGCTGCAGTCGCGCTTCAAATTGCGTCTTACCTCGCACCGCATGCCTTGATTATGAGTTTACAAAACGGTGTGGAGAATGCTTCCCTGATTGCACGCCATTTACCGAATGCTGTGATCCCTTCAGTCGTCTATGTGGCCACGGAAATTCCTGCCCCAGGATCTGTAAAGCACAATGGTCGCGGTGAGCTGGTGATCGGTACGATGCAGGATTCACGATTGAGCGATCCGCAAAATACTCTCAAGGCAATAGTTGCGCTTTTTGAATCAGCGCAGGTACCGGTTCAAATTTCGCACAACGTCATGGCCGAGTTATGGTCCAAGTTGATGATCAATTGTGCATTCAATGCCATTTCAGGTTTAGCCCAAACTCAATACGAAAAACTTGCAGCCCTGGCGTCAGTTCGCAGCACCCAGGCCGCTTTAGTTCGGGAAGTCATTGCAGTGGCCTACGCCGATGGCATCCATTTATCTGAGCCTGTCGCCCTGCAAGCCGTTGCACAAATATATGTCACGATGGGAAGTCAAAAATCATCCACGGCACAGGACATGGCCCGCTCTAAACCCAGTGAAATTGACCATCTCAATGGTTTCATTGTGCGACGTGGGCAGGAACTTGGGGTGGCAACCCCTGTTAACCAAGCCTTGTTCGCATTGGTCAAGCTCGTTGAATCGACTTACTCACCTCATGGCTAAGGCAGAAGTCCCCACAGAGTTCGTTCGGGCTTTGAACGAACTGGGGATTTCAAACGCCACCGCCTTGTACGGCACCCCCCTAACGGGTGGCGTTTCCTCTGATATTTGGTGCATTGAAACAGAAAAAGGCTTTGTTTGCGCCAAACGCGCCTTGTCCAAATTGCGGGTGGCTGCCGATTGGCATGCACCCGTAGAGCGCAACCTTTTTGAAGCCCGGTGGTTGCAAGTTGCCCACGAAGCCTCAGCAGGTTGTGCGCCCGAATTATTAGGCCAACATCCAGAACTGGGGGTGTTGGTCATGCAGTACCTTAATCCAGCTCACTATCGCCTTTGGAAGCAAGAACTGCATACTGGCAATGCTGACGCGCATACCGCCAATGCTGTGGGGCAAGTACTGTCGCGCATCCACAGTTATGCAGCAAAAAATAGTCACTTAGCAAGTGCGTTCCTAACTGACAAAATATTTTTTGAGATCCGACTGGCACCCTACTTACTCGCCACCGCTGAACGCCATCCCAAACTGGCGCACGCATTAGAAGAACTGGTAATGCAAACTCAAAATAATGCAAAAACTTTGGTGCATGGTGATGTCAGTCCTAAAAATATCTTATCAGGGCACCATGGCCCCGTGTTGTTAGATGCAGAATGCGCCACTTGGAGTGACCCCGCATTTGACTTGGCGTTTTGCCTGAACCACTTATTGCTCAAATGTCTGTGGACGCCTTCGTCCTCGTCAGCTTTTTTGCATTGCTTTGAAGTGCTGAGCAACAGCTATTTGCATGACGTAGATTGGGAACTGCCCGGTGCACTTGAAGCAAGAGCAGCGCGGCTGCTACCAGGACTGTTGCTGGCCAGAGTAGATGGCAAGTCACCTGTCGAATATGTCACTGAAGAGCATCAACGCGATCACATCAGGCGCGTAGCCAGCGCATTACTCTTAAAGCCAGCGCGCTATTTGCAAGAAATTGCCCATGCATGGGCCAAGGACCTCAACACATGACACCGTTTGCCATCCAATCTGTCTACGCAAGACGAGTCTGGGACAGTCGTGGGCGACCAACAGTAGAAGCAGAGGTCAAACTCAACGATGGGTCTCTAGGCAGAGCCATCGTACCCGCTGGCGCTTCTAAAGGACCGCGTGAGGCACTTGAATTAAGAGATGGGGGTGATCGGTTTGGTGGACTTGATGTCATGCAAGCAGTCGGGCATATCAACAGTGAAATTGCAAATGCACTCGCAGGGACAAAGGCTGACAACCAGTCTGTTCTTGATCAAGCGCTCATTGACCTTGATGGAACCGTCAACAAGTCAAGACTGGGCGCAAATGCAACTTTGGCTGTGTCGATGGCAGCAGCGCATGCCATGGCCGCCGCCTCGGATATGCCCTTGTACCGTTACCTGGGAAACGGGGAAATTGGACGACTGCCCATGCCTCAAATCCAAATTTTTGGCGGTGGTGCGCATGCAGGTCGGCGTGTCGATGTGCAGGACTTTATGGTGGTTTGCCCCGGCGCCACCAGTTTCGCCCAGGCTTTGGAGTGGACAGCAGAAGTCTACCGCCATGCGGGATTACTGATGGCGCAACGAGGTTCACTTTTTGGCGTTGCCGATGAAGGGGGCTGGTGGCCTGACTTTTCAAGTAACGAGCAAGCATTGGAGATGCTGGTGCTTTCCATTGAACGCGCAGGCTATATTCCGGGAGATCAAGTTGCAATTGCTTTGGATATCGCCGCATCCGAATTTGGGCGAGAGGGTCAATATCGCCTGGGACTTGAATCTCGGGCACTGGACTCGGACGGCATGATTGAAATGCTGTTGGGATGGATTGATAAATACCCCATACTCTCCATAGAAGACCCTTTGGCAGAAGATGATCCACTGGGGTTTGCCCGCTTTACCAAAGCCATCGGCCATCGTCTGCAAATTGTGGGCGATGATTTTTTGGTCTCCAATTCGAACCTCATTCGACAGGCCGCCGATTCAGGCGCTGCCAACACGGTCCTGCTGAAACCCAACCAACGCGGCACGCTCAGCGAAACCTTGCAAGCGTGGGAGATGGCACAAGAACTGGGCTATTCAGCCATCGTGTCCGCTCGCTCAGGTGAAACCGAAGACACCACCATCGTCGACCTGGCCATTGGTTGGAACGTCGGTCAACTCAAAGTCGGATCTTTCGCAAGAGGTGAGCGCATGATCAAGTGGAACCATGCACTGCGCATTGAAGAGCAACTGGGTGCGCAAGCGCGTTTTGCTAGCTCTGGCGTCTTCCGAAAAACTCACTGAACCTCAATGCCCGCCATCGGTACATAAGTCCGCCACTTTTCACGTTCCCGCCGCTCACCGGCCAATAATTCAGCCAAGCTCAATTTTTGTGGCGCAAAAGCAAAGCCCTCCAGTCGTGACTTCATGGGGTCGGTGGTCACGGCTTCATTCATCAGATCATTCAAGCGCTGCTGTATGTCGACAGGCGTAGCTGAGGGCACCGCGATACCCAAGAACCCGCCTTGAATACTGTAGTTGGGATAGGTCTCAGTGATCATGGGCACGGTCGGGTATTTTTTCAGACGCGAGGTACTGTGAACTGCCAATGCACGCACAACCTTGGATGCGACAAAGGAGTCGCCTTGGACTGTGTCTGTAAAAATGACCTGTATTTGACCCCCGATCAATTCCGACATCGCTTGGTTGACTTGTTTATAGGGAATGGGCGTCAACTGAATGCCAGCGGTATTTGCAAACATTGCACATGTGACTTGCGATGATGCGTTGAAGTGGCCGTAATTGATAGAGCCCGGAGCGGCCTTGGCGGCGGCAACAAATTCTTGCAAGGTGGACCACGGGGCGTCTGGGCGTACCAACATGTAGGTGGAGCCTGTACCAAAAGAACCAACCAATCGAAAGTCTTTTTCCGGGTCGTAGGGTAATTTTTTAAATAAACTCGGATTGGCTAAATGGGTTGAGGTAGTTGCAAGCAACAAAACTGAACCATCTGCGGGCGCTTTGCGCACCAGTTCAACGCCAATCACTCCGTTGGCACCGGCCCGGTTCTCCACAACAACAGTTTGTCCGGTTTTACGTGTAATGAAGTCTGCAAACATCCGCGCAGAAATATCCCCCGAACCACCCGGGCCAAAGGGAACAATGATCTGGATTGATTTAGGCTGCGCCCAGGCACCCGGTATAGCCGCCAAAGGCAAGGCCCCCACCCATCCTGCAAATTGCCGTCTTTTCATTTTGATTCTCCATCAAGTTGTATCGAAAAATTAGTGCAAATCTCTTGTGTGTGCTCGCCGATATGTGGCGCTCGGTGAACTACCGGCGGACGCAATCCATCAAAAGAAACAGGCAGCCCCACGACCTTCAGGTCCAAGTCCGGAATACTTTGAAAAATGCCGATCTCGTGGGTTTGCGGTTGTGCCATGACTTGCTCAAAATTGTGAATCGGTGCGCAAGGAATGCCCAGGCTTTCAAGCAATGCATTCCAATGGTCGGTCGTCTGCGTTCGGAAAATAGCTTCCATTTCCGGAATGATGGTCGCCTTATTCTTCACGCGAAGTGCGTTACTGGCATACAGAGGGTCGCGTGCCCAATCCTCCCGGCCCAATGCAGTGACCAATTTGACAAACAGCCTGTCATTCGCGGCCGCCACCACAACCTCTCCATCAGAGGTCGGGAGCGCTTGAAAAACCACCACATTGGGATTGCCGCTGCGGTGCCGTGTTGGCTGCTTTTGCGTCACCTGATAACCCGCCATCATCACTTGCAACCAACCCATTGCCGTTTCAAACAACGACGTGTCCACCACACAGCCTTTGCCGGACTGTTGGCGTTGAAACAAGGCGGCAATGCATCCCAGGGCAGACCAGATGCCCGTGCCCAAATCCAGCACTTGCATGCCCACGCGTGAGGTGGGTCCATTCGCATCGCCATTGACACTGAATAATCCGGCAAAGGCTTGAATCATGGGCTCATAACCCGGGTCTAGCTTTTTGGGCCCCTTGTGACCAAATGCGGTGAGTGAGCAATAGACCAAACGCGGATTCAAAGCACACATTTGCGCAGACCCTAAGCCCAGTTCATCGAGCAAACCTGGACGCATGTTCTGCACAAAAACGTCCGCCTCGGACAAATAGTGCTTCAGCCACAAAATATGCTCGGGATTTTTGACATCCAGGGCAATGCTTTTTTTGCCATGGTTCATGGCCTGGAAAGTTGTTGCAGTTCCTTGCCAAAATGGAGGGCCCCAGCCCCGGGCATCGTCACCCGTTTCGGGCCGCTCGATCTTCACCACATGCGCACCCAATGAGGAAAGAATTTCGCTCGCATAGGGGCCAGCAATGTTCTGCCCCATCTCAACGACCCGTATACCGCTTAACGGCAGATTGGCTGCTTGCATAATTATTGACCTGTGAAATTCGGTTTGCGTTTTTCAAGAAAATGCTGCACACCTTCCTTGAAGTCGTGGGTCCCTCGGCACAAGGCGATTTCTCTGTCCGCTGTGTGTGTCGCTTGTCCAAAGGTTTGGTAGCGGGCTTGCAGCAGTTGCTTTTTGACAATCCGCACAGACCGGGGTGAGCACGATGAAGCCAGCTCTCGTGCATAAGCCATGACCGTCTCATGAAAACCCTCAGAGGGCCGGAGCAAGGCCATACCCATCAGGCTGGCCTCTTGGGCTTCGACAGTACGTCCGCTCAAAAGTAAATCGGCCGTGTGCAAAGGTCCAATCAGGCGCGGGAGCAACCAAGCCAGTCCGTGCTCTGCGACCAGGCCTCTTCGTGTGTAGGGTGTTGCCACTTTGGCGCCGCTGGCGATAAAGCGCACATCGCAATACAACGCCAGGCAAAGACCCACGCCCACGGCGGCACCGTTGATGGCCGCTATGAGGGGTTTGTCAAAATCAAACAGATACCCATAGCGTTGTAAGACATCATCTTCGGATTCCGTCATGAAGGCTTTGCGGTCAGAGGACCCCAAAACAGCCATGTCCATGCCGGCACAAAAAGCCTTGCCAGCGCCGGTGATCACCACACAGCGGACAGCGTCATCATGTTGTGCATTTTCTATGACCGATCGGAGCTCAATTTCCAAATTCGGTGTCCACGCATTGAGCCTGTCCGGACGGTTCAATGTCATCAGGCCCACGCCATCTTGGACGGTGTAATTCAGTTCTGACCATTCCACTGTATGCCTTCAGGAACGAGTTGTGCAAATTTCAGTATGGATTTGTGCTTGTCAAAGCACAATAGAATAATTTCGTTGTTCGAAATTATTACCGACCATGCCATCAGCCACCACACCCTCCAGTCGCCAACAAACGCGCCAAACGGGCTTATTTGTGAGAACCACGCCCGGCAGTCAATCCCTGGAGCGGGGCTTGAACATCTTGAGAGCCTTCCGACACGGTGTGGACCTGTTGACCAATGCTGACATCGCCGAGCGCACGGGTCTCGTGCGCCCCACTGTCAGTAGGTTGTGTCGCTCGCTGGTGGAATCAGGATTTTTGGAATACGACACGCATCGCCGTGGCTACCGGTTGAGCATTGCCAGCCTGAGCCTGGCTTTGTCTTTTCGCTCTTCTGAACCCGAACTGGAAACTGCCTTGAGTTTGATGCGCGATCTCGCCCAAGGCCGGCAAGTCAACGTGGGCATTGCGACCGCCGATCTTGATGAGATGGTTTATTTGGAGTCTGTACGGTTCAGTCGCAAAGGCATTTTCCGGCGAATGGTTGCGGGCAGCCGCATTCCCATTGCAGACACCTCGTTGGGTTGCGCTTATTTGGCAGGTTTAGATTCAACGCAACGAGAAAAAATGCTGCAAACATTGCGCCAAGCCCACCCGCATGAATGGCCACAAATGACAATAGCCATTCAAAAAGCACTGGGAACCTTTCGCGTCAAGGCTTATTGCTATGCACAGTGGCAAGCAGGCATGGGTGCGGCGGCGGCGCCCATCCATTCACCCAGCGGGAGGACCTATGCAGTCAACATCAGCTTCCCGGTGGGAGCAGGAGACGCTGAAAAGGCCCTGCTGCAACAATTTGCACCTCTCCTGCTCGAGTTGGTAGCGCAAATTCAACAAGGCTGGTCACAGCCTAAAAGCCTTTGAATACAGGCTTGCGTCGCTCCAAGAATGCTTGACGACCCTCAGCAAAGTCCGCACTGTTTTTGGTCAATTCCTGCCTTGAAGCCAGAACTCGCAGATTGACATGGCCCGAGGCCAATTCATTCAGGGATTTTTTGGTTTCTTGAGTCGCCAATGGCGCTAAGTGTTGTAACTCTTGAACCCATGCGCTCAATTTCAGCGCCCATTCATCGGCACCCACAAACTCTTCAAAAATACCCAAGTGCACCAATTGCTGTGTGTTGAAGGTGCGGGCAGACAAAAAGGCCCGCTTGGCCGCCGACTCGCCAAATAAACGCAAGTAGCGCTGCAAGCCACTCGGGTAGTAGTGCAAACCCAATGCTGCGGCAGGCATACGCCATTCCGCGCCTTGCAAACCCAAACGCAAATCGCAAGCCAGAACCAAATCGGTAGCGCCGCCATAGACACTGCCGTTCAGTCCGCAAATGGTGATCGGACGCAACGCGGCTAAAGCATCAGGCACTTGCTCAAAAGCAAGGGCATGGGGATCTGCTTGACCAAAGCTGCCAATATCGTAGCCCGCACAAAATACCGGCCTTGGCTGCCCCTCGGTATTGGCCGTCAACACCAGCACACGAACTTCAGAGTCTTGATTCACCGTTTCAAAGTGCAAGAGCAAGGTGCGCAGATCGTCGTTTTCCAGCCGATTTCGGTGTGCAGGCCGGTTCAGGGTGATGGTGGCGACACCGTTTTGAACCTCTAGTACCGGCGCACTGGGAGAAGAAATCATGGGTGGCATGGTGAATCCGTTTAGAAACTGTCAAGTTGATTATCGATCACTTTGGCATTCGATTAAGTGTGGACGACTATGCCTCTTGAGCATATAGACGAGGAAAAAGTCAATTTTTTTCACATATGAGAAAACTATATTCACAAATAAGAAAAGCTCAGCTACATTGAATCCATTGACAATTTGCAAATGAAATGAAAGTCAAATCAGCCCTGCGTGTTTTTGAAGTTTTGGAGTACTTCGACGAAATCAAACGCGATGCCAGTTTGAGTGAAATTTCACGCCTTCTGGGTTACCCCTTGTCTAGCACCTCCGGGCTTTTAAAAAGCATGGTCGATGTCGGATATTTGTCTCAGACCCACAAGCAATATCGGCCCAGCTTAAGACTGGCTTTGCTGGGCTCCTGGGTTGCGTCTGACATTGCACCCGAAGCGTCCGTGCTCAAAATGATGGAGTGGACAGGTGCGCAGTGCAGTCAAACCATCGTGCTGGCCGTGCCAGAACCGGTCCAAGTTCGCTACATCAGAGTTGTGCCGGCAACCAGCACCATGCGTATGCACGTCTCACCGGGGGCCGTACGCCCTTATCCAACATCCGGCCTTGGTCGGCTTTTTTTATCCAAAATGCCGGATGAAAAAATCGTCGAAATTGTCCATGTTTACAACAAACATCAAGCCAAAGCAGGTGGCCAACTGAACCCTGAAACCATTCGCAGAGAAATACTTTCCATTCGCAAAGAAGGTGTTTCTGTTTCCATGGACCAAGTCAGTCCGGGAGAAGGGGTTGTTGCCATTCATTTGCCAAACCAAGCCCCCAAATTTCCTCTGGCGATCGGCATTGGTGGTTCAAGTCAATTGATTCGCGAAAAACAAAATCACTTTAAAGAATTACTTCAAGACGCTGTCAAGATTTTCTGCTCTGCAAGCGCATAGCTTCCAAAATAGAAAATTCAAAAAACCGCATGCATTCCCCGAGAGCAAACATGAAACCACCCCTTGAAGGTATCAGGATATTGGAATTGACCACGGTCATGCTGGGACCTTTTGCCGCACAAATGTTGGGGGACTATGGCGCCGACGTGATCAAAATCGAGGCCCCGGAGGGCGACTCCACGAGGCGCACCGGACCTGCAATAGAACAAGGCATGGCTGCGACTTTTTTAGGTGCAAACCGCAACAAACGAAGCATCGTTTTGGATTTAAAGCAAGCCGATGGGCGCGAGGCCTTGCTCAAGCTCACCGACACCGCCGATGTGCTGCTTTACAGCATGCGACCCCAAAAATTGAAATCTCTGGGCCTGGCGCCAGAGGTCTTGCGAACACGCAACCCGAATCTGATCGTGGTGGGCATTCACGGTTTCGCCAATGGTGGCCCCTACGAAGGCCGACCGGCCTATGACGACATCATCCAAGGCATGAGTGGTCTGGCCGCCCTGTCAGAAATGAAAGGTCAGGAGCCCGCCTACCTGCCCACCGTCGTAGCTGACAAGGTCTGCGGGGTCTTTGCAACCCAAGCCATTTTGATGGCATTGATCGCCAGAACCCGGGACGGACACGGCAGCTTTGTGGAAGTGCCCATGTTCGAGACCGTGACCCACTTCACATTGGTAGAACACTTTTACGGGCAGCATTTTCGCCCTCCTCTGAGCGAGCCTGGTTATCCAAGACTGCTCACGCCTTGGAGACGTCCTTACCAAACCCTAGATGCTTATGTCTGCATCATTCCCTACACGGACCAGCACTGGCAACAATTCTTCCATGCCGTGGGTCAGCCCGATTTTTTGAATGACCTCCGCTTTCAGGGACTTGCGGCCCGCACAAAAAACATCGATGCACTTTACGCCGCACTGGCAGCGCATGTGCGTCAGAAAAGTACAGCATATTGGCTGGACACCTGCCAAAAACTGGACATTCCCAGCGCGCCCTATAACCGCCTGAGCGATCTCGAACATGACCCTCAACTGGTCGCCTCAGGGTTTTTTCAACAGATGCAAGACCCGCACATGGGCACTCTGGTGACCACAGCGGCCCCGCTGCGGTTTGAGGGCGAGAGCGCAACACCCAGATTCCCGCCGCGGCTGGGGCAGCACAGTCTTGAAGTTATGACAGAAATCGGAATGGATGAACTGTCTATCGCCCAGCTCATTGCCAACGCAAGCCTTGTTCAATCACCCCACTAGGAGACACCTGTGAAACTCATCCATCGTCGTCAAGCAATCACACTGGCCGCAGGAGCGATTGCTTCTCCGGGTTGGGCACAAAGCGAATGGCCTAACAAACCCATTGTGCTGATACTGGGTTTTGCGGCTGGTGGCCCCAATGATCTGGTCTCACGCGCGTTGGCGCTGCGCTTGTCTGACCAACTCAAGCAGCAAGTCATTGTGGAAAATCGACCTGGTGCCAACGGCAACATTGCGGCCAGTGCGGTCGCACGCGCAACGCCCGATGGCAGCGTGTTTTTGTACAACAGCTCCTCTTTGGCCTTAAGTCCGGCGCTTTATTCCAAAAACATCGTTGACCCACTCAAGGATTTGGTCCCTGTCAATGGCACCGCGGCATTGCCTTTGGTGTGCATTGTTGAGAGCGCTTTTCCAGCCAATAACTTTCGCGAATGGGCTGCACACTTAAGGGCCAACCCTGGCAAATTCAACTACGGCAGTCCTGGCATTGGCAATTTGGCGCACGTTGCTGTAGCCATCATCTTGAAAGCCAATGGCTTGAACGCAGTTCATGCGCCTTATAAAGGCAGCAGTGAAGCCTTGCAAGGTCTCTTGGGGGGATCGACTCAGTTCCAGTTCGACTCTGTAAATTCGCCACTTTCCCTGATTAAGAGTGGACGTCTCAAGCCCCTATTTGTCACATCTTCACAGCGCTCACCGGTTCTGCCTGAGGTGCAAACTTTGGTGGAAGGAGGCTCCAAGCCCATCGACGCAGCCGCATGGCAAGGCGTCATGGCGCCCGCCAAAACACCGACAGTCATCGTTCAACGTATGGCAGCAGAAATCGCCAAAGCCATGTCAACGCCAGATATGAAGAACACGCTGGCAGCCCAAGGGGCTTACGCCATAGCGAGCACCTCTGAACAATACGCCATTTTTTTTGCAGATGAGCTCGATCGCTACAAAAAGACTGTTGAGGATCTGGGCCTCAAACTGGACTAAGGGAGAATCATCATGAACTTTAACTTGACCACAGAGCAGCAAGCCATTCGAGATGGCATATTCGAAGTCTGCAAGCCATTTGATGAAGCCTATTGGCTTGATCGCGACCGCAATGGCGGCTTCCCGCTGGACTTTCACAAAGCCATTGCCGATGCAGGCTATCTGGGCATTTGCATGCCAGAAGAATTTGGTGGTTCTGGCCTGGGCATACTGGATGCGGCAATCATGGTTCAAGCCATCAGTGAATCTGGCGCAGGGATGAGCGGCGTCTCTGCCATTCACATGAACATCTTTGGCCTCAATCCTGTGGTGGTTTATGGCACGCAAGCGCAAAAGCAGCGCATCCTGCCACCCTTGATTGCGGGCAAAGAAAAGGCATGTTTTGCGGTGACTGAGCCCAACACGGGTTTGAATACCACGCAGCTGAAAACCTTCGCCAAAAAAGAAGGTGATCGCTACATTGTCAATGGTCGAAAAGTATGGATCAGCACTGCACAAGTAACTGAAAAAATGCTGCTGCTGGCCCGCACCACGCCGCTGGAAGAGTGCAAAAACCCAACCGATGGGTTGAGCCTTTTTTACACCGACTTAGACCGCCGCTATATCGACGTGGTCGAAATCGAAAAGCTCGGCCGAAAGGCGGTGGACTCCAACGAACTGTTCATCGACAAGCTTCCCGTTCCAGAATGCGATTTGATTGGCAAGGAAGGGGACGGATTTCGCTCTATTTTGCACAGCATCAACCCCGAACGCGCCCTTGCAGCTGCAGGCGCCATTGGACTTGGCCGCGTGGCGCTTAAGCGAGCTGCGAAATATGCAGGTGAACGCATCGTTTTCAACAGACCTATTGGCATGAACCAAGGCGTGCAGCATCCACTGGCAAAATGCTGGATGGAGTTAGAAGCCGCCAATTTAATGGTCATGAACGCAGCATGGCGTTACGACCAAGGCCTGCCATGCGGGGCCGAATCCAATGCTGCGAAATACCTGGCGGGAGAATCAGGTTTTCATGCTTGCGAAACGGCAGTGCTGACGCATGGCGGATTTGGTTATGCCAAGGAATACCACGTTGAGCGGTATTTCAGGGAAGCCATGCTCCTTCGCATTGCACCGATCAGTATTCAATTGATCATGTGCTACATCGCGGAAAAAGTACTGGGTCTGCCTCGATCGTACTGAAATTTGATTTCAAGGAGCATCATGAAAAACCTCGGACGCCTCAGTTGTGCCCTGTATTTTGAAGACTGTTCGGTGGGTACTCAGTGGCGCAGTGCAGGCCGCACCATCTTGGAATCGGACTTGGCCACTTTCGTCAATTTTGCATGGTTTCACGAAGACTTGTTTACCAATTTGGATCAGCGAGAATCCGCAGCCATTGCGGGACGCCCGGTCCCATTGGCCATGATCTTTGCGATGGCAGAAGGGCTCATACTGCCTTCGATCGATGGTACTGGACTGGCATTTCTGAATGTAGAAGTCGACGTCAAAGGCCCAACCTTGGTGGGTGACACCATCTATGTGCATTGCGAGGTCATAGAGTCCAGACTGACGTCCAAGAAAGACAGAGGATTGGTGAGAACACAAAATACCGTCAAAAATGCCTCGGGAAATACAGTATTGATTTACCGCCCTCTGCGCCTCATCAAATTAATTACAAGTCAAGAAAGGATATCTCAGGATTGACAAAGCTGTAAATATTAAGCAGTATGATTTTTTAAAAAAAACAAAGGAGATCCGATGCGTGCGCATTTAGATTCTGTCTTCCAAGGAACCGTTGAAGACCTGCCATCTCGTATCAATGTGGGCTCACTTCTTACTGCAGAAAATTTTGCAAAAGAAAAGGAAACAATTTGGCAAAAAGCATGGATGTCTATAGGGCACACCATGGATGCCCCTGAAAAAGGCAACTACTTTGTCCATGACATACCCACTTTCAAACTTTCACTGCTCGTCGTTCGAGGCCAAGACGAAAAAGTGCGAGTTTTCCATAATATTTGTCGCCACAGAGGAAACAAAATTATCCGTGAAGGGTCTGGCAAAAAATCAGTTTTCACCTGTAACTTTCATGGATGGAGTTTTGGAATTGACGGCAAACTTCGCAACATCACAGACGCCAAAGAATTTGAAAATTGCGACCCTGATCAATTGGGCCTCATAGAGATTAATTCTGAAATTTGGAATTCTTTCATCTTCATCAACTTGGCTGAAAAACCGCACTGCTCATTGCAAGAATGGTTGGGTCCGATGTTTTCTCAGTACAACGATTACTTTGAACATCAAGAAAAAGTGGCTTCGTTCAAAGCTGTCGTCAATGGGAATTGGCATCTTGCGGTGAACGCTTTCACTGAGGGTTACCACACCTTGTACTTACACAAAAGTACAGCCAGAGACTACCAAGGCGGCAAAACAAACCCGGACAGACACCGCCCACAAATTGAAATTTTTGATCGGCACCATCGATATTCCGCACCAGGAAATCCGGACAAATTTTTTGTTCGAGGTGAAAAAATTGCCGCCAAATATGGGCGCCTGATGATTCCCGCTTTTGACTTCAACACAGAAGGTTTGCCCCCAGGAATTAACCCCTCCAAACACGATAAATGGGCATTCGATGTGATCGAATTTTTCCCCAATGTGGTGATGCTGATTGGCAATTGCTGGCACAACGAAATCACCTATTGGCCGATTGATGAAGGCAAGACATTAATCACCAATCAGGCTTGGGCTTATAAAACCAAAAATTTGGGTGAAAGAATCAGCAGATCTTATTTCAGAGCTAGGGTGAGGGATGTTTTCAGAGAAGACCTCAACACCATTGAGGCGCAACATGCCGCTCTAAGCAGCGGCGTCATGGACGAGGTTATTCTGTCCAGACAAGAAATGGCCTTGCGACACCACTACAAAGTAAACCGTTTGATGATGGAAGGAAAACTGTGAAAAATTTTACACTTCCAGCCACTTTTAAGGACTTTGAAAAATGGGTCCCGGATTGGTCAATTCCGCATGAAGC
>Ga0164295_10000171_pt1 | contig 54870 bp, 52 predicted proteins | sample GEODES006metaG_FD_111798 | JGI IMG/M metagenome (GOLD analysis project Ga0164295, IMG submission 111798) | Oligotrophic lake water microbial communities from Sparkling Lake, Wisconsin, USA - GEODES006 metaG | ecosystem: Environmental > Aquatic > Freshwater > Lake | place: USA: Sparkling Lake...
GAGCCGGGATCGGCCGGCATCGGCGGCGATGTCTTCGTGCTGGCGTGGAGCGCCAAGGACAGGAAACTGGTGGCGCTGGATGGTTCGGGCCGCGCCGCATCCGGCGCCAGCATCGCCCGGCTGAGCGGCAAGGGCCTGAAAGCCGTGCCGTACACCGGCATCGAAGCCGTGGTGGCGCCCGGCGCGGTCGATGCCTGGGATGTGCTGCTGAAGACATACGGCAGCCGCGATTTCAAGGCGGTGCTGGAACCGGCAGCGAAACTGGCAGAGGATGGTTTCGGCATCAGCGAGCGTATCGGCAATGATTGGGCCGGCGATGATCGCATTCTCGGCGTCGATCCCGAAACGCTGCGCGTCCACAAGCCGGGCGGTGTGGCACCGCCGCTCTATTCGCGCTTCCGGAACCCCGATCTGGCAAAGAGCTTCCGCCTGCTGCAAAGCGGCGGCCGCGATGCCTTTTATCGTGGCCCGATCGGCGCGGCGCTGCTCAAGCGCTCGGCGGAACTGGGCGGCAGCTTTGTGCAGGCCGATCTTGACAGCGTGCACGCCAAATGGGTCGAGCCGCTGGCGACCAGCTATGCCGGCCATGACATCCACGAAATGCCGCCCTCCACGCAAGGCTTTGCCGTGCTGGAGATCCTCAACATCGTCGAACAATGCGCCGCCGGCCTGGGCGTGGATGTCGCCAAGGCCGGGCCGAAATCCGCCGATTACTGGCATCTGATGGTGGAGGCCAAGAAACTGGCCTATGCCGATTTGCAGCGTTTCAACGGTGACCCCGAATTTGGCCCGGTGCCCGCCGCACGGCTGGCATCGAAGGACCATGCCAAGTCACTGTGCAGCCGCATCGACATGAAAAAGGCCGGCAATCCGGCGTCTGCGCCGGAACCGGTCGGCGGCACCGTCTATATCGCCACCGCTGACAAGTTCGGCAATGTCGTCTCGTTCATCTATTCCATCTATGGCGAATTCGGATCGGGCATCACCGTGCCCGGCCACGGCTTTGTGCTCAACAACCGCGCCGCCGAATTCAGCATGGACCCCAAGAGCCCGAATGCGATTCAACCTGGCAAGCGGCCGTTCTACACCATCATTCCCGGCTTCGTGACCAAGGCCGGCAAGCCGGTGATGGCGTTCGGCCTGATGAGCGGCGACCAGCAGGCGCAGGGCCATGCCCAGGTGCTGGTCAACATGCTGACCTTCGGCGCCAACCCGCAGGCCGCCACCGACGCCGCCCGGTTCAACCATAACCAGCGCACCAACAAATTGGCGCTGGAAGGCGAGTTGTTCGATGCCATCGGCGCTGATCTGAAGGCGCGCGGCCATGATGTGGAACGCGGCAACGGTCGGCGCATGGGCGGATACCAGGCGATCCTGATCGATCCGGCCAGCGGGCTGTATCGGGGCGGTTCCGATCACCGCAAGGACGGCGCGGTGGTGGGCTGGTGATCAGATCACCAGCGGCCCGTGCTTGATCCGTGGCAAGACATGGCGGCTGAACAGATCGGCCTCGGCGGCGTGGGGATAGCCTGACAGGATGAACGCATCCATGCCGACCTGGCGGTAGGCCTCCAGCTTGGCGACGATCTGATCGGGATCGCCAACCAGCGCGGCGCCGCAGCCGGAACGGGCGCGGCCGATGCCCGTCCACAAATTGTCCTCGACATAACCATCACTGGCCTGTTCGCGCAGTTCTGCCTGGCGCGCCACGCCGGCGGATTGGCTGTCGAGGGATTTGGCCCGGATGGCATCGCCGGTGGCGGCATCCAGCTTGACCAGCAGCCGATCCGCAGCGGCGCGGGCTTCGGCTTCGGTTTCGCGCACGACGACATGCACGCGATAGCCAAAGCGCAAGGTGCGGCCGCGCTTGGCGGCGCGGGCGGTCATGTCGGCGACAATGTCCTTCACCTTGTCCATCGTATCGGGCCACATCAGATAGACATCGGCGGCTTCGGCTGCGGCCTCGCGGGCATCTTCGGACAGGCCGCCGAAATACAGTGGCGGGCATTTGCCGGACACGGTCTTCACCGCCGGCGGTTGCAGTTTCAATTGGTAGAACTCGCCCTGATGGTCGAGCGCCTCGCCATTGAGCAGGGATTTGAGGATGTTCATCACCTCGACGGTGCGCGCATAGCGTGGCTTGGAGGCCAGCACCTCGCCCGGCATGTCGGAGGAAATGATGTTCACCGTCAGGCGCGAGCGTTTGTGGCCGGATCCGTCAACGGATTCGGTGGCCAGGATCTGATCCAGCGTGGCAATCTGGCGGGCCAGTTGTGGCGGCCAGGTTTCGCCCACTCGGATCGCCATCAACAGGCGGATGCGGTGAGTGAGCGCGGCGATGGCGCCGGCAAACATCTGCGTGTCGATGCCAAGCTGATAGCCGGAAGGCAGCAGGATATTGTCAAAGCCGCCCTTTTCGGCGGTCAGCACGATATTGCGGCAATGTTCCCAACTGGATTTCAGCGCCGGATCGGGCACGCCCAGAAATTCATAATCATCGTCGCACAGGGCGGAAAACCAGGAAATCTCAGGCCCATTGGCAGCAGTCATGGCAGATTTTCCCCCAGGGAGGCGACCAGAATATCATACCATTGTGCCCGCGTGAAACTGACCTTGGAGGCGTCCGCCGCCTCGGCAATGCGCGCCGGATTCTGGCTGCCGACGATCGGCGTGATGCCGGCCGGATGGGCCAGCACCCAGGCATAGGCCGTGGCGGCAATGCCGACGCCAAACCGGGCGCCATGCGCGGCCAGCGCGGCCTTGACGCGGGCGATGCGATCATCTTCGGCCTGCTTGCGCCCCGGGCGTGGATCACCGTCGCCCAACCGACCCTGGCCCAGCGGCGACCAGCCCAGCACGGCCAGACCATGCTTCATCGCCCAATCCAGCGTGCCATCCTGCAATGGCGCCAGTGCCAGCGGCGAAAATTCCGGCTGGGTGCTCACCAGCGGCGCCTGCAGATGTTTCTTCAGCGCGCTCGACTGCGCCACGGTGAAATTCGAAACGCCCACAGCGCCGATCTTGCCGGCCTTGATCAGTCCATCCAGCGTGGCGGCAACATCGGCCCAGTGGGTCAACATGTCGGGCCGGTGGATCTGCCACAGATCGACGCGTTCGACGCCAAGCCGGGCAAGGCTGGCATCAACGGCTTCCACCAGATATTCGGGCGAACTGTCATAGGGCACGCCCATGCGGATGCCGCCCTTGGAGGCGAGCACGATCTGGCTCCGCAAGGCCGGCGCGGCCTTGAACACGCGGCCCAGCAAGGCCTCGGATGCGCCGAACGGTTCGTCATTGTCGGGGCCATAGATATCGGCGGTGTCGAAGAAATTGATACCGGCGGCCAAGGCCGCCTCGCAGCGGGCCTGTGCGGCGCCGACATCGTCGCCAGCAAAACGCCACATGCCCCAGGCCAGTGGGCTGACCAGATATTCGGACTTGCCGAGCGGGCGGAGGTTTGGGTTAAGGGCGATGTGTGACATCTTGGTGTGATAGCGTGAGGACAAGGCCGATGGGAAGCACCGATACGATCCGCTGGGGCCTGGTGGGTACCGGCATGATGGCGCTGGAGCATATCGCCAACATCAAATTGTTGGGCGGCGGCACCATCACCGCGATTGCCGATCCGGTGCCGGCCTGCCTCGATCGCGCGCAGCGGGCCATCGGGCACGATGTGGCGCGCTTTGCCGACTCGGCGGCGCTGGCGGCGTCCGGTCTGGTCGATGCGGTGGTCGTGGTCTCGCCCAACTTCACCCACCGCGAGGTGCTCGGCCCCTTGATGGACGCCGGCCTGCATATCCTGTGCGAGAAGCCTTTGGCCACCACGCTGGACGATGCCAGGACCGTGGCGACGGCGGTGAAGGGGTATGACCGGACCTTCTGGACGGCGATGGAATATCGCTTCATGCCGCCGGTCAGCGAATTCGTCGCGCAGATCCACGCCGGCAAGGTCGGCCAGTTGCAGATGCTGTCCATCCGGGAACATCGCTTTCCGTTTCTGGTCAAGGTGGGCGACTGGAACCGCTTTGCCGTCAACACCGGCGGCACCATGGTGGAAAAATGCTGCCACTTTTTCGATCTGATGCGCCATGTCGTGCAGGCTGAACCGGTGCGCGTCTATTGCTCGGGTGCCATGGATGTGAATCACCGCGACGAACGCTATGACGGCCGCACGCCCGACATCATCGACAACAGCTATACCGTGGTGGATTTCGCCAATGGCGTGCGCGCCATGCTCGATCTGTGCATGTTTGCCGACGGCGCCGAGCAGCAGGAAGAGATTCTGGCCACGGGCGACAAGGCGCGGCTGGACGTGTTGATCCCCGCTGGTGATCTGGTGTTCAGCCCGCGGGTCGGCTTCATGCAGCCCAAGCAGGTATCACGCTGGCATGTGGAAACCCCGCCGGACGCTCTGGCCGCCGGACAGCATCATGGCTCGACCTTTTTCCAGCATCGCCATTTTGCTGCCGCCGTGCGCGGGGAGGGGCCGGTGATCGTCACGGCCGACGATGGCTATCGCGCCGTTGCCATGGGGCTGGCCGCCGAAATATCGGCGCGCGAGCACCGCGCCGTCACCATGGCCGAACTGGGCCTATAACAGAATTGCAGAAGTGTGACCGCCCGGACACAGTGTGGCCGCAACTGCGCAAGCCTGGCCCAAGCCTGCATTGACGCAACAAAAGAAAGCCTGCCTTTGGCATTCCAACGCCTGCCGAACATAATTGCTGGCCTATTCCGGCAAATGGGCCGGACAGATTGGGGACGTGACATGAACCGCTACATCCTGCTGACATCCGCTGCCATCATGGCCATTGCTGCCGCCCCGGCCTTCGCCCAGGCCGCCGCCGCCACCGATGAACTGGTCGAAATCGTCGTCACCGCGCAAAAGCGCAGTGAGAAGTTGCAGGATATCCCCGTCGCCGTTTCGGTGGTGAGCGCCGATCAACTCAGCCGTCAGGCCGTGCTGAACCTGGAGAACGCCCAGTATCTCGTGCCCAGCCTCAACTTCCGCAAATCGGGCACCACCATCAACCAGTCGCTGTACATCCGCGGCGTTGGCACCGCCACGTTCAGCCTGGCCGGCGAACCTTCCATCTCCACCGTGCTCGATGGCGTCGTGCTGGCACGCGCCGGTGAAGCCTTCTCCGACCTCGTCGATATCGAGCGCATCGAAGTGCTGCGCGGCCCGCAGGGCACGCTGTTCGGCAAGAACGCGTCCGCTGGTGTGGTCAACATCGTCACCAAGCGTCCCGGCGACAAGCTGGGCGGTTATGCCGAAGGCGGCTTCTTCTTTGGCAACGGCACGGAATATCGTGTGCGTGGCAGCATCGATCTGCCGCTTGGCGAAGGCATCCGCAGCCGCTGGACGGCCTTTTATGGCAATTATGACGGCAATATCTTCAACGATGCGCCGGGCGTGAACCGCCGGGTCAATGGTTACGACCGCTATGGCCTGCGCGGCATCATCGAAGCCGATGTGTCCGACACCGTGAAGCTGACCGTGATCGGCGATTGGCGCCGCGCCAATGACGATTGCTGCGCCGAAGTGATCGGCGATCAGCCGGCCGGTGTGGCCGCGCTGGCGTTGAACGGCATCAACTTCCAGGGCGACAACACCCGCACCATCCGGCAGAATCTCGTCACGCGCACCGAGGAAGAAAGCTATGGCCTTTCGGCACAGATCGACGCGGAACTGGGTAGCCACACGCTGACCAGCATCACCGCCTGGCGCAAGTACAACAACACGGAAATCCGTGATGGCGACTGGATCAATGCGCCGCTGGCCGGCCAGGCCCAGCTGCATGATTTCGGCCCGCAGACCGGCACGACCTTCAGCCAGGAACTGCGGCTGACCTCGCCGGCCGATCAGGCCTTCACCTATGTGATCGGCGGCTTCTTCAGCCACGCCGACACCGAGCGCACCTTCACCCGCAATGTCACCCGTTGCGGCAATGCCCCAACCCCGGTGGCGACGCTGCTGACATGCGGCAGCCCCGGCGCGACGGCCGAGAATGTGAGCGGCACTGCCACCTTCGGTTCGACGTTCGACAACTATGCGCTGTTCGGCCAGGGCACCTACGCCTTCAACGAAACGCTACGCGCCATTGTCGGCCTGCGCTTCACCAAGGATGATCTGTCGATCTTCCACAGCCGGGTGGCAACGCCGAACATCGCGGGCCTGCCGGGCATCCAGCGCAATTTCGATGCTGGTGTGTTTGCCACGTCGAACAATGGCGCCATCAACGGTGATGCCGGCGCAACCAACCGCGTGCCATTCCAGGCCAGCACCGATGCCACCAACTTGTCGGGCAAGATTGGCCTGCAATATGACGTCAGCGATGATGTCATGGGCTATGGTTCCTACACCCGCGGCTACAAGGGCCCGGCGTTCAACACCTTCTTCAATCTGAACGCGACCGGCACCAATGCCATCGCCGCTGAAATCGCCGACTCCTTCGAACTTGGCTTGAAGAACAGCCTGTTCGGCGGCCGGTTGGTGCTCAACCTTGCGGCCTTCTATGCCAAGTACAAGAACTTCCAGGCCAATATTCCGGATCTCGTGTCCGGCGTGCCGGTGACGCGTTTCACCAACGCCGGTGACGTGTCGACCCGTGGTATCGAAATGGACTTCCTGTTCCGCCCGGCCAAGGATCTGAACATCGTCGGCGGGCTCGCCTTCACCGATGCGCAGGTGGACAAGTTCAAGGAGATTCCCGGCCAACCGATCATCCCGTCGGGCACGCCGCTGGGCTTTGCGCCGCGCTGGAAGGGCAGCTTCGGGTTGGATTATCGCTATCGCACCGAATTGCCGGTCGATTTCACCCTGGCCGGCAACGTGTCGACCCAGTCGAGCCAGCTCAGCCTGTTCGACGCCAACGCGGCACTGCGCAATCTCAGCTTCATCCGGCCGTACAGCCTGGTTGATCTGCAATTCGGCATTGTTGAAAAGGACGACAAGTTCCGCGTGACGTTCCTGGTCAAGAATCTGTTCGATCAGAGCTTCCCGGCGCAGATCACCAACTCGGGGCTGGGCGGCAACCAGCTGATCGGCGTGCGCTACATCATCCCGCGTGAAGCCGATCGCTATTTCGGCGTGCAGGCCCGCGTGAACTTCTGAAGGCCAGCGCCGGGCTGGTGAGCGTCACCAGCCCGGCGCTGCTTTCGGGCAAGCGGCCGCGCGCCCTGTGCTGGCCACAGGGCCAGCCTGAACCGTTGAACTTGCAGGAGCAGTGATGACGGACGCGGCGGCCGGTAATCAGATTGACGATCCCGCGCAGGCCCGCGTGCGGTGGCTGCTGATTGCCCTGCTGTTTGCCGGCACGGCGCTCAACTATGTCGATCGGCAGGTGCTCAGCCTGCTCAAGCCGACGCTGGAAGCCGAGTTCGGCTGGAGCGATCAGGATTTTGCCCACATGGGCAGCGTGTTCCAGCTTTCGGCCGCCGTGTCCCTGCTGGCGGTGGGCTGGTTCGTCGATCGCTTTGGCGTGCGCTTCGCCTATGGCCTGGCCGTCTCGGTCTGGAGCCTGGCGGGCATAGCCCATGCCGCTGCCGCCACGGTCAGCCAGTTCGTGGTGGCGCGCAGCGTGCTGGCCGTGGCCGAAAGCGTCAACACACCGGCTGCGGTCAAGGCCGCCGCCACCTATCTGCCGCTGCGCCAGCGCAGCCTGGGCCTGGGCTTGGTCAACACCGCGCCCAACATCGGCGCCATCCTCACGCCGCTGCTGATCCCGCCGCTGGCGCTGGCCTTTGGCTGGCAGGCGGCCTTCGTGCTTACCGGCGGGCTGGGCTTTGTCTGGCTGGCCTTGTGGTGGTGGGGCACACGCGGGCTGACGCCGGCCGCGCCGGCAAAAGCCGCCGTCGCAAAAGTGTCGTGGCGCGAGCTGTTCAAGGATCGACGCACCTGGACGATTGTCGGCGCCAAGGCCCTCACCGATTGCGTGTGGTGGTTCGTGCTGTTCTGGAGCACCGACTTTCTGGTCAAGAGCTATGGCCTGACCCAGGGCGAGGTTGGCCGGCCCAATGCCATCATCTTCACCCTGGCCGCGCTGGGCGCCTTCAGCTGCGGCTTCCTGTTCACCGCCTTGCTCAAGCGCGGACTGTCGTTGAACGCGGCGCGCAAGAGCTCGATGCTGTTTTACGCGTTGATGGTGCTGCCCATCCCGCTGGCGCTGCAAGCCCCCACCGCAACGGCTGCGGCCCTGCTGATCGGGCTGGCACTGTTTGCCCACCAGGGCTTTTCCACCAGCATCTTCGGGCTGGCGGCCGATACGGTGCCGGTGGCACGCCTGGGCAGCGTGATGGCCATGGGCGGCATCGCCGGCAATCTGACCGGCACCGGCATCATTGAACTGACCGGCTGGTGCCTGGGCAATGGCATCGGATATTGGCCGATGTTTGCCATTGCCGCCTGCGCCTATCTCACGGCGCTGGCCTTCATCCAGATCATGCAGCCACAGATCCGCGCCGCCGAATGATCCTCCGCCGCGGCACTGGCCCGCGCCGCGCCGAAGCGGTCAAAGCGGTGGGTCGCTGGCGGAGGGCGTGTCAAAGCAAAGGCCCTTCTTTCTGAACGCTGCCAATCAGGCGGTCAGGTCACTCTGCGGCATCAGTCCGTTCGCCATCGAACCCAAGGCTGGCCAAGCGAGACAGTTGACCGGCGCAAACCGCTTCAAGCCGACACCGCGCTTTCCTGAGGCTTGACTTGGGGACGTCCTTAAGGCCCATTTGTCCGGACAACCAATCCGGAGCTGCCCTGCGATGAGTGATCTGCCGCCGCCCTATACTGCGCTCACCCGCCATCCGATGCTGGCGCGCACGAAGCATGACGAAGCGGCGCGGTTCAACTTTCTCACCCACTTCAACCGCTATTTGTCGGGCGTGCTGGGGCCAGGCAACAGGCTGGCCTATGACACGCGGGTTCTGCCTGATTTCCAGGCCAGGCATGGACGCGATCCCGAGCATCGCTACGAAATTCGCGATGCCATGAACGAGGACCAGTTTCACCGCATGTGGAGTGCATTGAAACGCAATTCGATGGAGATGCGCCAGCACAATGGTCGGCAGACCGTGCTGCGCCAGATTGACGAGCTTGATGCGTTGGCGCGCCAGTTCAACGAACATTCCGGAATGCTGGAGCTTGATCCCGCCATCCGGCAGCCGGATTATCAGACCGCCGTGGACATCCACTGCCAGCCCGGCGGCTATCATGGCGAGGAGCGGCCAGGCGATGTGTCGGCCGGGGCCAATTATGATGTCGGCATTTTCGCGACCACTGGCGGCGCATTGGGTGGCCTGAACGATGGCGGCGGACAGGCTGTGGTGTCCTGGGCAAGGAAGGCGCGGCCGGATTGGCATCCCAAACGCATCCTCGATATCGGATGCACCGTCGGGCACAACGCCGTGCCAATTGCGCTGGCTTACCCGGATGCCGATGTGATTGCCATTGATACGGCGGGTGCTTCACTGCGCTATGGGGCGGCGCGGGCGGCTGGAATGGGGGCGAGGAACATCAAGTTCGTCCAAGCCAACGGCGAGGATCTGTCGCGCTATCCGGACAATCACTTCGATTGGGTGCAGACGACGATGTTCCTGCACGAATTGTCGGCGCAAGCGATGCCGAGGTTGCTGGCCGAATGCCATCGCGTGCTGAAACCCGGCGGGCTGATCCTCCACATCGAACAGCCCCAGTATAGCGCTGCCATGCCGCTGTTCGAGCAATTCATGCGGGACTGGGATGCCTTCAACAACAACGAGCCGTTCTGGAGCGCCATGCACGGCCAGGACCTGAAGGACGTGATGGCCCGCGCTGGTTTCGCCAAGGATAGCCAGTTTGTGGTGGGCGTGCGCGCGGTCGTGGATCGTTCGATCTTTCCGGCCGCAGAGACCGAAGCGCAGGAAGATTATGGCCGAGCCGCAGTGTGGAACGCCTATGGCGCGTGGAAGGCTGCGGCGCAGGAGATGGCAGCGTGACTGCCAGGGACGCTGAAAGCGTTGACTGGATCGCTCGCGCCGGCACCAAAGCCAAGGGCCGCCGCCCGGATTATTTCGAGGACCCGGCGATTGACCGGCTGCTCAGCCTCGCCATGGCGCTTGCTGCCGAAGTGAGTGTGCTGCGTGAGCGGCTCGACACGGTGGAGCGCTTGCTGGAAGCCAAGGGTGGCTTCAACCGCAACGATATCGAGAGCTACGTGCCTGATGCCGCCGCCGGCGAGGAGCGGGGCGAAGCGACACGCGCTTTTATCACCCGGGTGATGCGTGGCTTCCAGCAAGAGGTGGAGGCCATGGCCAATCCTGATCCGCCGATCATGGATTGGGTTGAGAAATTGTCGAAGGAATAGCCGCAGGATCGTGCGTCTCCCCGGGGAGATCGCATGGACATCATGATGCGGCCGCTGCCTCGCCCACGGGCCGAAGCCGGCCGCGGCCGCTGCGCTTGCCCGCGCGATCGGATCAGCAAGGATGATCGCCGGTTTCCATTGGATCACCGTCTCAGGCACCTGCCTTTCGGGAGGGGTGAAATCGTCCTGATCACTTCAAGATCTGGTTTATCTCCACCAGCACGCCATCCGGATCGAAGAAATTGCAACCCATCACGCGGATTTCCGGCCCGCCGTTGCGGCCTGGATATATCTGCAGACGCGGTTCGGAGGTGAAATGAACGCCGGGCACCGATTTGGCGGCCTTGCACCGCCCGGCCACATCATCGGTGTTCATGACCAGCACGACGCCGCCCGGCCCCATCCGCTTTGGGTAGGGCTTGGCCTTTATCGCCGGCTTCACCCACTGCATCAGGCCAATCCAGCCCACCCACGGGTCATTCGAGTTCAGCAGCACCAACCGCGCCTTGGCACCCGGCGGGCCCGCGGGTAGGGCAACCCCGCTGGTTTCCACCACCGTGTCGTAATTCACCTGCATCCCCACGACGTCGCGATACAGTTTCAGGCTGGCTTCCATGTCGCGCACGATGATGGTGGCACGGCGCACATCGGTGGGCAGGCGCTCTTTCGGCTTGTCCACGCCTGGCGCGGTCTGCGCGGCGGCGGCGCTGGCCAGCAGGCCAAGCGCAATGATCAGCGGCTTCATCGAGGTTCCTCCACTGCGCCGCTGGCGAGCAATGCGGCGATCCTTTCTGCGCCATAGCCCAGCGCGGTCAGCACATCGCGGCTATGTTCGCCGGGTTTGGGCAAGTGCTGCGGCGCGCCTGGCCGGCCGCCGGCCATCTCGAGCGGGATGGTCGGCAGCATCGTCTTGCGGCCGTCGTCGAGCGTGACCGGTTCCAGACCGCCCTGATTGAGATGGGGATCATCAAACAATTCTTCAGGCTTGCCGATGGGGGCGAAAGGCATGCCCGTGCCGTCCAGTTTCGCCACCACCTCGGCCCGGGTCATGCCGGCAATCAGCGCGCGGATGGGCGGCAGGATATGGTCCCGCGCCAACACCCGCTGGTTGTTCGTTCGGAGCGTCTTATCCGCCCAAAGCGCGTCCATTCCGAACAGATGACAGAATTTCTCCCAAAGTGCGTCGGTCACCACCCCGATGAACAAAGGCTCGTCTTTCGTTTCGAACACATCGTATATCGCCCAGGCCGAGACGCGCGAGGGCATCGGGGCGGCTGGCTTCCCGGTCACGGCAAACTGCGCCATATGCTGGCCCACCAGATAAGCGGTCGTTTCAAACAGACTGGCGACGATCTTCTGGCCACGCCCGGTCTGGCCACGCTCGTGCAGGGCCGAAAGGATGCCGATCACCCCGAACATGCCGCCAGTCACATCGATCACGCTGGCGCCGGCGCGTAGAGGCTTGCCCGGCGGCCCGGTCATGTAGGCCAGCCCGCCCATCATCTGCGCGACCTCGTCCAGGGCGGTACGCTGCTCATAGGGGCCGGGCAGAAAGCCCTTCTCACTGCAATAGATCAGACCCGGATTGCTTGCCGCCATCGCCGTATAGCCCAGGCCCAGCCGATCAAGTGCACCGGGGCGGAAGTTCTCCACCAGGACATCTGCTTGCCCGATCAGGTCTTTCGCCACCGCCAGCCCGGCTTCGGATTTCAGATCGAGGCAAATGGAGCGTTTTCCGCGATTGTACATTGGATAATAGCCGGCACCCGAACCCAGCAGCCGCCGCGTCTGGTCCCCGCCCACCGGCTCCACCCGTACCACCTCCGCGCCCAGGCCTGCCAGGATATGCCCGACGGCAGGACCCATCACCATATGGGTGAATTCGATGATCTTCAGACCAAGAAGAGGTGTGGGCGCGGTCATCTGGCAAGGCGCTCGCGATAATCCAGCATAGGGCCGGCATCCGGTGTGAAGCCATAGAGCGGCTCACCGGGCAGTGCCGCGGCGAGGATGGCGCGCACGGCGAGCAGTTTCTCAAGGTCTATGCCGGTTTCCAGCCCCATGCTGTTGAGCATCAGCACCAGATCCTCGGTCACAAGATTGCCTGACGCCCCCGGCGCAAACGGGCAACCGCCCAGGCCGCCAAGCGAGGCATCGAGGGTGGTGATGCCAGCGTCGAGCCCGGCCAGCGCATTGGCGAGGCCGAGCCCGCGCGTGTTGTGAAGGTGCAGCGTGGTGAGCCTATCGCCGACGGCTGCGCGGACAGCGCGGATCATACGCTTCACCTGGGCAGGATCTGCATAGCCGGTCGTGTCTGAAAGACTCAATTCCATGGCACCGGCTTCGGCGGCGGCAACGGCCAGGCGCACGACCGTGCGCTCCGGCACCGCGCCCTCCATCGTGCAGCCAAAAGCGGTGGAGAGGCCGACGGAGAAATGCACGGCTGCCGTCTTTGCCAGCTTCGCAACTTCGGCAATCTCCACAAGCATTTGCGCGTGGGACTTGCGGACATTTTTCAAGCTGTGCGTCTCGCTCATCGAGAAGGGGATGGACATGCCGTGTACACCGGCTGCCACCGCCCGTGCCGCGCCCTTGGCGTTTGGCACCAGCGCAACCACGTTGAGGCCGGGAATTGTGCGCGCGAAGTCGACCAGTTCTTCCGTGTCGGCCATCTGGGGGAGCAGGGCGGGCGGCACGAAGCTGCCGACCTCGATCTCCTTCACACCGGCAGCGGCCTCGGCGGCGATCCAGGCCTTCTTGGCTTCGAGCGGCATGATCCGGGGGATTGATTGCAGCCCGTCGCGCGGTCCGACTTCGGATACGAGTATCATGCGTGCGGTTCCAGATAGATCCACGGCCGCGCCTTGCGGTCAGCCGCCTCCCAGGCGTCGATCACGGCATGCGATTGCAGGGTGAGCGCAATCACGTCCAGCCCTTCCAACAACATGGTCTTGGCTTCGGGGTCGATGGCGAAGTGGTGGCCGTTGGCGGTTTGCGCGGCAAGATCAATGCTCAGTTCGTGCCAGGCGAAGGCGGCAGGTGGAAATTCGATGGGCAGCAGCCCGTTGCGCAGGCAATTGGCCTTGAAGATCGGAGCAAAGCTGGCAGCGATCACGGCGCTGATGCCCCATTCGGCCAGCGCCCAAACCGCATGTTCGCGGCTTGATCCACAGCCGAAATTGTCGCCGCCGAGCAGGATCTGTGCCCCGGCAGCGCGGGGATCGTTGATCGGGAAGTCAGGATCGGGCAGCCTGGAATCCACGTCAAGGTAGCGCCATGGCGCGAACAGACCAGCAGCCAGCCCTGTGCGCCCCGTCGAGCGCATTTCCCGGCTGGGGATGATCGTATCCGTGTCGACATTGTCCCGGAGCAGCGGGATGGCGATCGACGTGAGCGTCGTGAAGGGCGTCATGTCAATGCGCCCGCAATATTTCTGGGATCGGCGATGACACCGGCAATTGCACTGGCGGCGACGGTTTCCGGGCTGGCGATGTGGGTGCGAATACCGGGGCCCTGGCGGCCTTCGAAATTTCGGTTGGTGCTGCTGATGGTGCGACTGCCAGGTGAAAAGCCCTCGCCGCCGGCATAGAAGCAAAGCGAACAGCCACTTTCGCGCCATTCGAAGCCGGCGGCGGCAAAGATGTGGTGCAGGCCTTCGGCCTCGGCCGCGCGCTTTACGGCGCTACTGCCCGGAACGACCAGCGCTCGCTTGATTCCGGGCGCGATATGACGGCCCTGCAACAGGGTGGCGGCGCGGCGCAGATCGGAAAGCCGGCTGTTGGTGCAACTGCCGATGAAGGCAACATCGATCGGCGTGCCGGCAATGGGTGTTCCGGGGGCGAGGCCGATATACTCATGCGCGCGCGCAGGGCCTTGGGGCACATTGGCCGTGACGGCGATGCTGTGTTCGGGGCTGGTACCCCAACTCACCATCGGGGCGGCGCTGCTGGCATCGTGCGACAGCTCGACGTCGAAAATGGCATCGGGGTCGCTGCACAGCGATTGCCAATAAGGAGAATCAAAGGCCTGTGGAGCATAGCGGCGGCCGGCAAGCGCGGCGAAAGCGGCCTCGTCAGGCGCGATGATCCCGGTGAACGCCGCGAACTCCGTGGCCATATTGCACAGGGTCATCCGTGCTTCCAAGTCCAGCGCGGCAACCGCGCTGCCAGCATATTCCACCGCGTGGCCGCCGCCGCCGCCGGCGCCGAATCGAGCCAGCAGGGCGAGCGCGAGATCCTTGGCAGTGACGCCCGCTGACAGACGACCATCGAGACGGATGCGCATGGTCTTGGGGCGCGAAAGGCGCAACATGCCGGTCACCATCGCATGTTCGGCCTCGCTGCTGCCGATGCCCCACGCCAACGAGCCGAATGCACCCTGCGTGCAGGTGTGACTGTCGGGCGCGACCAGCGTGCAGCCTGGCAGCACGATGCCGAGTTCGGGAGAGATGACATGGACAATGCCTTGATCTCGGTCTGTCACGTCGAAGATGGTCAGGCCGGCGGCGCGGGCGGCTTCTCGGGTTTCGGTGATGAAGCCCTGGCCGCCGGGCATCAGCGTCGCATCGGAGCGGCCGGGGCGCGTGTCAACGATGTGATCCACGCCGACGAACACGCGCGCCGGATCGCGCACCCGACGCTTGGCGGCGGCCATCGATTTCAATGCGGCAGCGCCGGTGCGCTCATGCAGGAAGATCCGATCAATGGCGATCAGGTCGGTACCGCTTGATGTGGTGGCCGCCCGGTGCGCATTCCAGATCTTCTCCACCAGTGTCGCCATCAGGGTTCCAGGCTCTTCCAGTCCTTCGTCACCAGTTCTTCCTGGATGGCGGTGCGGGTTTCAAGCTGGCCATTCCTGATCCAGTGCCAGGTGCGGCAACGTTTGGTGCCGCAGTCGGAAAGCTGTATCATTTCATAAAGATAGAGAGATGGATCGCCGGTGCGTTCCCAGAACAGCATGACCGATCGACGATGATCATCCTGCCCCACTTCCCAGGCGCTGCCCTTGATCAACTCATTGTCCCACCACACCCGCTTGTCGTGATAGCGGCCGGGAAACTCGCGGATCTCGGTCCGGCCATCGGCCCAGCTGTAATGGTTGGTCTGGTGGTATGGCATTTCCACATCGTCGGCGAGAAAGCGGCAGAACAGTCGGCTCCTGTGCTCGTCAACCTTCACGCCAGCCGCGTTGTAATAGATGTAGCTGCCATCCCAAACGCCTTCGTGGCGGGCAAGCAGCGGCATGTCTTCACGGATTCCCATCTCTGTCTCCATAAGCGGTGTGAAAGGCGTAAGCGCTGCGGGCTTGCAGCAGGGCAAGGTGAGCGGCGGCGAGCCCGGCCGGCGCGATGGCCGCGGGGTCGAAGGGGATGGCGTTGACACTGTACCAGGGCGCAAACAAGCGACCGGCGCGGACGACACTCCAGGCACGGGCAAGATGGCTGCCGAAGCGATCAGGCGTGAGATCGGGGTAGAGCAGGGCGGGATTGCCCGGCGGAGGGGGTTCAAAGACCAGATCGGCAAAACCGCGCTGACGTTGCACCTCTGCGAACACGGCATCCCATGTCGCGCGGTCGCTGCCGGCCTGCCAATCGTCGGAAAGGCCATGGCCCGGGGGATCGATGCCGGCGCCCATGGTCAGACTTATGGCGCGTCCCGGCGCTGGGATGATGCAGGTGTCACCGGCACGCCCCCGCCAATGGACGAGACCTGTGAAATATTCGGTGCATACTCTTGCAAAACCTTGGTCATCTGTTTCCCGCAAGACAGCGTCCGGCACCGATGGAAGCGCCAGCAGCCAATCAAGACTGACCCGGTGGTGATCGGCTTGGGTCGCGACCTTTTCGGCCTTCCAACCGGCAGGCATGGCCCCAAGCCGATCGATATGGGCCTGCAGCGGATCGCCGGCATAGGCGGAGATGAGGACAGGCGGCACGTTGGCATCGGCCAGCGGAATATCGCGCGGGGCGCGGAGCACGGCGCCATAGCCGGCGCGATAGTGATCGCCCGATTCAAGCATTTCCCGAACGGCCTGATCGATCCGGGAGACGTCGGCATGGGCATTCGGCAGACGGGCTTCGGGGCGCAGGTCGAACCAGGGGAAAAACCAGCTCTGCTCCAGCATGCGATTCCAAAGCCAGGTGAGATGTTCGCCATAAGCGCTTGGCTGGAATGCTGGCAGATAGGAGGCGCTGAAGATCGCCATTTCCTGTTCCGTCCAGATCGCGTAGCCGCCCACCGCCATGCCGGTGAAGCGCTGGGGATAATGCTTCATGGCGGTCATCAGGATGATGCCACCGCTATGGAACCCGTATGCCGGGCAGCGATCGAGGCCCAGTGCGTCCATCAGCGCAATCAGGCCAGCAGCGAAATCGGCGATATCCGGGTTGCCAGGCAGGGGTTCCGACTGACCGAAACCCGGTGTGTCGGGCGCGATGCAGGTGAAATGCTGGCCCCATACCCGCATCAGGGCGTCATATTCGGCCGATGAGCGCGGCGACTGGTGGACCATTAGCAAAGGCTGACCCGCGCCGCAGCGACGGTAATGAACGCGGCGCAAGCTGCCGTCCGGATTGGGCACGTCGATGAAGTGACGGGAAATCATGAAGGGTAATTTGTCCGGACAAATTACCCTCGACAAGCTTTTTCTTCTTGGCCAAGCTGCAAGCCTGGGGATTCGGGAGGAACGGGATGGTGCTCAAGGGCACATACATGGTGAGCGATGGACGCACCGCGCGCCAGATCTTCGACGAAGTGATGGCCAACCCAGCGCGTCGGAAGTTCGGTTTCGGCAGCAAGATCGCTGTCATCAATGTTGATTTCCAGCGCGCCTACACCGACGTCGAAGCTTTTGCGACCGCCTACGAGACCGACCCGCGCCAGATCGACCATGTCAATAAAATCAGCGCATTGGCCCGCACCAAAGACATGCCGGTCGTATGGACGCGCGTTGCATACAAGGCGGATGCCGGGGATGCCGGCATATGGGGAACGCGCACCAACACGCCCGACAGCTTGCAGAACATCAAATATGAGAGCGAACGCCATGCGTACGATCCGCGCGTGATCATTGGCCCGGACGATCTCCAGTACACCAAGCGCATGCCCAGTGCCTTTTTTGAGACCCAGCTGGCCAGTTATCTTGTCTGGCACAAGGTGGATACGGTTGTGATCACCGGCGGCTCCACATCGGGATGCGTACGGGCCACTGCGGTGGACGCCCTGTCCCACGGTTATCGAACCATCGTGCCGATCGAGACCTGCGCCGACAAGCATGAGAGCTATCATTTTGCCAATCTGACCGACCTGCAGCTGAAATATGCCGATGTGGAGCCGGTGCAGGTGGTCATCGACTGGCTGGAGGCAAGGCCGTGAGGAGATTGGCGTGATCGAAGGCGCCGGCGATCCCGGGCTCTATGACTGGCCCTCCCAGCACGCGCAGTTGACTTGGCCGGGCGGGAAGAGCGTGGCGGTGTGGGTGGCGCCGAACCTCGAATATTATGAGATCGACCCTCCGGCTCACCCGCGCCGCAAGGCCTGGGGGCGGCCGCACCCGGATGTGGTCGGCTTTTCTCACCGCGATCACAGCAACCGTGTCTCGCACTGGCGGATGGCCGATGTGATGACCAAGCATGGCTTCCCGGGGTCTGTCTCCCTTTCCGTCGCGCTGTGCCAGCATCATCCGGAGGTGGTGCAGGATGCAGCGGCGCGCGGTTGGGAGTTCTTCAGCCACGGCATCTACAATACCCGCTATGCCTATGACATGGCAGAGGAACAGGAGCGCGCCATCATAGAGGATTCGATCCGAACCGTACGCGCTTCCACCGGGCAGTCGATAAGGGGCTGGCTGGCGCCGGCGCTTACCCACACGCCACGCACACTTGATCTGATCGCCGAATATGGTCTCGACTATACCTGTGATCTCTATCACGATGACAAATTGGTACCAGTGAAGACGAAGACCGGTGATCTCGTTTCCATTCCCTATAGCCTGGAGGTGAACGATCATTACGGCTTTTTTGTCTACAACATGTCGGGCAGGGACTATGCCGAAACACTGATCCGTCAGTACGAGCGGCTGGCCGCCGAACCCGGCAGCGTGATGTGCATACCCCTCCATGCCTATCTGATCGGCCAGCCACACCGCATCGGGCCGTTCGAACAGGCCCTGAAGCACATCGCTGCCGATGGCCGAGCGTGGATCGCCACGGCAGGAGAGATCGTGGATGCGTGGAAGGCCGGGAGGACGCTGCCATGAGCCTTGATCCTGCCTATCTCGAATATCCCAGGCGCCGCCAAGGCTATGACCATGATCTTTATGCCTGGTCGGCGCTGCACCAGCGACCGCCGCTGAAATGGCCGCATGGAAGCGTGGCCGTGTGGGTGTGCGTCAGCCTGGAGTGGTTCCCGATAATTCCCAGCGACACGCCGTTTCGCGCACCGGGCCATATGCAGACCGCCTATCCGGATTTTCGCCATTATACGGCGCGCGACTATGGCAACCGGGTCGGCGTGGGGCGGATGCTGGACGCGCTGGGCGCGGCCGGTGCACCAGCAAGTTTTGCCACCAATGCCGCCGTGGCGGAGCGCTATCCCGAACTGCTTGGCGCCGTGCAGGCCGGTGGCCACGAGGTGATTGCCCATTCGACCGACATGAACGGCACGATTGATGCCAGTCTTCCGGTGGAGGCCGAACGCACGCTGATAACGGAAGCGCGTGACCGACTCGCGGCGTGTGGCGTGCAGCCCGACGGCTGGCTCTCCATCGCGCGCAGCCAGAGCTTCAACACGCCCGATCTGCTGGTCGAGGCCGGCTACCGATATGCATGCGACTGGGTGAATGATGAACTGCCCTATCGCTTCCGCAACGGCCTCATCAACATGCCGCTGAACCATGAATTGTCGGATCGGCAGATCATCGCCGTGCAGCAGCAATCGGCCGACAGTTGGGCGCAGAGCCAAGAAGACGCCTTCGACTGGCTGGCCGCAGAAGCCGCAGCCAGTGGGGGCGCGCGGATGCTGCCCATCCATGTCACGCCTTACATCATGGGCCTGCCATACCGGATTGCGGCGTTTGAACGGCTGTTGGCCCGTTTGGCGGCAAGGCCTGAATGCTGGTTTGCGTGCGCGGGCCGGATTGTTGATGCCTTCGTCGGGCAGGAAATCAAATGAAGGTTCGCAACCCCCGAACCGGCGAGGAGGATTGCGAGATCGCACCCGCCAGCACGGAAGAGGTGCAGGCCGTTGCGGCCCGTCTGCGCGCCAATCAACCGGCCTGGGCCGCATTGGGACCGGTTGGCCGTGCCGAGGTGCTTGAATGTTTTGCGCAGGCCGTGGAACGGCATTCCCCGGCCATCACCGCCGCGCTGACCATCGATACCGGCCGTCATGCCGTGTCCCGCATCGAGATCGAAGGCCTGCCGCGCACGATCCGGCGATGGGCTGCCCGTGGCCAAGCGTTGATGACAGGACTGGACGAAGGCGAAACCCCCAGCGCGGTGCCTGGCATCGTGCTGAAAGGCCGCCACATTGCCTATCCGTTGTTTGGGGCGATTTCGCCCTGGAACTTTCCGGTGGTGCTGAGCCATATCGATGCCATCCCGGCGTTGATGGCCGGCTGTGCAGCGCTGGTGAAACCATCGGAGGTGACACCGCGATTTTTGGCGCCAATGCAGGCAGCGTTGGCCGAGGTGCCGCAACTTGCCGCCGTCTTCGCCTATGTGCTGGGCGGGGCAGAGACGGGGCAAGCGTTGATTGGTGCCGTGGATTATGTCTGTTTCACCGGATCGACCGCAACGGGGCGCAAGGTAGCGGAAGCTGCAGCGCGGGCGCTGATCCCGGCCAATCTCGAATTGGGCGGCAAGGACCCGATGATCATATTGCCCGGTGCCGACCCGGTGGCCGCTGCCAGGCTGGCCTTGCGGGCAAGCGTGGTTGCAACGGGGCAGGCCTGCCAGTCCATCGAGCGTGTTTATGTCCCGCGCGGGATAGCCGAACCCTTCTTGACCGAACTGGTGACGCGGGCGTCCGAAGTGCGCCCCAATTGGCCGGATATCGATGTGGGCGAGTTGGGCCCGTTCATTCTTGCCGAACAGGCCGGAAAGGTGGCGGCGCAGATCGACGATGCGGTTGCCCGAGGAGCACGGGTGCTGGCCGGTGGCAAACCCGAACGTCTGGGCGGTGGTTGGTACATGCAGCCAACTGTGCTGGTTGACGTGACGGCGGACATGGCCGTGCTGTCGGACGAAACCTTCGGGCCGGTTGTGCCAGTGACAATCTATAACAGCGTCGACGAAGCGGTGGCTCAGGCCAACGACAGTGTCTATGGCCTGTCTGCTGCCGTGGTAGGGCCGCGCCAGGAGGCCGAAGCCGTGGCGGCACGGCTGGAGGCGGGTGCGATTTCGATAAATGATGGCGCACTCACCTCGATGGTTTGGGACGCGACCAACAGTTCACAGAAATTCTCTGGCCTGGGCCCGAGCCGGATGGGTGATGAAGGGCTGTTGCGCTTCTTCCGCAAACAGGCGCTGATCATCCAGACGGGGCAACCGCTGCCTTTGGCGGCCTATGGGGAGCGGGGCTGATGGGCAATCGCGCTGAACTGGCTGCCGCGATGCCGGCAATGCTGCTTCATGAGGGTCATTGGCAGGGCTGGTACCGCCATTTCTCCGCTGATGGGGCGTTGCTCGATGCTCACAGGGTGAAAACCTGGTGCGAAATGCCCGATGATGGCCCGTTCCATTATGTTCAGCACAATTGGCTGGCGTGGGACGATGGCCGTAATGCCACCTATGAATTCGGTGGCACGTTGGTGGGAGATCGTCTGCATTGGGAAACGGATCGGTTTTCCGGCCATGGCTGGCAAACAGCAGAGGATGTTCTGATGCTGCGGCTTGATCGACGCGACGTGGCCGATGCCTATTATGTTGAAATGATCGCGCTGGCCGCTGACCGCTTGACCCGGGCGCGCACCTGGCAATGGTTCCAGGATGGGCGGCCATGGAAATGGACCTTGTGCAACGAGGAACGTCCATGATGCTGGGGTTCCTTGCGCTGATGGCGGCAACGGCGCCGGCCGAGGCCTGCAACGCCCCGGTGATCATGATCGTTTCCGGGCCGACGCACGACCGGGCGCGCATGCTGGCCTATGGCAAGGCGATTGCCGACAGCGGCCTTTATCAGAAGCTCGGCGGTTACTATGTCAATCTGGCTTTTCCGCAGGCGATTTTCGAAGGTCGGGCTCCACAAGGCTATGTCAACCTGATGGTACGCTTTCCCTGCATGGCCAATGCAAGAGCCTTCTGGTTTTCAAAGGAATATCAACAAAAAATCAAGCCGTTACGGCTGAACCCGTCTGCGGGGGATTATATCGTCACCGTCTATCCCGAAGCGCCCTTGCGGGCTGACATGGTGGGCAAGGTGGGCGACAATGCGTATCAGGTGCCGTTCGGGGCGGATGGCATCCAACAGATTGAAGGGGTGAAACCATGAGCGTGGAACTGCAACATCCTATGAATCCGCACAAGACGGCCGACGAGGCCGCGCGCGGACGCTTTGTTTCGGGCATGCGGAGCCTGATCCTGAATGATCTGGCGGCCGACCTGAAGGTGGCTTATGACCGTCGCGCCGTTCCGGCTTGGCAACGCAGCCACGGCGCCCCACCGCAGTCCAGCGCCGAGGCGCACAAGGCGCTGCGCGGCGATCCTGCCTTCAATATCTATTCGGCCATGCGGGTGCAGGCGCAGAAGATGGTATGGGCCAGCGTGGCCGAAAGCGTGGAGCGCGAGGCCGATCGGCTGGGCGCGGCGGCACGGGCAGCGGGCGGCAGGGTAGCGCTCAATCCGACGCTGGACGTGCCGAAGAATGTCGGCGCCATCGAAGTGCACTTGATGCCCGGCAGCTATACGCGCGGCGGTGACAGTCTGGAGGCTGGTGCCGTCTATGATCGCGGCCTGGCAGTGTTCTCCATGGGGCTCATGGGCACCAACCTCGATGATATCGGCCTGTCTATGAGCTGCTATATCCGGTTGAAATACCCGGATTTCGCGCCGCAGAGCATATTGGATACCGGTACCACGATCGGCCACAACACGCTGCCATGGAAGCTGACCTATCCGGATGCCGAAGTGATCGCCATCGATGCGGCGCCGGGCGTGCTGGTTTATGGCGCGGCGCGGGCAGCCATGCAGGGGCAGGATGTGCAGTTCGTGCAGATGTGTGCGGACAAGCTGGATTATCCCGATGCCAGCTTTGATCTGGTGTGGTCTTCGATGTTCCTGCACGAATTGTCGAAGAAGCAGCGCGCAGCCGCCTTGGCTGAGGCCTATCGTGTGCTCAAGCCCGGCGGGCTGATGCTGCACATGGAATTGCCGCCCAACGCCGAGATGAGCGCGTTCGACGGCTTCTATCTCGACTGGGACAGTTGGTATAACGAAGAGCCATATTACAAGGGCTTCCGTGATGAGAAGCCGCCTGAACTATGCGCAGCGGCAGGGTTTGCGCCGACCGATTATTTTCAGTTCGTGGTGCCCAGCATCGGCATTTATGGCGAACAGGCCATTGCCGATCTGATCGCCAGCGAGGCCGCGGAGGCGGTTGGCCAGGCGACGACAGGCCGGCTGGCCGAAGGGGTGATGTGGTTCGGTTTCGGGGCGTGGAAGAAATGAGCGAGACGCCGCGACCAGACGATACGCCGCCCGGCCTGTACGACGAGACCGGCAATGCGCGCTTCTTTGCCGAACCGGCAATGGACCGCTTTGTTGCGGTGGTCATGAACATGGCCCAGGAAATGTGGGTGCAGGAAGAGCGCCTGTTGGCACTGGAAGAAGCAGAAGGCTCGGCGCCGGTGGACCGGGAGGCCAAGCTGAAAGCCTTCATCGACCGATTGTTCGCGCCGATCCGCGGGGCCTAGACGCCGGCTCTCACCGGGTTGAAGCCCATCAGATCTTGATTGGCCATCGGCACCGCGGCAGGCACCAGCGTGTCGGGGTCCATGGCTTGCGTCATCTTGCCCTGGCGGCGTGACATCGTCTGCATGGTTTCGCACCTTCCGTGGCGGGCAGCTTCATAACGGGCCAGCGCTGTTGCGATATCGGGTTCAAGCGCCAGGCTGCGAGCCAGCGCCCAGCCATCCTCGATCGCCATGGCGGCACCCATGCCGAGGAACGGCAGCATGGCGTGCGCAGCGTCTCCAAGAAGGGTGACGCGGCCCTCGCTCCAGCGCGGCAGTGGCGTGCGGTCATAGAGGCCCCACTTGATGACAGCGTGCGCCTGCGAGATCAGGCCTGTTGCGTCAGGGTGCCAAGCGGGGAACGCGGCGCCAACTTCGGCGATGCTGGATGGCAGTGACCAGCCTTCCGGCACTTCCTCACCGGTTTCGGCAAGGCCGGCGCAGTTCACCACCTTGCCACCCTGCATTGTGTAGCGGTTGAACGTGCGCTTTGGTCCGATGAAGATCGCGCTGCGCCCCTGGCCCATGAAGGGTGCGGCCAAGGCGGCGGGCACGAGAAAGCGAAAGGCGACATGGCCCGTGAACCGCGGCGCATCGCCAGGGTGCAGCAGGGCGCGCACCGCCGATCGAATGCCATCAGCGCCGACGAGCAACCTGCCAGTGGCGCTGCTGCCATCCGCAAAATGGGCGGTGACACTGGCGTGGTCCTGTTCAAGACCGGTCAGGCGTTTGCCGGTATGAACCCGTATGGAAAGGCGTGCGGCGTGTGCCAGCATGACCGCCTGCAGATCGCCGCGATAGATGTGACGCACGATGTCGGTTGCGCCATCATCGGGGGTGCCGTCGCCGGCGTCGGGGGTGCCCATCAGCAGACGCGCAGTCTTGTAGTGAAGGAACGGCAGGCTACCGGCGGGGCAGGCGAAGGCGGCCACATCCGCTTGCAGGCCAAGATCGCGGAACACATGCTGCGCGCCGCGCCCCAGCGTGAGACCGGCACCGGTTTCCGTCAAAGCACTGGCCGCCTCGTAAACGGCAACGGGCAGCCCGGCGCGGGCCAGCGATATGGCGGTGACAAGACCACCCAGACCCGCGCCAATGATCAGGATCATCTTGAGAGTTCAAGCAGCTCGTAGCGGTTCATCATGTAACCGTCGATGCTGCCATACACCAATATGCAATCATCATCGGCGGTAACCCAGATGTCGTAATCAGGGTGAGTCTTGCCGCCCATGCCATCCGTGCTGTCATCCACGAAGCGGAAATGCCGGCATTTGAAGGTTCCGGCGGCGACAGTCTTTTCCGCTTCGCCGACATACTCCAGGTTGATCTTCACCTCGGCGATCAACGGTGGCGTGGCGCCGCGATGATCGGGGGAAGGCAGGAAGACGCGCATGAGGCGGCGGTGCGGGCCTCTGCTCACGTCCATGGCACGAGTGAGATAGCCGTCGCCGACGACCGGGTGTGTGCCGAACGCGTCGAAGGGGCCTTCCGTCGGCCGGCTCTGCGAGATGCGGCCCAGTGACGGGCTTTCGCTTTCGCATTCGAGGCGGCCGGTCGCCGGATCATGGCGCATCCAGCCACTGCCCAGATAGGCATCGCCGATGGTGAGGTGCACATGCAGGTTGAGTGGCATCATGCCCGGACCAAGGTGATAGATCACATCGCGCAGAACGGTGGGATCAGGTTCCTCGATCTCGCAACTGGCACGCAAGATCACGCTGCCATCTTCATGGTGCGTGAAACGGAAACTCTCCCGCCCGCGTTCCTGGCCCTCCTTGCCCGGCTTCATGCTGGTATAGCGGATGGTGCCGGCGACCGTGCGGTGTTTCATATCAAGTCGGCCTTTGCGAGTTTTTCGATGACATCGCGTTGTATCTTCAGAAACAGGTCACGGTCGGGCACATGTGGCTTGCCGTCTGCGGCCAGCATCAGGTTGCCGGCCTGAAAATTGTCCGCCGCAGCCGCATAGGCCGGGGCGAACAGACCGGGGCGCTGCCGGGCGAGACTGTTGATCATGGCTGGCTGGCGGCGCTGTTCGCGGTTGTGGGCGATGTCGATTTCGGCAAATGCGGTGAAGGTCTCGCCGCTGCCGGACTGGGCGAGCAGCTTCCCGCTGGGCGCCACGATCTGGCTGTTTCCATCAGCGCTCATCAGGGGCAGCGCCGATCCGGCGATGCCCGCAGTGTTGGCAGATACCACGTAGGCCGCGTTTTCAAATGCCCGGGCGCGCTTGGCGATATCCTTGGCGGTGGCCAGCGGCGAGCCGATTTCGGAACTGGAGTGCACGAAGACCTCGGCACCCTTGAAGGCGAGGCAGCGGGCGATTTCGGGATAGAGGATCTCTTCGGACGCAATGGCTGCCAATCGGCCAATTTCGGTGTCGGCAACGGGAAACAGCGCATCGGCACCATAGGCATCGATATAGCGATCGAACACATCGTGAGGGGAGGGCGCAAACATCGAGATCAGCCGGCGGTAGCGCAGCACAACATTGCCCGACGGCGCAACGATGAAGCTTGTCTGGAAATAGAAATCGGGGAAAGCCGCGTCCGTCTCGTAGGCGTTGCCAGCGATGAACATTGCCAGCCGATGCGCGATGCCGCCCAGCGCCGTGTATTCAGGGCCATTGGCCACGAACCCGGCGCGTGCCGCGAAATCAGCTATGGTGACGCGGCCGGGATAGGAGGTGAAGAGATATTCCGGCAACACCGCCAGTTTCACCGGCGAGCCGCCATATTGTTCGATGAAGATGCGCGCAGAGCGGATCTTGCCTTCCAGCGCGGTGATCTGTGCCATGATCTGGTCGCGCGGATTGGCAGAGGCCTCGACGCTTTGCGCCGTCAATTGCATGGCGACGGCGGTATAAGGCATCACAGACCGAGAACTCCGGGGTTCATGAGATTGTTCGGGTCAAGTTGCGTTTTGATCGCGCGCAAGAGCGCCCAGGCCGCCGGATCGTGGCTGGCTGCGAGGGGATAAGCGCGGGCGATCTGCAGATGGATGGCGCCCAGTGATTGGAAGGCGGCGACAATGGCGCCGCGCAGTTCGTGCACCAGCGCACTGGCGTCTGCATTTGGTGGAAAGCCCTTCATCCGGGCGAGATGCCCGGCTTCCACGGCGTGGCGGTGCAGCGGGTTCAGCGCTTCCGGCCAGAAGAACACCGGCTCGATCAGACAGGCCTGCGGGGAAACCGCAGCCAGCATGGCACCGGCTTCGACGCCCAGCCGCGCCATGTCCTCGGCGCGGGCCGCATAGATCGCCTGGACCATATTCCAGCCTTCGACCAGCTTCGAATGCGGCAGGAAACCGTGGACTGGCACCCAGCGCTCGCCATTGGGCCCAATCATCGAATTGACTGGCGGAAACGGATTGGCACGCAGGATCTTCGGGATGCTGTTCTCCACCGTCTTTCCGCCGGCCGCCTCGACGATCCGGACGATTTCGGCCATGTCGCTCTCGGCTTCCCTTTCGCTGCGCCGTTCGGAGATGCAGTGCAGCGAGAAGGGCACATCGTCGAGGAACGAGCGCCCTGCCAGAGCGACCTTGGCGCCTTCCTTGAGGCCCTTGAGCAGGGACCCTTGGGTCTTCATCATGGAAAGCAGGCTTTTCGCATCGCTGGCAAGGCTCTCGCGCTTCAGGCGCTGGCTTTGCAGAAAGGGATCGAAACCGAAGTTCTCGGCCGCCAGGCCATCGCGGGCGATGCCGGCCATGGCGGTGAGTATCTGCTGCGCATTATCGAAAGCGAAGCTGCCATAGGCAAAGCGGCCTTCGCGCACCAGCCGCAGTGTGACGCGTGCCTTAACCCCGAACGCCCCGCAATCGGCGGCAAAGAGCCCCGTGATATCAGGACCGTAGGGACGGAAGAAGGCGCTTCCGGTGGAAACGATACGACCATCGGCAAGTACGACATCGAAGCTGAGCGCCGAATCCACAACCGTGCCGGCGTTGGCGCCCCAGAATACGCCGTTCTGGCTCATGCCGCCGCCCACGGTGGCATTGATCCCGCTCAATGTGCCCCAGCAGCAGACGCGGTAACCCTTTGGGCTCAGGTAACGCCGCAGTTGATCCCAGGTGACACCGGCTTCCACCGTCACCGTCATGTCCGTTTCATTGAGCGCGATGATCCGGCACAGCGCGCCGGTATCGACCAGAATGAAGTGTGGGGTGGGGGAAAGATAACCGCCAGTATAGCTCATGCCGCCGCCACGCGGCACGATGGCGATGCCTTTCGCGGTGGCAGCAGCGATACCGGCGCTCAACTGTTCGACGCTTTCGGGGCGGAACACGGCCAGGGGTTGCGGCCCGGCGGCATACACATCATGACTGTAGAGCGACAGGCTGTCGGCATCGGTCAGCAGTGTTGCTGTTGGCACCGCGCCATCGAGCACGCTGCCCATGATGGTGGTGCTCATGGCGTCACGTCCTGCGCGGTGAAGACCGGGTAGCGGCCCAACGTCAGCAGCAACAGCGCGCCCGACACGAACAGGAAGATCGCCGCCATCAGCATCTGATCATAGCTGCCGCTGACATCGCGGATGCGGCCATAGGCGACGGGCGAGATCGCCGAGAAGATGCCGAACGGCATGTAGAGCATGCCGTAAATCTTGCCATAATGAGCCATGCCGAAATAGCGGCTGGCGAGATAGGCGATCAGATCGGATTCCGCGCCGGCGGCAAAGCCGAGCAGGAAGGCCGATGCCCACACCATGGCTTCAGACGTGCTGTTGCCCATCAGCCAGTAACAGGCCAGCGCCGGAATGGTGAGGATGGGCAGACAAACGAAGGGTGCCCAGATTCGATCGAGCAGCCAACCGGTAACGAGGCGGCCCGCCAGAAGCGCAATACCGATCATGCCCATGACCCCGGCGCCATCGGCCGCCGTCAGGCCGTGTTGCTTGATGATTTCCGGCATGTGGATGTGCGCGCCGCCATAGGCGAGGGCGACGAGCGCGATGGAAATCCATATCGTCCAGAAGCGGCGATCCTTGGCGGCCTCGGCAAAAGTCACACCCACCAGGCCGCCGCCGGCTGTGATTTCGGGCGGGATTTCGCTGGTACGCGGTTCACGGAACCAGGCCAGTCCAATGGGCAAGGATATAAGCAGTGGGAACAGCGCAATGACCGGATACAGGCCGCGCCAGCCGTAGGTGCCGATGGCCCACACCGCCACTTTGGGCACGATCAATGCAGCAAGGCTGGTGCCGACCAGCAATATGCCCAGTGCAAGGCCGCGGCTGCGATAGAACCACATGTTGATCGCCCGGCTCCAGGTGACGGGCGTGGAACCCATGCCGACGAGGCCGATCAGGAACCACATGCCGAACCACGCATAGAGCGAGCCGGGGATGAGCCCGATGGCAGCAAACACCAGTGCAAAGGCGAGGGTGGAGGCCAGTGCGATGGTGCGCACGCCGAAGCGGTCTGCCGCCGCGCCAATAACCGGGGCAAGCAGGCCGGCGGTGATTCCAAACGCGGTGACGCCACCCGAAATGATGGCAAAACTCCAACCGAATTCCTCGTGCAGCGGTCCCAGCACGAACCCGATGGTATTGAATGGCAGCGGTGAGGCCCCACACATCACGCCCAACAGTCCAGCCACCAGTACTTTCCAGCCGGACTTGAACTCGTTGCGGTTCACACTCATGCCAGCGCTCCCCCGGTGATCTCTTCAAGCTGGAACAGCCCGTCCATGTAGCCTTCGACGCGACCCTTCACATAGAGATAATCGCCATCGGCACTGATCCACATCGTGTAGGGCGGGTGATTGTTGGTCATGCCGACAAAACTGAGCCGATGGCAATCGAAGCGGCCCGCCGGCACCTCCACGAATTCGCGCGCTTCATAGGCAAGGCCGGAGGTGGACGTGACCAGCATCGGGCCGGTAGCGCCGAAATGGTGCAGGCTGTGCAGCAGACTGGGGCCCCAGAAATGGCTGTGGCCCGGTCCCTTTTCAAATGGAAAGCTTGCCGCCAGCCAGCCATCTCCAACCAGGGCATGAATGCCGAAACCACGCATCGGCCGGCTGATAGGCTTGCGTTGCGACAAGCGACCTTCGGCCAGGGTGGCGGTTTCCGCTTCCGCCTCACCGTCGGTGAAGCGGAACCAGCCGCTGCCCGTCGGACGACCACCATTGAGGATCCGGACATGCGCTTCCGTTGGCTGGAACGCGGCATCGACGGATAATGTCGTGAAGCGCGTCACATCCTCGTTGCCGTGACGCATCTCGCACTGGACCATCAAAGTGCGGCCGCCGTCGCCATCCCGCGTGAGGGTGAAATCTTCCGTGCCCCAAAGCGCGAGGCTGGTGGCGCTGCGATAAGCGATGCGCCCCGTTCGACGGGGCAGGGGTCGAAATTCAGCGGGCATGGACAAATTCCGTGAGATTACCGTCGGGATCTGCCACGGCAAACAGGTCCACTGTGCCCAGGCCCTTGATCGGTACGGCGCTGGCTTGCTGCACCGGCGTCACCCCGGCTGCGGAAATGGCCGCCTGATAGCCGGCAAGATCGCGCACCGTGTAGCGAACGGAGAGAATGCCGAGATTGGGCGCGCGGGCGTACTGGCCCTGGGAAATGCCACTGAACTGCGTGATCTGCATCATTTCAACCCGGCCGGTTTCGCCCGGAGTTGGACTGAGCGCTGCCGCAGCGCGCAGTGCCTTGAGCGTGTAATTCAGCGGGATGCCGAAGTTGGAGGGTTCCGGCACGGCGCCGATGGCGTTGGTACCATCGCCATCGAAGACGATGTCAAAGCCGAGTTTGCGATTGTAGAAATCACGGGCGGCGGCGCGGTCATTCACCATGCGCATGGAATTGAAGGCCTGGCTTATGCGGCCCAACTGGAAGGATTTGAACGGAGGCGAAAAGCGCTGGTAAACGGCGATATTGATGCCATGCGGGCCAGTGAGAACGACATTGGCCAGTTTCGAGCCAAGAAAATCGAAGCGGATGGGGGGGCTTTCCGCCCACCAGCCGAGCTTGATGGCAGCATCGAACAGGCCATCAATATCGTCGGAGCGGACCATGATCGAATAGATGCCACCCGGATCCCAGGCCCGGGCCGCCAGCCGGATCGGGCGCTGTGCAACCCCCTTGAACGTGATGAAACGCAGACAGCCGGTCGAAACACCGGGCGCACACCACAAGGTGAACCGACCCGATGCGGTGGCCGGCAATTGCCAATAGGCAATTTCCGCCGGCAAGAGCCTGCCGGCCGCCACTTCGCGCCACCCGCCGGCGCTCTTCAGCAGGCGGGTGAACGGAATCGGATCGGTGACGCTGATCACGGCTTCTTGCCACGGGGCAACGCCATGATCGGCCGCCGCACCAGCCAGCGCGGAGCTGGCCGATGCGGCGGTGATCAGGGCAGCAATCGTGCCGATATTTGCCATCAGAAGTTATGGCGGGCGCGAATGGTCCAGGTACGCGGCGGGTTCAGGTAGCTGTGGTTGGCCAGGCTGGATTCCACGGCTTCCTCATCGAAGCAGTTGCGGCATTCCACCAGCACCTGCCAGCCATCGGCATGTTTCAGCATGAGCGAGGCGTTGGCGATCCAACGTGCCTGGCTGAACGAGCCACGGATGAAATCACCGTTGTAGGCCGCGTTGGCGGGATAGCGCGTGCCGCCGGCGCTGGTGAAAGGCTGGTTGAACAGGCTTACCGCGCTGGTGCCAACTTCGCTGGACGAACGCCAGTTGACGTTGGCCGACGGGATGATCGACACCTTGTCGCTGGCCTTCACTTCATAAGTGGCGCCCATGCTCATCGTCCAGGCTGGTGTGCGCACCGGGGTGGCGATGCTCCCATCCGGCGCGACGATGCCGACGCCACAGGCGCCGGCGACTTCGGCCGTGGCGCCCAGTGCGACACGACCGGCCGCCAATTGCTGGCGACAGCTGATCTGCTGCGCGGCGACCGACTGGAAATTATATTCATCCAGGGTCGGTGCGTTCGCCGGCAGCGCATAACGATCATCCTGATAACCCAGCGAGCCGAACAGGGTGAGCGCCTCGGTTGGCCGGGCGCTGAACTCGGCTTCGATACCCTTGTTCAGATAATCGGCGAAGTTGCGGGTAAGGAACGCGACCGAGCCATTGGGTCGGACGAAGGCCGATGGCGTTTGCAGGCCTGCGACATCGATGATGAAGGCGGTCACGTTGAAGCGCAAACGCTTGCCGAACAGATCGGCCTTGAAGCCGGTTTCATAGCTCCAGGCCTTTTCGGGGCCGAAGGGCAACAGTTCTGATGCGGCAGTGCCGCGCGCGTTCCAGCCGCCGGACTTGAACCCGTTGGTCGCGCTGGCGAACAGCAGGATGTCATTCGACGCCTTCCACGACATGGCAAAGCGCGGGGTCCAAAGCTGCACCTTCTGCGCGCGCGGGATTGCCACGCCGTTTGGAGCGCGCAGGTTGATGCTGTCGATGCAGCCCGCTTCGATTGTGCCGTCGTTGCAGCTGGCACGATTGTCTCGCACGCCGAAGGTCTTTTCTTCGTCGGTGTAGCGGATGCCAGCGGTCAGGGTGACGGATTCGATCGGGTGTACATCGACCTGGCCGTAGCCGGCCCAGGCTTCGGTGGTGTTGCGCAAGGTGCGATCGGCCAGGACCAGTGGGAAGCCCACCGGGCCTGCACTGCCAATGTTGAACAGATCAGCAAAATCGGTGTTGTTGGTTTCCTTGAAGTAATAGAGGCCTGTAACGAGATCGATCAGACCGTCGGCCAGCGATCCCGACAATTTCACTTCCTGGGTGAACTGGCGATGACTGCCATCATTGGCAATCACGAAGCCGCCCGGCGTGAAGCTGCGCACTGGCGGCGTGGGACTGGAAAGCGACGGCAGCGACGTGCCATCGGCGAAATCGAGCGCGAATTTCTGGCTGAGATCAAGCCAACCGGTAATGACGTTGAGGTTGATTTTCTCCGAAAGCGCCACACCGAAATTGGAGGTCAGCAGCGTCATTCGCGCCTTGTTGTAGTTGCCGAAATCATCCTTGGGGCCAACGAAGCGGCCGCCGAAATCATTGCTGCGGCGCAGGCCCGTGGTGGCAAAACGACCATCACACTGGGCCGGATTGGCCGGATTGCAATCGAAGTTCAACACGTTGGTTGCATCGGCAAAGGTGTGGGTGATGCTGCCGTTCCAGGTGATGCTGTCGGATAGCTTGGCACGGGCGCCAAGGCGCAGACCCCAGCCATTGTTGTTGTTCAGCCGCTCATTGGTCACGGTGTTGCGCACCCAGCCATCATCTTCCTGCCAATAGCCCGACAATTTCAAGCCGAAATTCCCGCTCACCGGCAGATCGACTCCGGCTCGGACCAGCTTTTGGTCATAAGCGCCAAAGCCGGCCTCGACATAGCCGCCGGTCGTGTCGCCCGGTTCACGCATGACCACCGAGATGGCACCGCCGGTGGTATTGCGGCCAAACAGCGTGCCCTGCGGGCCGCGCAGCACTTCTACGCGTTCCACGTCGAAAAGATTGAAATTGTTGGCATTCTGCCGGCTGATATAGATGTCGTCGATATAGGTCCCCACGGGCGGGTCGAAGGTGGCAACCGATTCGGTGTTGCCCAGGCCCCGCAGATAATAGGCATTTGCGGTGCCAAGGCCGGTGTTGTTGAGGCCAACCAGATTGGGGACGAATTGGGTGAGATCAAGCGCGTTGACCACGCCACGGGCCTGCAGCGCTTCTGCGGAAAAGGCGGTGATTGCGATCGGCACGTCCTGCGCGCGCTCGCGGCGACGCTGGGCCGTGACCACGATATCCTCAATGATGCCGGTATCTTCCACCACAGCGGCTGCCGTGGTTGCCTGGGCCAACGCCGGAACGGCATCCAAGGTGAGCAGCGCGGTCGCAAGCGCGAGCTGGCTGATGGCGATCGTCCGTAGCTTCATGTTCCCCTAACCTCCAAAAAGCCGTCCGCCTGGCGGGCGGGTCATTGATCCTGGTGCGGCCCTGCAACGCTCCCAACAGCATGGCCGGCTGCGTGTCCTACAGCCTGCGCAAGAGTTGTCCGGACATATCTGGGCTTGTCAAGCCGCGTACAGCGATTTGTCCGGACAATTGACGCGCGGCTGCGCGGCCGGCATGACGAATCTCCGGTGACTGTGGCGGCGCTGCCGCGAACGCATTTTCGAGGGGGCGCAGTATGAGCGACCTGATCTATCCCAGCCTGGTCTATGTGCATCTTCTGCTGTTCGTGATGTGGCTTGGAGCCGATGTCGGTGTCTTCCTGCTTGGCCAGCATTTCCGCCTGCGCCGGGATTACTCGCTCGATCAGAGGCTTGCCCTTCTGAAGCTGCTTGTGCTTGTGGACATGACCCCGCGCACCGCATGGGCGTTGATGGTGCCGCTGTCCCTCACCGTGTCCTTTGCCGGCGGCTGGTGGGATGTCCCGATGGCGATCGTCGCCCTTGGCTGGCTGATAGGCGGGATATGGTTGTGGCTGGTATGGGACGCCCATTGGCATGATCAAACCACGCGCGCGGCGCGAAACCGACGCATCGAAGGCTGGATACGCTGGGTTCTGGCCGCATTCTACATCGTGTTGGGTGTCGAATCGCTGTTGACCGGCCACCCCATCGCGCCCTTGTGGCTGGCGTGGAAGGCGTTGCTGTTCGGGCTGATCTTTGTTGCGGCCATCATGATTGATTTCAGTTTCAAGCCAGTGGGGCCGCAGTTGCTGAAGCTGATCAGCGAAGGCTCCAGCGATGCCACCGAAATCCCGTTGCGCGCCACAATGGACAAAACGCGCCGATGGGTAACGCTCACTTATGCCCTGCTGGTGGCCACCAGCTGGCTGGGGGTCGTGAAGCCCTTTGCCTGAACCTGAGTTCCGCCACCGGCCGGCGTTGCGCAGCGGCCACAGGCGCGCCATGATTTGTCCGGACAGATTTTCATATGGCAGAATTTGTATGGACAAATTGTCTCGGGCCATGATTGTTTCGGCAGTGTGAGCGGCTGCGAGGGGGCTGCAGGGGAGAGACGATGATGATGCATGCAATCCGGGGCCTGTTGCTCGCTGCCACCTTGATGACACCTGCGGCTGTACTGGCGCAAACTTCTGCTCCCGATGCTGCGGACGGGGTGGAAGAAATTACCGTGACCGCGCGCAAGATCGAGGAGAAACTGTCCTCGGCGCCAATTTCCGTGAGCGCGATTTCAGACAAGAGCATCGCCAATCTCGGCCTCAACAGCATCAACGATTTCGCCCAGCAGGCTTCGGGCATCAGTTTCAGCCAGGCATTCGGCCGTTCATCGGACCGGCCGGTCATTCGTGGCCAGTCCAACGTGCTGGCCAACGTGCAGTTCGGCGTCGAAACCGGTGCGGCCTATTTTGTGGACGGCGTTTACTGGCAGGGTGACCTGCAGAGTTTCGATCCTGAGCAGTTGGCGCGGGTGGAAATCGTCAAGGGGCCGCAATCCGCGCTCTATGGCCGCAACACCTATGCAGGTGCGATCAACTTCGTCACCAAGGATCCAACCAGCGAATGGTCGGGCAACATCCGCGCGTCGGCGGCGGAATATGGCGAGTATATCGCATCCGGCTCGCTTTCCGGCCCGATCATCGGGGACAGGCTGACGTTCCGCGTGGGCGGCCGCGTTCAGGAGTATGGCGGGCAGTTTACCAACCAGTTGACTGGTCGCAAGGTTGGCGATGAAAGCACGCGCGTGGGTTACGCAATGATCCTCGCCAAGCCCAACGATGATCTGCGCATCCGCTTGCGCGGTGAGTATTCCGAACAGAATGATGGCCCGTTGGCGCTGTTCCTGCAGGGTTCGGCCGACAACAATTGTTCGCCGGGGTTCCGTTCCAACTTCAACCGTCAAGCCGGGGTGCCGTTCTTCGGGAATATCCCTGCCACGCTGGGCGCCACGCCCGGCGCGCAGAATCAGAACCAGTATTTCTGCGGGCCCATTCAGGCGCAGCCGAACAATGTGCGACTGCACACCGATCCGGTGCAGACGCCGTTCGGCGTGCGCGACGGCACCGCCTTTGACGGCGTCCAGAACAAGCAGTTCAACGCGCAGGCGGTGATTGATTGGGATGTGGCGGGGTCGGGCTGGGTGGTCTCGTCGATGACCGGATACCGTGATCTGCTCAACCGCTTCGGCACCGACAGCGATCACAGCGATGCCTTCTTCTTCCTGGCACCCGGCCCGATCCCGGCTGCCACCGTTGAGCCGGCCTTTGCCAACACCAATCGCAAGAATTTCAAGGATTACAGCCAGGAAGTCCGCATTTCCTCTCCGCAGGACAAGGCGGTGCGCGTGATGGTCGGCGGCTATTACTACAAGCAGACGTTCAATTCGCGCGACATCACCTTCACGTCCGGCCAGGACGGTGAACCGCTCGGCACCAATCTCAGCAGCTATGCCACCATCGAAAACCGGGCGATCTTCGGCCTGGCGGCGTGGGACATCACAGAACGTCTGACCGTGCAGGCCGAAGTGCGCTATCAGGAAGAAACCAAGACGCTGATCGATCGCGCCAGCGCCGCCAGCATCTTCTGCGCCGGTGAACAGGGGAGCGCCGCCCAGTTCGGCTTTGCCGGCACCTGCGTGGCGCAAGGCAAGTGGACGGGCACTGATCCGCGCATCACGGTGAATTACACCACGCCGGGCGGCACGCTGCTTTATGCCGTCTATGGCCAGGGCCGCAAACCGGGCGGCTTCAACGGCACCGGCGGTTTGCTGGTCGGCAACCCGACCTACCAAGAAGAACTGGTCAAGGGCGGCGAAGTCGGCGTGAAATGGACGTCCCCGGATCGCAAGCTGCGGGTGACGGCGGCGGCCTATCTCAACGAATTGTCGGCCGTGCAGCTGACCAACGCCATCCCGTCCACCGGCGCCATCAATTCGATCGTCGTCAACACCGGCGATGCCCGCACCAAGGGCTTCGAACTGGAACTGGTGGCGGCGCCGCATCCCGACATCACGGCGTCGGTCAACGCGTCCTATGTCGATGCCCGCTTCACCAATGGCTGCGATGCGGATTTCTTCCAGCTGAATTCGGGCGGTCTGCGGGTCAATTTCGATACCCGCAACCCGCCTGCCGCCGCGCTGCCGCTGTGCGACATCACCGGCAAGCGTCTGCCATTGGGTTCAAGCGTGCAGGTCAACGGCTCGCTGAACTGGGAACCGGCATTGTCCGAAACGGTACGGCTGACGACGAACGTCAATTTCAGCTATGAAGACAAGAAGTTCATTCAAACCGACAATTTCGCCTATGTGCCGGAAGCCTTCATCGTCAACGCCCGTATCGGCGTGCGCTTCAAGGGCATCCAGATTGCTGGTTTCGTGCGCAACCTGACCGACGAAGACGCGCCGCCGCTGGCCACGCGCTGGTTCGATTTCCGCTATGGCGCCACTGGCCGCAACTTGCCGCCGGCCGCCAGCGTTACCTTCAACGGCCAGCCGACGGCGATCGAAACCGGTGGTCCGCGCGCGTTCTTCACGGCGCTGCGCCGTGGCCGCACCTTCGGTCTGGAAACCGTCATGCGCTTCTGAGGTGCAATACGCGTTCCGGCGCAGACAAAAGCGGTCTTTGCAGGAACCGACGGTTGCGAACACGAAGAAGGGGCGCCGGCACGGCTGCCGGCGCCCCTTGGCGTGATCAGCCGTTGATCAATGTTGTGGGGCAGGTGCCTTGGCGGGCTTCTTCGCGTCCAGCCACTTCCTGAACACGGTCCAACTGGTCTCGTTCGGCCGATTGTCGTCGATGGCCGGGGGCGCGACATAAGCGGGATAACTGGCGGCAATCTCGGTTTTCAACACAGCGGGCAGATCGTCAAAGCTTTTCAGCTTGCTCCCCATGGCGTTGAACACCAATTGCCCTTGGCGGCCGCGCATCTTCATCCATGGCAGGAAATCCGAAATCCGCACCCAACTCACCGTGGGATAGGCGGTGGCATTCTTCGTGTCCAGCATCTCGTTGGCATCAAAGGCAAAATCAAAAATCTCCATGGCGTGATACTTGCCGCCCACCCAATCCTGATACTCGCCCTGCAGCGGGTTGTTGTAAAACAAGGGTGCCTCGAAGGGCATGAAGAACCAGCGGCCTTCACGGCGCAGGGTGGGGATGGAATAGGGCATGCCGCTGGCCGACTTGGCGAACTGCGGCTGCTGGTTCACCGGGTCATTCGCGATGTGCAACACATCAACGCTGTCATTGGTCCAGGGGTTGGTCCACGTGCGGACCACTTCACCGGTTTTTGGATCGAGATAGAGCAGGATTTCGCGTGAAACGAGGCGCCAGCCTTTGCCACGCGCGGGGTCTTCGACGGCGGTGCAGGTGCGAATGTTCATGCCTTCGGCCTTGAACAACAGCCGATCAGGCTCGCCGGCGACCCGGCTGTAGATCTTGCCGGTCCAGTGATAGACCGCAGGCTTGCCATCAGCTTCGCCACACTGGACCCGCTTGCTGATTTCCAGCGCGTCTTCGGCCACCGCCGGATCAAGCAGACGGGTCTTGGTTTTGCCCTGGGCCAGGGCCTGGCCGGCGAAGAGCGCAGTGATGGCCGTGGCGCAAATCGCCGCAGTCCGGGCACGTGACGTCATGTTCCATCTCCCCAGCAAAGCCCAATTTGCGACCGTGCGGGCTTATCACTTGACAATAGAGTTGTCCGGACAAATTGTGAAGCCGCATTCGCTGGCCGCCTGCGCGATTCAGGCGGGGCGCTTACGGCAAAAAGGGACCGATTCCGTCATCATGTTGACCGCGCAAAGCCTGTTGTTCGTGCCGGGCCACCGGCCGGACCGCTTTGGCAAGGCTGCTGCAGCCGGGGCTGGTCTGACAGTGATCGATCTGGAGGATGCCGTGCCGGCCGCAGACAAGCCGGCGGCGCGGGCGGCGGCGCTGGCCCAGTTTGCCGTATCTGGGGCGGCACTGCCCGCCTGGGGCCTGCGGATCAATGCCGTGACGACGGCTGCAGGCATTGCCGATCTTGCCGTGCTGGGTGAAGCCGCTGTGCTGCCACCGGTGCTGCTGGTCCCGATGGTGGAAAGCCCGCTGGAGCTGAAGATTGTTGCCAATGCACTGGGCGCGCGCTGCCCGGGCCTGGTGCCGCTCATCGAAACACCGGCCGGACTGCGCGCCGCGCACCGGATTGGCCAGGCGCCAGGCGTGGTCGCGCTGATGTTCGGCGGCGGCGATTTTTCGGCCGAACTGGGCGTGGCGCTGGCGTGGGAACCGCTGTTCGCCGCGCGCAGCCAGTTGGTGATGGCAGCAGCTGAAGCCAGGGTACCGGCCATCGACGTGCCGTTCATCATGCTGGATGATCAGGACGGTTTGGCCGATGAGGCGCGCCGCGCCCGCCAACTGGGTTTTGCCGCCAAGGCTGCAATTCATCCGGCCCAGTTGCCGGCCATCCATCGGGCGTTCCAGCCGACCGACGCCGAAGTGGCGGAGGCACAGGAGGCCATGGCCGCCTATGCGGCCGGCGGCGGACAGGCCATTCGTTTCAAGGGGCGGATGCTCGAAGCGCCCTTCGTCCGCCGCTATCAGGCGGTGCTAGAAGCCAGGAACAGGAAGCCACATGCGTGATGGAGTGAGAGAAGTTGCCCCGGGCCGCTTCCGCGAGGTGTTTGGCCGCGCGTTCGAGGATTTTGTGGTGGGTCATATCTATGAGCATCGCCCCGGCCGCACGATCACCGATGCCGACAACGTGTGGTTCACGCTGCTGACCATGAACACCCACCCGGCGCATTTCGACTATGAATTCGCCAAGAAGACCGAATTCGGCAAGCCGCTGGTGGCCTCGCCGCTGACCGTGGCGCTCATGGTGGGGATGAGCGTTTCCGACATCAGCCAGAAGGCAGTGGCCAATCTGGGTTGGGACAATATCCGGCTGACCCACCCGTTGTTTTGCGGCGACACGCTTTATGCCGAGAGCGAGGTGTTGGAGAAGCGCGAATCGAGCAGCCGGCCGGAACAGGGGATCGTGACCGTCAAGACCATTGGCAGGAACCAGCACGGCGATGTGGTTTGCACGTTCAACCGCACCATGCTGGTGTGGAAGCGTGGCTTTGGCCCAGTCGACGATTGAATATGACTATTGAGGATTGACGCCATGTCCCCCGCCCCAAAGTTGGACCTGATGGCTGATCAGGGTCGCAGCATCGATGCAGACCAGGAGGCCGCATTTCTGGATGCCATTGACCGTTGGCTGGAGCGCCGGGTGATCCCGGTGGTCATGCACCACGATCACAACGACATCTGGCCCGCCGAACTGGTCGCCGAAATGGCCGATATGGGTCTGTTTGGTGCCACCATTGGCCAGCAATATGGCGGTCTTGGCCTGCCAGCGACAACATATGCCAAGATCGTGATGCGCATTTCCAGTTACTGGATGGCAATCACCGGCATCTTCAATTCGCACCTGATCATGGCGGCGGCTGTCGAACGCTTTGGCACGCCAGATCAGAAAGCGAAATGGCTGCCGCGCTTTGCCACTGGGGAAATCCGCGGCGGTCTGGCGTTGACCGAGCCGAATGCGGGCACCGACCTGCAGGCGATCCGCACGGTCGCGCGCCGTGACGGCGATGATTATGTGATCAATGGCACCAAAACATGGATTTCCAATGCCCTGAACGGCAGTTGCTTTGCACTGCTGGTCAAGACCGATCCGGACGCGAACCCGCGCTACAAGGGCATGAGCCTGTTCATCGCCGACAAACGGGCCGGCTTCACCACGGGGAAGAAGTTCGACAAATTGGGCTATAGGTCCATTGATAGCGCCGAACTGGTGTTCCAGGATTATCGCATTCCGGCCGACCAGTTGATTGGCGGCGTGGAAGGTCAAGGCTTTTTCCAAGCAACAGGCGGGCTCGAACTGGGCCGGATCAACGTGGCCGCGCGGGGCGTCGGGCTGGCGGAAGGCTCGCTCCGGCTCGCGACGCAATATGCCCAGGAACGCCAGACAATGGGGAAACCGATTGCCGAGCATCAGGCTATCCAACTGAAGCTGGGCGAGATGGTGACGCGGGCGCGGGCCGCCCGTCTGCTGACGATGGATGCCGCAGCCGCCTATGACCGGGGCGAACGCTGCGACATGGAAGCCGGCATGGCCAAGTTCTTTGCCAGCGAATCTGCGGTGGAGAACAGCCAGGAAGCGATGCGCATTTACGGCGGCTACTCCTATTCCAAGGAGTATGACATTGAGCGTTACTATCGTGATTCCATGCTGATGTGCATCGGCGAGGGCACGAACGAGATGCAGCGCATGATCATTGCCAAGCAATGGCTCAAGGCCAATCCCGCCTGATGTCCCATCTCCCGCTCTCTGGTTTTCGCATCATCAGTGCCGAGCAATATGGTGCCGGACCCTATGGCAGCATGTTCCTTGCCCAGTTGGGTGCCGATGTCATCAAGATCGAACCGCCCGGCTCGCAAGGGATGGGCGGAGACACGGCGCGGGCTGTCGGGCCGCACTATCTGCGCGACGGCGAAAGTCTGTATTTCCAGGCCTTCAACCTCAACAAGCGTAGCCTGACGCTCGATCTGAACGCGCCGGAAGGGCAAGCCATATTTCGCAAACTGGTGGCAACTTCCCACGCGGTTGCAAACAACATGCGCGGTGACCTGCCGGCCAAGCTGGGCCTGACCTATGAGACGCTGAAGGACATGAACCCCGCCATCGTCTGCGCACACCTGTCGGCGTATGGCCGCGACAATGAACGGGCGCGCTGGCCGGGCTATGATTATCTCATGCAAGCCGAAGCCGGCTATTGCTTGCTCACCGGCGATCTCGGTGGAGAGCCGCAGCGCATGGGCCTTTCGATGGTGGATTTCATAACCGGGACCATTCACGCCATCGGCCTGCTGGCAGCGCTCGTTGATGCCCAACGCAGCGGTCTCGGCCGCGATGTCGATACCGATCTGCTGTCGGCCGCCATTCACCAGACCAGTTACCCGGCCCTATGGTACATGAATGAAGGCGACGTTACCCAGCGGACGCCGCGAAGCGCACACCCCACGGCCACGCCCAGCCAGATGTTCAAGGCAGCCGATGGCTGGATATTTGTGATGTGCCAACTGCCGAAATTCTGGACGATCATGGTCGAGAAGATTGGCCATCGGGAACTGAGCGCGGATCCGCGCTTTGCGGCGAACAAGGACCGGCTCGCCAATCGCGCCGCTCTCACCGCAACGCTTGATGCACTGTTCGAAACCCAGCCAATGGCGCATTGGCAGGAACTGCTGGCCGGCCATGTGCCAGTGGCGCCGGTCTATGGCCTCGATCAGGCGCTCGACAGTCCATGGCTGCGCCGCACCGGAATGCGCGACAGCGTTGATCATCCCGACCGCCCTGGCATGCAGGTGCTTGCCAACCCGATCCGGATAAATGGCCAGCGCCTGCCCAACCGGCCGGCGCCGCTGCTCGGGGCGGATACAGACGTCATCCTCACCGATCTCGGTATAGGTGCCGACGAGTTGGCCGAACTGAAACTGGCCGGGATTGTCTGAGGCGATGGGCAAGTTGTCCGGCATCAAGGTCGTTGACCTCACGCAATTCTTGCCCGGTCCGATGCTGAGCCTGATGATGGCCGATCAGGGCGCCAGTGTGATCAAGGTGGAGCCTGCTGCCGGCGATCCGGCCCGTATCCAGGCGCCGTTTGAGAATGGCCAGAGCGTGTGGTTCTCCAACCTCAATCGCGGCAAGACCAGTGTTGTGCTCGATCTGAAAGGCGAAGCGGGCAAGGACGCCCTGTCTGATCTCATCCGAACTGCCGATGTGTTCCTGGAAGGCTTCCGACCCGGGGTGATGGCGCGGCTGGGCTTTGGTTGGGACGTGGCGCGCGCGCTCAATCCGCGCCTTGTCTATTGCTCCATTTCCGCCTTTGGACAGTCGGGTCGCCTAGCCCACCACCCCGCGCACGACATCGCGGTGCAGGCGATGGCCGGCTTCATCAGCGTCAACGATGCCGGCGACGGATCGCGCCCAGTGGTGCCCGGCGTGCCGGCGGCCGACGTGGCAGCGGGGCTGACCGGGCTGGCTGCGGTCCTGATGGCCCTGATTGGGCGGGAGAAAAGCGGGCAGGGCGATTATCTCGACATCGCGATGCTCGACAGCCTGCTGCCTTGGAGCGCGCACATCGCCGGCGGCGCACTGGCGGGTGGCGGCGCGCCGTTCTCGGCAGCGCAGCGATCATTGGGCGGGGCAGCATTCTACAATGTCTATGAGTGTGCCGATGGTCGCCACATCGTGCTTGGTGGGCGTGAGCTCAAGTTTGCAACCGCGTTGCTTAAGGCACTGGACCGGCCTGATCTGATTGCACTGGCCGACGCCGACGCCGGGCCGGCGCAGATCCCTCTTGTCGATTTCTTGCGCGAAACCTTTCGTACCAGGAGCCGTGACGCGTGGGACGCATTCATGCACACCATCGATGTCGCCTATGCCCCGGTGCTGGATTTCGCCGAAGCCTTTGCCCAGCCGCACATCGCCGAGCGCGGTCTGATCGTGGAGGCCGACGGCCGCCATCATGTCGCCCCGGCGATACGCTTCCCGGGTGAAGCATGGTTTCCGGGGCCGGTGCCCGCGCTGGGCGAAGCTTGATGGCTCTATTCGACGTCGATATGCATCGAATAGGCGAAGCGGTCGCCAGGATGGTGGCTCACCGAGATTTCGAACACCTGGCCCTTGGCGTCGCGGTAGCAACGGATGATGCGCAACACGGCAGCACCGCGCTTGATGCCGAGCTCGCGGGCAATGTCGGCGCCGGCAATCACCGCCTGGATGTCTTGGGTAACTTGGCCCACAGAAACGCCGGACAGTGCTTCAATCTGGCTGAACAGCGTGCCGGCAGCCAGATCCAGCCGGGCCGCAGCATCGCCAAGCATCTCGTGGAAATAGGCGGTGGTCGTCGCAATCGGCTGGTCGCCGTCGACCGTGGTGCGCACACCATGCACCAACGCCCACTGGCCGCTGGCTGGAATGCCGATGCTGGCGCCCAGCCAGGCCGGCAGCGGGCCGTGGCCGGCGGGCTGGTATGTGACACGCGTATCGCGGGCATATTGCAGGATTTCGCCCACGTTCGAAAGCGGCTGGTGCAGCGCTCCGCCGCGGGCTCTGGCCGGCTGCACCACAGTGCCCGATCCGCGGCGGCGGGCAATCAATCCTTCGTTCTGAAGACGGCGCAGTGCCTCGCGCACGGTGAAACGCGACACACCATGGGCGGCGCAAAGATCGGATTCGGTGGGGAAGGGTGTTTCACTGCCAAAGCGTCCGGCCAGGATATCGGCACGAAGACTTGCTGCCAGTCGCAGATAACGCGGCGCCGGATCGCGGCCCATGGTGGCGAGCTGGTTCAACGGTTGCTCCTTGGTTGGCGCTGGCGATGACCGCACCGCTACTCACCCGACTTGTCCGGACGTTAGCGCGCCCGGTTTCGGAAAGCGAGGGGCAGCGCGCCCGGTTGCATCTGCTGGATTGGCTGGCCTGTGTCGCAGGTGCAAGACAAACGGCGGTGGCTGCGGCAGCGCACCGCGCCGGCCCCGATGTTCTGGAGCGAGTGGCCTATCTTGGCAATGTGTTGGAGATGGATGACGTCCACCGCCGCGCGCTGCTGCACCCGGGCCCAGTGATCTGGCCGGCGGCCTTGAGCGCCGCGCGCGAGACCGGTGGCAGCATGGCCATGATGCTGGCCGGCGCAGTGCGCGGCTATGAGGCGATGATCGCGATCGGCACCATGCTGGACGCGCATCATTACAGCCTGTGGCACCCAACCAGCACCACCGGAGGGCCCGGCGCGGCGGCGGCGGCGGCCAGCATCTTCGGGCTGGATGAACGCCAGACCGTCAGCGCGCTGGGTCATGCCGCCTCGATGGCGGGCGGTCTGTGGCACATGCGCCATGATGACGTGATGACCAAGCAACTGCACGTGACCCGCTCGGCGTTGGAAGGCTTGTGGTGTGCGCGGGCAGCGCGCGCGGGCTTTACCGGGCCGGCCGCTGTGTTGGAAGGGCCGCAGGGGCTGTTTGCAGCGATGACGCAAACGCCGGGGCCTCTGCTGGAACCCGCCGATTGGCGGATATGCGATGTCAGCTTCAAGCCGTGGGCGGCTTGCCGCCATGCCCATCCGGTGATCGATTGCGCGCTGGAATTGCGGGCGAGGGGGGCACTCAATCCGCCGTTCGCGATCGAGACCTATGCGGATGCGTTGCGCTTTTGCGACCGGCCCAACCCGGTGACGGAAGTCGATGCCAAGTTCAGCCTGCAGCATGCGGTGGCTGTGATTGCCGATGGCCGTGAGGCCACGCCGGCGGATTTCACACCGCAGGCCATTGCGTCGCTGGCCGCGCTGCGCGCCGAGGTGACCGTGCGTGAGGGTGCCGACTTCTCGTTGCGCTACCCACGGCATTTCGGCGCGCGGTTGAATGGACTGGAATTGATCGACACGCGCGGTGACCCGGAACGTCCGCTGGACCGCGGTGGACTGATAGCCAAGTTGGCAATGCTGGTGGACTGGGGCGGGCTGCCGGCAACGGAGGCGGAGCGGGCGGTGGCGCTGGTTCTGCATGGCGCCAATGTCGGCGATATCATTGCGCTGCTTTCGGATTGGACGGCATGAGCGCGGTTGCCACACTGATTGATTTCGTCGGCGCGCCGCACCGCCTGCCGGCGGACGTGTCTGCCATCGCACGGCATTTTCTTGCCGACACTCTGGCGGTGGGTGCGGCGGGGCATGACGCGCCAGGCGCAGAGGCCATATTGAGGGTGGCGCGAGGACAAGGGCAAGCAACAGAAGCTCGTCTGCTCGGTGATGCAGAGCGCTTGCCAGCCAGCGCTGCGGCCTTCGTCAACGGCTATCGCATCCATTGCCTGGAATGGGACGCGGTGCATGAACCTGCCGTGGTCCACGCGATGAGCGTGGTCACCGCAGCGCTTGGCGTGGCGATTGACCGACGTGGAGGCATTGCGGCTGATGAGGCACTGGTCGCGCTGGCAGTCGGCGTCGAGGTCGCGGCAGGATTGGGGGATGCCGCAACCTCGCCGCTTCGCTTCTTTCGTCCGGCCACGGCTGGCCTGATTGGTGCGGCGCTTGCGGTCGCCCGCATCGACGGCGCGCCCTTGCTCCCCGCGTTGGGCCTTGCTTACTCCAGCGTCGCTGGCACCATGCAGGCGCATGTCGAAGGGTCGCTGGCGCTTCCGTTCCAGATCGCGAATGCCGCACGAGCGGCGGTGCTGGCCAGCGATCTTGCCCGCGCCGGCTTTCCGGCCCCGGCCAATGTGCTGGACGGGCCATTCGGCTATTTCCAACTGATTGATGATGGCGACAGCGGGGCGCTGGTCACCGCGCTGGGTGCGCGCTGGCGCATCGCCGAACTGTCGGTGAAACCCTACCCTTCCGGGCGCGCCAGCCATGCCGCGCTCGGCGTCCTGGCCGGCTTTGTCGGCCAGGACGTGGCGGCGATAGAACTGGCCTGCCCGCCGCTGATCCGTCGCCTGGTTGGCCGTGCAATGCAGCCCGACATGACCCCGGCCTGGGCGCGGCTGTGCATGCCGTTCCTGGCCGGGGTCATGCTGCGCGATGGCCGCATCGACCCACGCTGTTTCACACCCGAACAGTTTGCCGATCCGGCGCTGCTGGCCTTTGCCGGCAGGGTAACGCTGGTGGAAGATGGCAATCCCGACCCCAATGCGCTGTTCCCGCAGGCGATCCGCCTGACCTTTGCGGATGGCAGCACGCAACCCATTGCCATCCCGGCAACGCTGGGCAGCCCGGACGCGCCACTCAACCCGGTGCAAATGGCAGCCAAGCTTGCCCTCGCCCGCGAGCTTGCAAGCACTGCCTGCGACCCGCGCATCTTCACTGATCCTCTTGCCTATTTCACGGATCCGACATGAGCCAGCGCAGCTATTTCGAGTGCTTGGATATCAAGCAATTGTTGACCGATTATCCGGTAGGCCAGGACTTTACCCGCAGGTATCGCAGCATCAGCCACGATGAGCTGCGCGGTCTTCAGGACGCGCAATTCACACGGCTGATGGTCCGCGGATGGCAGATCCCGTTTTATCGGCGGCTTTGGGGCGCCCGCGGCATTGAGCCGGGCGATATCCGTTCCCTGGACGACATCACCAAGCTGCCTGTCTATGACAAGAGCGATTTGATGGAATCGGTCAACGCAACACCGCCATATGGTGATTTCGATGGGCGTGGCAGCGATCCGGTGATTTTCCACACCACGAGCGGCACCACCGGCCGGCCGCAGCCGCTGATGTTCGGCCCCAAGGGCCGCGAGGTAACCAACCTGCTCGTCGGCCGCATGTATCGCTGGATGGGTCTGGAATCCGACGATATCGTCCATAGTGTCTATGGCCATGGCATGATCAACGGCGGCCACTATATCCGCGAGGCGGTCACGCACTTCACCAGCGCGCTCTTTCTGTCCGCAGGGACCGGTATCGAGACGCGTTCGGTCAATCAGGTCAATCTGATGGCCGATTTCGGCGTAACCGTGATGGTTGGCTTCGTTGATTATATCCGCAAGCTGGCCGAAATGGCCGAAGCCGAGAACTTGTTTGATCGCATCAAGCTGCGCATGATCATCGGCCACCTTGGTACCGAAGATCGCGCTGCAACCGAGGCCGCCTGGCACGGCGCCAAGGCCTTTGACTGGTACGGTGTCGGTGATACCGGGACAATTGCGGGGGAGGGACCCGATCGCAACGGTCTCTATGTCTGGGAAGATGCGCAATACCTGGAATTGCTCGACGTCGAGAACGGACAACCGGTCCAGTTTGGCGAAACTGGTGACATGGTGGTGACTTGCCTTTTCAAGGATGATATCGCGCCCTGCATTCGCTTCAACACACATGACATCACCCACGAACTTGCCGGCCAGGGTGAGATTGCCTTCCGCCGCATCGCCGGCTTCAAGGGCCGCAGCGACAACATGGTGAAACTGCGCGGCATCAACATATTCCCGCACGCAATTGCTGGGTTGATCGAGAACCGCAGTGACCTGACCGGCGAATATGTCTGCACGCTTAGCCGAAATGCCGCCGGACGCGATTCGATGTTGGTGGCGATCGAAAGCCGTGGTGGCAGCGATGTTGCAGCGCTTTCCGAGTTGCTGCGGCGCGGGCTTGGGGTGGAGGTTGATGTCACGCTCTGTCCGCCCGGCGGCACATCGGAGGCGACGCAGATCGACATGCGCCAGAAGCCGATCAGGTTGATCGACAAGAGGGGCTTGTGAGCCACGACCGCTGGAACGCGATTGTAGACGTTGCCGCCGATCCCGGTGGTGGCCGTGGCCCGCTCGCTGGCGTGCGCATTGGTGTCAAATCCAATATCGCAGTGGCTGGCATGCCGCACACGGGCGGGATGGCGCATCTTCGCGGCAAGATCGCGCCGCGTGACGCCCATGTGGTTGCACAGTTGCGCAGCGCCGGGGCAAGCATCACGGCCTCCCTGAACATGCACGAAGCCGCTCTGGGCGCGACAACCGACAACGCATTCTATGGCCGCACCCATAATCCGCACCGCATGGGCCATACGCCCGGAGGCTCGTCAGGAGGCAGTGGCGCAGCAGTGGCGGCGGGGCTGGTCGATCTGGCGCTGGGCACCGACACGCTGGGCAGTGTCCGGCTGCCGGCGGCTTATTGTGGTGTCTATGGCCTGAAGCCCACCCATGGCGCGGTCAACGAGGACGGACTTCTCTATCTTGATCCGGCGCTGGATTGCATCGGCCCACTGGCACGTGATCTCGATCTGATCAAGCAGGCGTGGGATGTTATCGGCAATGGTGGCGGGGAGGCGGATTTCTCCCGCCTGGTGCTGCTCGACGATCTGGCCGGTGTGGCATGTGAACCCGCCGTGCTGACCGGCTACAAGGCTGCCCGCGCCGCGCTGGATTTGCCAGTTACCGTGATCCGCCTGCCAGAACCTCCGACCGCCATCCGCCTCGCCGCGCTGACGGGTTCGGTGCGCTACTTGATCGATGCTTTGGGTGTGCATCGCGCCGACGCGTCGGTCGAACTGCGCTTCATCCTCGATGCGCTGGAGCACACACCCTCCAATGCGGCGCTGTGCGCCGCAGTGAAGGCGGTGTTGCTGGAGGCGCTTGGCGATGACGGCGTGGTGCTGCTGCCGACCGCGCCGCAGACCGCTTTTGCCCATGGTGGTCGCCCACCGCCAAACCAGGCCGATTTCACGGGGCTGGCCAATATCGCCGGCTTGCCGGCAATCGCGCTGCCATCAGGGTGGAGCGACGATGGCCTGCCCGTCTCGGTCCAGCTTGTCGGGCCCGCCGGATCGGAACGCCGGCTCATCGGGCTTGCCTGCCGCATCGATGCGGCTTTGAATCAGTATCGGCCGCCGAAGGGAGAATGACCCATGCGCATTATCTGTCTGTTCAATCTGAAACCCGGCGCATCGCGCGAAGGCTATGAAGCCTGGGCGCGTGGCACCGATATTCCGGGTGTCAACGCGCTGGGCAGCGTGAAGGCCTTTACGGTACACCGCGCCACTGGCCTGTTCGGATCCGATGCAGCACCACCCTATGACTATATCGAAGTTATAGATATCAGAGGCATGGATGAATTTGTTGCCGACGTTTCGAACCCCGAGTTCCAGAAGGTCGCCGCCGGATTTGGTCAGTTCACCGACAATCCGACCTTCATCCTGACGGACGACCTGTGATGGGTCGCTTTGCGGGCAAGACGATCATCGTAACCGGCTCGGGCAAAGAACACGGCCTGGGACAGGGCATCCTGCGGCGCTTTGCCGATGAGGGTGCGAACTGTGTCGTTTCCGATGTGCGGATCGACGCGGAAGCTGAAAGCGTGGCCGCCGATCTTGCCAAGCGGGGCGGGAAGGTGGCCACGATCGCCTGCGACGTGTCGGACGCCGGTCAGTGCCAAGCGCTGCTGGACAGGTCCCTGGCCGCAATGGGCGGTGTCGATATCTTCGTGAACAATGCCGGCATCGGCTTCATGATGAAGCCCATGCTCGACGTTGATCCGAGCGATTGGGCCAAGGTAATTGCGGTCAATCTTTCGGGTGCCTTTTACTGCACGCAGGCCGCGGCCAAGGCGATGATTGCGGCCGGCAAGGGTGGTCGCATCATCAACATCGCAAGCCAGGCCGCCAAGACCGGATTTCCGCACCTGCCGGCCTATGTCAGTTCCAAGCATGGCATGGTGGGTCTGACCCGGGCTGCGGCAGTGGAATTGGGCGCTTACGGCATCACCGTAAACGCCGTCTGCCCCAATCATGTCACCACCGGCCTCGGTGCCGTGCAGAACGCGTATTTCTCGAAACTGCTCGGCTTCCCGACGGTGGAGGCCTATCTTGCCAACATGGCCGCCAAGAACCCGATGGGTCGCCCTGGCCTGCCCGGCGATACGGCGGGGGCCTGTGCGTTCCTGGCCAGCGACGATGCTTTCTACATCACCGGCGAGGCGCTGAACGTGTCGGGCGGGGAGGAGATGCACTAATGCGCGAAGAACGCATCGATTGGCCGGGCGCAGCAAAGATGGCGCTTTCGGTGGTGATCAATGTCGAGGAGGGCTCGGAACAGACGATTGCTCGCGGCGACAAGGGCATGGAGCCGGTGGACGAACTCGGCATCTTCATCAAGGCTCCGATCCGCAATTATGGCAATGAATCCAACTATCTCTATGGAATCAAGGCTGGTGCGCCGCGCGTCGTCAAACTGTTGAAGGCCTTTGATATCAAGGCGAGCTGGACAGTGGCGGCGCTGAGCCTGGAGAATCACCCGCAGTTGGCCGAGGCCATCATCGAGCTCGGTCATGAACCGGTCAGCCACGGCTGGCGGTGGATCCACCAGTTCAAGCTGAACGAGGAGGCCGAGCGCGCGTTCATCGCCAAGGCCGTCGTATCGATCCGACAGACATGCGGTGTGCGGCCTTATGGCTGGCTGTCGCGCTACTTCCACACCGACAACACCCGGCGCCTGCTGATTGAAGCCGGCTTTGACTATCACATGGACGATTATTCGAGCGACGTGCCTTTCTGGGACAAGGCAACGGTGCCGGAACGGCCGATCGTGATCGTGCCTTACCAGCTCGACAACAACGACATGAAGATGTGGACAGACCCGGCGATGGGTCCGGAGCAGTGGCTGGCCTATGCCAAACGCAATTTCGACCAAGTCTATCGGGAGGGTGTGGAAGGCAATCCCAAGATGATGAGCCTCGGTTTGCACTTGCGCATCATCGGTCGGCCGGGGCGCATCTGGGCACTGGAGGCGTTTTTCCGCCATGTGCGCGCGCATGATGGCGTCTGGTTGGCTACTCGCCACGAAATCGCGCAGCATTTCAGGGGAGTGCAACCAGCGTGAGCCTGCGCCTTGAATATGAGGACCGGATTGCCCGGCTGTTGATCGACAGGGCCGAGAAGCGCAACGCGTTCACCCATGCGATGTGGACGCAACTGCCCCGCCTGCTTGCCGAGGCCGCCAGTCATTCCGATCTGCGCCTGCTGGTGGTGCAAGCAGCCCGACCCGGCAGCGCCTTTTGTGCCGGAGCGGACATCGCTGAGCTTCTGGCGAACATGCAGGATGCCGATTGGCGTGCCGCCAATCAGGCCGCGATCAACCGGGCGCAGTCTGAAGTCGCGCGGTTTCCGCTCCCCACAATCGCTTTTGTCGAAGGCGATGCGGTTGGCGGTGGTTGCGGGTTGGCGATGGCCTGCGATCTGCGCATCGCCACGAAGGCGGCGCGGTTTGGCATCACGCCGGCAAAGCTTGGCCTCGTCTATCCGCTGCACGACGTGAAGTTGCTGGTCGATCTGGTGGGCCCTGGCCAGGCCAGGCGGATGCTGTTTTCGGGAGAACTTCTGGATGCAAATGAGGCGCAGCGGATCGGCTTGGTGGAGTTGCTGGCTGACGGCCCATCCTGCATCGAGGCGGCAATTGCAGCCGCCTCACGCTCTTCGACGAAGGCGATCAAGGGCTTCGTGCGCCGTGTCCTGGACGGGCAGGTCGCGGATGATGAGGAGACGCTGGCAATCTTCGCTGCCGCCTTTGCCGGCCCGGATTTTGCCGAGGGCACCAGCGCGTTTGTAAGCAAGCGCAAACCGGAGTTCAGGGCATGATTCCACACGGAACCATAATGGGCGGCTTGTCAGTGATACCTGATCTGGCCGCCGCCATTGCCGCCTACCAGGGCACACTGCAGCTTGAACTGGTGCATGAAGGCCCGTTGCCGACCGATTTGGCCACCAGTTGGGACTGTCCGGCCAGCGCCAACGCGCGCCACGCCGTGCTGCGCCCGAAAAGCGGTGCACCCTGCTGGTTCCGGTTGGTCGAACAGCCGCCAGTCGCCGGCTTCAGACCCACCACCAGCTTTGGTTGGGGTGCCTTCGAGCTTACAGTGAAAGACGTTTTAGGTTGGCCCGACCGGCTTGCCGGCAGCGCTTTCACGATCGTTGGCGAACCCAAGCAATTGCCCGGCATGGATGCCTTCGTGCCGATGCAAGCGCTCGGGCCGGGACAGGAGATGATCTACCTCAATCAGGTGTTCGGCAACATGGCCGCCATCGATCTGCCCATGGCGCAATCGATGAGCGACCACATCTTCATCGTGATCCTCGCTGCACCTGATCGCGCTGCCACATGTGCCTGGTATGCCCGTGCCTTGGGCCTTGATCTGGGGGAGACATTCGAACTGCCCTACGAGATGATCAACAGCGCCTTTGGCCTGCCCAACAGTCACATCAGCGCGCTCACAATGGTGCAGGCCGGGCGCATGCCAATTGTAGAAGTGGATGATTATCCGATCCAGGCCCGTCGTCGCCCGCGCCACATCGGCATGTTGCCGCCCGGCAATGCGCTGGTAACCCTGGCAGTGCGCGATCTGGACAGTTGCAACCTGGACTGGATCAGCCCGCCCGTGCGCCGTTTCGGGCCATTGTATGACGGCCGGCTGGCCGGCACGTGCATCGGCCCGGCAGGCGAACTGCTGGAACTGGTCGAGACAGGCTGACGCAACATCATTCGCCCACCAAGATCACCTGCACATCGGCCAGGCCTTCGCGCAGTTTCTTCACCTCGGCATATTCGGGCGAGGTCCAGAAAGCCATCGCACTGGTGCGCGAGGGCCATTCCGACACAACCACCGAGGCGCCGTCCACCCCGTCACCCTCCAGCACTGCGGCACCGGGAGCGCGGATGACATAACGGCCGCCAAACTGGTCCATCAGCTTGGCCGCTGCGGGGCCATAGCCATTGGTGAAGGCCTCGCGATCATGGATCCGGGCGGTGATTACAAGCCAGGCGGTCATGGCTGCGGCTCCTGCACACTGGTGAAGTTGGCGGGCGGCGCGAACCGCGCGTCCTGGATATCACCTGCCAAGGTAAAGCATGGCCGGTGCACCCTGTTCTGGCGGGCGCCGCTGGGAAAATGCGTGATCTGGCGCGCCGGTCGCCATGACAATCTCTGGTCCTTGACGAAATCCTCATCGGAGCGGTCGTGCCGGCCCCACGGCTTGGTACAGCCCCGGTCACGAATGCGGTGTCTGGCCGCGTCGAAACCGACCTTCATGGCACCGCGGGCCACCGGCAACACGCGTTCGATGACGACCTGCGCCCTGTCATCGGCGGCCCATGGACCAAGGCCTGCAGTCGCCGGCACCAGGGCGGGAATGACTGAGCTCATCCTGTTCTCCCGTTCACCCACACTATGGATTTGTCCGGACAAATCGGCAATAGTGCCGACCATGATCTCCACGCCTGCACTGGTTGCAGGCTGGCGACACGCGCTTGAACCAGGAAGGCCGTTTGCAATGAAGGCGCTAGCCGCGATCGTTCGCCGGGTCGGTGGCCCCGACGTGATCGAATGGGTTGAACAGACCCTGATGCCGCCAGGCCCTGGCGAGGTTACGGTGGCGCACAGCAGCATCGGCATCAACTTCATCGATACTTATTACCGGCGCGGCGTCTACCCGATGCCGTTGCCCGGCGGATTGGGGCTCGAGGCGGCCGGCCGCGTGGTGGCGGTTGGGCCTGGCGTACGCGAATTTCGCGAAGGTGACCGTGTGGTGAGCTTCGGGCCGGATCGCGGCGCCTATGCCACTGCGCGCACGATCGCCGCTGCCCAGCTTTTTGCACTGCCGGACGGGATTGATGACGATATCGCCGCCGCCGGTTTCTTGAAGGCGGCGACGGCCGAGTTCCTGGTGGAACGCTGCGGACAAGTGCAGCCCGGGTGGCCGGTGCTGGTGCATGCCGCCGCTGGCGGTGTCGGGCTGATCCTGGTGCAATGGCTCAAGGCCGTTGGCGCCATGGTGATTGGTACGGTGTCAAGCGCATCCAAGGCGGAAGCCGCGCGCGCGGCAGGCTGCGATCACGTCCTGAACTATACCGAAGCAGACGTGATGCCAGCGATACGGGCTCTTACGGGCGGTGCGGGCGTGCGCGTCACTTATGATGGTGTGGGGCGTTCAACCTGGGCGACATCCCTGGATGCGACCGGGCGGCGCGGTCTGATTGTGAACTATGGCAATGCAGATGCCGCGGTGGGCCCTGTCGATCTGGCTGTTCTGGCGCAGAAGGGGAGCCTGGTGAATACACGCCCCGCCTTGTTCGACTATTATCACGAGGCCGGCGAGCGCGCCGCTGGCGCGCTGCGTGTTTGGGAGATGATCGCATCGGGCCAGGTGCAGATCAGCATTGGCCAGCGCTGGCCAATGCAAGCGGCCGCCGCAGCGCACACCGCACTCGAAGGCCGGGCGACCACCGGTTCCAGCCTGCTCATTCCGTGAAGGATACCACCATGCGCCTTGCGCAGCTTGCCCTCATGCCCGTTCTGGCACTGCTTCTCACCGCGCCGGCCATGGCCGGACGGGCCGAGGACGCGCTGAAGCAAGAAGGAGATCGCTGGAATGCGGCTTACAGCGCCGGTGACTGGACCGCGCTGAGGGCGCTTTATGCCGACGATGCCTGGCTGATGACCAACAAGGCGCCGGTTGCGAAGGGCGCTGATGCCATCATCGCCTACCTGAGGCGATTCAGTGGTCGCGGCGCGGTGGTGCAGTTCCGGTTTGAACCGGAAGACGTGATGGCAAGCCGGCGATTCGGGGTTGTTGTTGCTCGATACTGGATGACGTCTCAGTTGCCCGGCGATGCTGCCCCGGTTCGCGTGGCAGGGCGATCGATGCTGATCTACAAATGGCAGGGTTTTGGGCGCGATGGAGGCTGGAAGCTATGGCGTGACATGGACAATATGGCGCCAGACATACCGGCCGAATGATCATCCGCCGCTTCATGGCGGACAGAGTGGCCGCCTAACTATCTTTCAGTACTGACCGTCAATGTGCAGAAATACCTCTTTTATGTGCATATAATCAATGTTCTAGTGAGATCGCCTGTCCAATCCCGTTCAGAAGGGTTCCCATCAAGCCGGCATTCTTTTATGGTAACGATTATGGGAACGATCCGTTTGGCGGACACGCGTCGTCGTTATGCGGAAGCGTTCCCTGATCGGAGACCGTATGCCGCGCATCTTGCACAATGCACTGACCGCCTTGTCGGTAAAGAACGCCGGGCCAGGCCGCCACGCTGACGGCGGCGGGCTGCACCTGCTCGTGAAGGAGGGCGGTGCGCGCTCGTGGGTCTTCCGC
>Ga0164295_10000173_pt1 | contig 54823 bp, 46 predicted proteins | sample GEODES006metaG_FD_111798 | JGI IMG/M metagenome (GOLD analysis project Ga0164295, IMG submission 111798) | Oligotrophic lake water microbial communities from Sparkling Lake, Wisconsin, USA - GEODES006 metaG | ecosystem: Environmental > Aquatic > Freshwater > Lake | place: USA: Sparkling Lake...
CTTTTAATTCATGTCTGTAAAGAATAGTGTTTTTTATAATGTGCTGCTTGCTATATCACAGGTATTTTTTCCTTTGATTACTTTTCCTTATTTGGCAAGAACTTTAGGACCAGAGCATGTTGGAGTTTTAAATTTTGCCGAAAGTATAGCTAAGTATTTTGTAATGTTAGCAGCACTAGGAATTCCTATTTATGGGATTAGAGAAATTGCTAAAGTACAAAACGAACTCAAAGCCCGCACTAAAATATTTGCTGAAATTTTTACCATCAATTTAATTTGTACACTAGGGCTATCCTTTCTTTTTTTAGCGGCAGTATTTTTTATACCACAACTCAATAATGAAAAAATACTTTTTTATTGGACCATTGCCTATTTCTTTTTTCAAGTATTTTATTTAGAATGGTTTTTTAATGGCATGAACCAATTTAAGTTTATTGCCATAAGACAATTTGTTATTCGTTTCTTTTTTATCATTTTTGTATTTGTACTCATTAAATCACAATTTGACTATGTGAATTATATGAGAATGCAGTTTGGATTAAGTGTATTATTAGCCATTATTAATTTTAATAATTTAAGTAAACATATTTCACTTAATAAAGAAACCTTTTCAAATTTAGACCTTAGAAAACACATTAAGCCACTATTATATATTTTCTTAACTATATTTTCAATTAGTATTTATTTTTCTTTAGATACTATTTTATTAGGTTTTTTAGCCAATAATGAAAGTGTGGGATATTATTCAACGGCGCTTAAATTAAATAAATTAATCATTGCAGTATTTGGTGCTGTAACGGTAGCTATATTTCCAAGCTTAATTAATTTATACCATAGCCAGCAAATTGAAAAGTTTAGAGAACTTATTCGACAAGTATTTTTTGTACTAGTAAGCTTGTCTATTCCAGCTATTGTAATATTTATTTCTTGTGCTAAAGAAATAGTACATGTATTATTTAGTCAAAATTTTGATAGGTCCATACTGCCCCTTCAAATAACAGCGCCTTTAATATTAATTGTCAGCCTCTCTTCTATATTTGGCTTTCAGGTACTTAGCGCCCTAGCTAAAGATAGGCAGATACTGTATTCTGCCATTATTGGTATGTCTGTAAGTGTGGTACTTTCTATACTATTAGTGCCTTCATTAATGGAAGTAGGAGAAGCCATTACCATATTAGTAACCGAATTATCGGTATCAGTTTCTTTTATCTATTTTACTAAAAAGTATTTTAAAGTGGGCGGGCTTACCAATATGTTTTTAAAACAATTAGTGGGTGCATTACCTTATATAGTGTTTGTAATTATATTTAAATCAATAATAAACGATAGTATAATGGTATTAACATCTATTTCAATTATATCGTTAATATGGTTTTGTATTTACCATTTATTTATACTTAAAAACAGTTATTTTAAAGTATACCTAAATAGTTTTTTAGATAAAATCTAGTCTTCTAATTATTAAGCTATAAATAACTTTTTAAATTTTCTAAGGCCACTAAGTATTGGCCATTTTGCAAAGCCATATTCTAAATATACTTTATGCTTGTTCTTTAAAATAGCTATATAGTTTGCATTATTAAAACTCTTATTTTCTATTTTTGAAATTTCTTTTTGAATTTCCAAATTAGTTTCAATTTTATTTAAAATATATCTAAGGTCTTTAAAGCTTGCAATGCTATTATTTGTATTGGGGGTACCTTCTAATAAGTTGGCGTTTAGCTCAATATACTTTTCTATATTTTCAGTCATGCCTCCAATAGCTTGGGCTGAATGAATTCTATAGCGAATTAATTTATCTTCCAAAATGCCTAAACTATTATTTTCTGCTAAATTAATAGCAAGCCATCTATCGTGCACTAAGTTCTTAATAGTTGGAAAAGGTTTTTGTAAAAAAGCTAAATTATTTCTGATGGCAAGTGTAGCACCTGTTACACAATTTTCAACTGAGTTAATGTATAATTTTAAATTTTTATTTAGTTCTTTATTATTTTTAATAGTTTTATGAGGAAAGCTCATTACATCCCATAATGCATATTTATTATCTATTTCGCCTTTTGAATTCAATAATGAACCATTTGTAAATACACCATTCTTTGTTTGGTTTTGCTCAAACCATCTTACAACCGTATCAACCTTATTAGGTTCCCAATAATCATCTTGGTCTGCAAGTAGAATTAATTCACCTGTGCAGACCTGAATGGCCATTTCAATATTTTTTGTAGGACCTATATTTTTGGTGTTGTAATGAATAAAAAACAAATCTGGATACTTATTTTTATATTCCTCTAATATTTCTTTGCTATTATCTGAAGAGGCATCATCGCATACAATAATTTCATCCACTGGTTGTGTTTGTACTAAGATAGAATCTAATTGCGTGCGCAAATACTGCGCGCCATTGTATACAATTAATGCTATTGAAATTTTCATGAATTTTTAAACATATTGAGTTTCAAAGATATCAAATTATAATGCAAAACTTAAGCAGGTAAAGCATCAATTTTGCATATTAATATTTATCTTTGAGAAGTGAAAAATGTACAAAAAAAAATCGCTTATTTTTTACCCATTTATATGGTAATTATAGGCAGTTTATTATGTATAAATTTAAAAGCACAAGAGCAACAAGCCGATACCCTAAAACCCATTTCTAATTTTAAAAGGTGGTATCAAAATTCACTACCTACTCCTTATGATGGCCCTAAAAATAAATTACGCATACCTATGGCTGTGGGCTATTATGATTTTGATGATAATATTCGTGATTTACAATTACTAGGCAAATTACAACCCGAGCAGTCATTAACCATACGACCCTATATACTAACTCCTAAATTAGGTTATGATAGTTTACTTGCCATGATTGACCCTGAATTTGAAAATCATGGCCATTTAGTAGAAAGAAAACATTTCGACATTCAATTACTTCCGATTAATTTTTTACAAAAATATAATTCACATCACCCCTATGGCTGGAACGACGGCCCATTAAGTTTTTCCAAAGGTTACCAATTTGTTGGAAGTGGAGGCGTTTATTTACGCTTAGGAAATATTCATTTAACATTAAGGCCAGAGTTTTTTAAAACAGCATCTGATCCTTATGAAACAAGTGGACTTTGGGGACAAAGAACGTCAGCTTTAAGTAAATTAACCATGGGACAATCTAGCTTAAGAATGGATTTTGGCCCAATTAGTGTAGGTGCAAGTACTCAAAATTTATGGCTAGGCCCAGGTAGGTATAGTTCTTTATTAATGTCAAATAATGCACAAGGTTTTAATCATTACACTATTGGAAACAATAGGCCATTGAAAACACCTGTAGGTAGTTTCGAATTGTTAATTATAGGTGGAACATTAACCTCTAATTCAACACAAGGTTTTGAAAATTCAAATTTGAAAACATATAGTTTAACAAATGGTGTTACGAGCTTTTTACCAAATTATTTAAGCCTTTTATCTATTTCTTATAGTCCTCTATTTTTAAAAAACTTTTATCTTACAGCCAATAGGGCTTTTACTATACCTACTCAAGAAAAGCCTAGCAGTAAATTAACCGATTATTATTTGTTATCTTTAAAGCCACTATTTAGAAATACATATCAGGATAATTCACTTCCTATTGATCAAGTATTAAGCGGTTCAGCTAAATATGTTTTTCCCGAAGAACATGCAGAAGTATATTTTGAATATGGTTGGAATGATGGTTCTTCTAATTCAAGAGATTTAATTTTGGATATGTCACATTCTGCAGCTTCCATTTATGGGCTAAAAAAAATTCAATATTTAAGCGAAAAAACGTATTTAAATTTCGAAGCTGAGGTTACACAAATGTCACAAAAACCGAGTCATTTACAAAGAAGTGCGGGCAATTGGTATGTTCATCAAAATGGAGGGTATATAAATGAAAACCAAATTTTAGGTGCAGGATCTGGCTGGGGAAACGATGTTCAAACTTTTGCAATAAGCTTAAATAAGGGCTGGACTAAATATGGAATTAAATTTCAGCATATTGCACATAATCCAGAGGGAGTTACTAATATTTTAGCCTATGATGGCGGCGCCCCATATTGGGACGATTATGCCTATGGAATACAAATAAAACAAAAGTATAATCACTTTTTATTTAATTTAAATATGGAATGGGTGAATTCAAAAAATTACTTATGGCAGAATAATAATAAAGTTTCCAATGTTTATGTGTTTTTAAATACTATTTATTTATGGTAGTTAAAAAGCTTATATTTTTTCTTTTTTTCTTTTTTATCTATTTTATTAGCACTGCACAAAATAGTTTTTTTGATGATATCCATTTGATGGATTATCAACGAACTAGGCAAATATTAAATGATAGTAGCGGAGTTGTCACTAATTCTTTTTTAATCAGGTCTACTAGTTCTTTTCAATTTTTACAAAGTAAATTAAAGGGAGCCACTAAGGATATTGTACAATCGGTCAGTTTTACTTTTGACCAACAAAATAATTCACTTCAACCAATAAGTTTTAATGATGGTAATATGTATCCTTCTAGAGGCTGGCAAGAAAGGTATAGTTATGGTTTAAATCTAAAGTTTTTAATTTTTGATATTAATTATCAGCCCGAGAAATTAACTGTTCAAAATTTAACTCAAGAATATTATGCCGGCAATACGGGAGATGGAAATTTTAATTACAAGTATTTTGGAATGGTGGCAAATAACATTGATAATTTCAGACAATTTGGTTATGACCGTATTGAAGAAACTACATTGGGCCAATCAAGAGCAGGTATAAAAACAAAATATTTAGCTGCTGGTATTTCTAATGAAAATATTTGGTGGGGGCCTGGGAAAAGAAATAGTTTGATATTTACCAATAATGCAGCTGGCTTTCAACATTATTATCTAAAAACAGTTGAATCTATAAAAACTTATATAGGCAGCTTTGAGTTAGCAGGTGTAGTTGGTAAATTAGATACAACAAAATATAAAGATATAGACCAAGAATTATTAAATGCATGTCCCCAATGTAAAGTTTTTAAAAATTTAGATGAAAGAGAAGTAGATGGCATTACCATTAACTACCAACCTAAGTGGATACCTAATTTTTATATAGGATATGCCTATTCAAGGCAATTTTATAGACATGCCACTAATACTTTAGGAGATACAGTTAATTTTTTTAGTAAAAACCTACCTAAACAAGAAATCGGATCACTAATTTTTAGGTTTGCAATGCCGGATGATCATGCTGAATTTTATGGAGAAATGGGACTTCCCAATGAAGCCCCTTGGCCTTGGAAATTTTTTAAGGAAAGAATGAGACCAGCCTTTGTATTTGGAGCCACGAAACTTGTACCTTTAAAATTATTTAATTCTTATTTAAGTTTAAATGTAGAATTTACTCAGTTGCAGTTAACAAATGTAAGAGATATTTTGTATGAAGGCTACCCATTTGCTGGGGGAAAGCCTAATAGTTGGTATTTGAGTACTAATGTAAAACAAGGGTGGTCAAATAATGGGCAATTAATGGGTGCCTCCATTGGGCCTGGTTCAAATAACCAAAGTATTAGTTTAAGTTGGAATAAGGGTTATAATAAAATTGGTGTATTTGTAGAAAGAACTGTATTTAATAATGATTTTTATTATTCCGTTTATTTCAACCCATATGCTTCTAATGGCTATGGTTATTATAATAGATATTGGGTTGACTTAACTCAGCGTTTAGAACTACAATTAATGCCAATAAGAAATATACTAATTTCTGCTAGTTTTACAAATACCCATGCATTAAATTACAGATGGATTCGAGAAGAAGATGGCATTTCTGCATATGACGAACCATCCATTTATTCTGATAAATACAACAACCAATTTCAAATGTCAATAAAATATTTATTACATGCAGTTATTAAATAGGGCCTATATAAAAATATATTTTTTAGTATTACTACTTTATGTATTTTTTAATAAAGGGGTAGCCTATTCTTATATGGCTGAAATTTTATTAGTTGCTGGTATTTTTATTTTATTTTTTAATAGAAAGAAATTTGAAATTGGTTTAGATAGAAAACAAATTATAATAGTTATTTTTCTTATTGTTTCTATTTTATTTATTCTTGTTGGGATATTTCAATATTCTATGTTAAATGTTCTTAGAGACTCTTTGGTGTTTCAATATGCCTGGTTTACTTTTATTATTTATTTTTTAAAAAATGAGTATGATTTTATTTGGGAAAAAATAGTACAAATTTATAAATGGGTTCCTTTGGTATTATTTTTAAATTTCTTTTTATTTCATTTTGTGTTTCTTTATTTACCACCTATTAATATTTTCGGCAACCAAAATATTATTATTTATAAAAACGGAGATAAATCGGTTCATTTATTAATTAGTACTATTTTAATGTTTTTATATTCAGATAAATATTATAGAAAATGGTTGGTTGTTAATACCGTTTTAATTGTAATTAATTTTTTAATTTTATTAGCTTTTACTAGGTCGGGCAGTGTTGCCTATATTCTTGCATTATTTTCATTCTTTTTCTTTTCAAAAGAGAAAATTTTAAATGAATCTCTTAGAAAGTTATTGAAATATGTACCCATTATTATGATTATTGGTATGGGTTTATTTGTGGCTATTGATATCCAAGGAGATGCTCAGGGAAGAACTTTAAGCCTGTCTCAAATAACAGATAATTTTAGTTCTATTGTTAGCACAAATATTGATGGAAATTTAGCCGAAAATAAAGTATGGCGTTTAATTTGGTGGGCTAGGCTTGTAAATGAAAGCTTTACACTTCAGCATTTTTTTGTCGGAAAGGGTCTTGGAATGAGTTTGGCTGGTAATGATATTTCAAATACCGATGATAATTTAAGATCTCCTCATAATTTTCATTTAACTATTTTAGCAAGGTTTGGATATCTTGTTTTTATAACTTGGATAATTTGGTTAGTATCATTATTTAAACCCCTTTTTACTAGAAAATTAGCAGGTAAAACATTGGCTATAACTTCTATACTTCTAGCCTTTATTATTAATGGAAGCTTTGATGTATTTTTTGAAGGCCCGATGGGTGCTTTTCCTTTTTGGACCTTTGTAGGGCTATTATTTATTGAAAATACTTACGGAAGTCCTACTGAAATTCCTAATTGATAAGTATTGTCTTTAAGAACATTACCATTTGCTAGTTTTGTTTGCATAAGTGTAAAGGAACTATTTAGGTAAATATTATTAATGTATTCATACCTAGCTTGTAAAAATAGATCTGACCTGGTTTTTATATAATCAAACAAAAATAAAGGTTGTGGTTGAACAGCATATTGCTGATAAATTATTCCAGACCCACCTTTTCGAATTTTTTGATAACGTCCTAACAATTTTAATTTAGCTATAGGTGTGTATTTAGCAAATATAATGGCGCGGTCAAAATTATTACCCATCCAATCTCCTAGGCTATAATTATAACTTGTATAATTTTGTGCAGGAATTAAATTGGAGTAAACAAAAGGGTTGACCCTTGTATATTCAGCACCTAAGCTTAAATAAGGAATAAATAAATCGGTTATAGAACCTCCCAAATTAAATCCTAATTGATTACGCCTATATCTTTTATTAAACATTGAACTCACTTTAATTTCATCAATAAATAAAGTAGAGTATAAATGAGTATTTTTTATCTGATTTCTTGAACTTACCGATAAAAAATACTGCCCATTGGACCCAGCCTCAATTAAATAATTACTTCTGTTATTATCGTAAAATTTAAATAAGTTAATGGGTATTAAAAAGCCAGGGTCCATTTTATCGCTATATACAATAGATTCTCCAAATGCTAAAATTAAGCCTTTCATAGCCAGTATTTCAATAGAGTGAGTGGCTAAGTACTTTTGTACAAAAACTAATCGAAAGTCGTTATCAATTCTACCTGAATTTGTGAAATATGACAAACTAGAATCTGCTATATTTGAATTTAACCAGGCATGTGTATAGTTAAAATTAAGCCATTTTAGAGGCCTGTAATCTAATCTTAAATAAGGGTAAGATGGGGCTTTATTAGATAAAACTATATTGCTATTTTCTCCATAACCCCAAATTAAATTATCTTTACCAAGGCTAATATTGCCTTTTTTAAAGCTATAATTAATATTAGCTCTTATATCTGTATAATTTATTTGATTATCCAATTTTGCACCTACTAAAATATTGCCAGGAGTGGTTGATTCTTCTCTAAAATTATTATTTACATTACCCGTTTCTGTATAATCACGATAATAAACCTGATACCCTAAGTTTTTATTTTTACCTGCCGTACCCCATAATTCAAAACCATTACTTAGCTGTTTAATGTTTTTTTTAGTACCTGAAAAATTATTTATACCTAATAGTGGGTCTATGTAAAATTCAAAATCATTTGCTATAATGGCACCTGCTCTCCATCTTTTATTTTGGTCTTTTTTAAATAGTGAAATTTGTTCTTGTGAGGGCCTAGTATATTCTTGTAAATAAAAATTAAGCTCTTTTTTTTCTACAATGCTTAGTGTTGAATCTTTGTGTTTTAAAATATTAAGTACATTTAAAACACTTATTCTATTAATTGGTTTAATTAAATCATTATATTCAATAAAGCCTTTCTGCGCCATTCTATACAAAAATGGCTGTACTTCTGAATTATTATTTTCCCACACATTTTGTGAAATAGTTTGGGTAATAAAAGCTAAAATAAAAAGAATAGTAAAAAATAATTTTTTCAATGAATTATATTTAATGCATTAATAAGCATTTTGGTCACCCCTGAAAATATTAATTACAGTTTGTATAATAATTTGCAAATCCAACCAAAAATTCCAGCGTTGAATATAGTATAAATCAAAATTGACTCTTTTTTGCATATCCTCTGTAGTTCTAGTCTCTCCTCTACACCCATTAACTTGTGCTAGCCCTGTAATACCAGGGATGACCATGTGTCTTAGCATATAGTTATCTACTAGCTCCATGGATTGAATATTTAACTGAGTTGGATGTGGTCTAGGACCCACTACCGACATATTACCCATTAGAACATTCCAGAATTGAGGCAGTTCATCCATATTGGTTTTACGTAAAATCTTTCCAATAAGAGTTATGCGAGGATCATCCTTAAATGCTTGTTGAAAATTTCCTTCTTCATCAATATCAGAACTTTCTTTATACATAGACCTAAACTTATAACATGTAATTCTTTTATTATTCAAGCCCCATCTTTCTTGTTTAAAAAATATAGGCCCTTTAGAAGATAATTTTATGATAATAGCAAGTAAAGGGAATAAAAAACTTCCTAATAAAATAAAAAATAATAAAGAGAAAATAATATCAAAAATTCTTTTTAAAAGTCTATTTTCTCTTTTATCTAATGGTAAATCGCCCACATTTACTACTGGAAGAAGTCCAATATTATTAATATAAACAGATGATGAAGTGAACTCACTTAAGTTAGGTAAAATACGTACTTTAATATTTAAACCATCACAAATAGCAATACAGTTTTGTATTTTTTCATTTTCACCAGTTGGAAGTGCAATAAAAACTTCATCAATTTCTGTAGTTCTTAAAATTGTATGTAAGTCATTCAAGTTGCCTAAATAAGCACATTCTTTTTTTAATTGATTTTGATCATCAATGTATCCAATACATTTATACCCGTAGTAATAATATTTTTTAACTGCATCAATAAATTCTTCAGCAGCCTTTGTTGAACCTACTAATAAAACTTGATCATAAAATATACCCTTGTTTAAATAGGCATGAATTTTTTTGCGAATGGCATATTTAGATAAAATGGCTAAAAAGGTTAAAATATTGGCAAAAACAAGTACGAATTTGGAGGGAAATTTATGGTTCAGGTTTAGAAAGAACAAAACGGAGCTTAAACTGACTATAAACAAAATGGAATGGTAAATCATTTGGACCATTTCCTCGGCAAACTTATTAGACCTTTTTTCAAAATAAATTTTAGAAAAAACAGACATTACAAACCATAAAACTATGGATAAAAAGAAAAAAGGATAGCTAAAGTATTGTAAATCAATATTATAGCTAAATTTTTTTGCAATTAGATATGCCACTAATATGATAATAATATCTAATGTGTAGCTAATATTTCTTAGAAACTGCTGTTGTTTCTTCATTTAGTGATTTTTCGATATGAATATAGGCCAAATATAGTTTAAATAATAGTGCTTTAAAAGCGTTTTTAATTTACTGCATTTGAGTAGTTTTATAAAATATAAAATACTATATTTGTATTCCCCCAAATTATAACGTTTTTAGATATAAAACCTTGTTTAATACTACTTTACACAATACATTGTGACTAAGGAAGCGCAAGCTTTTTTACAATTTATAATTAATATTAAAAATTCCCAAAAATGAAATTTATTAAGTCCTTCATTACCGTTTTCATCTTAGTAACATTTAGCTTTTCTGTTTATGCTCAAGACCCTTTAGCAGGCCGTGACTTATCAAATGTTAAAGTTGATGCTTTAACAGAAAGCCAGATTAATCAAATAAAAAAGAAATTACAGGAGTCAGGTATGACAATTGATCAAGTGGAATCACAAGCTGTTGCTAAAGGTATGTCACCTGAAGAGTTTTCAAGATTAAAAGATAGAGTTAACGGTAGTACAGGAATTAACGTTGCAAAACCAAAAGTAAATATTTCAGCTAAAAGAGAAGCCAACTCTTCTTCCCAAACTACAAAAGATAGTAGTTTAAATAAAACTTATACAATTAGTTCAATTTTATATGGCTCTGAATTATTTGCTTCAAATTCTTCCAATGGGAATGCTGTCAACAAAGCCATTGCTTCGCCATTAAACTATGAAATTGGACCAAATGATGTTATTAAATTGGTGGTGTACGGTGTTCAAGAATATTCTAGTGATTTAACAGTAAGTAAGGAAGGAAAAATTCAAGTTGATAATGTTGGTCAAATAAAAATAGCAGGTTTAACTATAGAAGCTGCTAAAACAAGAATTAAACAACAAATGGCAGCAACAGCTTATTCTAGTTTAGCAAGAGGGGAATCAAAATTAGATATTAGCTTAGGCGACATAAGAACAATTCATGTTACAATTATTGGTGCATACAAAAGCGGTACTTACAATGTTTCTTCATTATCAAATGTAATTAGTGCATTATCAGAAGCAGGAGGCCCTAATTCAATTGGATCCTACAGAGAAATAGAAGTTATCAGAAATAATAAAATTTTTACCAAAGTAGACTTATACCGCTTTTTACAATACGGAGATCAATCTCAAAACATTGGTTTAAAGGATAATGATATTATTCGAGTACCAGCTTATAAAAATAGAATTGAGCTAACGGGCGAAGTAAAAAGACCAGGCATTTTTGAAGTAATAGGAAATGAAAGCTTTAATCAAATTTTAGAATATGCAGGAGGCTTTAGTGATAATGCTTATACTGCAATGGTTAAAATTATTCAGAAAAATGACAAAGAAAAATCGGTTAAGGATTTGTCTAAAGCTGAATTTTCAAAGTATCAGCCTCAAAGCGGTGATGTAGTGAGTATTTCAAAAATTATTAACAGATTCCAAAATAGAGTATTACTAAGCGGTGCAGTTTATAGACCAGATGTATATGAATTACAACAAGGAATGCGTATTGCAGATTTAATTAGTAAAGCAGATGGATTAAAAGAAGATGCATTTACGGGCAGAGCACAATTAATTAGAACTAAGCCTAATTTGTTAAAAGAAATGATAAGCATTAACTTATCAAAAGCCCTTGAAAAAAACACGACTGAAAATATATTATTACAAAGAGAAGATGAACTATACATTAATTCTATTTTAGAAATTAGAGATTCTTTAAAAGTAGATTTATTTGGAGAAGTAAAGTCAGTAGGTTCTTTTAACTATATAGATAGCATGACTGTTAAAGATTTAATTTTAATGGCAGGCGGTTTTACTTATGCTGCTAATAAAAATATTGAAGTTGCAAGACTTGTTCAATATGGCGACAAAGTTGAAAATAACCAAGTAACACAAATTTTCAAAACAGAAATTAATGGCGATTTAAGTTTTAATCCTGGACAAGAAAATATTGTATTACAACCTTTAGATGTAATTACCATTACAAAAAAAGTGGGTTATACTTTACCTGAAGTAATTACGATAAGCGGGCAAGTACAAAGCGCAGGTAAATATACTTTAAGTTCTAGAGTAGAACGTGTAAGTGAGATTGTAAAAAGAGCAGGCGGTTTAATTGGAGAAGCATATGGTGAAGGTGCTTATATTAAAAGAAAAAGATTTGATGTAGACTCTTTAAAATCAGATGAAACAAAAACATCTATTGAACTTGCTTATACAAGAAAATTCAAGGCTAAACAAGAGGCCGATAAAAATTCAATCTTAAATACACCATCAGCAACTTCTGCAATGGGAACAACAGATATTGATTTAAACCCGAAAGCAAAAGGCAATAAATTAAAAGATACTTTAAACGCTTTATTTAAAGATATAGAAGAAGATTATTATCAAATTGCTATTGATATTAATTATATCATGCAGCATCCTGGATCTGAATTAGATTTAGTATTAAGAGCTAAAGATGAAATTGTAATTCCTAAAATGGACAACAGAGTTAAAATTAGCGGCGGAGTATTAAGACCCACCAATATTGTATATAGAGAAGGATTAACTGTTGGAGAATGTATTAGTGCCGCGGGTGGTATTTCTGAATATGCGAAAAGAGGAAGGGCTTATGTAATATATGCCAATGGGAAATCAAATAGAACAAAAATGTTTGGCATATTTAGAGTGAACCCAGCCATTAGACCAGGCGCTGAAGTGGTTATTCCTGAAACAGATGCAAAAAAGGATAAAGCCATAACTACAATAGTTCAATTTACAACAGTAATTGCACAAATAGTGGCGGCATTGGCTACTGTTAGTTTGTTACAAAAGTAGCCTCAATTTTATTTAAAATTTAATTTTACAAAATGGCTTTAGAAAATAATCAAACAGATAATTTAAATATTGATAAAGATGAAATTTCATTAATTGATATTCTAAAAACAATAAAAAGCTTTTTATATTTTTTAATAAATAAAATAAAAATTATTTCTATAATTGGTATTATAGGAGGTTTAATTGGTTTAACAATTGCATTAAAAACTAAGCCAACTTACAAAGCAGTGCTAACTTTTGCAATGGATGAAGATAAAGGAGGTGTTGGAGCAGGTGGCGGTGGGCTTGGAGGCGCATTAGGTTTAGCAAGTAGTTTTGGTATTGATTTAGGAGGAGGAGGAGGAGGAGCTTTTGCTGCATCAAATTTAGCAGAGTTAATGAAAAGCAGATTGATTGTTGAAAAAGTTTTATTAAAACCTATAAAAATCAATGAACAAATTACAACACTTGCCGAATTCTATATTAAAATAAATAAATTAAGAGATTCATGGGATAAAAAATCTTCATTACAGAAAATATTTTTTTTACCTGAATTAGATAGATTAAAATATACAATACAAGAAGACTCTTTATTAAAGACTTTTTATTTAGATTTAATTAATAAGGAAAAACTAAATATTTTACAAAAAGATAGAAAAGTTTCAATTTTAACTATTGAGGTTATAAATGGTAATGAACTTTTTGCAAAATACTTTTGTGAAAATTTGGCTAGAGAGACATCAAATTTTTATATTCAAACTAAAAGTAAAAAAGCTAGAATAAATGTTGATGTATTACAAAAACAAGTTGATAGTGTAAAAAATAATTTATTTTCTGCAATTTCTGGGGTTGCTTACGAAGTTGATAATGTTTATAATTTAAACCCTGCTTATGTCCAAAAAGGTACAGCAAGTAAGAAAAAACAAGTAGAAGTCTCATCGGCAACTGTTATATTAACTAATTTATCAGTTCAATTAGAGTTAGCTAAAATTAGTTTGAGAAAAGAGACGCCATTAATTCAAGAAATAGATCATCCTGTTTTGCCTCTTGAAAAAGAAAAATTAAGTAAATTAAAATCAATAGTTATTGGCGGATTTTTAGGAGGGTTTTTAAGTATTCTTTATTTACTCATTATTGAATACTATATTAGAATAAAATCTACAATTTAAATCAGAAAAATTTAATTAATTTATTAATTTTAAAATATTAGATGAAAAAAGCAATAATTACTGGAATTACAGGCCAAGATGGAGCATATTTAGCTGAATTCTTATTAAATAAAGGCTACGAGGTGCATGGAATTAAAAGAAGAGCTTCCTCATTGAATACACAGAGAATAGATCATATTTACGAAGATCCACATACACCTCATAGACATTTACATTTACATTATGGCGATTTAACAGATAGCACCAACCTAATTCGTATTATTCAAGAAGTACAACCTGATGAGATTTATAACTTGGCTGCAATGAGTCATGTACATGTAAGCTTTGAAGAGCCTGAATATACAGCTAATGCCGATGGAATTGGAACACTGAGAATTTTAGAAGCTGTTCGATTATTAGGATTAACTAAGAAAACTAAAATTTACCAAGCCTCAACTTCTGAATTATACGGATTGGTTCAAGCGGTACCACAATCAGAAACCACTCCATTTTATCCTCGTTCACCATATGCGGTTGCAAAATTGTATGCTTATTGGATTACAATAAACTATAGAGAAGCCTATGATATGTTCGCTTGTAATGGAATATTATTTAATCATGAATCGCCACAAAGAGGGGAAACTTTTGTGACTAGAAAAATCACAAGGGCGGCTGCAAAAATTGTCTTAGGGATTGAAGATTGCTTATATCTTGGTAATCTAAATTCAAAAAGAGACTGGGGCCATGCTAAAGATTTTGTTGAGGGAATGTATTTAATTTTGCAACAAGAAAAACCAGAGGACTATGTATTAGCAACTGGCGTTACAACTACCATTCGTGATTTTATAAAAATGAGTTTTGCTGAGTTAGGAATTGAATTGGGATTTAGAGGGAAAAATGATTTCGAAGAAGGTTATGTAATAAAAAATTTAGGAGAATATAAATTAGATAATGGTAAAGTTGTTATCAAAGTTGACCCTAAATATTTTAGGCCAACTGAAGTTGATTTATTAATAGGAGATCCTGCAAAAGCAATGACAAAATTAGGTTGGAAGCCTAAATATGATTTAGCAGCATTAGTAAAAGAAATGGTTTCTAGTGATATTTCTTTATTTAAGAAGGAATTATATATTAAACAAAGTGGATTATAAGCTTGGAAAAAACTGCTAAAATATATATTGCTGGTCATAGAGGAATGGTAGGTTCTGGATTAGAACGAAAACTAAGAAATGAAGGGTATAACAATATTCTTAAAAGAACTTCAAGTGAATTAGATTTAAGAAACCAACAAGCTGTTAATGACTTTTTTGAAAAAGAAAAACCTGAATATGTAATCCTATCTGCTGCAAGAGTCGGAGGCATTCATGCTAACAATACTTATAGAGCAGAGTTTATTTATGATAACTTAATGATTGAAGCGAATATTATTCATGCAGCTTTTTTGAATAAGGTTACTAAATTATTGTTTATGGGATCTTCTTGCATATATCCTAAAATGGCACCACAGCCATTGAAAGAAGAGTATTTATTAAGTGGATATTTAGAACCAACGAATCAACCATACGCTATCGCAAAAATTGCAGGCATTGAAATGTGTGATAGCTACAGAGCTCAATATGGTTGTAATTTTATTTCTGCCATGCCTACTAATTTATATGGCCCTAATGACAATTATCATCCTGAAAATTCACATGTACTTCCAGCATTGTTAGGAAGAATTGTTTTAGCAAAAAAAAATAAAGAGCCCACTGTGACTATTTGGGGAACTGGAACACCTAGAAGAGAATTTTTGCATGTTGACGATTTAGCAGACGCTTGTTATTTTTTATTGCAGAATTACAATGAACAAGGATTAGTGAATATTGGATGTGGCACTGATGTTTCAATTAAAGAATTAGCAGAATTGATAGTTGCAGAGGTTGGATATGATGGACAACTTTTATTTGATACTACTAAGCCAGATGGCACTCCAAGGAAATTAATGGATACAAGTAAAATTAATAAAATGGGTTGGAGCGCCACTATTCAATTACAAATTGGAATTAAACAAACAATAAGCGAATTTGATAATTTATTTTAATTAAGTATTATGAAAGTTGTGATTCTTGCTGGAGGTTTTGGAACAAGGTTGGCAGAAGAAACCGATGTTCGCCCAAAGCCAATGGTAGAAATTGGTGGTATGCCAATATTGTGGCATATAATGAAAATATATTCAAGCTATGGCTACAACGATTTTGTTGTTTGTTTAGGTTACAAAGGATATGTAATTAAAGAATATTTTGCAAATTTATTTTTACATCATTCAGATGTTACAATAGATGTTAAAAATAATAAACTAGAAGTACATAATAATTTTGCGGAAGACTGGAAAATTACTTTAGTAGAAACTGGTCAAGAAACCTTAACAGGTGGAAGAATAAAAAGAGTACAGAAATACATAGGCAATGAGCCATTTATGCTTACCTATGGAGATGGCGTATCTAATATAAACATTACAGAGTTGGTAAAATTCCACAATAACAATAATAAATTATGTACGGTAACATCTGTTCAACCAAGTGGTCGTTTTGGAGTATTGCAAATTAATAATGAATCATTGGTTGAGTCCTTTCACGAAAAGAGACCTGAAGATATTGGTTGGATTAATGGTGGCTTTTTTGTTTGTCAACCTGAAGTATTTGATTATATAAAAGAAGGTGACAAGACGATATGGGAAAGAGATCCTCTTGAGACTTTGGCGAAAGAAAAACAATTGGTATCATTTAAGCACCCTGGTTTTTGGAGACCAATGGATTCATTAAAAGACAAAATGGATTTAAATGAATTATGGAACGCAGGTAAGGCAGATTGGAAAATTTGGAAATAATGAATGAATCGAGAAATACTTATTCGGGGAAGCGTGTATTAGTAACTGGACATACTGGTTTTAAAGGTTCATGGTTAATTAAAATTTTAAGTGATTTTGGGGCATTTATCAAGGGATATGCTTTAGCTCCAGAAAATGAAATTAATTTATATACCGAGATTAATGGAGACTCTTTATGTGAATCGGTGATTAGTGATCTAAGAGATAGAGAAACCTTGAAAAAAACAGTATTAGATTTTCAACCAGATTATATTTTTCACTTGGCTGCTCAACCCTTGGTAAGGTTATCTTATGAAATTCCTTCAGAAACATTTGAAGTGAATGCAATAGGAACAGCAAATTTATTAGATGCAATTAGGCTATTGGATAAAAAATGTAATGTTGTTTTAATTACAACAGATAAGGTTTATCATAATAATGAAATTAATTATGCATATAAAGAAAATGATAAATTAGGGGGATACGATCCATATAGTGCAAGTAAGGCATGTTGTGAATTAGTTATTGATTCATATAAAAACTCTTTTTTTAATTCTGCTAAATACGAACAACATCAAAAAGCAATTGCAGTTGGCCGAGCAGGCAATGTAATTGGTGGGGGTGATTGGTCAAAAGATAGATTGATACCAGATATTACTAAAGCGTTAAATGCAAATAAGGAAGTTGTGATCAGAAATCCTAAAGCAGTTAGGCCATGGCAACATGTAATTGAACCATTATTTGGTTATATTGAATTAGGATTAAAATTAAATTTAGATCCAATTAAATATGCCGAAGCGTATAATTTTGGACCAAATATAAATGACGCTCTATCGGTAGAAGAAATGGCAGTCATGTCTATTAATTTTTGGGGGTCTGGAATTTTTAATATAGATGTTAGTAATCACAATCCTCATGAAGCTGGATTATTGAAATTAGATATCACCAAAGCAACAACGGAATTAAACTGGAAGCCAGTTTTAGATGCGCAATCTGCAGTGGAACTTACGATAAATTGGTATAAAAATTTTTATAATAATCAGACGGCACTAGAGTTAATGGAATCAGATATTAAATATTATCAAAGTAAAATTAATGAGTAAAAATATTGAAATTTTAAAGGGAATTGACTTTACTAATTTAAACGATGAAGGTTTAAAGAAATTGTTAGTTGATAAATTTAGTAAAAATATTAATAAAGCAATCATCCCTGGTGAGAGTTATATTCCAGTTTCAGGAAAAGTGATAGATGAAGAGGATGTGTTATGGGGAATAGAATCTATGATGGATGCCTGGTTGACGGCTGGCAGATTCTCAGTAAAATTAGAAAGAGAGCTTGCAAGATATTTTGGAAGTAGATTTTCATTGTTAGTTAACTCTGGATCTTCTGCTAATTTATTAGCATTCTATGCATTAACGTCACCTAAGTTATTGGATAGGGCCATTAAGTCAGGAGACGAAATTATTACTGTAGCCGCAGGATTTCCTACAACTATCAATCCAATGATTCAGTTCGGTTGTATTCCAGTATTTGTAGATGTAGATATTCCTTCCTACAACATTAAGGTAGAGGATATTGAAAAAGCAATAACCCCTAAAACAAAGGCAATTATGCTTGCTCATGCCTTAGGTAATCCATTTAACTTAAATGTTGTAATGGCTATTGCTAAAAAGTATAATCTATGGGTAGTTGAAGATGACTGTGATTCTTTAGGCGCCACCTATGAAGGTAAAAAAACGGGAACTTTTGGCGATTTAGCAACCCTTTCATTTTATCCAGCACATCATATTACCATGGGGGAAGGAGGTGCAGTATTAGTAAATAATGCATCCCTAAAAAAAATTACAGAAAGCTTTAGAGATTGGGGAAGAGACTGTTGGTGTCCTCCCGGAAAAGATAACACTTGTGGCGAAAGATATTGTCAAAAATTAGGAGATCTGCCTGATGGCTACGATCATAAATATACGTATTCTCATATTGGATTTAATTTGAAAGTGACCGATATGCAAGCTGCTGTAGGGCTAAGTCAATTAACAAAAGCCGATCATTTTGTAGCAAGAAGAAAAGAAAATCATGCAATCCTTTCAAAAATGTTTAAGGAGTTTGAAGAACATTTTATACTGCCAGTGGCAACCGAGAATTCAGAACCAAGTTGGTTTGGATTTATGCTAACGGTAAGAGAAGGAAGCCCAATAGATAGAAATAAATTTGTTGAATACTTAGAACAAAATAAAATCGGCACTAGATTATTCTTTGGCGGAAACCTTTTAAAACAACCAGCATACAATAATCTAAATTATCGTAAAATCGATGACTTAAAGAATACTGATTTGTTAATGAATAATTCATTTTGGCTAGGCGTATGGCCTGGGTTAAATCAGGTTCATTATGATTATATTATTGATACAGTTAGAAAGTATATAAGCACTTTGTAATGAAAAGACTTCCGGTTGAAGATTTAGGGCATATTTTAGACAACACCCAAGATATATGGGAATCGTTTAGGGATAAGTCAATTTTTTTGACTGGTGGAACCGGATTCTTTGGTAAGTGGTTATTAGAGAGTTTTATTTATGCAAATGATAAATTAGCCTTAAATGCTAAAATCACAACTCTAACTCGAAATCCTGAAGGATTCTTATTGGAGTATCCTTTTTATAAGGAACATACCAATACAGTACATTTTGTTAAAGGAGATATATTAACTTATGATTTTAATTTAGATGAAAAGTTTCAATATATTATTCATGCTGCAACTGCTGCAAGTGAATCATTAAATAAAAGTAATCCATTATTAATGATGGATACCATTACTATTGGAACAAGAAGGGTATTAGATTTCGCAATTACCCAGCCTATTAAAGGATTTTTATTTATAAGTTCAGGTGCGATTTACGGCAAACAACCTTGGAACCACTCACATATAAATGAGCATGATAGTTTTACTATAAATATCAACAATTCGAATTCAGCTTATGCCGAAGGGAAGAGAATTGCAGAATTATACTGTTCTACGTATTTTGAAAAATACAATCTACCAATTAAATTTGCACGTTGTTTTGCATTTGTAGGACCATATTTACCACTTGACACTCATTTTGCTTTTGGAAATTTTATAAGTAATGTTTTAAAAAATGAAGACATCCTTATAAAAGGAGATGGAAGTACAATTAGGTCATATATGTATGCCTCGGATTTAATGATATGGTTGTGGAAAATTTTAATAAAAGGTGAAAATAATAATCCATATAATGTAGGTTCTGATGAATCAGTTTGCATTAAAGAACTAGCTGAGAAAATCAATGAAATTTCAAACTCCAAAGTTTCAGTAAAAATATTAGGGCTGCCTTTAAAAAAAGAGCATATTGATATTTATTGCCCTAGTATAACAAAGGCAAATACAATAAATGCGCATTTAAAGATTCAATTAACCGAATCAATAAATAAAACATTAAAATTTTATACAAATAATCTTTAAAAATGAATAATATTACCGACTTATTAAATGATAATATTGCCGCTGAAATAAGTTCAAAAAATTTTGCAATTAAAAAGAATATTGAACAACAAGGTGTAATTTTATTTGGATCGGGCAATCTTGGTCGAAAAATTGCATCTTATTTCAAAGTCAAGAATTATAGAATTGAATGTTTTGTTGATAACAATGAAAATAAAAATGGTACAATTATTGATGACATTGTTGTCTACTCACCTAAAATAGCTATCGAGAAATTTGGAAAAGAAGTTTTTATTTGGGTAGTTACCATTTGGTCGCCTGGCCATTCATTTAAAAAGACACATCAACAACTTTTGAATCTTGGTGTTCATAAAATAGTTCCAATTAATACTATTTTCCAAATTTTTGACAAGGATCTTCTGCCTTATTATCACTTTCAAATACCTAATTATTATCTTGAACAAAAAGACAAGATAGTAGAAGCATTTTCTTATTTACAAGATGAAGAAAGCAGGGATCAATTTTACAAACATTTAAAAGTCAGACTTGGTCATTCATTTAATGAACTACCTGATGCTTCAACAGACAACCAATATTTTCCAAATGATATTGTAAAACTTACAGAACCAGAAATATTCTTAGATTGTGGAGCATTTACTGGCGACACGTTAAATGACTATTTGAAATATGCAAAAGTGCCATTTAAGAAATATATTTGTCTAGAACCCGACCCTCAAAACCTAAGTGTATTAAATAAAAATATTACTTCCAAGAATATTAGTAATGTTCAGGTTTTAGAAATTGCTGTTGGGAACGAAAACGCTGAATTAAAATTTGATGCAACAGGTGGGGGAGGAGCAGGATTGAGCGATACTGGATCTATCAGTGTACAATGTAAAAGAATTGACGATTATTTTAATGAAGAATTTACATTTATAAAATTTGATATTGAAGGTGCGGAATTGAGTGCTTTAAAAGGAGCATATATTACTATTCAAAAATACAAGCCAAAATTGGCAGTTTGTATTTATCATCTACCCAATGATTTATGGGAAATTATTTTATATATAAAAAAACAATTTCCTTTTTATGATCTTAGTTTAAGAACACATCAGTTTGATGGGTTAGATTTTGTACTTTATGCAATCCCAAATACAAAATAATAGCTTACTCACTTCATGAAACTTTCTAACTATATATTTTTTAAACTTGTTTCAGAAGGTATTGACACCGTTTTTTTAGTTACTGGTGGAGGTGCTATGCATTTAAATGATGCTATTGGTAGAACACCAGGATTAGAATTTGTTTGTAATCATAATGAACAAGCATGTTCAATTGCTGCAGAAGGATATGCCAGGGTGAAAAATAAGCCAGCAATAGTCAATGTAACGACCGGCCCAGGCTCTATCAACTCTTTAAATGGAGTGCATGGTGCATTCACAGACTCAATACCCATGATTATCATCTCTGGTCAAGTAAAAAGAGAAACGATCATGTCCGCATACAATAATCCTGGGCTAAGACAATTGGGAGATCAAGAAGTTGACATAATTAGTATGGTTAAGGGGATTACAAAATATGCAGTTGAAATTACTGACCCTAATACAATTAGGTATCATTTGGAGAAAGCAATTCATTTATCAACTAATGGAAGACCGGGGCCAGTTTGGATAAGCATACCAGTTGATTTACAAGCGGCCGAAGTGGACATTGATAAATGTGAGAGTTTTACCCCTAAAATATTAAATATCGATCAAAGAGTTTTACATACGGATTTATATTTAATTATTGATAAAATTACAAATGCTAAAAGACCAGTAATTATTGGTAGTACAGGCATAAGATTAGCAAATGCTTTAAATGAATTTGATGAGTTTGCAAATTTAACTGGCATCCCTGTTGTAACTGCTTGGGCACATGATATCATTTATCATGATCATCCAAACTACGTTGGTAAACAAGGATCAATTGGGAATCGATCAGGAAACTTTACTGTTCAAAACTCAGATTTAGTAATCATTATAGGAAGTAGGATGCCTATTAGACAATTAAGTTATAATTGGGAAAATTTTGCCAGAGAAGCATATAAAATTCATATTGATATAGATCCTGCTGAATTACAAAGACCTTTTTTAAAAGCAGATCTTCCTTTAGTGTACGATGCTAAATTTATTTTAAATGCACTAAATAAGGAATTAAAAAAAGAAAGCAAAACCTTTGATTTTAAAGAATGGCTAGAGTGGTGTATAGAAAGAAAAAATAAATATCCTGTTGTTCAAATGCATCATAAAGATCCAGCAAAACCCATAAATCCATATTACTTCATTTCAACTTTACAATCAATGTTAGGCGGGAATGATGTAATTGTATGTGGTAATGCCACTGCTTGCATTGTTCCATTTCAAACATCACATATAAAAAAGGGGCAACAACTTTTTAGTAACTCTGGCTCTGCATCAATGGGCTATGACTTACCAGCTGCAATTGGAGCAGCTGTTGCAGATACTAGTAAAAGAATAGTATGTTTTGCAGGAGATGGAAGTATACTTATGAATTTACAAGAATTACAAACCATAAAGCATAATAACTTAAACATCAAAATTATTGTATTAGACAATAACGGTTATTTGTCCATAAAGTCTACACAACAAAACTTTTTTGGTTTAGCGATTGGAAGTGCCCCCGAAAATGGTGTTAGTTTTCCAGACATGGAAAAAGTAGGAAATTCCTTTAATATCCCATCTTATACCTTGGAAAAATTTGATTTTAAGGACGAGCTTGAAAAGTTAATTAATTTAGATGGACCAATCCTAATTAATGTGAAACTTGACCAATTGCAAATGTTTGAACCTAAGCTTAGCTCTAAAAAATTACCAGACGGGAAAATGATTTCTGCTCCACTTGAGGATATGTTTCCATTTTTAAGTGAAAATGAATTAGCATCAAACATGATTATTAAAACAATTAAGTTTTAATATATTGAGCTATAAGAATATTTTATTTGATTTAGATGGCACTCTTATAGATTCTGCCCAAGGTATAGAAGAGTCTTTTTATTTTGCATACTTAAATGTATATAATAAAGAGTGTCCAAAGACAATTACAACTTTCATAGGACCTCCTATAGACCAAGTTTTAACAGCGGTCAATGGGGAAGGCAATTTAGATATTATAAAGCACTTTGTAGACTCCTTTAAACAACATTATGATAATGAGGGTTACAAAAAGAGTAAGCTTTTTAATGACGTTGAATTGGTTCTTGAAGATTTATTGAAAAATAAATACAATGTATTTTTAGCAACTAATAAAAGATTAAAGCCAACAAAATTAATATTAAAATACTTATCAATTGATAAGTATTTTAAAGGCATTTATTGCCCTGATAGTTTAGAGTTACAATTTAAAAATAAAACAGATCTTATCGCCTATATATTGAAAATTAATTCTTTGCTATTGACAGAAACCATAATGATAGGAGATACCAAGCATGATGGTTTCGCAGCAGATGAAAATAAATTAGATTTTGCATTGGTAGAATATGGCTATGGAAAATGTGAAAAGAGCAAATACAAATTAAATGAAATCAAACAACTAATAAATATTTTATAAAAAAAACAGTATGAAAAAATCAAAAAATGAAATTTTTGACGGCCTATTTGTTCTTGAATTAGCAAATAATCACTTGGGTAATTTACAAAGAGGATTAAATCAAGTTGAAGAGTTTTCGCAAGTAGTAAGATTTAACAATGTTAAAGCTGCAATTAAACTCCAATTTAGAGATATGGATACTTTTGTTCATCCAGATTATATTGGAAGCAAGGATGTGAAGTATATTAAAAAAACAACTGAAAAAAGACTTACAAAAAAAGAATACAAAACACTTGTAGATAAAATTGTAAGCTCTGGTTGCATACCAATGTCTACTCCTTTTGACGAAGCTTCTGTTGATTTATGTCAAGAATTTAATTTGCCTATTATTAAAGTTGCAAGCTCTGATATTAATGACTGGCCATTGATTGAAAAAATTGCAAAAACAAAAAAACCTGTTATTCTATCTAATGGTGGTTCATCTTTAAAAGATATGGACGATGTCGTTGCCTTCTTTTTAAATAGAGATATTCCAATTGCACTTAACCATTGCGTTTCTTTATATCCTTCTGAGGATTGTGAGTTGGAATTAAATCAAATTGATTTTCTTAAAAATAGATATCCTGAAATTGTTATTGGACAGTCAACACATGAATATCATGATTGGACCAATTCAATGCTTATTGCTTATGCAAAAGGTGCTAGAACTTTTGAAAGACATGTAGATTCACCAATAGAAGGATATGATATGCAAATTTATAATTCTACTTCTGAGCAAATTGACATTTGGTTTAAAGCATATCATAAAGCTATTGAAATGTGCGGTGGTTCACCAGATCAAAAAAGAAGAAACTCTGAAAGAGAAATTAAATATCTAGATGCTTTGGTTAGAGGAATTTATGCAAAAAAAGATATCCCAAGGGGCTATATTGTTAAAAATGATGAATTTGAGGAATACTTTTATTTAGCTGTTCCATTGCATAAGGGACAATTATCAGTTAGAGAAATTAAGAATGGTGAAGTTTTTTTAACTAGTGTAAAAAAAGATGAGAAAATCTTAATAGACCATATAGACTCGCCATATTCGAAAGTAGATTCACTTAAAAAAATTATATATAATAGAGGGATTTAAATATTATAAATGAATACTTTAACTAAAATAAATCAATTAATTCAAAAAAATCAAAAAAAAGAGCTATTCATAATTTTATTTTTTTTAATTATAGGGATGCTATTAGAAATGGCTGGAATTGGTTTATTAATACCTGCTATAAATTTTTTCATGAATCCAGATACTTTTGAAAAATACAAGCATTTTTTACCAAGTTTTATATCAAATATTACGCGAAAAAATTTAGTTGTATATTTTTTTAGCGGCATAATTATATTTTATTTAATTAAGTCTATTTTTTTAATTTATTTATCATACAGGCAATCCAAATTCACAGCAAATCTATCCAATTATTTATCCAACAGATTATTCCAAGGTTATATTCAAATGCCATATTCCTTTCATTTAAATTGTAATACCTCAGATTTAATTAAAAACATTCAATCAGAGGTATTATATTTTGGTGGAATTTGTTTAGCCGCAATGTCTGTTGCAACTGAAGTATCCGCAATAATAGGTATATCAATTTTATTAATGCTAGTTGAACCCTTTGGAACGATTTCTGTATTCTTCTTTTTTTCTTTTTTTGCATTTATATTTAATAAAATTTCTAGTATTAAGATGAAGGAATTAGGCCAAGAAAGAGAACAATTAGATCAATTAACATATAAACAACTAATAGAAGGACTATCTGGAACAAAAGAAATTAAAATATTTTCTGTTGAAAACTATTTTTTTAATAATTTTTTTAATCTTAATAAAAACAAATCTAGAATTCATACAAAAGTTCAGGTGCTTAATACTATCCCAAGACTTTATTTGGAACTTTTAACGGTCATTGGAATTTCTATATTAATTATAGTGATTAATTTACAAACAAGTAACCCAACTCAATTAATTTCAATAATTGGACTTTTTATCGGTGCCGCATTTAGACTCCTGCCTTCTATAAATAAGATCATGAATTCATTACAAATAATAAGTTTCGCCGTTCCAGTAATTAATGTGATACATCGTGAGGTTACAATTGTAATTAATAATGAACAAATTCATAAAAATAATTTTCCTACCATTATTGATGATTTTCAAAATTCAATATCTATTGAAAAGTTATCTTACAAATATGAAAACACTGAGAAAAAGGTACTAAATAATATTAATTTAAATATTAAAAAAGGAGATTTAGTTGGTTTTATTGGCAAAACCGGATCTGGAAAAAGCACCTTAATTAACCTAATTATTGGATTATTAATTCCACTAGAAGGCAATATTTTGGTTGATGGAATTCCCATAAATAATAATATAAAGGCGTGGCAAAAAAATATAGGATATGTACCACAAAATATCTATTTAACAGATAATACAATAAAGAATAATATTGCTTTTGGTATTGAGGATAAAGATATAGATCTTGAAAAGATAAATAATGCAGTTAAACTTGCACAACTTGAAAATTATATAGCTAGCTTAGAAAATGGACTTGATACTATTGTAGGCGAAAGGGGTGTTAAAATATCAGGTGGAGAAAGACAAAGGATTGGAATTGCTAGAGCATTATATAATAATCCTCCAGTTCTTATACTTGATGAGGCAACTAGTTCTTTAGATATAAATACAGAGGCTGATTTCATGATTGCAATAAATAATCTTTATAAGCTAAAAACTATTTTAATTATTGCGCATAGATTAAGTACTATAGAACAATGTGACGTAGTTTATGAAATTAAAAATGGTCTACTTTCTTTAAAAAATTAAAATAATGTCAAATTTAAAAATATTTATACCAACTTTTCAAAGACCTAAAACACTTTATTGGTCTTTAGAATCTGTATTGAAACAGGATTTTAATGATGAAAAATTTAATAAACAAATATTTATAATCAATAATGATGAAACCACAATTAATGAAGTTAATAATATTGTAGATTTAGCAATTAAAAATAATAGCAGGCATCAATTTAATTCGATTGAAATCTTACAAGGTAACAAAAATAGTATTAATAAAAATTTGTTGTTGACTTACGAAATTATATTTGATAAATCTGACTTAGATGATATTTCAATAGTTCATTGTGACGATGATATAATGCTACCAATGACCTTATTAGATAGATTTTTAAATGCTAATAATTCAAAATATTCAGTATTTGTCGAAAAATTTATTTCACCAGCTTATTTTTTCCAAAATGAAATTGAAATATATTTTGATAATTTCAATTATGAAAGAAATCACCATGTTTATAATAAAGCACAGTCTATAGATTTAATTCAATACTCAATACCATTTCTTAGTGTTTATACATATAAAATTAATGATAAATTTAAAGAAATTTATAAAGAGGCTGTAAATTGGGCAAATGAGATTAATCTGGAGCAAAAAATAAAATACCCATTCATACCATTTTTTATTGGATTAAGTGCATATTATTATCAAGAGCTAGCTTCAGCTAATAATAATATTGTAATAAGAGGTACGCTATTTAATAAGAATATTTTTAATTATCCAAGGGTAGAAACTGAATATGCGAATACTGGAATCATATTATTAACTGGGCTTTATGTTTTAAATAATAAAAGATTAAAAAATCTAACAGACTATAATTTATTACGTAATGACTTTACAAGATCAGTAGATGAATTTCTTTTAGTTACACTCTTTAAAAAAGATGGAGTGAAATATTCTGAAATTAAAAGAATATTAAAATATATAAATTATGATTTTAATTTTAAAACATACTTTTCTAGAATTTCTTTTAAATCTATTAGAAATTTATGTAATAATTTATTTTTTGACACTAGGTTTTTAAAAAGATATATTATAGGATGGGGTAATAAATATACAAGAAATGAATTTTGGACTAAAATTATTTCTAATTAAAATTCAATTAAATTAAATGAATTTAACGATTACTATACCTACATTCAATCGCTGTAAAAAATTAGATAAAACCTTAACTAATTTACTTAAACAAATCTTAGATTCAAAAAATAAAAATAATGTAAAGGTTTTTGTTAGTGATAATGGTTCTATTGATTCTACTGTAGATGTTTTAAGTCATCAAAACATTAAATATACAGAACAAAATATTAAATTAATTTATCATTCTTTTAAAGTAAATGAAGGTTTTGATAAAAATATATATAAATGTTATGATTTCTGCGATACAGATTATCTTTGGTTTTTATCCGACGATGATTTATTTGATAATAATGCAATTGATCAAATTTTCAATGATATTTTATTATTTAATCCAACTATTATTTATTATAATTTCGAACAATATCCATTTCTTAAATTAAATCCATACATAATCGATACTAAACTTCACACTACTTTTGACATAATTCCACTAAAAAAAATAATAAATTGGCCAAAACTTTCTTCTATAGTTTTAAAAAAAATTAATAATTATGATAAAAACAATAATTTTAATTCCGGGTATGCACATGTTGAATTAATTATTAAAGCATATTTTGATAATGGTAATCTATTATTATCAAATTATTTCATAGGACAGCCACAAAATGATTATTTAGATAACATAGATTTTCCTCCATATATAGGGAATAATCTAAATACTTCCCTCTTAAATACATTAAAGAATATAAATAAACCAGAATATTTTGATTCTTTAAGGATTCCTTATACAGATCCACTTATATCAAGCCTCAATACATTAGGATGTTTTTATAGGGGTAAACATATGTTGACACATAATTTAAAAAAAGAACTTGAACTAGAAATTTTCAATAATATTCTTAATTTTCCATTAAGAATTCTTTTTAACTATAAATTTTATTTTGAATTAATAAAATATTTTATTTCATTAATATTTTATTTTATTATGAAATTATTCTTTAAAAAAATTATAACTAGACTACGATAAATTTATGAAATCATTTTTTTTGAAAATACATTGGTTTTTTTGTCAAATAGGCTTTGATTTTTTAAAATTCATAAAATCAATTAGAGGTTTTACAAAGTATATTTCCGATTATATAAAATATAAAAGAAATAGCACTTCTATTATTTCCTTTAAACCTTGTCTCTCTGATTATTATGAAGAAAGTGGTGATATTAAAAGTGAATATTTTTGGCAAGATTTATATATAGCACAAATGATTTTTAAAAATATACCTAAAAGACATATAGACATAGGCTCCAGAATTGATGGTTTTGTTGCTCATGTTGCTAGTTATAGATCTATTGATGTTATTGATATTAGGCCAATACAATCACAAATTCCAAATGTTAATTTTTATCAAATGGATGTAATGAATGATAATTTTAAAATTCATAATTCTTGTGATTCTTTATCATGTTTACACACAATCGAACATTTTGGACTAGGTAGATACGGAGATCAAATAAATAATAATGGGTACGAATTGGGTCTTAAAAATATGACTAAACTACTTACACCAGGTGGTAAATTCTATTTATCAACCCCTGTGGGTAAAGAGAAAGTTGAATTCAATGCAAATTGGATTTTTAATCCAGTAAGAATAGTTGAGATTGTAAAAAAACAGGGATTATTTTTATCTGAGTTTTACATAATAAAGAATGGAAATGAATTTTTGAAAATAGAAATACATGATATAGAAAAACTTTCTAACGAAAGATATAATTTAGGAATTTTTATTTTTATTAAAAATGAGTCTTAGAATAATAGCAAGAATTAAAGGCGGTTTAGGTAATCAACTTTTCATCTATGCTGCTGCAAGAAGCCTTGCACACAGAACTGGTTTTGAATTGGCACTAGATTATGAAACCGGTTTTAGTAGAGATTATAAGTATAAAAGAAAATTTGAATTAAATTATTTTACAATTCCCTGTAGGTTAGCAACACCAAATGAGATGTTATATCCTTTTGAAAGGTTTAGACGAGCTATTTATAAGTTTATCTCTAAATTTCAAAAATTAGAAAATAAAATATATTTAGAAGAAACACATTCTAATTTTAATATAAATATATTTAGCCCTACTCGAAGTTTAATTTTAGATGGTTTGTGGCAAAATCAATATTATTTCAATAATATATCTACTTTACTAAAAAATGACTTATCCTTTAATTTAAATTTACCTAATCAATTAAATAGTTTATTTTATAGCATACAAACATCAAATTCAGTTGCAATACATGTAAGATGGTTTGATGACAGTGAAAAAGCTGAGTCTGAAAATAATTTAAATATAAAATATTATAATAGTGCTATAAAAAAAATAAATGAAAATATTATCAATCCACATTATTACGTTTTTTCTGACAATATTAATTCTACAAAAAAGTTTATAAAATTTAATGATTCAATGGTTACATATGCAAGTATTGAAACTTATAACTTACACAGTATTTACGATATGTTTTTAATGAGCCTGTGCAAAAATTTTATTATTTCAAATAGTACATTTTCATGGTGGTCGGCTTGGTTGTGTAAAGAGATTAATCCAGTATACTTAATTCCACATAATCAAATAGATATGAATGGAGCATATAAGTGGAATCCTATAGATGATACATGGGAAAAATGTATAACTCTTTAATTATTTTGAATGATAATTAATAATATACTGACTAAAAATAAGATTTCCAATTCTAACTGGTATTTATTTAGTTTTAAATTTTTTTTAATTGGTTTATTTTGTCTCATCACTTCTTTCTATCGTTTAAATGAAAATTGGCAATTTCATACTTTTTTTTGTTTATTAGCATTATTTTTTTCACTACAACAATTTTTAAAAATAATAAAATATGATTTTGAATTATTTTTATATGATTTTAGAATAATATTTACTGCATCTTTTACATTATATTTTGTAATTGGTGGTACAGCATTAACTTTAGGATCAAAAGAAGATATTGATAGTTTAATGTCACGTTTTACTATTGATCTATCAACTGCATTAAAAATTGATGCAATGAATTTTATAGGTTTTTCAATTTCAATCTTAATATATACTTTCACTAAACCTAGAGTTCTACCTAAAATAATTAATATTTTAACAAAAAAAAGAAAAACTGATAATAGTTTAAAAATTATACTAATACTTACAATTATTGGTTTAATCTCTAAAATTGTAGTAATTGCTAACGATTTTGCAATTTTCAATAATGCAATAGTCATATCAGGTATCGTTAGGCAATTAAGTCAATTTTTATTAGCAGTTATATTATTATCAGCAATCTATAAAGGCAAAAAACAAAATATAATTTTATTTTTATCTATCTTTTTAACTTTATTCGTATCATTTTTCGGAGTACTTGGTTTCAATAAAACCGAAATAATTTTTCCTATAATTGCATTTGGTGTTGGTACGGCTATAAAGAAAGAATCAATTTTAATTTTAGTTATTAGTATTTTTTTTGGTTTTGGTTTATTACAGGTTATAGGTGGGGTTGTTAATTTTGCTAGAACTAACCAAGTTGATAGAATGACTTTAAAAGAAAGAGTTGATGTTATAAAGCTAGGTATAGAAGCATTAAATACTTTAATTGAAACAAAGGATAATAATTCAACAAAATATAGTGCATATGCACGAATTTCTTATATTAATGCACAATCAGCTGCAGTCCATTTTTATGACATTAATAATGGTTCTAACGATTATTTAAGTATACCATATACTTTAATTCCACGCTTCTTATATAGCGATAAGCCAATATTAACTAGTTCTGGATCAGATTTAAACTATAAAATGTATGGTAATGATGCAAGTGCTGAAGGAACTGGAATATTTATTGATGGTTATTATAATTTAGGATGGTTTGGCCTTATATTGGGCTCCATAATTTCTGGCTGGGTACTTTCACAAATTTCAGCAATTGCCAAAATTATCACGTTGAATAAATCTTTTATATTTTATCCTGTTAATTTTTTTGGAATTTTTATAGCTTTTAGAATCGACGGAACTATAATTGCTGATTATTTTGGACAATTTATTATCATCACCTATGCCATCTTTATTTTATTATTTTTAAAATTATTAATATATGAGCGATAAATCTATTTATAGAAAGCGGTTCTATGAAAAATACACAAGTGATAGATATCCACAATTTCTAAAATTCAATGAAGATGTTTACAAAAAAGCCTCTAAATCAATATTATTTCGATTAAAAAAATGGATACCTAGAAATAAAAGTATTAAATATTTAGATGTAGCCTGTGGAGCTGGCCAACTATTGTATGCATTTAAAACTATTGGTTATAATAACACTTATGGTATTGATGTTAGTCCAGAGCAAGTTTTAGTTGCAAAAAATATAAGTAATAATATTATTGAAGGAGATGCTCTAATTTATTTAAAAAATAACAGAAACACATTCGATTTAATTACTGCAATTGATATAATTGAACATTTAGATAAAAATGAAATGTTTGATTTTCTAGATTCAATTTATCTTTCTTTACGTGTAGGTGGAAGATTAATATTACAAATGCCTAATGCAGAAAGTCCATTTGGTCATAAAATTAGATATTCCGATTTAACTCATGAAAATTCTTTCGATCCATCTAATTTAAATTCAGTTTTGAATATAGTTGGTTTTAAGAATTTTCAAATCCAAGAATGTGGTCCAATAATACATGGTCCAATTTCTTTATTAAGGTGGTTTATTTGGAGAATTATTTCATTAAATATAAAAATTTGGAATTTAGCTGAGACGGGTAATATTGGTAGTGGAGTATACACAAGGGTTTTTTTAGCTAAAGTTGATAAATAATATAGTAAATGAAAAAAATTGATGTTGTTTTTTTTCAACGAAAACAAAGAAATTTAGGAAATTATAGTGTTGAAATTTATTTTAAACAGGTAATTGATAACTTGCCTCAAGATATCAATCCAATCCTAGTTGAAATGCCATTCATTAGTAATGGTTTTTTCAAAAGGTTATATAATATTTTATTCTGTATATTTAAACAAGGTGATGTAAATCACATTACAGGTGATATACAATATGTAGCAATGTTTTTAAAGAAGAGTAAAACCATTTTAACTATTTTAGATTGCGGGTCTTTACTTGATTTCAAAGGATTTAAAAAATATATTTTAAAAAAATTTTGGTTTGATATACCAATAAAAAAATCAAAGTATATCACTGCAATTTCAATAGCTACTCAACTTGATATTATTAAAAATACAAGTTGCGATCCACAGAAAATTAAAATAATATATTTTTTAAGTAATTCTAAATTCAAAAGAAGTGATAAGGTATTTAATGATGAAGTGCCTGTATTATTGCAAATCGGAACGGCACCAAATAAAAATATTCTAAGGTTAATAGATGCAATAGTCGATATTAAATGTAAATTAGTAATTGTTGGAAAATTAACTACAGATATTTTATCTAGCTTAAAAATAAATAATATTAATTACGATTTATATGATTTTAGATTGACAGACGAAGAAATTGAGAATTTATATTTAGCAGCAGATGTAATTACCTTTGTTTCAACTTTAGAAGGTTTCGGAATGCCAATAATCGAAGGTAATCTTGTTGGAAGAGTTGTTGTAACAAGTAATGTTACATCAATGCCTGAAGTAGCTGGTGAATCTGCTATCTTAGTAGATCCTTATTCAATTAATTCAATTCGAAATGGTATTAATAGTGCAATTGAAGATACAAATTTAAGAAATAAACTTATTGAAGTAGGGTATGAAAATGCAAAAAGATTTAACCCAATTGAAATTTCTACTCAATACGCAAATTTATATCGAGAAATTTTAAAATATTAATTTTATGAAATTAGGTGTTATTGGTTTAGGATATGTAGGATTAACTTTTTCAGTTGTAGCTGCATCAAAAGGCATAGATATTATAGCTTTAGAGAAAAGCGATAAAATAAAAAAGAAATTAGAAAATAAGCAAGGTCATTTTTTTGAACCTGGTTTAGATGATCTTATCAATGTTTTATATAATAAGAAATTATTTGTAAAAAATAATTTTGCTATTTCTGATAATATTAATATTTTTTTTATTACAGTAGGGACACCGTTATTGCCTAATTCCAATATTCCTAATTATGATTATTTAAAATCTGCATTAAATTCAATAGCAGAAGTCTATGATGGCTCTCAATTAATAATACTTAGAAGTACAATCTCAGTAGGTACAACAAGAAATATTGTAATACCATTTCTTTCAAAACTAATAAACAAACAAGAAGATGAAGTTTTAGTAGCTTTTTGTCCTGAAAGAACTATTGAAGGTCGTGCTATTCAAGAATTACAAGAATTACCTCAAATTATTGGAGCTAATAACAAAGAAGCTTTATTTTTAGCTGAAAATTTGTTTAGAAGAATTACTAATACCGTTATTAAAATTGATTCATTAGAAGCCGCAGAATTAATTAAATTATTTAATAATACATATAGAGATATACATTTTGCAGTAGGGAATGTATTCAATGAAATCGCACAAGCTTATGGTATAGATGGTGTAAATTTAATCAAGACAGCGAATTTGGGTTATAGTAGATCAAATATTGCACTACCAGGCTTTGTCGGAGGTCCATGTTTAGAGAAAGATGCATATATTTTAACAGAAAACATGGCTGAATCAACTGGCAAACAATTTGTATTAAACTCAAGAAAATACAACGAGTCTCTGGAAGATAAACTTGTAAATTGGGTAGTCAAGAATTTTAATATAAATGACAAAATTTGTATTAGTGGATTAGCCTTTAAAGGAATACCAGATACATCTGACTTAAGAGGTTCTAGTAGTATTAGTATTGTAAAAAAACTTAATAAACTTGGATATTTACCAAACCTACATGATTACATTGCCTATGAAAAAGACATCCTAGATCAATTAAAAGGCAATTATTTTTTTAAATTTGAGGATGCAGTTGAAAATTGCAAAGCTCTTATAATTTTAAATAATAATATTAGATATTCAAAATTAGATCTTCGAGTTTTATTAACTCACATGAGAAAAGAAGAAATATTTATATTAGATTTTTGGTCAGCAATGAACAATTCATCACTTAATTTATATAATAATATTATATATAAAAATGCAGGAAACATTTTAATAGATTTATGAAAAAATCAATAATTATAACTGGGGGAGCCGGTTTTATAGGATCTTATTTGTCTGAAAAATACCATCAAGAGGGATACTTGGTAATTATCATAGATAATTTATTTAGGGGGAAGATTGATAATATCCAAAATATAATTGAAGACGGGGCATTATTTTTCAACATTGATTTGATAGATTCTAGTAAGAAGAAAAATATTGAAGATATAATTTTTAAATATAAGCCTGAAATCATTTTACATTATGCTGCTATAAATGGAACACAATATTTTTATGATATTCCGGAATCAGTATCTGAGGTTAATTCAATAGGTACTTATAATATATTAAAATGTATACAAAATATTAAATTATTAGATCCAAATTTTCAAACTGTTTTTGTTTTTGCATCAACATCCGAAACATATGGTGAACCAATTGATATTCCATCAACAGAATCATCACTGACATATCTGAGAATTGATGAGAATCGAGATAGTTATGCAGCAGCAAAGCTAATGAGTGAGTTTTATGTTAAACATTTTTGTGAGTCTATGGCAATAAAATGGCTAACATTTAGAATATTTAATGTTTATGGGCCAAGAATGATTGGTACAAAATATGGGCAAGTTATTCCAGAATTTATTACAAGACTAAAAAATGGTGAGTACCCATTAAAAATATATGGTAATGGAAGTCATACCAGATCATTCATATATGTGACCGATCATGTTGATTTAGTTTTCAAATCAATTAATCTAGCAAAACCTAATAATACCTATAATTTAGGAAATCCTCAAGAAATTTCTATTTATGATCTGGCAAGATTAATTATGAATAAGATGAATTTAGTTCCAAATTTTGATTTTCTTGAGGAAAGAGGCGGAGATCATAGAAGAAGGAAGCCTTCTATTGATAAACTATTTAATTCAATAGGTGAACAAGAGTTAATTAATATTGAATCTGGTATCGAATTGATGCTCAAACTATATTAATTTAAATTTTTTTAAAAAATTGATCATTTGAAAATATTAGTAATTGGTAGTTTAGAACATGAAGATAGTTTTGCTACCAACATAGTTGAAAATTTTATTAAACTAGGCCATGAAACACATGCTTATGATACTTTTTCATTAAGAATCAAAATAAATAATAAGTTTGGTTTTAGGCTAAATCAAATTCTGACTAATTTACAACAAATTATTTCAAAATTTAAAATATTTAGTAGTAATAAGAAATTATTTAAACTATTTAAAAAAATAAATTTCGATTTCGTTTTAGTCACACATGATTATTTAAAACCAAACGATGTTTATAAAATCAAAAATGAATTTAATCCAATTATTGCAATGTGGTTTCCGGATCATTTAGCAAATTTTGGTAAAGCTTATTTTATGAATGCGCCATATGACTTTCTTTTTTTTAAAGATCCTTATATTATTTCATTATTAGAAAATAGGATTTCATCTAAAGTTTATTATTTGCCAGAATGTTACAATGAATTTAAGCATAAATATGAAGGAGAAATAGCAGATAAATATAAATGTGATATTACAACTGCTGGAAATTTCCATTCTTGGAGAGTAGCTTTATTTGAACATTTATCAGAATATAATATTAAGTTTTGGGGAATGCCCCCACCATTGTGGATGCCAAAAAAATTTCTAACAAGCTCATATCAAAATCATGCAGTTTATAATGAAGAAAAGGCAAAAGCATTTTTAGGAGCAAAAATCGTATTAAATAATTTACATTTTGCAGAAATTTATGGGCTCAATGCTAGAGCATTTGAAGCTGCTGGTATAGGCAGTTTTCAACTACTTGATTGGCGTCCAGGCATAGAAAATTTGTTCGAGGACGGTGTTGAAATAATTACTTTTAATGGAATTAATGATTTAAAAATTAAATTAAATTATTGGTTAGAACACCCAATTGAAAGAGAAATCATTGCTAAGGCTTCCAAAAAAAGAGCTTTGCATGAACATACATATAAACATCGATTACAATTAATAATTGATACTATTAATGGAAATAAAAAAGGGTATGCTTTACCAAATATTCAAAAATTGTAATGATATTAATTGATGCTCTGTTTGTTAATAATAGCGGTGGTAAAATACTATTAGATTATCTTACTTCTGAATTACTAAAAAATAATACGAATAATATTTATTTTTTATTTGACAATCGAATTAAGGATGATTATAAAAATCTGCCTTTAAGAAATAAAATATTTTTAAAGCCATCTTTAATACAAAGACACTTATTTTATTTAAAAAATAAAAATAAATTTTCAAGAATTTTTGCATTTGGTAATTTACCACCAACTGTAAAAATGAAATGTGAAGTAATTACTTATTTCCAAAATGTAATTCTTTTAGACGTTGAGTATAAAAATATTAAATTAGAATTAAAAAAAATAATTTTTAAATTATTACGTAATCATACCAATTATTGGTTTGTACAAACAAATAATGTAAAAAATTTATTAGAAAAAAATAAAATTCAATCAGAAAAAATAAAAATTTATCCATTTTACGAACACCACGAACCAAAACCCTTATCTAATAAATTAAAAGATAATAAATTTATATATGTAAGTAATGGTGAAGAGTATAAAAATCATAAAAATTTGTTTCTTGCTTTTCAAGAATTTAATCAAGAGTTTCCAACTGCAGAACTAATTGTTACAATTAGTAATAATTATAAAGAATTAATTACTTTAATTAACAATTACAAAAAATCTGGTATAAATATAAAGAATATCAATAGTATAAGTCATCAAGATTTATTAAAAAAATATAATGAAATCGATTTTGTAATTTATCCAAGTCTTAAAGAAAGTTTTGGCCTAGGTTTAATTGAGGCAGCACAATTTAATTTACCTATAATTACTTCTGATTTAGATTATGTTTATGATGTTATTGAACCAGTTGAAGTTTTCAATCCAAATAATATTGAAAGTATCTTAAATTCTTTCAGAAAATTTAAGACTTTAATTTCAAAAGAATCTAAACTAAAGGTTGAAAATAAAATAAATCAAATAATTGAAGAACTTTTAAAATAATAATAATTCAAATGCTTAAAAATAAAACTCTTTTAATTACGGGAGGTACAGGTTCATTTGGAAATGCAGTATTGAAAAAATTTTTAAATACTGACATTAAAGAAATTAGAATTTTCAGTAGAGATGAAAAAAAACAACATGATATGCGTGTTGAAATAAAAAATCATAAATTAAAATTTTATATAGGTGATGTAAGAGATATAGATAGCATTTCTAATGCATTGAAAAATGTAGATTATGTTTTTCATGCTGCTGCTTTAAAACAAGTACCTTCGTGCGAATTTTATCCTATTGAAGCTGTTAGAACAAATATATTAGGCACAGAAAACGTTTTAAACGCCGCAATAGTTAACCATGTAAAAAAGGTTGTTTGTTTAAGTACAGATAAAGCTGTATACCCAATTAATGCTATGGGAATTTCGAAGGCAATGATGGAAAAAATAATGGTCGCAAAATCAAGGAATTCTGGAGACACTAAAATTGTTGGCACGAGGTATGGGAACGTTATGGCTTCTAGGGGTTCGGTTATACCATTATTTCACGAACAAATAATAAATAATGAACCCATAACAATAACCGACCCCAATATGACAAGGTTTATGATGACTTTAGAGGATGCAGTTGAGCTAGTTCTATATGCATTTGAAAATGGAAATAGTGGAGATATTTTTGTACAGAAATCTCCAGCTTCTACAATTGGTGAATTAGCAATAGCATTAAAAAAAATATATAATTCAAGTGTACCAGTAACAATTATTGGTACAAGACATGCGGAAAAACTATATGAAACGCTTTTATCAAAAGAAGAATTATTGTTATCTGAGGATTTGGGTGACTATTATAGAATTAAAGCAGACAATAGAGATTTAAATTATAATAAATATTTTTCAGAAGGAATTAATATTGCCCCTACTTTAGATGACTATCATTCACATAACACCAGAAGGTTAAACGAATTGGAGCTAATAAATCTATTAGAAAGAATAGGGTATAAAGCTTAATTAAATGCGTATACTTATTTTAGGAGGAAATGGAATGATTGGCCACAAAATGTATCAGTTAATTTCTAAATATTATCAAGATACATGGGTAACCCTAAGAAATAATTTAAGTAGTTATAGTTATTCAGAAATTTACAACTCTGAAAAAGTAATTGATAAGATTGATTTAAGTAATTTTAAAATATTATTAAATCAACTGAATTTAATTAACCCAGATGTAATCATTAATGCTTGTGGAATAACTATAAGAAGAGGTATTAACGCTTTTAAATCAAATAGTATAATCATAAATAGCGCGCTACCACATCTTTTAAACGAATGGGTCGTTTCTAATAATAAAAGATTAATTCATTTTAGTACAGATTGTGTTTTTTCAGGAAAAAAGGTGATTACCTAGATAATGATATTAAAGATGCCATTGATTTATATGGATTAACCAAATCAATGGGTGAAATAATTGATTCAAAATTTACTATTACTTTAAGAGGCTCAATGATAGGTAGAGAATTAGAAAATAAAACTGAATTATTAGAATGGTTTTTACATCAAAAAAATAAAGTGATAAAAGGCTTTACTAATGTAATTTATTCTGGTATTACAACTGTAAGAATGGCAGAAATTGTTTTAAAGATTATAAATGAATACCCTAAACTAAGTGGAATTTATAATATATCTTCAGGACCTATTTCAAAATTTGATTTATTAAAAACATGGAATGATAATTTTAATATTAATGCTACAATTGAAATAGATAAAAATTATTCATCCAATAAAAATTTAATTTCTGATAATCTCTTTAAAACAATTGAGCTAGAGCAACCCATTTGGGATGATTTAATATATCAATTAAAGATTGATAATGAGTTATATAATAATTTATACAACTAAAAATAAATATTTATGAGTACTAAAGTTATGACTATTGTTGGGACAAGACCTGAAATAATTAAGTTAAGTAGAGTTATGGCCGAGTTAGATAAAAATGTAGAACATATACTAGTACATACTGGACAAAACTATGATTTTGAATTGAATGAAATATTTTTCAAAGACCTGGGTGTTAGAAAACCTGATTATTTCTTAAATGCTGTTGGAAAAACAACCGCTGAGACAATTGGTAATATTTTAATAAAAGCAGATGAAATATTCGAAAAAGTAAATCCAGATGCAGTCCTATTGTATGGAGATACAAATTCTTGCTTATCTGTAATTTCAGCAAAAAGAAGACAAATTCCAATTTTCCATATGGAAGCTGGAAATAGATGTTTTGATCAAAGAGTACCAGAAGAGCTAAACCGTAAAATAGTTGATCATTTAAGTGATATAAATATGCCTCTAACAGAACAAGCAAGAGATTATTTAATCAAAGAAGGTATCCGTCCTGAAACAATTATTAAAACAGGTTCTTGTATGAAAGAAATTCTTACTTTTTATAAAACCAAAATTGATAACTGTGATATTTTAAAAAGAATTCACCTTGATGAAAAAAAGTATTTTATAGTATCTATTCATAGAGAAGAAAATGTTGATTATCCTGAAAATTTAAAAAAATTAGTTGATTCTTTAAATGCTCTAGCAGAAAAATACAATTACCCAGTTATAGTTTCAACACATCCAAGAACACAAAAAAGATTAGATGATATAAAAAATGAAATTGAATTAAATCCACTTGTTAAGTATATGAAACCAATGGGATTTTTTGATTATATCGCATTACAAAAAAATGCTTGTTGTGTAATATCTGACAGCGGTACTATTACCGAGGAGTCATCTATTTTGAATTTTCCTGCAATAATGATAAGAATGGCACATGAAAGACCAGAAGGAATGGATGAAGGAACTGTTATTATGTCTGGAATAGAAAGAAGTAGAGTTTTAGAGGCAGTTAATATTATGCTAGAACAATTTAAACAAAATCCTACTGGAATAAGAATAATTAATGATTATAATGTTGATAACGTTTCAATTAAAGTAGTTAGAATAATTTTAAGTTATATTGATTTTGTAAATAGAACAGTATGGAAAAAAGATACGGTTAAAAAACAGTTTTATAAGGTATAATGCGAATTTTAATTGTTACACAATACTTTTGGCCAGAAAATTTTAAAATTAATTCTTTATCTATTGAATTAAAAAATAAAGGCCATGATATATTTGTACTAACCGGATTACCTAATTATCCAGTTGGTAAAATCTCAAAAAATTATTCTTTTTGGAAAAATAATGATGAAGTTTGGAACGGAATTAAAATTTACAGATCAAAATTAATACCAAGATTTTCGGGAAAAGGAATTCATTTATTTATTAATTACATTTCATTTGCTATTTTTTCTTCAATAAAAGTCCTTTTTTTAAAAGAGAAAAAACCCGATTTAATATTTGTATATGAACCATCCCCTGTAACGGTTGGAATTCCTGCTATTGTTGCGAAGAATAAATTTGGAAATGTGCCAATATTTTTTTGGGCACAAGATTTGTGGCCAGATAGTCTAAAAGATACCGGCGCTTTTAATAATAAATATATTTTAAAGTTAGCTGATAAATTTACTAGATACATTTATAATAATTCAAAGATAATTCTAGTCCAATCTGAAGCATTTATTAATTATATTATAAAACAAGGGGTATCATCAAACAAAATAAAATATTTTCCAAATCCAACTGAAAATACTTATAATGTTGTTAAAATTAATGAAAAATATTCCAGTTTATTACCAAAGGGATTCAATCTGATTTTTGCTGGTAATATTGGTGAAGCTCAAAGTTTTGATACATTAATAGATGCAGCAGTAAAGCTAAAACAATTAAATTACCCAATATATTGGAATATTTTAGGTGATGGACGTGTAAAAAATAATTTAGAAAAAAAAATAACAAAGTTAAATTTGACTGATAATTTTATTTTTAAAGGATCTTTTATGTCAGAAGAAATGCCATTATTTTTTGCATGTGCTGATGGCTTAATTGTATCATTAAAAAAAAGCAAGATATTTTCTTTAACAATACCTGCGAAAGTGCAATCTTATCTTGCATGTGGTAGACCAATAATAGGATCTATAGATGGTGAAGGTGCTAGAATTATAAACGATGCAGGGGCTGGATATGTTTCACCTTCAGAAGATGTTGATAGCCTTGTAATTAATATAATCAAATTATATAATCTTACTGAAGAAGAAAGAGCAAGATTCGGGCACAACGGTAGAACCTATTTTGAAAGAGAATTTTCTATGGAAATACTAATTAATAAATTAGAAAAAATATTTACTAGTAAAGTTGAATAAAACAATTTTTATTACTGGTGCCTCTGGTTTTGTAGGCTCAAATATAATTTCAAATTTAACCGAGTATAATTTTAGAAAATATGATAGAACAGAGAACATTGAAATCATGGAAGATATTGTATTACATTTGGCAGGAAAAGCCCATGACTTAAAACAAATTTCTAATAGCAATGAATATTATGAGGTTAATACCGAGTTAACAAAAAAAATATTTGATGCATTTTTGATTTCTAAAGCAAAAGTATTCATAACAATCAGTTCTGTCAAAGCTATCGCCGATAGTATTGATACTGAATTAACCGAAAATCATATATCTATTCCAATTACTCATTACGGTAAGAGTAAATTACAAGCGGAACAGTATATTTTAAGTAAAAAAGTTCCTATTGGGAAAAGGGTTTTTATTTTAAGGCCATGTATGATACATGGCCAAGGCAACAAAGGGAATCTAAATCTATTATTTAAGGTTGTGAAGCTAGGATTACCTTGGCCTTTGGGTTCTTTTAAAAATAAAAGGTCATATTGCAGTATAGATAATCTATGTTTTATTATAAACGAATTAATTCTAAATGAGAATATTCCTACAAATATTTTTAATATTGCTGATGATAGTTCAATTTCAACAAATGAGATAATTGAATTAATGTCAAAACAATTAGGAAAGAAGCATAATATCTGGAACATCTCAAAAATATTAATAATATATATAGCTAAGATTGGAGATTATTTATACTTGCCATTAAATACAGAAAGATTAAATAAGCTCACAGAAAATTATTTAGTCAGTAATGCTAAAATTAAAAAATATATAAATAAACCTTTACCATATTCAATTACTCAAGGTTTAATTAAAACATTACAATCATTTTAATTTATGAAAATTTCATCAATCATATTTGAAAAAATACCAGACGTTAAACGTATACATTTTGACCGTTTTATGGATCAAAGAGGCTATTTCACAGAAACCTTTCGTGCTTCAGATTTTATTAATAATGAATTGAATATTTTCCCTAATGGTATTATGCAATCAAATGAAAATTTTTCTCAAAAAAACATTTTAAGAGGGCTGCATTTTCAGTGGAATCCTAATATGGGAAAGTTAGTTAGAACAATTACTGGTCATATGGTTGATTTAATTTTGGATTTACGACAAGGATCACCTACCCAGGGTAAGATTATGGCTTTTGATATGCCAGCTAAATCATCTGATAATTCTAGTAGTTGGATTTGGGTACCTGAAGGATGTGCGCATGGTAATTTCTTTTTAGAAGACTCTTATATTGAATATTTTTGTTCTGGAGCATACAATGGAGAATGCGAAGCTGGGATTTCTCCATTTGCAGAAGACATAGATTGGTCTATATGTGATCCTTTTTTTAAAAATAAATTTTTTGAGTTGAAAGATTCATTTATCGCAACGCCAAAAGATATCAACGGCTCATCAGTTAAAGAATGGCTTTCGAGAACTGATGCGAATAACTTTACTATTTAATTTTATTAAAATATAGGTATGAAAAAAATTTTATTAGCAGGTGGAGCTGGTTATATAGGTACAGAGCTTTGTAAAAGATTACAAAGACTAGATTACAAAGTAACTGTAATTGATGAACTTTGGTTTGGTAATAACTTAAATCCTAAAGTTGAATTAATTCAAAAGGATTTACTACAAGTTACTCATAACGAATTAAAAGGTTTTGATACAGTAATTTTTCTAGGTGGTGTATCCAACGATCCCATGGCTGAATTTTCTCCCTCAGAAAATTTTATACAAAATGCAGCCTGCCCAGCATATTTATCATACGAGTGTAAAAGAGCAGGGGTAAGACGTTTTATTTATGCTTCTTCTTGCTCAGTATATGGCTATACAGTTGATGAATTATACGATGAAAAATCACCAACTACTTGTTCTTACCCATATGGGATTTCAAAGTTACAAGGGGAAAATGGGGTAATGCATTTAGCAGATGACAAGTTCTCAGTAATAGCCTTAAGACAAGGTACTGTTTGTGGACATAGCGATAGAATGCGTTTTGACCTAGTCGTAAATACGATGTTTAAAAATGCTATGACTAATGGGGAGATAACAGTGAATAACCCCTCCATTTGGAGGCCTATATTCCATATACAAGATGCTTGCTCGGCTTTTATAAGATCGATCCAAGCACCGGATAATATTTCAGGGGTGTTTAATGTAGCTTCAGATAATTACACCCTTGGTCAAATTGGCGATATTGTGGGCGCTGAAATGTCTAGAAACCTAGGCAAAGAAGTAAAAGTGCATATTAATGACGTTCAAGATTTCAGGAACTACAAAGTGTCTATTCAGCATGCAAAGTTAACGCTAGGCTTTACTCCTGTTTATGGCGTTAAAGAAATTATTAATCAGTTATTTGAGAACGCTGATAAGTATGACAACTACGAAGATGACAAATATTATAATATAAAAGTTTTTAAGAATTTAGGAAAGTAACATTTAGATATTTCTTCTCCCAAAGTTTATACTATAGATTAGTAAAATGCCTCCCAAAATATGGGAGGCATTTTTATTTATACTTCTTTATGATATGCAAGTACCCAGCCATTTTTTTCAGAGGCCTTAATAATACTAAAGTCTCCTCTATTTTTAATGATATCATAGCCTCTAAAATGTTTTAAATGATGTGTGTCATCTAAAAGAATATAGTAATTCTTATTTTTCATTAATTCATCTGTTATTTGAAACTCCATGTGGCCAACGCCACCAGCAGAGTCTAATACAATCAACATTTCATGGTTGCCAAATTCTTTTATTAAACTAGGTAGTAAATTGTAGGTAGGTTTGGTATTTGAATTTTTGCTAGGCCTTAATATTTTTTTTAAAAATTGCTTAATAATATTGTTACTGCTGTCATTTAACCTGCCCTCTAATTCATTTACATAAAAATTAATAGGGTCTTTGGCATTATCAATAAATACCTCAGGATATTTTTCATGTTGCAAGATGACCTCATCTTTTTTTACATATTCAATGGCATCATTTAAATCTAAAGAACAACCGTAGCAGCAATTTACAAAACTAAATTGAGAAAGATTTTTTTTGGCTAAGCTATAATTAGTATAATCTATTTCAATAGTATTAAGGCTTATTAGTGAACTAGAATTTTTAAAAGCATTGCCTAACATGGTAGTTGAACCTAGGCCTCTATGTGTACCAGTTTCAATTATATATTCAATGGTATTTTTAGAAGCTAATTCCGCCAAACTATTAATTAAATCCATATCTTTATTCATGGATACAGATGTGTATTTATAATCTCCGTATTCTTTCAAGGGTCAATTTTTAAATTTAGTAATAAGTCCTATTTCAGTGCTCTAAAGATAGCAAACTCTCTATAATTACGGAAATAAATTATAAAATTTGACCATATATTTATTAGCTTTGTTTTATAGCATTCCTTATCTATAAATTATTTAATAAAAGTACTTAAATGTATATTCTTTTAATATTACTTGCTTTTATTTTATTATCCCTTTCATTTTTTGAATCTGATTCAAATTCAATTGAGCACAGTTATTTATTTAAGATAAGATTAGCCAACATTAAGGCATTTATTGGAATTGCATTTTTTTCTTATATCATTTGTGAAATCCTCTCTTTAATTAATATATTTTCATTTAATTTCGTCCTATTTTCTTGGTTTTTAATTAATGGCTTAATTATTTTTTGGAATAAAGAAAAAATTAAATTAAATGTATTTAGTGTTCTCTCTCAAAAAGTAAATATTCCAAAAAAAGAGAAAAATATTCTTTTTTTTATTTCATTTGTAATTATTTTACCGCTTTTACTTCATGCCATTTTTATTCCTCCCAATAATTGGGATAGCATGGCTTATCATTTACCCAGGGTGGAGCACTGGATACAGAATAAGAATATTTACCCTTACCCCACTAATATTGTAAGACAGGTATTAACATCTCCTTTATCTGAATACATTATTGCTAATTTTCAAATTTTAGCTAACACAGATGCCTTTTCAAATTTAGTTCAGTTTGCGTCTTTTATAATCATTCTTATTATAGGCACTTTAATTTTTAGTTTATTAAAAATAGGAATGAAGGGCCAGCTATTTTTATTATTAGCTTTATTAAGCATACCAATGATGCTTTTTCAAGCTACTACAACGCAAACCGATTTACTTGCTAGTTTTTTCTTTATAAGCTTTATACTATTTGCTTTACTAATTATTCAAACAGAAGCAAATTTTAAAACTAATTTTATATTTTTAGCATTATCACTCACATTAGGCATTTTAACTAAATATCATATTGCTATTTTTGCAGCTCCAATCGCTCTTTATTTATTATTTTTTTTATTAAAAAAGAAAACTAATGCCAATATAATTTTCGCAGTTCTTATTTCTTGTTTAACTATAGCTATTATATTAGTTCCCTTATTTGCTCGAAATATTTATTTTTTCGGAAGCATTACAGGTAAAGATTTATTTGATGAAAACGCCACAATTGTAAATAGTACTATTAGTATACAAAACATGCTTTCTAATAACATAAAGCATATTGTAGATTTTATTTCTATTCCAATTAATGGCTATAATAATTTATTATTTTCAGTAAATCATTCACTGCATAATATAATAGCTGTTTCTGAAAACATGCCTGGTAATAATTGGGCAGGAGAACCCTTTACTATTAATAACTATTTAAATGAAGATACAGCTGGTAGTACAATACATGCGGCATTGATTATATTATCTCTTATACTTGTATTTAAATCAAAATATAAGTATAAGCTACTTTTATTATTCTCCTATTGTTTCATTGCCTTTTCACTATATGCTTTATTATTTAGATACACACCATTTGATATTCGTTTATTATTACCTGTTTTAATATTATTAATTATTATTAGCACTTACATTATTTATACAAGTTTTACTAATAATTATATATTAAACGGTTTGTTGTTCCTGTTTTTGATTATATCAATTTTCCCTGTATATTTCAATAGAGCCAAACCTATTATAGGAAATCCTTTTTATTTAAGAAGAGTTTTAACCAATTCTCCCAAAGGAGATATTACCAATACAAGCCTAGCATTATTACCTGCTTCAAAAAAAGAAGAAATTCTAAATAATTATATATTAACTGATTCTATATATAGACTAAATGAAGATTTAACTCAAGAACAAAGAAAGTCTTTATTTAAATTAGAAGATTCTGTAGGTTTATTTGATTTTGATAAAAAGACCATTTTTCAAAAATCAAGACTAGATAACTATTTTACCCAAAATCCAGTCATACAAAAAAACTTAGATACACTTTTTAATAATATTTCATCAGTAACTGCTACCAAGTCTTCAATTAATGGCAAACTAATTTTTATAGATTTAAAAACTGAATTTGATTCCTACGAATACCTTTTATGGGTATATGCCAAGGCTAAGTTTAAAAATGGGTTCTATATAGGAAATTCAGATAGCTTGAAATATCGCTCTTACTCAAAGAACATAATTGATCCTAAGTTCTACAATTTAGAGATAACTGATAAAAATAAAAACTGGACTATTAAGTATAAGAATTAATTATCTTAAATTGTGCCTTATTATAACCTATGATTAATAATAAAAAAATTACTGTGGTGTTGCCTGCCTATAATGCAGCAAAAACCTTAGAGAAAACCATTGGAGAAATACCATTTGATATAGTTGATGATATTATTTTATGCGATGATAACTCAACCGACAATACTATTGAACTAGCTCAGAAATTAAACATAAAGCATATTATTAGCCATAATGTTAATAGAGGTTACGGAGGCAATCAAAAATCGCTCTATGATAAAGCCATTGCAATTAATTCAGATATTGTAATTATGCTACATCCCGACTATCAATATACACCTAAGTTAATAACTTCCATGGTTTCAATTATTTCACAAGGTTTATATCCTGTGGTATTTGGTTCTAGAATTTTAGGAGGCGGAGCGCTTAAAGGAGGCATGCCTATGTATAAATATATTGCAAACCGTTTTTTAACTAGTATACAAAATTTACTCTTAGGTCAGAAATTAAGTGAATACCATACAGGTTATAGAGCCTATTCAATTGAAGTATTAAAAGCTATTGATTACAATGCTAATTCAGATGATTTTATTTTTGACAACCAGGTAATAGTACAAATATTTGAAAAAGGTTTTGAAATTGCAGAAATTACCTGCCCCACTAAATATTTTTCAGAAGCCTCATCTATTAATTTATCTAGAAGTATTAAATATGGTATTGGTGTATTAGGGGTATCTATTCAATATTTATTTAAAAGAATTCTATCTTAATTAAATAAGATGATTAACAGAATTATTGCATTTATATTATTAATTATACTATCTCCTATTTTTTTATTGGTAGGCCTTTTGATTTTTATTCAAGATGGATTTCCCGTTTTCTTTAAACAAAAAAGAGTAGGGGTGAATTATTCCTTTTTTCATATCTATAAATTTAGGACCATGAAAAAAAACACTCCCAATGTGGCTACTCATTTACTCACTAATCCAGAACAATATTTATTAAAAATAGGGGCCTTATTGAGAAAATTGAGTTTGGATGAACTTCCCAACCTAATTAACATAATTAGGGGTGAAATGGTTTTTGTAGGGCCAAGACCAGCTTTGTTCAACCAGGACGATTTAATGGCCCTTAGGGTGGCTGCAGGGGTAGATAAGCTAATTCCAGGCATAACTGGTTGGGCACAAGTTAATGGCAGAGATGAGCTAAGTTTAGAGCAAAAAGTGACTTTAGAGAAGGAATACCTAGCTAAAAAATCGCTATTCATTGATTTTCAAATACTTATAAAAACATTTACTAATGTTTTATTTAGTAAAGGGGTAACTCACTAGTCTAAAACCTTACTTATTCATTAAATTAAGGCTATTTAGCACTAATTATAACTATTTCTCTAACTTTGCTATAGGCTTCTTCATTTATCACTTCAAATACCCCCCTTCATTTGAATGAAATAAAAAACAATATGTTTAAGATTAAGAATTTCAGTATTGTACCAAAATTTTTCATTCTTTTATTAGACCTAGGGGCCACACTTCTAGCTTTATTTATTGCTATTCTAATTCAGTTTAATGTTACCGTTAAATTAGTGAATTGGAATAATGTTCTTAATGCAATGGTTTTAATAACATTAATTAATTCATTGGTTTTTATTGTTACAAAATCTTATACCGGAATTGTTAGGTATACAGGTGTGCAAGACGCTTTAAGAATTTTATTAGCTATTGCAAGTTCTTCCTTTCTTATTTTAGTTATTAATACTTTGGCTTTAGTTTATGGGTCTATTTTATCTTTAACTACATTAATCATTGTTCTTTATACCATTTTTAGTTTTTTATTCTTAATTTCTTATCGTGTATTAGTAAGGTATTTATTTGCCTATGCTAAAAATTATAAGATGAAGAAAAAGACAGTGGTTATTTTTGGTGCAGCAGATACTGGCGTAGCAACACAAAGAGTATTAGAAAACGACAGCCAAGCCAATATTCAGGTATTAGCCTTTATTGATGACGATAAGAAAAAAGGAAGTAAGAATTTAAATGGTGCGCCTATTATTACTTTCAATGCCTTTAAAGAATTAATTGCTATTCAGCCAGTAGATGAATTAATTATAGCTAGCTATACTATTCCTACAAAAAGAAAAAATGAAATTGTCGATTTTTGTTTAGACCACGATATTAAAGTACTTAGTGTTCCTCCTTATGCTAAATGGGCAGAGGGCAAGTTTAATAGTAGACAATTACAGTCAATTAAAATTGAAGATTTACTAGAGCGTGATCCTATTTTAATTAATAATAATCAAATTAAGGCGCAAGTAAAAGGCAAGCGTATTTTAGTAACAGGTGCTGCAGGTTCAATTGGTTCTGAAATTGTAAGACAATTAATTCCTTTTGGCCCTGAGTTAATTATTTTATGTGATCAAGCAGAAACACCTTTACACGCTTTAGAGCTTGAATTAATTGAGCGAGATACCCGCGTAAACTGCTTGAATTATTTAGCCGATGTGACCAATAAGTCTAGAATGTCTAATTTATTTGAGGAGTTTAAGCCACATTATGTATATCATGCAGCTGCCTATAAGCATGTTCCTATGATGGAATTATGCCCAACTGAGGCTGTACGTAATAACTTAATTGGGGTAAAAGTAATAGCGGATTTAGCCATTCAGCACGGGGTAGAGCGTTTTGTGATGATATCTACCGATAAGGCAGTAAACCCTACCAATGTAATGGGAGCTAGTAAACGTATGGCTGAAATGTATGTTCAAGCCTTGTCTAAAGAAACCACAATGCCTACCAAATTCATTACAACGCGTTTTGGCAACGTTTTAGGCTCTAATGGATCAGTTATCATAAGATTTAAGGATCAAATCGAAAAAGGCGGCCCTGTGACCGTTACGCACCCCAATATTACCCGTTATTTCATGACCATACCCGAAGCCTGCCAATTGGTATTAGAGGCTGGAAGTATGGGTAATGGTGGAGAGATATTTGTATTTGATATGGGCCAGCCAGTGGCGATATCCGATTTAGCGAAGAAGATGATTCGTTTATATGGTTTAATTCCCAACATTGATATTAATATAACATATAGCGGTTTACGCCCAGGAGAGAAATTATACGAGGAATTATTGAATGATGCAGAGAACACCACTCAAACTTATCACGATAAAATTTTAATTGCTAAGGTACGTGATGTTTCATTTGAACTAGTAAAACAAAGCACTTTTGAATTAGAGCATATTTTAAGTACTTCTAATGATGAAATGCAATTAGTATCTAAGATGAAAGAACTTGTACCTGAGTATATTAGCAATAATAGTATTTACGAAAAATTAGATGCGACTGTGATTGCTATGGAGAAATAAATTATCACTTAACTATTAATCTCTTAAAATTAAATTCTACTATAGATAGGAGACTAATTTGATTAATATGAACTATTAATTAAGCTCCCTATATCTTGAACTGAATTAATATATTTAATCGAAGAGCTATCAAAGCCATAAAAAGCAGTAAAAGTATAATGAGCATTTACTCTATTATCCCCTCTGAAACCATGATCACCAGTTATAATTATTCTATATTTATTTTCTTCGGTTAATTCTGATAGTAAAGGAGTTAGTAGTTTGTTAGAGAACTTCCAATAATCGAAGTAATTATCTAAATTATCTACATTCTGCATTCCTTTATAGGAATATTTTGTCCCAACATATTCGTTAGGAAAGTGAGGGATAAGTAAATGTAAATATACAAAGGAGTTGTTTTCAATTTTGGCAATTCTTTTTTTTGTTAATTCCATATTCACTCGATTATGTTTAATCTGAATACTTTCAATACTGCCCTCTAATATATTTGTAATCATAGTTACTAAAACAAGTTCTTTGATAAAACGATAATTCAATTCTTCATTTTCGTAAAAATAAATTTTTGACATTGCCAATGATTTTCCAATATCAAAAATACCATAATTATAAAATATAATTTTCTTTTTTTCCAAACTATCGTATAAGGTAGATTTTTTTAAACTATTTTTAGAATATGGGATACTTAATAATTTATCATTGGCTCTAAAATTAAAATTAAAAAGTGAAGCCATGCTATTAATGGTTAAAGTATCCGCACTATATATTTTATCCTTAATAATCCAATGGTTATTTATTTGCATTTTTTCATAATCGAAAATAGAACTATCGCTATAATTTTTTATAAGTTCATGAGGAGATGCATATTCGTCAGTTATAATTAAAATAATAGGATTTCCCCTTTTATGTGTTAATGATAAAGGGTGTCCTTTGATGCTTTCTATATTTATTCCTTGAAAATTTAATTTGTCTATTAATATAAAAAGGGAAAGAAATATAGAAAAAATATTTAATACAAAAAGTATATTCTTTATTTTATTTCTATACTTATAAAATAGATATATAATAATCAAAAGTAATTCTGGTAAAATGTATCTTGTCCTTAAGTGTAAATCGAATGTAAAATCATTCAGTATAATAACTGATTCTAAAAAGTAGGGGTAATAAAAATTTAGTATTAAAAAAGAATGGAGAAATGCAAATAATAAAGGCTTGTTTTTTATTACAATAAATATATTAAGGTATAAATAATCAAAAATTAGAATTATTAATAAGTGTGTTATTAATATAGAAAAAGGAGGCTCGCCAGTATGAATGAATTTAAAAAAAAAATTAATATAGAATGGCATTATTAATATGAAAAAGGATACCCTTTTTAAACTAACAAATTCCTTTAATTTAATCATTTATTTTTTTTCTAATAGTAATAATTTTCTATTTGAGTCCTCAATTTTTTTAACCTCAACAAGTTTAAAATATTCTAATAGGGCTGCTATAAAATTTTCTTGGGTATAGCTAGAAAAATCTCTTTGCTTATTTTTTATAAGTAATTGCACTTTACTATCTTGAATAGGAATAAATTCAATAATTAAATGCTTACTATTAAACTTTGCTAGTAACTCAGCAATTTGCGCAAAGCTTAAAAAGTTAATAATGTGCAAATGGTGCGTAATAGCCAATCCCATAACTAGAATAGGGCTTAAATGGTTATTTGATAGTCTTTTAAATATGCTGCTGTATTCTTTTTCTAAAATTCCAAAATTGGGACTTGTTTCAGCTAGGTCCATTTGTTGTACTATAATATTTTTTATCTCACCTTTGTCTATTGTATTATCAATAACATCTACACAATTATAATCCGATTCTATAGATATAACTTGTTCAACTTGCTTAGCTGCTAAAAAACTAAATCTTCCAGTATTGGCGCCTAAGTCTATAACAGTTTTTGGTTGTAAATCTTTTAGCCATTTTTTTATAATTTCTTGTTTCTGGTTTAAATAAATGGGTGACTCTATATCGTTCTTATAGTAGCTATGCCAATACTTATTGATATTATAGGCTTGTTTCCAATTTTTTACTGTAGATAATATCATATCAATTAAGGATAATAGCTTCACCTTAGTAAAACCTTTTTTAACTTTTGACTTACTTTTATTCTCGTCTTCAACGCTTCCTTCGGTATTAGCATATTTTGCATGAATATGTATATGCAATAAACAAGTTAAATTAAACCATGATTTTAGTGGTAATTGTTTACTTATAAAGCTTAAAGGCATTCCATTAAGGTTCGCTTTAACCATGCCAGACCATATTTGTCCATTATAATGCATCAGGGCTATAGGGCTTAAAAACTCAGAGCAAAATTGTTTATAAGCGAGCCAGGGGGCACCTTCTTTAAAAAATATAAAAGAACTGGTATCTAATAAAACAGATCTGCCTTCTTTAAAATAAAAATTAAAGGGAGTAGCATCTTTTAAAATCATACCATACTGAAGTGCAATTTTATTTATCTCTAAATAAGTAATAATGGCCTTTCTCCATTGAGTATAGGACCAACAAAAAGGATAGGATTGAAAATGAATTTGTTCAGGTAGTAGTTGTTTGTAAACAGTAGCATCATTTCCTTCGTATTTTAATTCTGCATGGGGAATAAGATAGCCTTTTGCAATTAAGGTCTCATATAAGCCGGATAGCATCAAAGCGTCATACTCCTTCTTATATTCATTGAAAATGTATCTGTAAAAAACGCCTTCTTGTAAAACAACTCTAGCGGCTGAATCCTTATAGGAAATGTAATTAGCTTGGGTCATGGCTTTGATCTTCTTTATGCATATCCTTATCCTTAGACATGAACTTAAACATTATAAAAGCCTTAATTCGTTTGAAAAACACCAAAATGGTTAAAAAACCAGATAATAAAGCCTGAAAAAGTAAACTTCCTGTGCCCGGATCGATATAGAGTATATACATAATTATATTATTTTATAATTAGATACAATAAAGAGGGGGGAATTTAATGTTGATTATCAGTAACTTAGATTGAATTTAACTAAGTTGTATTAATTATATTTATAAGTTACTACAAAATAATAACTTTGCAATGCTTTATTTATATAAAATAAAAAAAACATATAAAATATATTCAATGAATCGTTTACTAACTCTTATAATGGCCTTGTTTTTCTCTTCAATGAGCATAGCTCAGGATGCCCATGCAGTTTTATTACCTAATGATACATTAAAACTTGGTAGCCTTAAGATTATAAAAATTAATGGCGAAGTGAAAAAGAACTGGACCGATGTAATTAGATACTTTGATTACGATGCCGTTAAAGTTAAGTATACTCCTAAAAAAATATTACCTAACGCAGAACTTCAAACTGAATGGTTGGCTTTTGATTTAGGTATTACTGGTTATATGGACTATACTAAATATGATATTACAAGAGCC
>Ga0164295_10000174_pt1 | contig 54816 bp, 44 predicted proteins | sample GEODES006metaG_FD_111798 | JGI IMG/M metagenome (GOLD analysis project Ga0164295, IMG submission 111798) | Oligotrophic lake water microbial communities from Sparkling Lake, Wisconsin, USA - GEODES006 metaG | ecosystem: Environmental > Aquatic > Freshwater > Lake | place: USA: Sparkling Lake...
CCCTTTGTTTCCTTTTTTGTAGATGGATAAAAATCTTTAGTGTGCGGCTGCCGCTTCGACGTGATCGTCGTGGTGAGCGGTGACCAACGAAATGTACACGCAAGTGAGCAAGCAGAAGATAAGCGCTTGCACAACGCAGGTCAGAATCTTGATCGGCAACAGGAACGCTCCAACCGGGATGAATACCGGGTCACCAATCTTGTTCATCGCAAGCACCGCCTGGTGGCCGCCTTCGATGTTTCCGAAGAGTCGCAAGCTGAGCGACACGTTCTTCATGACCTCGGAGATCAACTCAATCACGAAGATCATGATGCTGATCGGAATCAGAGCGACCGGAAGCTTTGGTCCCGCGAAGTGGCTGAAGTGACCGATCACTCCGTTCGCGCGAATTCCCTCGTACTGCACGTATCCAACCGCAATCAGCGCCATTCCGAGGTTGAAGCTCAAGTCAGCGGTCGGAGCGGTCGGCATGAAGAGCGCAATGACGTTGGAAACGAAGATGACGAGCCAGAAGACCATCATCATAGGAATGTATTTGCGTCCGTGGCTTCCAATGATTCCGACGCACATATTTTCGAGGAACAAGTAGAGCTGCTCGAAAATCGAAGTGTAACGGTTCTTGAAAACTCGCTGGTTAAGACCAGACTTGGCCTTGGACATCATGAATAACAGAATGACAACCGTGAGCAACACGTAGACCGCCAAGCCGATAAAGCTCGGGCCGTGATGCCCCTCCGCCTTGTGCGCTTCGCCCGCGTGTTCTTCCACCCCTGCGATCAGATGAAATCCAGTTGTCAACAAGTTGCCCATACAGCATTAAGGGCACTTCACGATGAAGTGAGCACCCTTCCAACGAGGACGGAGTATACCAACAACATTCCGAGCAGGAAGCATGTATTCGCGGCACTTCCGTGCCTTTGCGCGAACGTTCCGGCAATGTAGAACAGCGGAATCTTGGCAAAGAACGCTGCGACGATGCCCGTTGTCTGCCAGACCGGCGACTGTTTGTCCGCCATCATGCTGCTGAAGTGCCGCACGGCAAGCCAAAGCGCGATCAAATTGAACGCAGATGCGCTCAATCCATAAGCCATCCCGATGAAGCCATTCATCCCGTATTGAACATAGGCAAAGCCAAGTCCGGCGAGAATCACTCCTAAGCAGACCAGCAAAAATTTCATTGCGGTCACCGAGTGTTCGTGCGATTCATCATCATCACCGCGGCGGCGACCCCGACAAAGGCGCCGATCAAGGTTCCGAAATTGCGCCCGGTCTGGACGGGGCTGTTGCCGTCAATCGCCCATCCAATCAAATAGCCTGCAACTGGCATACCAAGAATCGTGTAAGCAATCGAAAGTCCAACGCCGAGGCCCTTGGCGCTGTCGCGATCGCTCTTTTCTTTCGTCGCCTGAACCTTCACCGCCGCTGCGCGCTTCTCCTGAATCACCTTCGCTCGGTTCGAAATTTCTTCGTAGCGCTGCCGAAACTCTGCGTCATCGAGCGGGTCCACCCGGACCTCCGGAATTTGAACTTCCGGAGCGTCGTCCAGCATTTCCGCCGCAATCTTCGCCCGAGCGTCCTTCAAGCGAAGCTCAATCTCGTCTTTGGTGGGCAGTTCTGGGCGCGGTTCCAGTTCGTCCGACATGACTTCATCGTACCGCCCGCGCCCATTTCTGGTACAGCTACGTCTACATAAGATGATGCCGAGCCGATCACTCGACATGGAGGTCCAATTCTTAAAGGGAATCGGGCCTCGCCTCGCCGCGGGGTTAAAGAAGGCCGGCCTCAAAACCGTCGGAGACGTCCTATGGCGGTTCCCGCGTCGTTACGAGGACCGAACGAACCTACCGCCAATCTTGCAAACGACGCCCGGGCAAGTGGCAACCATCCGTGGCGCCATCGCCCGCGTGGAATCGCGAACGGTAAGAGGTGGCCGAACTATTCTTACGGCCACGGTGAAAGATCCCACCGGCCAAATTACGCTGGTTTGGTTTAACCAGCCCTGGATCAAACGACAACTTGAGAATGCGGCGGGCGAAATCATTGCCTTTGGGGTGGTGAAAGACGCCGGGCGCAACTACGAAATGTCGAATCCCGAATGGGAAATCGTCGATGACGAAGACGAAAGCGAGGACTTCGCCCGCATCTTCCCGGTTTATCCCCTGACCGATGGCCTCCAGCAGCGAACGGCCAGAAAGGCCGCCGAAAGCTCGCTGATGTTCGCGGACATTGCGCCGGAAACGCTGCCCGCCGGATTTCGCCGCAAGTACCAAATGCCCGATCTGAGGATGGCCCTGGAGCAAATGCACCTTCCAGAGTCCGAACCCATGCGTCGCCGAGCCCGTGAGCGGTTCGTCTTCGAAGAGTTCCTCGTGCTGCAGCTTGGCCTCGCCATGCGCCGGGCCGAAACAGAACTGGAAATCGGAATTGCGTTCCCGATCACCCAATTGATTCGAGGTGAGGAGGCTTCACCCGAATCGACCCACCTGTTCGGATCGCAAGAAGCTGCCGCGCGTCAAGGTGAACCGCTTTGGGAGCAGATTCGCCGGATGATGCCTTTTGAGCTCACCGGTGCCCAAAAGCGCGTGGTCGAAGAAATTTGGAGCGATATGGGCCGTCCCCACCCCATGAACCGCCTGGTGCAAGGAGATGTTGGCTCTGGAAAAACCGCCGTCGCGGCCTGTGCGATTCTCGCTGCTATTCGAAGTGGCTATCAGGCTGCCCTCATGGCACCCACGGAAATTCTCGCGGAGCAGCATGCCCGCAACCTCACCAAACTCTTCGCGCCCCTCAACATTCGCGTCGACCTCCTGGTCGGCAAACACGCGGCAAAGGAGAAGAAGGAAGCCATGCGCCGGCTCGCAACCGGAGAAAGCCACCTTGCCGTCGGCACCCACGCCCTCATTCAGGAAGGCGTCCAGTTCCACAAGCTCGGCCTCGCCGTGGTGGATGAGCAACACCGATTCGGTGTGCTGCAAAGAAAAGCCCTGCGAGACAAAAGTGATACGAACCCGGACGTGCTGGTCATGACCGCGACGCCCATCCCGCGAACCCTGACAATGACGGTGTACGGCGACCTCGATTTGAGCGTCATCGACGAACTCCCCCCGGGCCGCAAGCCCATAAAAACCCATTGGAAGCGACCCTCAGAACGAGAATCGGTTTACGCGGGGGTCAGAAAGATGATCGAGCAAGGTCGGCAGGCGTTCTTCGTTTGCCCCCTTGTTGGCGAAAGTGAGAAGCTTAACGTCCAAGCGGCTGAGGACCTCTTCTATCGCCTGAGCACGGAAGTGTATGCCGATTTGAAAGTCGGCTTGCTCCACGGCCAGATGAAACCCAAAGAGAAGGACGCCGTTATGGACCAGTTCCGGGCAGGAGACTTCCACATTTTGGTGAGCACTACCGTCATTGAAGTCGGGGTGGACGTTCCCAACGCGAGCGTGATGGTGATCGAAGACGCGAATCGCTTCGGCCTGGCCCAGCTCCATCAGCTCCGTGGCCGAGTTGGTCGAGGCGACTATCAGAGTTTCTGCATCCTCATTGCCGATGCGACCAACGAGGACAGCCGCAAGCGCATGGAAGTTATGGTGGAAACCACCGATGGTTTCCGCATTGCGGAAGAAGATCTGCGCTTGCGCGGCCCCGGCGTCATCGCCGGTACCCAACAGAGCGGGAACAGCGACTTCAAGATCGCGGACATTCTGCAAGACGGTCGCCAGCTCGAAATTGCGCGGCAGGCGGCGATGCAAGTTATTGAGCAAGATCCCAAGCTAGAAAATCCAGAGTGGGCGATTATCCGCGAGAAAGTTTTAGCCCGGAGATCCGACATGGCGGTGATTGCGGTCTCGTGATGCCTCCGATTTACTTTTTAACCGGCGCGCCGGGAGCCGGAAAGTCAACTCTCGCCGTCGCACTCCTGCGCCACTTTGAACTTGGAATCCACATTCCGGTCGATGATCTGCGCGAGTGGGTGGTTTCGGGCATCTCCCATCCGCTCCCTTGGACGGACGAATCGTCGCGGCAGTTTGTCCTTGCTGAGAACGCCGCTTGCGATCTCGCGATCCGCTATCAGGACGCCGGTTTTGCCGTCGTCATCGATCACTGCCACAACCTCGGATCGTTCGAGCCGCTGGTTCGAAATCGATTAGCGGGCAGACGGGTGCATTGCGTTTTGGTCGATTGCACGCTCGAAACAAACCTGAATCGCAACGACACACGGCAGCACAAACCTTTTGATCCTGAGCTGTTGCACCCAACGATCCACGACCTTAACTCAAGACTTAGAAAGGAGGCAGAGACCTTTGCTGGTTGGCTTGTGTTTGACAACAATTCGCCTGATATCGAATCCTCCGCCGCCCATTTGGTGCAACTGACCGAAGGGAAGAAAGGTACTTTGAGTTCATGAAAGAAGTCACCGGACCCGAACTTGCGGCCGAACTCGCCGCCGGGAAACAGCCCCTCCTCCTCGACGTGCGCGAGCCGCACGAGCTAGAAATTTCCAAACTTCCGGGCGTCCTCGCTATCCCAATGGGCGAAGTCCCAGCGCGCTTGGCCGAGGTGCCGAAGGATGCCGACATCGTCGTCATTTGCCGTAGCGGCGGTCGAAGCGGACAGATCACCCAGTTTCTTACCGACCAGGGCTACGGCGAAGTCCGAAACCTAATCGGCGGAATGAACGGCTGGGCCGATCTGGTCGACCCAACCGTTTCCAAGTACTAAGGGCTTAGCCCAAAGCTTTCGCGATCGCTGCCTTCAGCGCTGGGCTTTCTGGCTTTTCCTGAGGGCCGAAACGCTTGATCAGCTGTCCATCCTTTCCGACGAGGAACTTGGCGAAGTTCCATTCGACATCGTCGTTTGGTCGATCGCTGCTCGAAACGAGCCAGTTGTAAAGCTCGGCTCGGTCCGATCCCTTAACCGAGATCTTGCTGAACATTGGGAAGCTGACGCCATAGTTTCGGGCGCAGAACTGGGAAATCTCCTCGTTCGAGCCTGGCTCTTGGCCGCCGAAGTTGTTCGCCGGGAATCCGAGAACGACAAAGCCTTTAGCCTTGTTTTCCTTGTACAGCTCTTCAAGACCCTTGTACTGAGGAGTCAAGCCGCACTTGCTGGCAACGTTCACGATGAGAACAACCTTGCCCTTGTACTTGTCCAGCTTCATCGCCTTGCCCTCAATGGTAGGCATCGTGAAGTCGTACAGAGACTTAGGAGCTGGCTCGGAGGTGGTCATCATGGTCGTCGAAGTCAGGGCGAGAAGTGCGGCGATGCTCATACTGAAACTCTACTACGTTCTCAGCCCTGTTCCGTAGCAACTTGGGCCAAGCGATAGAAAATGTGCGCGTAAATTCGGCTCATCTTGAATAGGTGCTCAACCTTCAAACGCTCGTCCGTCTCGTGAGCTTTGCCGTCCCCAACCCAACCGGTGCCAATGCTCACCGTGTTCGGCACGGCTCGGGCATAAGTGCCTCCGCCCATGGTTCCTGGCTCTAGCCGCTCGCCCGTTTCGGCTTCGTGCACGTCCACGATTGTCTTCACCAACGGATGATCCAGCGGGAAGTACAGCGGCGGGCTGTCGCGAGAAATCTCAAGGTGTGGCTTCGAAGACAACCCGGCCAAGAACTTCGTCGCCCTTGCTCGGAGATTGTCGCTGGTGTGGGTGACCGGATAGCGAATGTTGATGAGGAGGTGAACCTTGTCACCGCGAGTATCGAGCACGCCGAGGTTAGAAGTCAGGTCACGGCTAGGCTCGTCCGTGCCGGAAATGCCGATTCCAACCCCACCCGGATGGGTCATCTCAAGCAGTTCTTGGTAATACACCTCGTCTCGGACCGGCGAGATTTCGAATAGGAAGCGGAACAGCCGGGTCGCGGCCGAATCACCCATGAACGGCGTCGAACCATGAGCCGCCTTGCCGGTTGTGAAGATTCCGAGTACGTCGCCTTCCCAAGCGAAGGTCACGTTGCGGTCCCATGCGTCGGCCAGCTTTGCTTCGACTTCGGCCTTCACGTCGCTCGCGACTCGAACCTTTGCGGAGCAGGAATCGATCACGATGTTCGGCCGCTGTCCGCCCGATACTTCGATGATCTCAAGTCCGCCCTTCTGAATCGGAACGTCGATCTCGAAATTGATGATGCCCTTTTCGGCATGGTAAAGCGGCCAACCGCTATCTGGCGCAACACCAAAAGTAGGAATCTCTTCGGTCTGCACATACCGCTCAACGCATCCAAAGCCGGATTCCTCGTTGCAACCAAAGGCTTGGCGGAACCGAACGCCCAAGTCTGGAGCGACGGCTTGAATGGCTTTCATGGCATAGAACGAAGCCATCGTTGGTCCCTTGTCATCCGTCGTGCCGCGCGCATAAATGTAGCCGTCCTCAACTTCGGCCCCAAACGGATCGTGCTTCCAGCCCGGTCCGGTCGGAACAACGTCCAGGTGCCCAAGGGAAAGGATCATCTTGTCTCCCGTGCCAAATTCCGCATATCCCAAGTGACCTTCCAGATCGGTGACCCGCATTCCCGCAGCCTCTGAAAGCGACAAAGCCAGATCAAGCGCAGCTCGATTCTCCTTGCCATACGGCGCATTCGGCAGGGCCTCTGATTCAAGCGACGGAATCTGCAACATTGCGATCGTGTCGCGGAGCAGATCATCTTCGTGGGCGCGGAGCCAGTTCTGAATCTCAATCAACTTCGGGTCGGACATGCAATGAAGGTTACCGGTACGATTCGCATCCATGGCGTTGCAGGCAGTCAGTGATCTTTTCCATGACCAGTTCGGGGCGGAACCGGCCGTTGTATCCGTTGCCCCAGGGCGGGTCAATCTCATTGGCGAACACACCGATTACAACGAAGGCTTCGTCTTTCCCGCCGCAATCGACCGCGAAACCTGGGTCGCGGCCAGCCTCACCGACGGTCAAACCTCCGTCGTTTCATTGCAAACCGGTCCTGGTCAGCCGTTCGTTGCCGAGCGGGCAGAACCCGGAAACGTCCACGGCTGGGCACGCTACATCGCCGGGATGGCTTGGGCATTTCGCGAAATGGGCATCCCCGTGCCAGACGCGCAGTTCGCGGTCTCGAGCAACATCCCGATGGGCAGCGGGGTGAGTTCCAGCGCCGCCCTAGAAATGGCAATCGGCACCGCGTGGTTATCCCTCATGCACCGAACCCTGACGCCGAGCGAACTTGCTATCCGCGGTCAGCGTTGCGAAAACGGATTCGTCGGCGTACAAAGCGGCATCATGGATCAGATGGCCAGCGCCAACGGGCGCGCCGGGCAAGCGATGTTCCTCGACACGCGGTCGCTCGAAATCACCTACGCACCGATTCCGAGCGAGTGGAAGATCGTCCTGCTCGAAACCGGCAAAGCGAGAGCGCTCACGAAGTCTGCTTACAACGAGCGCCGCTCAGCCTGCGAAGCGGTGGCAGGGAAGCTAGGCGCCCCGAGTCTTCGGGATGTGTCCCGCGAAGACCTCGAAGCGAATCGCGATAGCCTAGGCGCGAATTATCAACGGGCCAAGCACGTCGTTACCGAAAATCTCCGGACCCTAGAATTTGTTGACGCCCTCCGGACCTCCGACGTCAACCGGGTCGGCTCGTTGATGAGAGCCAGTCACGAGAGCCTTCGCGATGATTACGAAGTGAGTTGCCCAGAACTTGATGCCATGGCCGAAGCGGCGTGGATCACCGAAGGTGGAATTGGCGCAAGGTTGACCGGCGCGGGATTCGGGGGCGCGTGCGTGGCATTGGTTCACGCCGAATTTGCGAATTCATTTTCAGAAATTGTCATTCGCAGATATCAAGAGGCAATCGGAGATATCAACGGATACAAGGGTAACGCCCTGATTTGCGGTACGGTTGAAGGTGCCCGAATCGCATTTTCGCGTGACGCTGAATAGTGCTCCATAGTTCGCAAATTTGGGATTGTTCAGGAAATACCGGTAAATTCGCTGTAAGATTCTGACGTTCAGTGAATTCGTATTTCGGAACTCACTTCAGGTGCATTTGAGCATCGGTGAATCACTTACTTAAAGAAAGGTTCTTACGCATGGTAGAAGCAACGACGCCAACGCCGGTCTCACGTCCGGTTCGCTTAACAAAACGTGAAGTCGAAGTCCTAGGACTTATTGCTGCTGGGCATAGTAGCAAGGAAGCTGCAGATTCGCTTTACGTTAGCAAGCGCACTGTGGATTTCCATCTCGCAAATATTTACGACAAACTTCAAGTTAACAACCGAGTGCAGGCGTTCCGCGCCGCCACACGACTTGGGTTGATTCCGTTCGAACCAACGATGAGCATGATGCGATTCGCTTCAGATAACTGAAGCTCGATCTCGCTGAGTTCCTGTTCCCGCGCAAATGTGCGCTCTGTCAAAGCATCGGAGAAGATTCGCCGTGCAGCCAGTGTCGATCCGAAATGGCTGCACCCGGCCCGATCGTGATTGAACTCGGGGAACTAGACGCCGTGCACGCTGCCTACTCTTACGAAGGGCGGGGTGGGCAAGCCGTTCGCAGACTCAAATTCAATCGGTCCACCAGCCTCGCGCCCTTCATGGCGAGCGAAATCGCGCGCATCGCTGGCGGGTTGACCTATGATTTCGTTTGCCCCGTGCCCATCCACCTCCTGCGCTGGTGCGCCCGAGGATTCAACCAAGCTGAGTTGCTGTGCGCTGGCTTTCCTGCTGGCGAGCGGAAGGACCTTCTTCGCCGCGTTCGGCTCACGCGGCCCCAAGTTGGCCTCTCGGCCCAAGATCGACGAACCAATCTCCTTGGCGCCTTTCAGTCTCAAGTCAGCCTAAACGAGAAGCATGTACTTGTGATTGACGACGTGGTGACGACCGGCGGCACCGCCCGCGAGTGTGCGAAGGTCCTGAAGTCAGCCGGCGCCGTGCGGGTCGAACTTGTAGTTTTCGCGTCCCAAAACTAAGCTTCGCGAAGCGTCGCTACGGCCCATGCCGCAATGCCCTCAGCCCGCCCAATCGCGCCCATTCCCTCGTTCGTGGTGGCCTTGATGGAGACCTGCGAGTTTGAAACTCCGAGCGCTGCTGCAATCGTCTGGCGCATCTCGTCTGCCTTCGGCATGATCTTCGGCTTCTCGGCGACGACCGCAATATCTAGGTTGACTAACGTATAACCTGCCGCCTTCGCCCGATCGTACGCAAACTCGAGGAACTTGATCGAAGGCGCGCCTTTCCAGCGCGGATCGGTATTTACAAAGTGGACCCCTATATCGCCATCTGCCCGCGCGCCGAGGATCGCATCCGTGGCCGCATGGAGTAGTACGTCGGCGTCAGAGTGTCCATCCAGCGCAGTCGCTCCCGGGAAAGCAACGCCACCAAGCATTAAAGTCCGAGAATCATCGGGGCTGAATCGGTGCACATCGTAGCCAAAGCCAGTCCGTGTGAGCGGCCCGCCGTAGGCTGCCCGAGCGCGCAGCACATCCGAAGCGTGGGTGACCTTGAAATTCTCCGGGCTACCTTCAACCAACTGAACCTGATGTCCCAGCGACTGCACCATCGACAACTCGTCGGTGAATTCTGAGGTCGCCGTCGAGAGCGCCTCGCGGAGCCAATCAATCCGCACCCCTTGCGGGGTTTGCATCGCTCGGAGCGTAGAACGATCCAACGAGCTGACCTTGCCATCGCCGACGCTCGTAATGCTGTCAACAACCGGAACGCAAGCCGCCGCCGCGCCGTGACTCCGGGTGGCCGCGATAACGCGAGAAATCGTATCCGCGTCCACAAACGGCCGGGCCCCATCGTGAACTAGCAGAATCTCGGCATCGTCGGGGCATGCCTGCACCGCGGCCAAAGTGGAATCTTGCCGCCGTTCTCCACCAAGCACATGGCGCAACGCAGGGACGGATTGTAGGGTCTCTAGGTTATCGGGCCGCCCGACGAGGATCACGCCGTCAACTTCTGGGTGATTCGCAAACGCTTCGTAGGACCAGCGCCACACCTGGCGATCTCCGACGGATACGGCCAACTTATCGCGGCCAAATCGGGTTCCGCGTCCAGCGGCCAGAATCGCCGCAATCACTTTCATCAGGAGGCTCTACGAGCCCGGCGCCGACTTGGTATCTCTTCCGCGCCATCAACCTCGGCAAAAATCATCTTTCCGCGCTCGGTCTGAATGACTTGAGTGACCATAACCTCAACCGTTTCGCCAATAAACGGCTGGCCATTTTCGACAACTACCATCGTCCCGTCATCGAGATAGCCAACGCCCTGTCCGTATTGGTTGCCTTCACGAATGATCTTCAGCGGCAAGTTTTCCTGCGGCAGGATGTTCGTTCGTAGGGCAAGCGCAAGGTCGTTGAGGCTCAAAACTCGAATGTCCTGCAGCGTAGCGACCCGGTTCAAGTTGAAGTCGTTGGTAACAACGTCTGCCCCCAGAAGCTTTGCCAATCGAACGATGCGAGCATCAACTTCCTTCGGCATGTCCGGCGCGTTCTTGTCTTGGGTGCCGATCTCGATGGGGAAGTCGGCCTGCATGTGCTTCAGGACTTCGAGCCCTCGGCGTCCGCGTTGCCGCTTCAAGGAATCGCTGGAATCCGCGATGTACTGTAGCTCCTCAAGAACAAACTTCGGCACGTACAACTGACCTTCCAAGAAGCCAGCTTTCGCTACGTCGTAAATGCGTCCGTCGATGATGACGTTCGTGTCAAGAATCTTGATCCCGCTGCGCCGAATCTTGCCGCGAGTCTTGTTCCAAGGCAGGATGTCCGCCATCGACCACAGCGCGTAAACGCTCAAAGCCGCAAGGCCTGTGGTCACCGCTAAATAAAGCAGCACGCGAACGGCGGGTTCCAGATTCAGGAACTGGAACACCTGCAACAGCGGAACCGCCGCGACCAGACCGGCGAAAACGCCAAGGAACAGGGTGACCTTGTCGCCCACGTCCATCTTGTCCCAGCGCATGCCGAGCTTTTCCATCGACCGGACAAAGCGCCCGCCGATGATGATGCCGACGATGCCGCCGAGGAATCCAAGCGGAATAATGGTTGCCGGAATTCTCGGGAAGCTGAACTGCGTCGGTCGGTCACTGATTCGCGGCCAAATGGTCGAGATTTGCCCGTAGAGCGCATCCATGACCTGTGGTCCGGCAAAGCCAAAAACGACGGCGCTGAACAAGCAAAAAGCCAGCAGAACAACCGCGCCGGCACGGCTTCTGACCCCTACAAGGAGTTCGCTGGTTCTGCTGGTTTTTTCGATTTGGCTCATGAACTCACCCGGACCTGCCGGTTGCGCTATCGGTTCAAGGTTTTGGCGACCTTTATCTTGGTATCCGCCAAAAACTTAAACGAGAACGCTTTATCTACGTTACCGCTCGCCAATTTCAAATGGACGGCGGAAATGGGCATTTCGGGCAAAGTTGTATCAACTCCCACCCATTGCGAGCCGTCCCAGATTTCGGTCCACGCATGGTAGTAGAACGCTCCCTCAGAATAAATCATTCCCCCAACGAGGCGTGCCGGAATATTTGCGGCTCGAAAAAGGGTTGTTGTCAAGATCGCGTGATCCCGGCAAACCCCTTCCATCGATCCGAGCACCTGATCGGCATTTCGAAGGACTCCCATCCCGGCATTCGTCTTCATGTTCGTGTGGACGTACTGATGAATAGAACGGGTTGCCTTCGCTAGATCGTTCGTGCCGCCGGTGATCTTTCTCGCCAGCGCACGGAACTTCGGCGAGGTTGCCGGAATGTGAAGCGAAGCGTTCAGCCAAGCCTTCTTATCGCTCTCCATCGCCTTCGAAACGGTTGCTCCCACCACCATATCAACCGGATGAATCGTGACTCGCCAGCCATCACCAAGCTTGGTCATCGACTGATGCTCGTCGGATTTGACTTGCGACATGTCCCCGCCTTCGACATCGATCGTCAGTAGCTTCAGATTTCGATAATCTTCGATTGGGTCTGGAACGGGAACCCGCGTGACATCGGCCAGATCCACCGCAACGCCCGTTGGCTTCGCGAGAGCCGCATCTTTCGGTAGTGATCGAATCTCAATCCCCAGGCCACTTTCGGCCCGGATCAGATCGCCCTTGGCGCTCATGTAAACCTTGGTCGAGACCCGGGGGTCGATGATCTCCACGAAGTCGGCCGTCACTTCGCCCGCTTCGGTAGTGATCTTCACCTTGCCGCGGTACTTAACTTCGTTCTCAACGAAGGAAACCGTCATCGGATCGAGAACCCAGAATTTCGTGCTATCCCCGGCCTTCAGTCGGCCAGAGGATACCAATGGAAGCGGGTCGTCAATAATGAAGCCAGTTTTGGGCACCGGAATCCGGGAAGTCGTTTTCTTGCCAATGTTGTCGACGACGATGCGAACCGTCTTGCCTTCGAACATTGCCTCCACATTCTGGGTGAGCCCCGCGCTAGCGACTTTGAAGCGCATCTGATATGGCGTGCCGTTCGGACTGGTCCAGGTTTTGCTATCCAGGCGGAGGTTCAGCGACGCGCCAATTAGCGAAGCGTCCATCACCGTCGTGGAATCGGTGAAAATGGCCGGCTTGTTGTTCCACGTCGATTCGGATGTTTTCGATGAGGTGTAGCCGATTCGCTGACCTTGGGCGAAGAGACCAAAGTACTGAGTTTCTGGTTTTGGTTGACGAGCCGTGTTCGGTCGATTCGCAACTGGGGAAGCGCCGATCGATAGGGCAGCTCCCGCAATAACGAGAATAGGTGCAATTTGTCGCCTGAATCCGTTCATGATTTATCGCCCCAAAAGGCATGCGCATCCAATGCGCGACATTCAAGACGAAGCAGCAGGCAAGGACTTCGCCGGAGAATTCACAATGTTCAGCCGATATCCGTCAAATCTGGGCAATTCAGCGTAGACCTTTGACAGACTAGGCGAAGCTGGTGTGACTTTTCACTTCGGCCCGTACTCGTAACATCGGACACTTCCGCAAAACTCCATGGCAACCAAACTCGTCATCGTAGAATCTCCCGCCAAGGCAAAGACCATCGGCAGCTATCTCGGCTCGGACTATGAAGTCCAAGCCAGCATCGGGCATATCCGAGATCTGATGCCGAACGCCAAAGGTCTGCCGGACGATCTGCGCAAGAAGTGGTGGTCCGACTACGCGGTGGATGTAGACAACGGTTTTGAACCGTTCTATGAGGTTCCACCCGAGAAAGCGGCGCAAGTGAAGAAGCTCCGAGACGCGATGAAGGGCAAAGACACCCTCGTCCTCGCGACGGATGAAGACCGAGAAGGTGAGGCCATTTCTTGGCACCTTCTCCAAGTGTTGAAGCCGAACAAGTCCGTCAAAGTCCAGCGAATCGCCTTCCACGAAATCACTCGCGATGCTATCCAGCGAGCGCTTCAGGCCCCACGTGACATCGACGGTCACCTTGTAGAGGCGCAAGAAACCCGCCGAATTCTCGACCGACTCTACGGCTACACGCTTTCTCCGGTCCTGTGGTCGCGGGTCATGAAGAACCTCAGCGCCGGCCGCGTTCAGAGCCCGGCCGTGAAGATCATCGTTGAGCGCGAGATGGAGCGAAAGAACTTCCGGAGCGCAACTTATTGGGACCTCAAGGCCGAGTTCGAAGCCAGCGAGCAGAAGTTCCAAGCGGAACTAAAGGAAGTCGATGGACTGCGCGTCGCCAACGGCTCCGACTTTGAGGACACCACCGGTCAGTTGCGAGAAGGCCGTATCGACAAGGTCCTCTGGATCTCGCAAGAGCGAGCCGCGGAGCTTGCCGGACTCGCTAAGGAAGCCAAGCCGTACGTTGTTTCCCGGCTAGACACCACGGAAGGCACCGAAAAGCCCGCGCCGCCGTTCATGACCACCACCTTGCAGCAGGACGCAAACCGAAAGTTCGGCTATGCCGCCGACCGAACGATGCGCATCGCACAGACCCTTTATGAAGGTGTTGACCTTGGCGGAGAGCAAGTCGGTCTCATCACCTATATGCGTACCGACAGCCTTAGCCTGAGTGCCGAGGCCATCAGCGGAATGCGCGATTTCATCAAGCAGAACTACGCCGACTGCCTTCCGCCCAAGCCGGTTCAGTACACGAGCAAAGTCAAGAACGCTCAGGAAGCGCACGAAGCCATTCGCCCGACCGACGCGAACCGACGACCGCAAGACGTCGCACGGTATCTCAACGACGACCAGCTAAAGATATACACGCTCATCTGGCAGCGAGCCATTGCTTCGCAAATGCTCCCGAGCCGAGTCTTGCGAACCGAAGTCGACGTCACCACCAAAGCCGAAAACACTGCGCTGACCTTCCGGGCCAGCGGGAAGCAGGTGCTCTTTGATGGCTTCCGCCGCTTGTACACCGAAACAAGAGAAGAAGAGGCCGAACCGGCGGATCGAATGTTGCCGAGACTGGCCGAGGGCATGGAAGTTGCCCTCGGTGACCTCAACGAGCAGATTCACGAGACCAAGCCGCCAAGCCGCTTCACCGACGCCACTCTTATCAAGAAGCTTGAAGAGATGGGCATCGGCCGTCCGAGCACGTACGCCAGCATCATCTCGGTCATCGTCGATCGCGGCTATGTTCGGAAAGCCGGCCGGCAACTTGTGCCGACCTTCCGCGCATTCTTTGCTTTCCAAGTTCTAGAAAACAACTTCCAAGAGCTCATGGACCTCGGCTTTACCGCCCGAATGGATGAGGTTCTCGACGAGATTTCGGAAGGTAAAGAGAATCCGAAGAGCTACCTCGACGGCTTCTTCCTCGGCGAGCGGGGCCTCAAAACCCTGGTCGATGCCCGAAAGAGAGAGATCGCCTATCCAAACGTGCTGGTCGGCCAACACCCTGAGGACGCGGCGGACATCATTGTTCGAAACGGCAAAGACGGACGACCGTTCTTGCAGCACGGCGATGCCACAACCAAGCGATTTGCGGACATTCCTGACGACGTCGCTCCGGCTGACCTGACGGTGGACATGGCGGTCGAGCTTCTGAACAAGAAGTCCGCTCCGGCAGAGAGCATCGGCTTTGATCCGACGACCGGACGCCGACTGATCTTGAAGTACCGCCAGGGCTACTACCTGGAAGTCGAGCGAACGCCGGAAGAAATTGAGAACAAGGTCAAGCCAACTTGGGTTTCGCTCCCACCAGACGCCGATCCGAAAACCCTCAGCCAGGAAGATCTCAACTACCTTTGCTCGTTGCCGAAGACCATCGGCAAGCACCCAGAGACGAACCAAGTTATCGAGTTCCGAATCGGAAAGTTTGGCCCGTACCTGGAATCGGGCGAAGAGCGGCGAACCGTTGAAGATTGGCGACTCGCCCAGGACCTCGATGTGGATCGAGCGGTCGAGATTCTCGCCATGCCGAAGGGCCGCCCGGTCCGAAAGGTATCGGCTCCGATTGCTGAGTTTGGTGAGATCGAAGGCGCCGCCGGACCGGTCAAGGTCCTTGCAGGTCGCTTCGGTCCGTATGTCACAGACGGCACCACCAATGCGACCTTGCCGAAAGGTATCGATCCGGCCAAGTTCACCGCGGAGGACGCCAAGGTCCTGTTGGACCGAAAGCGAGAAGCTGGCCCCGCCGCGCCTCGCAAGCCGTTGAGAAAGACCGCTACCGCGAAGAAGGCTGCTGCTCCGAAAAAGGAAGCCGCTCCAAAAGCCGCCGCGAAAAAGGCGACCAAACCTGCAGCAAAGAAGGCGACCCCTAAGAAGAAGAAGCAATGACCGTCCGTCAGATCGTACATGGATCGCCGGAATACACCGCCGCAGTGGAACTTCGGCGGCGGGTCCTTCGCCGGCCGCTCGGGCTCGACTTCTCTGAGGCGGAGTTGGCGGCCGAAACCGATCAGGTTCACTTTGGACTTTGGGACGGAGAGGATCTAGTCGGATGCCTTACCCTCGTCGAGACCGGGCCCGCCCGACTGGTTCGAAATCGGTCGTGTGAGGGCCTAGGTTGCTGCGTGATCATCACGTGGGAACGCGACTTCAAGATGCGACAAGTAGCCGTCTCGCCAGAACGGCAACGACAAGGCATCGGAAAGCGACTTGTTGAAGCAGCCGAAGCGTTTGTACGTGCTGGCGAAATCTCGCTGCATGCCCGAGAAATCGCGGTGCCATTCTATGAGTCGATGGGATACACACCGGTGGGTGAGCCCTTCCAAGAGGTGGGCATACCGCACCTGAAAATGACAAAACGGATCGGATAACGCATAAATACCGGCACCCGCCAACGGTTGAACCTAAATGCCGGGTAAAAGCACCGATCATGCGTGGACGTCTTGCGTTTCTAGCCCTTGCACTTGTTTCGATTTCGGTGGCCCAAGAGGGCCCGCGGCTGGATAAGAAAGCGGAACGTGCCAAGTTCCATCCAAGCGCCGTTAAGGGAACCAGCGCCGCGGAACGAATGGCGGCCCGCGAAGCGCGTGAAAAGCTCAAGGCCGAAAGCTACTTTGCGGGAGTAAAGTGGCGAAACGTTGGCCCAGAAATTCAGGGCGGCCGCGTGGTAGATATCGAGTCCCCAGCAAGCGATCCCGACACCGTCATTGTCGCCTTCGCAACTGGCGGCCTGTATCGCACCAAGGACGACGGCATCACCTGGGAATCACTCTTCGACGATCAGAGCACCTACGGGATCGGCGACATTGCCGTCAGTAAAGATGGCAAGACGATCTGGGTCGGCACGGGCGAATCGAACAGCCAACGAACCAGCTACGCCGGAACGGGTGTTTTCAAGTCGACCGACGCTGGCAAAACCTGGGTGAACGTAGGTCTTCCAGAAAGCCATCACATCGGCAAAGTGATCATCGATCCGAAGGATGAGAACACGGTCTACGTCGCTGCGCTGGGCCACCTTTACAGCCAAAACGAGGAGCGGGGCCTCTACAAGACCACCGACGGCGGAAAGACTTGGAAGCTTGTTCTCAAGTCGAACGAGTACACCGGCGCCATCGACGTGGTTCAAGACCCCACGAACCCAAAGATCATCCTCGCCAGCATGTGGGATCGTGATCGACGAGCGTGGAACTTCCGCGAAAGCGGAGAAGCCAGTGCGGTCTACCGAAGCGTAGATGGCGGAAACACTTGGGCCAAGGTGACGGACCTTCCGACCGGAAACGCCGCGGGCCGAACCGGCCTCGCCATGTGCCCCGGCAAGCCAAACGTGGTTTACGCCTTTGTAGATAACCAGGCAAACGATCCCGATTGGAACTACCGAGACGAGAAACAGCCTTCCGGCCGCCTGACGCCGAGCCGATTCCTTCTCCTCACCGACGAAACGCTGAAGCAGCTTGAAGTTAAGCCACTCGAAGACTTCCTTCGAGGCTATTCGCGCGCAGAACTCAAAGCTTCCGAAGTGATTGAGCAGGCTAAGGCCGGAAAGATGACCTATGCTGAGGTTAAGGCAAAGCTCTTAGCGGCCTATCCGGACATGTTCACCGGAGACATTCTTCAGTCGGAACTCTACCGATCCGACGACAGCGGCAAAACCTGGAAGAAGCAGGCTCCGATTGGCGGAATCGGTGGCTACTACTGGGGCCGAATGTTCGTGCATCCCACGAACCCGGATGAAGTCTTTGTGACCGGCGTGCCGCTTTTGCGCAGCCGCGATGGCGGAAAAACTTGGACCAGTATCGCTGAAGAAGCTCATGTCGATCACCACTCAGTGCTGCACAACGCAAAGAATCCGAACAAGGTTTGGATTGGTAACGACGGCGGCGTTTATCTCAGCTATGACGGTGGCACCACGGTTCGCCATATCAACAACTTGAGCCTTGCCCAGGCCACGACCGTCGCGGTGGATAACAAGCGACCCTACAACATCATCGTCGGCAACCAAGACAACGGCACCATGCGTGGCCCGAGCACCTACGTACCGGGACGATCCGACAAGTCCCTTTGGAAAGATCTGTTTGGTGGCGACGGTAGCGCCATCGCCGTGGACCCCCGCAACGAAGGAGACCTCGTCTACGTGGCGTACCAATTCGGCCAGCACTTTGCGATTGATCCCACTTCGCCGCAGGCCCGACCGATCACGCCTCGATCGGACATTCGTGGTCAAGAGCTCCGATGGAACTGGATTTCGCCCCTCGTCATCAGCACCCACCAGCCCGATATCCTCTACTTAGGCTCGCAAAAGCTGCACAGATCGTTCAATCAGGGACGAAACTGGGAAGCCATTAGCGGCGACCTGACCAAGAACCGACCGAACGGCGACGTGCCGCACTCCACCATCAAGGACATCAGCGAGAGCCCAGTCAAGTTCGGCCTGATCTATGTCGGCACCGATGACGGCAACGTGCAGATGACGCCAAACGGTGGCTACTCGTGGACCAACATCAACACCCCGGCACCGGACAAGTGGGTCACTCGCGTAGTGGCGTCTAAGTACGACGTGAACACGGTGTACGTGTCGCAGACCGGCTATCGCGAAGATGACTTCAAGGCGTACCTTTGGAAGTCCACCGACCAAGGGAAGTCCTGGGCGAGCATCGTTGGCAACCTACCCGCTGAGTCGATCGACGTTGTCCGCGAAGATCCGAAGGACAAGAACATCCTATATGTCGGCACCGAAATGGGCGTTTACGTCACCTTCGATGGCGGAAAGGAATGGATGACCCTGCACGGCGGACTGCCAAACTCACCCATCCATGACCTGGTAATTCAGGAGCGAGCCGATGATCTGGTTATCGCCAGCCACTCGCGCGGCGCTTGGGTCTTGCCCTTGAGATGGGTTCGTGCGCTCAAGCCAGACTTGACGTCCAAGGACCTGACCATCATCGACCTCGCCGATGTTCGCCGCTTGCCAACTTGGGGTTACCGACGCGGTGACGCCTGGAACACCGAGGATCCGATCGCCCCTGCGGCCAACGGCAACGTGTTCGCGAAGGAAGCCGGTAAGGCAACCTTCCGACTGCTCGACAAGGATGGCAAGGTTGTCCATTCTCAAGAGGTGGAACTCGTGAAAGGCTTCAATGCGGTTTCGTTCTCGCTGGAGATGGCGAAAGGCTCGAAAGATCCGATTGACATCAAGGGACGAAAGCCAAAGGACGCCAACGAAGTGTTGGCCGATCCGTTTGAGGCGCGCCGTCCGAAGTACGTTCCGGTAGGCGAATACACCTTAGAAATCGAGTAAGCCGGTAAGAAAGTCACGAAGTCCTGGAAAGTAACGAGCTAGTCCGTCATACTCTCATATCGTGTTTGAATGGGTAAGTTCACCGGCTGCCTGGGCCGGTCTCTTCACGCTTTTGCTGTTGGAGATCGTCCTAGGCATCGACAATATCGTGTTCATTTCGATCTTGGCCGGCAAGTTGCCGACGAAGGAAGAGCAGGAACAGGCCCGAAAGTTGGGCCTTGGAATTGCCCTGATTTCGCGAATCCTGCTCGTGCTTTCCGCCAGCTGGATCGTTAGCCTCACCAAGCCAATCTTTACGATTCCCGGCATCGCGGATCACCATATTGCGGAGATTTCTGCGAGAGATCTCATCTTGATCCTGGGTGGCGTCTTCCTGATCTACAAAGCCGTCAAGGAGATTCACCACAAGCTTGAGGGGGCCGATGATAGCCACGATGCCTCCGCGAAGCCTAAGCTCTCGGCAATCCTTGCCCAGATCTTGTTGCTAGACGTCGTCTTCTCGATTGACAGCGTGATCACCGCCGTCGGCATGGTCAAAGACGTATCGATCATGATCATCGCCGTTATCGGCGCGGTGGCGTTCATGCTGGTCTACTCCGGTCCGATTGCTCGGTTCGTCGAAAAGCACCCAACCGTCAAGGTTCTCGCTCTTTCGTTCTTGATCATGATCGGAACGAGCCTGATCGCCGAAGGAACTGGCTTCGAGATTCCAAAGGGCTACATCTACTGCAGCATGGCCTTCGCGATCTTGGTTGAAGCGATCAACTTGCGAGTTCGACCGAAGCATGCTCCGGTCGAAACGCCGTCCATCGAAGAAGCGCACTGAGCGCTCAGGTCAGACTGAGCCAGTCCGACGGAGCCACTTCTTGCCATCGTCGCCGAAATGCCTCGTTGATCTCTGGATCAACGGGGTATTTCGTTAAGCCATCGACGTTCTGCCGGAAGCGATTCTTCGATGACGATCCGACGATCGCGGTACACACGGCTGGCTGGCTGAGCGTGAAACTGAGCGCTCGGGCCACCGCTTCATCGCTTGAGACCGCAAACTCCGGGTACTGAAGCGTTTGGAATCGCTCCCAGTACGGGCGAGCGTAAAGCCCCTCGGCTGGCTCACTAAGCCAAGCCGCGTTTGCCACCGGACGCTTGACGATCACGCCAATCTGGTTTTGCTCCGCCACGGGCAGCACGGCTTGGATGTTCGCCTGATCCATGATATTTACGGAACACTGAAGCGAGTCGAACCGCCCACATTCCACCGCAAACTTTGCTGCCTCGTTGTCGCCGCTGTAGCCGATGTAGCGGGTCTTTCCGGCCGCCTTTGCCTCTTCCAAAACTTCAATGACCGCACCCACTTGGAGCAGTTCGAGCGAGCAGGTGTGCAGCTGAATGAGATCGACGTAGTCCGTTTGAAGTCGCTGCAAAGACCGGTCGATCTGCTTGCGCAGCATGTCGGGCTCCCAGTCTTCGCCTTCCATGCCGCTCGTGTGGCCGCATTTGGTGAACAGATAGAACTCTCCTCGGCGATGGCTGACTGCCTTGCCGATTTTCTCTTCGCTGTCGCGGTAGCACTCGGCCGTGTCGATGATGTTCAGGCCCGCATCAAGCGCGTCGTTCAGAAGGTTGTCAACAACCGATTGTTCCGTCTCGCGGAAGCCGATCTCTGAGGTTCCGTAGCCGATCGCGGACACTTTCATGTCCGTCTTGCCGAACTGCCGATATTGCATTCAGCGAAGTTACCGTACTAGCCGGCGCGTTGGGCGTTCAGTTCTTCCAACCGGATGTTTTGCTCTTCCCAAGTCGACATCGTCCCTTCCAGAGCTTCCTTCGCAACCTGGTACTCCGTTGTGAGCGCGAGAATGTCTGCGTCTGGCTTCAAATTGGCCAGTTCCTCCTCAATCTCCTTGATGTCCTCTTCCTGGTCAGAAATGCGATTCTCGAGGTCGGCAATCAGCTTCTCGGTCCGCTCGATTTCTTTGCTGAGCTCACGTGGTGAGAGCTTCGGTTCCTTGGGTTCCTCAACCACCTTCTTCTGGTTGCTTGGCTGAACCTTCGGAGCAATCGCGGCGCCGCGCCGATAGTCATCGAAGGTGGAGTTGTAGATCACGCAGCCCGACTTCTTGACGTCGAGGATGTTGTCCGCGATCTGGCTCAACAGCCATCGGTCGTGCGAGACCATGATGAGCGTGCCTTTGTAGTCCCGGAGTACATCCACCAATGCGTCACGACTGGCCATGTCGAGGTGGTTCGTAGGCTCGTCTAAAACCAGCAGGTTTGGATTCAAATGGGTAAGTTTGGCTAGCGAAAGCTTGTTCTTTTCGCCACCGCTCAAGGTCTTGATCGGTCGGTAAACATCGTCTCCCGTAATCAAGAATCGACCAAGCAAGTTCCGGGCATCGGGTGGCTTGAGGTCGAGCCCAAAGACGAAGTAATCCAGTGGCGATTCCTCGGGATCGAGGTCGCTTGCGTCTTGCGTGAAGTAGCCCGCGGTGACGTTGCTTCCAAGACGCACCATGCCGCCCTGGGCTTCAAGCTCGTTCATCGCGACCTTGATCAGGGTCGATTTGCCCGCACCATTCTCGCCAATTACGCCCCATCTTTCGCCGATTCGGACGGTCCAGTCTAAGCCTTTGATGAGAGTCGTTCCCGGGAAGCCAACGTCAAGCTTCTGCGTCGCCAGAACGATATCGCCCGACCTCGCCGCTTCGCCGAACCCTCCGCGCATCTGTCGATCGTTTTTGGGCGCCTCGACTTTCGTTTCAATCAGGCGGTTCATCAGCTTCAACCGACCTCGCGCTTGGGCGGTCCGTTGGCTGTTCATGAAGCGACGAACGTACTCGTCCATCTTCGCAATTTCGCGATCCTGCTGACGAGCAACCTCAGCAAGCCGGGCATCCTCTTCCTTTCGCAGATCAAGAAACTTCTCGAATGGACCGGGGTACGCAAACACCTGCTGCTGCCGCAGTTCCAAGACGCGCTCGGCCGTATTGTTCAAGAACGTTCGGTCGTGACTTACCAATAAGACAGCGCCGTGGTAAGCCTTGATCCACCCTTCTAGCCATTCCGTCGCCTGAAGGTCCAGGTGGTTCGTAGGTTCGTCGAGGATCAAAAGTTCAGGTTCTTCCAGCAGCAACCGGGCAAGGGCCAGCCGCGTTCGCTCACCGCCCGAGAGCTTTGAAGTTGGCTTATCAAACTCGTCCTCGGTAAACCCGAGCCTCTTCAAGACCGCCCGCATGTCGGTCTCCGCGCTGTAGCCTTCGGCGTCCAGAAAGTGCTCGTGAACCAGCGCATACTCGTCGATATCCTCTTGGGTGGCCGTTCCGGCATCGAGTTTCAGCTGAAGCTCTTCGAGTCGGGCTTGCAATTCGAGCTGATGCTCTCGGGCCGACTGGGCTTCTTCGAGAACCGTTTTGCCGCTGGTCACCGGCATGTCTTGCTTCAAGTAGCCAATCTTCGCGCCGCGAGCGAGGTTACAAGAGCCGTTGTCGGGCTTGTACTGCCCGGTGATGATACGAAGAAGCGTCGTTTTCCCCGCCCCGTTGCGTCCAACCAGGGCCACTTTTTCTCGGTTTTCCAAACGAAAAGTGACCCCGTCCAAGACGACATCAACATTAAAGGCTTTTCGGACGTTTGAAACGGACAGCAACATGGGATCGGATGCTTTGCGGCATCCGAGAATGTACCGCGTTCCTTACTTGCCAGCCCGGAAAATGGCGTTGAAGAGCAACTTAAATGATCCGTGGCTTTGGCCGCGGAAGTTGACTTCTGGCCCAAACAGCACAACCTTGCCCTTACCCAAGCTCACATCCACGATCGCCGTCGTGCCCTTCAACCGCTCCTGACCCCAAGCCCAGCCAGACCGCAGCGGCTTGTCGGTCACGAATGTCGCCACCGGCGACACCGGTGCATCGGCCGGCAGCAAGAACGCCGGACTGTCATCAAAGATCACGTCCAAGTCCTTGTCGCTATAGCCCACGGTCAGCGGCCCTGGATTCAATCGCAAGCTGAGCACGGAACCGGGAATGTAGAACTTGGTGTCCGGAAGTGGCTTTCCATCCTCTTGGAGGGCGCTCATGACCGGTAGCCCAAGATGCTTCGCCAAGTTCCCCGCGCTACTTCCGATGCCAATCACGTGCCCGCCAGCCTCGACAAACGCCTTCAGTCGCGGCATCGTTTTGCTAACGGAAATGTTTGCCCACCGTCGCTTATGCTCAGCCGAAACCGTTGGGTCGTCTTCAAGCGGATTGGTTGCCGCCCGCGTGGAATCCTGCCCAGGAACCGCTCCCGAAGGGAAGAGGATCACGTCGTACTTCGCCGCAAGGTCAGCCGTGTCAAGGTCATTGCCATAAACGACCTCATAGTTGAATCCAAATTCATCAAACAGCCACCGCGTCCATCCGCTCGGCATGCTGCCACCATAACGATCCCAAAGTGCGATTCGGACCGGCTTTACCGGGCTCGTTGCGCTGCGATCCATGATCTGGGTGGTTCGGCCATAGCTTCTGCTCTTGAGAACGTTTGATAGCTTCTCCGCATTGCCGGAAACCGCGAACGCCCCCGCCGCCGATCGCTCAACCTTCAGCCCTTCTTTCAGAGCCAAGTTGGCAATCGCGAATGATTCGTTTTCACCGGCAGGAAGAACAACCGAGTCGGCCATTTGCCCCGAGCGGTCTATGAGATTCTTTGCCGAGGTGATCGGCATCGCGCTATACGCCCGCGCTTCGAGAACCCGATCAAACTTCACGCCCATTTGGTAAGCCAACGTATAGCCCGCATTGTCGTAGGGAGCGATCGGTGGGCCACCGGGATAGCGGAAGTCATTTGGATAATCTTGCGCCTCAAACATATCCAAAACGTGTGGTCGATACGGCTGCGCCGTCTGCACTACCAGCGATCCGGCGGGGTACCCATACTGCTCACCACGTAGTTGCTCGACCCGCACGCCCGTCCGTAAAAGCGCTTCCGCAAACCGACAAGCCGCCCCCCAGTTCTCTTGGTTCCTGGGAATGACGTAAGAGCGAGCATCTCGAAGTTCTGGCTTCGAAAGCGCTTCCGCCTTTAGCTCCCGAATCCGGCTTGGATACCGGGTCCAATAATCCTTTAACCCGCGTTCAATCGAGTTCTTTCCAGCGCGATAAACGCTAAACAGCAACTTTTCTCGGTACCGAGACGCGTAGTCGAGAATCGCATAGTTCGCCTGAATTTCGTACTGCAAGGAGTCTTTCAGGTGCCACTGTCGCACATCGACCGGCTTAGGTAGGTCGATGCTTGGAATCTGGCGCTCGGTCAAAAACGGTACCGGAGTTGGGTTTGGACTGCCCCAGGTCTCAGTGAGAATTCCAACCTGGTTGTGGAAGTAGGTCGTGGTCCGCAATCCGCCATTCCACCAAGCCGAGAACGACGCCCCTTCGCGCATCACCGTTCCGCCGAGCCCTTCCGAAATCAGCCGTTGGTGCATATTCAGCCCAACCACATCCGTCGCGGTCTGAATGATTGGATCAACGTGGTAGTTGAACGGATTCCGGAACGGAGGAATAAACATGATCGTGCCGCTTGGGGCACTTTGGTGGTGGTTATAAACGACCTGCGGATGCCAAGTCTCGTACAAAACGCGGTTCATATTCCGCGTCTCGGCCATGTTCATGGCGTAAAAGTCGCGGTTGTTGTCATGCCCGCCGTACTTTTGGTAGAGCTCGGGAATGTTGGCAAGCGACCGCTGTCGGGGCACCGGCTGCCGCATGTACCAGTCGCTCACCAGGTCCATCCCGTCCGGATTCGCGTGGACCAGCAGGATGATGGTGTCCTTCAGAATCCGATTGTTCTCCGCATCGGTCCGACTGACGAGCTGATAAGCCGTCTCGATCAGCTGCTGCGCACCAAGAACTTCGTTAGCGTGCAAACCGCCATCAATCCAAACCACCGACTTTGCTTTCTTAGCCGCTTCCCGCGCCATCTCGTCGGTCGCGAAGTCCGCATAGCTGAATTTCTGGCTGACTTTGCGGTGCCGCTCAAGGTACTTGAGGTTCAGTGGATCGCTGATAATCGTCATCCACTGCTCCCGACCGAACTCGGTCTTGCCCATGCTCACAACCCGCGCACGGGGGCTAGCTTTCGCTAGCGCCTGCCAATACCGGGTGAGGTCCTTATAGTTGGCAAGCCAATAGTCTTCGCAAATGTCGTGCCCAAAGAACTCCTTCGGGCTCGGAACCTGGGCCACCGCAGACCCGGTGAGAAAGAGAACGGCAGGGACCAAGGGCATGCGCCAACGAATCATCCCCGCCATTCTAACGAGTTTTAAGCTGCTTCGGCTTCGGAATTTTCCTCTTCGGCATACAATGCGCAAACCGCGCCCGCAGGATCTTTGATCACCGCCATCGAGCCACCTGCCGACTGGAAGATCACTTCGCCGCCGTTAGCCGAAACCTTTTCCAATGCCTCCGGCAGATTCGAAACGGTGATGTACATCAGCCACTGAGCCGGGATTCCGGTATTTACTCCACGGGCGTGGCAGATGCCGGAAACTCCGTCGTTGGACGGTGACTTCATGACGTAGTCCTCATAGCCGCCCATGTCTAAACCTTCGTAGGTCCAGCCCACAACAGCAGAATAAAAGTCGCGCACTTCATCGGCATTTGGGACGGTTAGGTCGTGCCATGTAATCGAACCGTGGTTACTCACCGGATAAGTGTATGGATTTTTGGTGAGAATCGCTAGTAAAAGCGACATAATGAGGATGCCCGCACGCATTTCTGCGTCGGGTGTTTTTTATGTTACAAACCCCAAATACGGCAGGCTTTGATAGTCTGCACCTGAGCCCGCGAACTCTCGCAACGCTCAGCAAGCTCGGATACTCAACGCCTACGCCGATCCAGGCGGCAACCATTCCCTCTGCAGTAGACGGAAAGGACGTCATTGGTCTCGCCCAGACCGGAACGGGCAAAACACTGGCTTTCGCCCTCCCCATCGTAGAGCGAGTGCAAAAAGGGCAGTGTGCCCTCGTCATGGCCCCAACTCGAGAGTTGGCCCTCCAAATCGAAGAAACCCTTCGCAAACTCAATCTTCGCACCGCCCTCCTCGTTGGTGGCGCCCCGATGGGCCGGCAGATCAGCCAGCTCAAAACAAACCCCACCGTCGTGGTAGCGACCCCTGGTCGACTTGAGGACCACCTCAAGCAGCGAAACCTGACCCTTAAGGCTGTCTCAATCGTCGTGCTCGACGAAGCCGACCGCATGTTGGACCTCGGCTTCGCTCCGGCCATTCGCCGAATTCTTTCCCAAACCCCTTGGCCACGGCAAACGCTGCTGTTCTCTGCCACCATGCCAAAGGACATTGCATCGCTAGCCGATGAGTATCTGCAGGACCCAGTTCGGGTCGAAATCGCGCGGCCAGGAACGGCCGCGGAGAACGTGACTCAGGAGCTCATCGTCATTCCTGGCGAAGCGAAAGAGTCGACCCTGCAGGACCTTCTGTACGAATCGAAGGGACCGGTTTTGGTCTTTGCTCGAACCCGACACGGCGCGCGAAAGCTCGCCAAGACGGTCCGAAACATGGGCCACTCCGCCGCAGAACTGCACTCCGATCGAACCCTCAACCAGCGCCGAGAAGCGATGACCGGATTCAAGTCCGGAGCCTATCGCATCCTCGTCGCCACCGACATTGCCGCACGCGGCATTGACGTTAAAGAGATCGAGTTGGTCATCAACTACGATGTTCCGGACTGTGCGGAGGATTACGTGCACCGAATCGGTCGAACCGGCCGAGCCGGCGCCAGCGGACGAGCGATCACTCTCGCTACTCCAGCGCAGCACAAGGACATTCGCGATATCGAGCGGATCATGAAGACGAAGATGGAACTGTCGCCAAAGTCGACAACCAACTTCCCAGCCGGTGCGCCACAGCCCCAGCCAAAGCCAGCCGCAAACCGAGGCGGTGGAGGACAAGGCGGCGGCCGACCCGGTGGCCGTTACGGCAACCCGAAAGCTCCCGGTCGACCCTTCAGCGGCCCACGACCAGCGCGACCTCGCGTCGCCTAGTTCACCTCAGCTATCGAGTTGGTCTAGCCGACCAACTCGATAGCTATCTGTTCGTCAGAACTCGATAACGCTCCGGATGATGTCGCCCGTTTCCATCGCATGAAACGCATCTTCGACATCTTCTAACTTGATCCGCGCAGTCACCATTTTGTCCAAGTTGAGCTGCCCTTTCAGGTACAGATCAGCGAGAATAGGGAAGTCATGGCTCGGCAAAGTATCGCCGCAATGGCAAACTCTTAGCGCGGCCTTGTTCCAATAAACTCCGGTCGCCATATCGCCAAGGTTTAGGTTCACCGCATCCGTTGCCGCCGGGAATCCGATCGTCGTCGCCGTTCCGCCGTAGGCCAGCATCTTCACTGCCTGTTCCGTGCAGAGTGGGATGCCGGTGGCTTCGAAGGCATAGTCAACTCCGCCATCCCAGCCGTCTTCCGTGAGTGCCCGCACCGCTGCGACAGGATCGCCAGACTTCGCATTGACCGCATCCGTCGCGCCGAACTCGCGAGCCCAGCCCAGTTTTGTTGGATTCACATCGACCGCGATGATCTGCTTCGCTCCGGCAATCTTTGCGCCTTGAATAACGCTCAGGCCAACGCCGCCGCAGCCGATAACCGCAACTCGAGAACCACGCTCAACCGGAGTGGTGTTCAAAGCCGCGCCGACGCCGGTGATGACGCCGCAAGCCAGCAAGCAAGCTCGGTCAAGCGGCATGGCTTCCGGCATTTTGATGGCGGCCTTGCTATGCACTACCGCATGGGTCGCAAACGTTCCGCATCGAAGGACCGGCGTGCAAACGGCACCGTCCGATGTTCGCTTGATGCGCGGACCGGGTCGAAGCGCCATGTAGCAACGGCGTGGATCGCCTCGCCGGCAAGCTGGACATTGCTCGCACGGGGCTCGGTAAGCCAAAACCACCGGGTCGCCCGGCTTGAGGTGCTTAACGTTCTCGCCAACCGACTCGACGATGCCTGCGCCCTCGTGCCCAAGCACGATCGGGAAGGCCATCCCGTTGCCGTTCAGCGCCTTAACCGTCAGGTCGGTGTGGCACACGCCGCTGTACTTGATCTCAACCCGAACCTCATCGGCCGCAGGTGGATCAATTGAAATTTCTCGAACGACCGCCGGAGAACCCGGCTCTTCCAGCAACGACGCCAGACCTTGAATAACCATTCCCCAAGGTTATCACGCGATCAGCTTTCGAAGAAGCGCGATGGTGAACTCGGCAAGCTGCGGCACCGCGTTGATGTGCATAATTTCGAGCCCGTGCGAGTTCTCCATCGGCAATCCAAGCGTGATCGGTCTGGCGCAAAGGCCATGCGAAGCGGCGCAAGAAGCATCGCTCCCACCCCGCGAGAACGCCTGATATTGTAAAGAAATGCCAGTAGACTTGCTGATTTCATCCAGCAAGTCCGCATCCGCGGCGGTCGTCTGCGAGTAGCTGTCCGTCATCCAGACCGTCGGCGAGGCCGAAATTTCAACCGGTGCGTCTGGCACGTTTGCCCCGAGCTCAAGCGCGATGCAGATATCGGCCGGATTCCGGGTGAGATGGTAAAGCGCGCCTTCTCCCCCAACCTCTTCCGACGTCGTCGCCAGGAAGGTGATCGGCGCAGAAACGCCTTTGAAGGCCTCCAAAACGATGAGCCAAGCCGCCAAGTCCGCGCGATCATCCAAGAACCGGCCTGCGACATGATTAGGCATCGAGACCAGATCACGTGATGCAGCCGCGACGACCACACGCGTCCCAACTCGAACCCCAGCTTCTGCAAGGGCGCTCACCGATACTCCGGTGAAGACTTCCGCGTCGTCCCACTTTAGGGCACCGTTCAGCGCCCGCACCGTGTTGCTCCGCGGATCCTCGGTGTGAATGCTGCCAAAGCCGAGAATTCCGGGGACAGTCGCGTTTGATCCGAGAACGTCAACCGCGCACTCGCCCAACTTCCAAGGGTGCAAACCCCCAAGCGCGCGGACCTTCAATTTGCCGCTCGGAGTGACTGCCGTGACCATCAGTGCGATTTCATCAAGGTGAGCGGTCACGACGATTTGGTTAGGTTCACCCAAAGAAACCTTCAGGTTTCCTTTACCATCAACGGAACTCTGAAGCCCCATTTCCGAAACATAACCTGCCACAACGTCTCGAATCGCTCCCTCCTGCCCCGGAGGTCCGGGGGCTCGGACCAGACTTTGTAAGACCTCAAGCGACGCAAACCGACTCATCAAACCACCTTATTCTTTCCACGGTTCTTTTTGCCGTGGGTTGGGTTAGAGAAGCGGAAAAGCACTCCAGCCCAAAAGAATCCAAGGGAGATCACCGGGAAGGCCAGCGTGCCGATGAAGCTCGATGGCTGTTTCGGAACCGGCAGCTCGACCGACATTGCCGCTGGCGGCCCGATCGGAGCTTCGTCAATCACAACGCCACGTCCGGTCACCGCAAAGGTCGCGCCAAGCCCGCCGACTCGGGCAATCGGATTGCCGGTCTCCACTGCCCGCCAAACCGAGGCGGTCCGCAACTGCTCAATGGCGGGCGTGCCCATGAACCAGTCGTCAATGCTCATGACCGCGATCATGGTTGTCCCCGAGTTGCTGTGTCGCCAAGCGATATCCGGAAACAGCGCCTCGAAGCAAAGAATCGGGCCAACCTTTCCAAACGGCAACGTGAACTGCTTCAAGCCATCTTTGCTCTCTTCCAAATCTCCCGACGGCAAGTTGAATCCGGCCGGCAGGTATTGGCGAAACGGCACGAACTCACCAAAAATGACGAGGCGCGTCTTATCGGCGTACTTCCACGATTGGTTGTTGAATAAAAAAGCGCTCTGAAAAGTCGGCTTCTTGCTCCGTTGCCCACCGAAGAGTACGGGCGTACTTTTTGGCAAAAAGAACGGAACCGAAGGCGGCATCGTCGGTGCCGTGGTAATCCCTTCCGGCATCACGATCAGGTCTGGCTTACTGTCTAGCGCAATCGGAAGTAACTCGCCAAAGCGCGAGAGAAGCCGCGTGAATTCCGTCTGAGGATCGCCGAAGGCAAGGTCCTCACCGGGCTGTAATAACCCAACCCGAACTGGCTTCGTCTCAGTTTGCATTGCGGCACGGCCGAAGTTCAGCGCTAAGTAGGCGGTAATCCAAACCGCCATCGCGATCCAAGTCCGTCCCTTCGGTTTTCCAAAGATCTCTGCACCGAGGACGTTCACCGCAACAAGTGCGGCGCTCACCAAGAAAATCGTGCCGAAATAAGCCCCTTGAATAAACTCGGGATATCGTCCCAGCGGCGCCGCCAGCAGGCTCCAAGGAAAGGCGAGGATCGGAATGTAGGATCGAAACGTCTCCATTCCCGCCCAAACGAGGGGAATCATCCAGCCTTTGTCAGCTCGGTAGCACTTCGCAATCGCCATTCCGACTAGGCCGTAATAAATCGCAAAGAGGATCGTCACGATCACCCACGGAATCGCACCGTAAAGCGGGCTACCGGTCCACTTCAGAATAAAGCCAAAGACCCAAAAGAGCTGGCTGGCACCGTACCAAATCCCCATGCCATAACCGCTTTTCCAAGCCTGCTTGTGGTCCATCTCCCGGAGAGATATCAGCCAAGGCACCAACGCTACCAGCAGAACTAAGGCAAATCCAAATGGCGGGAAGGCCAGCATCAGCAAGATGCCGGTACCAAGTCCGGGCCCAATCTTTTTGAGAAGCTCTTTTCCTTTCTTCACCGTTCAAACTCCTCGCCTAAATGCTGCAAATCGTTGAGCCGCCTAATCATATAACCGTAATCGTTTCTTCGCTCAAGTTCCGTGACGCCGGTGTTGCCAAACCGGAACGAGCGGCAAGTCTTGACCGTGGCAAAGATCATCCGGGCAATGATAACTCCCGCCGTGCCGCCATGCGTGACGATGAGTACATTGCCGGACATATTTTCGATCTCGTCGAGCACCGGTCCAACCCGATTCCATACGTCCTCAAACGACTCACCGCCTGGTGGCCGGATCTCCGAACTATCCAATCCGGAGTTTTCGCCTAAATCCCGCAGCGCGGCGTGGAGATCGGTAAAGTGCCGCCCCTCCCATTCGCCAAAGCTGCGTTCCCGTAAGTCCGGTCGAATTTCCACCTTGGTCCGCACTGCGGCTTCGTAAGTGGCAATCGTTTCGCGACACCGCTTGAGGTCAGAGCACAGGATCCGATCAATCGGAATCTTCAAAAGGTGGTCAGATAGCAACTGCCCCTGGCGTCGTCCATCGCCGTTGAGGCTGATATCCGTGTGGCCCTGGGCGTAGCCGTGCCGATTCCAATCCGTTTCGCCATGGCGAACAACAAGGACCTTCATTCGACAACGCCTCTCATGCCGCCAAGACTCTCATTAGACCGAGGAGTCTACACTTGCCACGGTCTCGCCTCCGGCAACTCTCGGCCCAAGCGATCAACTTTAATCGACCCGACTTTCAGAATGGGAATCGGGGTGGGCGGAACGGCGGTGGCTCTCAGCTTCAAAGATTGCTGCTCAAAGTCGACATCCTCGATGAAGCCGATCCCAATCTCCTCCCCGTGCGATCGAGCTAGGCCACAGAGCAAGTTTTGGTAGGCCGTGCTAGGAACGACGTGCAATTTCGGCACGTGGAAGGCATCCAGAACGGCGGAGATCTCCTCTTCCGTCGGCGAGTCCGTCACGATGGCAAAGGCGCTCGAAGCGGAAACCTCAAGGTGCAAGCACCACGCCAGCCCAAGCTTGCGACGATCCTCAAACCCGATTAACTTCCCGGAGCCCAATCGAAGACCTTCCATCGCGACCGAACTGAGGGGCATCTCGTGGTCGAACGATTCGTCCCATAGTCGCATCCAGTGCGCTTTACGCTGAGCTTCAAGAACCTGCGGGGTCAGGGAAGCGGCTAATTCGACTGGCTCGGGTTCCACCGGAATTCCCCATCCGCCGAGAGGGACCTCGCAACGCTCACTCACGATCAACTCGTCCGGGTTCAACAAGCGCAACAACAACCGCATAGTGTGCGCCAGAACGGGGCTGGATCGAAAGCTGGGCAGCAGCACCATGCCTTCCCGAAAGTGCTGCTGCGCCTCAGCCAGCGCCGCAACGAGCACGTGAGGAGAGCGCGAAGGGTCGAGCGAACCGTAAAACCGCGTCCAAACCGGAACTTCGCCTCGGTACAGGGCCACCTGCCCCGGTGGGCCGAGATTCGGTTCATTTGGGCTGAGGCACAGCAGATCGGCTCCGCCTAAATTCTCCCGCAGCCAGTGTCGCCAACTGTCTGCGGGTGACCCGATCAAAGCCGTGATTCCCACGATCAATGAGACGCTACGACAAGGCCGAACTTACCAATTATTGAAGTGAGCCAGCGTTTCGGCTGGAATGCGCTTCACTCGCGGAAGCAGCGTGACCTCGGGATTCAGCTTGCCAATGGCTACCAGCAGCACGGGAATGTGCGTCTCGGGAAGACCAAACTCGGCAATCACCTTGTCGGCTTCATAGCCGCCCATCGGTGCGGTGTCCCATCCTGCGTTCTTGGCTGCGAGCATGAAAGTCATTGCCCAAAGGCTCGGTCCACGGAACGCCTCGTCTCGCTCGACTTGCTCGGTTGGCCAACCTCGCTTTGCGCTGGCAATCCATCGCTCCCGGCGATCTTCGCCAAAGTAGCCTCCCGCCATGTTTGCATCCGCAACGGTTTCGGCGTGCTGTTCCGCCGCTTTCAGGTTGCCAAGCACGATCACCACGGCGCTGGCTTCGCTGATCTTCTTCTGGTTAAACGAAGCAGCCTGAAGGCGAGCCTTGGCTTCGGGAGTGTCACAAATGATGTACTCCCACTGCTGTAAGCACATCGAACTCGGCGCAGAATTGGCCGTGTTCAGAATCTCCAAAAGCTCAGAGCGATCTATCGTGACCGAAGGATCGAAAGACGGCACAGATCTGCGCGCTGAAAGCACATCGAGAAATTCCATTTCGTCAGGTTACATCCGACGAGCGGGCAAATGCGTGGCGGAGGAAGCGTCCATGCTTCGACGTCCGTATCGTCCCTCCTGGGGTCTCCGATCAGCGACTATACCAGTCCCTGGGCTTAGCGTGGAACGACCTGTCGGTCCAAAATCGAAGTCAAGATCTGGTCCGCCGTTAATCCCTCAACCTCGGCTTCTGGTCGCAACAGCACGCGGTGACGCAGAACCGGCAGGCTCAGCTCCTTAATGTCGTCTGGGATAACGAAGTCGCGATCTCGCAATCTTGCCAGGGCTTTTCCGGCGTTCAGCAATGCGATTCCGGCTCGGGGCGAACCACCCACCAACAGGTCATTTGCTCGTCGGGTCTCTTGCACGATTTTGTAAATGTAGTCAAAAACCCGGTCCTCGACCGTGGTTTGCCGAACGATTTCCTGCAACTCAATCAATTCCTGAACTGAAACGACCTTCTCAATTCCTGCAACGTCCAACGACTGTGGCCGGAACCCGCTATGGTGCCGCTGCATCACGGCAATCTCGTCCTCTTGGCTCGGGTAGCTCACCAAAACCTTAAGCAGGAACCGGTCTTGCTGGGCTTCGGGCAATGGGTAAGTGCCTTCAAAGTCGATCGGGTTCTGTGTCGCAAACACCAAGAACGGCGGTGGCAGCTGGTGCGCTTCGCCGTCAATCGTCGCTTGTCGCTCCTCCATCGCCTCAAGCAGCGCCGCCTGGGTCTTCGGAGGCGTGCGGTTAATTTCATCCGCGAGAAGCACGTTCACAAAGATCGGGCCCTTGCGGAGTCGAAGCTCGTTGGTCTTCAGGTCGAAGATGCTCGTCCCGATGACGTCGCTCGGCATCAGGTCCGGCGTGAACTGCACTCTGCCGTATTCGAGGTCAAAAGTGCGCGCTACCGTGCGGACAAGAAGCGTTTTTGCAACCCCAGGAACGCCTTCTAAAAGGATGTGACCGTTCGCAAGTATTCCAACGAGGACCTGCTCAATCACGGCGTCTTGGCCAGAGATGGCTTTGCGGACCTGACGAAGGACCTTTTCTGCAGTTTGCGCGACGTTCATTGGCGGAAATTTACCGAACGTGCGGTAAACATTGTTGGTGTTAGAAGTGCGCGGATTGCGCAAAGAGTACAAGCGGCACCTCGCCGTCAACGATTTGTCCTTCACCGTTCAGCCCGGCGAGATCATCGGCCTGCTTGGACCGAACGGCGCTGGCAAAACTACTGCCCTGAGGTGTATCGCGGGCATCCTACGCCCGACCGGGGGAGAAGTCTTCATCAATGGCTTCGACGTTGTGCAAGACCAAGCCCGCGCGAAAGCGAATCTTGCTTTCGTTCCGGAAGTCCCTGCCCTCTACGAACTCCTTACCGTTGAAGAGCACCTGAAATTTATTGCGATGTGCTTCAAGCGGATGGACCTTTTTGAATCGCAAAAGGAAATGCTCCTGACGCGGTACCGGCTTGCGGACAAACGAAATGAACTCGTTGCGACGTTGAGTAAAGGCATGCGACAGAAGCTCTCCGTCGCGTGCGCCCTCATCCACGACGCCAACGTGTTGCTGTTCGACGAACCGCTCATCGGCATTGACCCTGAGGGAGCGCGCGAGCTCAAAGACGAGATCACCCGAGCCCGAGATGCTGGCGCCGCGGTTCTAATCTCAACTCACCTGCTTGATACGGCCGAGAAGCTTTGCGACCGATTGCTCATTGTCCAGCGCGGCATTCTTCGCGCCCAGGGCACCGTTTCTGAGTTGCGAGAACAGTTCGGAACTGCCGATCAGACGCTCGAAGATATTTTCCTCTCGATCACCGCTGAGGATGCACCTCCGGTTCTTGCCGCTTGAACTCGATGCAGCCACTGATTTTTCTCGCGGTCCGGTCGTTTCTTAACGGCATCAAGCGTGCATTCTCGAATGTTCGTCGCTTGATCAGCCTCCTGTTCTTCTTTGGTTATTTCGGGTTTATTCTCCTGCGGCCCTACCAAAAGGGTCCCACTTTCCGCGGATTGTCAAAGTCCAACGATGCCCTCGTTCTGCCGCCCGTCAGCACCATCGAGCCGTACATTTTTGCCGTCTTTGCCGTGCTGTCCCTGTTCTTGAGCCTCGGCGTTTTCAGCGGCAAGGTCGTTCATCGGGCCGCCGACGTCGACGTTCTCTTCCCAACCCCGATCAATCCGAAGCTGGTCCTCGCGTTTAACATCGTTCGCGAGTTCTTCTTCACCTTGTTGATGCCGTTATTCTTCGTCGTCATCGGTGGGCGTGGGTCGATGGAAGGGGTGGAGTACCTGTTCCGCAACTTCCCGCAGTACGGAAACTACTTCCTTCGGGTCGGGATGGGATCGTGGTTTCTCCTTGCCCTGATGTGGACGATGGTGGGCTTCGCGGTTCGCTTGTTCCTCAATCGCGACTGGAAAAAGCCGACCCTGGTTCGATGGTCCGTTGCGCTTGCCGTTGTCGGACTGCCGGTGCTCTTCATCATCGTTTTGGCGTTCTCCCTGCGGGAAAACTTGACCGGATACTCCGCCTCGGCCGCGTTGAACACTCCGCTCGCGAGGATCGCGTTCTGGCCCGCTAGTCTTGCCACCGCAACGGTGATGGCTCCCCTCAACAGCAACCTGCTGTACGGCACCCTTGGTGCTTTCGGGCTTTTGGTCTGCACCGGGCTCGGCCTTTGGGCGGCCATGCAACAGGCCACCTGGATGTACGACCAAGCCGCGACCCGAGGAAATGAAGCCGGAAACATTTCCAGCATGCAAAAGAAGGGCGATGCCTTCGGCGTTCTAGCCGAATACGCCCGCCAAGGCAAAATTAAGCAAAATCGGGTTTCCAGATGGATCGCCAGCAAGACCTTCGTTGGCGCCCCCGCGTTCATCTGGCGAGAAGCCATTCTTCAATTCCGAGGCGGAATCTGGCAATACGTCGCGCTCTCGTTTGCGGCCTTTGCCTTTACCGGCATTGCCACCTTTGGGTCAATTAGAATCGGGACTGGTGCGTCGTACCTGTTCATCATCTTGCAGGCGGCCAGCACCTTCATGCTCGCCACCGCGGGCACGCAGATCGGCTTTGTCGAAACCCTTAAACGCGTGGATGTTCTCAAGCCACTGCCGTACTCCCCGAATATCACCGTGTTCTGGGAAGTCATTTCAAAGGCAATTCCATCGGCCATCGTCGTCGTCCTCACGTCTATCGTGGCCGGCTGCATCCAGCCCAGACTTTGGAGCGAGGCCATCACCTTGGTCTTCGTCCTTCCGACTTACTCGCTGCTTCTATCGTCGACCACGATGTTGTCGACGCTGCTTTTCCCGGACGTTGATGACCCAACCCAACGCGGCTTTAGGGGATTTGTTTCGATGATCGCGCAGGTGTTTGGAACGGTGCCGGGAATCGTCTGCTTCCTTGCTGCCTTCGCGCTTCACATCCCGATTCCGTGGGTTATTCCGGTGCTGGTGCCCCTGCAGATCGGGCTTGCTTTTGGCTTGTCGTTTATCTCCGGCAACTTTTTCGCGAACTACAACCCCAGCGAGTAAACTCGCAAAAGAACCGAATGGCTCTGATTGTTGTTGAGTCTCCCGTACCGGTATGAAAATCCGTAGCTCCACTAAGATTGCCGTTGGTTTCGTTGTCCTCGTTGTCGGTGGATATTTTGGTCGTCAGTACATCACGGACCAGATGATCATGAACGAGAAGTTCAGCCCGATCGAGCCTGGCCGCGTGAACCTGGTTGGCATTGATGCGGGTGCGGGTTACCGAATTATCACCGCCAACTTCATGGCCCAGCTCGTTGAAGCCTCGGGCGATTTCGATTCAAAGGACTCCGACAGCGGCGGCGCAACCGAAGGCGCCATCAAGAAGCGCGTCCCCATCAAGGAGCTTCTCCAAACCCTGCAAGGCAACGAAAAGGCGCTAGGTCAATTCATCATGGTCCTCAACGACATGGCCGAAGACGACACGTGGCCAACCGCGCGCATCGTTTGGAAAGCTGAGGACATCGAAAAGGCGCTGAAGGGCGACAAGGCGTTGGCCAAGAAACTGGAAGCCAACCTGAACATGAAGCTCGATGGACTTCCGCTGTCTCTCCTCGACTTCGACGCGATGGAGAACGGAATCATCGTCGAGACCCCGGTCGCCATGCAAATCCCCATTGGCGGCAAGGTCAAAGAGGTCATCGGCCGAGTTCAAGAACCGTACCGACCGCGAATCATGAAGGCGATCGAAGCACGGCTCAAGGACAAAGGAAACGTCACCCGCGAAATGCAGGCCGGCTACTACAAAGAAGAAGCCGAGAAGATCCTGAAGCAACCCAAGAACCGTGAGATCGTTGCGGACTCCCTCAAGGGCATGATCTCGAAGGAGACCGCCGCCAAGCGCATCCAGAACCCGACCCGCGTCCTTGGCAGTGCGTCCGTAATCGTAAGCGACAACTTCATCACCGGCGCATCCTTCCGCGAGTACAAAGGTCCCGACAACAAGCCGCTGTACGACCTCGTGATTACGCTGAATGACGAAGGACGAAAGCGGTTGTGGCAATATAGCAAGAAGCGCGTTGGCACCCAGATTCTGATCACCGCCGACGGTATCCCGGTTGCCGCGCCTCGAATTCGGCACGAGCTCGAACAGGGCGAACTCACGATCACCCAAATGCAAGACCGAACCTTAGTCGAAGAAGCCGTCGACTCGATCAACGGCAACGCGAAAAAGGAAACGGCTCAGCGGGCAACCGCCACCAGCCGACCAACCGGATAGTTACTCCAGTAGAAACCCATGCTAAACCGCACTTCCGCTATTCTGATCACCGCCGCCACGACTCTCGGAATGGCAGGCTGCGGTTCATCGGGCTACGTGCCCAAGAAACAACCAGAAGTGGCGCCATTGGCCGAGGCCGGTCTCACCTCGGACATTCTCCTTCCCCTGAAGCCAGGCGCCGCATGGACCTACCGCGTCGACACCGTGATCCAGAACCGATCGGGCGTTCAACCTGAAACCGGCGTGATGGAACTACGGGTGGCAAAGTACGTTAAAAACGGTGATGTCACCAACGCGACGCTTGAGTTCTTGCGCGACAAGAAAGTCGTCGATCAGCAAGAGTGGCGAATCGACAAAACCGGAATCTTTCAGATCAGCTCCGGCACGCCGCTCACGAAGTTCTCCAGCCCCGTGCCGTTCTTAATCGTTCCGATCGTAAAAGACAAGATCACCCGATGGAACGGAACCGGCTACACCATCCTGCAAAAGGTCGGAAAAATCTCTTCCGGAATTCGCCATCGCGGTGCCGAGATCGTTGACACCGGGCTCGGCAAACGTTCTGGCATCGCGGTAGAAACCCTAACGGAATTCACCGTCGGCAACGTGAAAGGCAACACCGTTTCGACCACCTGGTTCGAACCCAAAGTCGGCATTATTCGTCTTCGTCAAGCCGTGACCTTGCCCACCGGCAATGTCACCACGACCCTAAGCCTAACGAAAGCACCCCTATGAAGAAACTCTGGCTCATCCCTACCGTCGCCATCCTCGCGATCGGGTGTAACAACGCTACGACGGCAAAAACCGAAGACCCTAAAGAAACGGTTCCAAGCGTCACTTCAAAAGGCCCCGAGGCAACTCCGGCCGTTGATCCAGCCTCCGTTCCCGCCGATCTCAAGCACGAAGGCTTCGAGTACTACGGCCTCGGCGCAGACAAGCCCATCAATATGGAGATCATTTCCTCCGCTGGTGGTGCAGTTCAGACCGGAGAACAGTCGGTGAAGCTCAAGTCGGTCGAAGGCGAAAAGGCGATCTACGAAATCACCCGAACCGGCTTGCTCGGCCAGCAGCTCGGCAACATGGAGGTCCGCGTTGAAAAGGACGGCATCTACGTTCACTCCTCCCCAATCGCAACCGTCGGCGAAAAGGACATCGAACTTCCCGCCAGCCTCGCCCCAGGTTCAACCTGGAAGACCCGCACCATCGTGAAGCAGGACGGCCAGACCATGGACGTTACCAACGACTTTAAGGTCGAAGGCGTCGAAAAGCTGAAGACCAAAGTCGGCGAATACGACGCGCTTTTGGTCACTTCGAAAGGTTCGGGAACCGTACAGGGGCAAAAGTTACGTATGGAAACTCAGAGCTGGCACGTGAAGGGCCGCGGAAACATCAAGACCATCATGCGAACCTTTGATGCAACGAACCGCGCAAACACCATCACCATCCAAGAAACCAAGTAACCATGTTTCGCACCCTCGGTATTGCCATTGTATGCACCTTAGCGGTTGGGCTAGGCACCTTTGCGGCGTCTAATCTCTCCGGTAAGGGCATCCCAATGGCAATCCATTCGGTGAGCGAAAAGCCCGGACCGCAGCTCGAAGCGGTCAACTGCATCCGCCCGGCAGACGTGCCCGGAACCGTTGCCGTTCTAAAGATGGGTGGCCTCACCATCCCGGTAGATGTCCACGCCAAAGACCATGCCGGCGAAATGACCCTCCGCTTGGTTTCCAAAGGTGAAACCATCGACCAAGAGGCCTACCAATGCTCCGAAAAGGCGTTCTTGCTGAGCTACGCTGCCGGAGAACGCTTTAGCCCGCCCGTCCCGCTCATGACCTTCCCGATGAATGTCGGAGATGACTGGAAGTGGGACGGCGAAATGCACGCCCAGAACGAAACCCGAAAGGCGCGCGGCAACATCACCAGCGAAGTGTCGAAAGCCGACGTCGGCGGCAGAAATATGCCCGCCGTCAAGGTCCAGGTCAAGCTCGAAATTCTCCCCGAAAACGCCGGAGATCCCATCAAGCGCTCCCTAGCATTCTGGATGGTCGAAGGCCGAGGCGTTGTCCGCCGCGAGTTTGGCGATGAATCGGTAAGAGAACCCGCGCCGAGGTAAGCCATGGCCGCCATTTCCAACTCCTTTTCCGGTGGACTCGATTCAAGAAAACAGGTCGCCAAGCTGGACTATGGCCTCATCTTCGCGACTTTCGCCCTCGTCGTCCTCGGCCTCATGTCGATCTACAGCGAAGGGTTCGGCAAAGACGGACTCAGCAACTTTCGCCGCCAACTGATCAACACCGTCATCGGGTTTATCCCCATGGCGGCCATGTACTTTGTCCCGTTGCGCTTTCTCCTTCGCGCCGCCAGCGGCTTCTACGTGATCGTTCTAATGCTGCTTGCGGGAACGCTCCTCATCGGAAAGGACATCAACGGTAGCCAACGCTGGATCGACATCGGGCCCCTTCAGTTCCAGCCGAGCGACCCCGCAAAGCTCCTAGCCGTCATCACGCTCGCGGCGTTCTTTACGAACCGTCTGGATCGCATCAAGGAACCGTCCACGTTCTTTTGGGGCCTCGCGCACGTTGCGCTACCCATCGCGCTCATCCTAAAGCAGCCTCACCTTGCCGCGGCCTTGTTGGTGCTCTTTACCGGCTTCGCGGTGTCCCTGGTCGCCGGAACACCCATCAAGTTCTTTGCGATCGCCGTCGGCATCTTTACCGTCGTTGCGGCTTCAGTTCTGTTGGTCCCCCCCGTTCGCGATCTCCTGCTCCGCGACTATCAAAAGGAGCGGATTGAGGGCCTGATGTCAACAAGCAAGGACAACAAGGATGCCAACTACCAAACCGACCGCGCAGAAATTGCCTTCGGCGTCGGTGGGCTGTACGGCACCGGGTTCCTCAACGGAAAACAGAAGGAACTCAAGTTCATCCCCGAACAGCGGAACGACTTCGTCTTCACCGTCCTCGGCGAAGAGACCGGTCTGCTCGGCTGTACCATCGTCCTGCTTGCCTACGCTTTCTTCTTCTACCGCGTGTTTATGATCATGCTCAAAGCAAGCGAGCCGTTCTATCAAATGATGGCGGCGGGCATCTTCGCCGTCCTTGGATTCCACACCGTGGTGAACCTCGGCATGGTCCTCCAGCTACTCCCGGTAGCGGGAATGTGGCTCCCGTTCATGAGTAGCGGCGGCACGGCGATCTGGCTTTGCCTCGCCTGCGTGGGCCTTCTCCTAAACATCAAGCGCCACGAACGGCCCGTCCTGTTCTAATCCACGGTCGCCGGAGGAATCCCGAGGGCCAGCAAAAGCATCTGCGTGATGATGATCTTGTAGATCGTCGCAATCGGAAACAGCACCGAATATGCCCCGGTGGCGAGGTCGTTCTTGGTCTGATCCACCGCAAACCCCAAGCTCACCGGCTGCGTCTGTGCCCCGGCGTAAACGCCGAACAGCACGTTCAGCGGAATCTTGAGCGCGTAGTAGCCAAACAGCATCGTCACTGCTCCCGATCCTGCTGTGAGCCCGAGCCCGACCAAAAACACGTTCATCCCCTCGCCGTGCGAAAGTGTGTTGAAGAAGTCAAACCCCGCCCGCGTTCCAATGCCCGCAGAAAACAGCAACAACCCAAACTGCCGCAAAGTCAAATTTGCCGAGTAGGGAAGGCTCCAAACAATCTTTCCCGTCCGCCGCATCCGGCCCAAAATCAGCGCCATCACTAGCGGACCACCCGCAAACCCAAGGCGAAAATGACTCCCACCTGGCAACGGAATTGGGATACTTCCAAGCAACAAACCTAACGCTAACCCCAGGCAGAATGACAGTAAGTCAACTTCCGCGAGTGCCCGGTAAGAGTCGCCGAAGAACTTCGAAACCCCTTCCATGTCCTTCCGGCGCGCCAAGACTCGCACGCGGTCTCCCAACTCCAAGGTCGTGTTTCCGTTCGGAACAAAGTCGATGTCCCCCCGGCGGACCCGGGTGAGCAACGCCTGTTGGTTCAGCGGCAAATTCAGCTGCTTCAGCGTCCGCCCCGCAATGTCTGGCCGGCTCACAAAGATCCGCCGAACGTCGAATTCACTCCGATCAAGCTCCAGCGCTTCGTCCGACCGCTGCCCCAAAACCTGCTCGGCGTACTCAATATCAATCGCCGAACCCACAACCGTCACCAAGTCGCCCTCTTGCAGCACAAGTCCGCCATTCGCGAGTTCCTCATGGTCGCCGCGCCGGACGCGGCCAAAAATCAAATCGTGCCCCGGTTCCGAGGCCAGATCCGCCACCGAACGCCCAAACGCCGCCGGGTTTGTGACCACGACCGTGACCACGGATAGCTTCTGTTTCAGCTTCCGAAATGCCGGAATGGTCAGTGCTTCTTCCGCTAGGTTCACCCTGAAAGCCGCGCGAGCGATGATCATGACGAGCATCGGGCCAAACACGCCGACCGGATAGGCAAGGGAATAGCCAACAACTGGCTCGGCAGTATTCCCACGCGCCTCCGTCACCGCATCGACCGCGCTCGCCAATCCGCTCGCGTTCGTAAACGCCCCACCAAACATTCCGGCGGCTTGGGGTCCGGTTATCCCGTACTGGCGCGCGGCAAAGTAGGTCGCAATCCCCGCCAAAGTAAGTCCAGAAAGCGCGGTCAGCACCCTCTTGCCGCTTTCCTTCGAAAGGATTTGCCCGAAGGACGAAGCGGACGACAGGCCGATGGTGTAGACCAGCATGGATAGCCCAAGCAGATAAACGATATCAGGCAGGTGCAGCCGCTCATCAAGCGCGCCGATGGCTAGGCCCACAAACAGCACTGCCGCCGTGCCCAAACGGGCTCCCCCGATTCGAATTTGGCCCAAAGGCAAGCCAACCGCCGCAACGACCACCAGGAGCAAAAGTGGCTGTGCGATCAGCATCGCGACAACGGAGTTTCCGAAATTACGCACCGAATCCGCACCGCTAGACCACAAACTCACGTTACAATCATGGAACGTTGCCACGGATTGGTGACGTGAAAGGTGTATTCAACGGATGAAAGCAGGCAACAAAGCCCGCAAGCCGAATGCAAAAGCCGCGAAACCCGCGGCGGCTTCGCATCGAAAGCTTGATGTTCTCGGTCTAAGCATGATCGCCCTCGGGCTGATCATTTGGGTCGCCCTTGCTACCGCACAGGCGGGGCTGGTCGGCGACGCCTTGGGCAATGCCTTTCGCACTCTCTTCGGCCAAGGCGCTTGGGCCGCCCCGTTTGCCTTTGTCGCCGGAGGCGTTGGCCTTGTTCGTGGCACCGGTTGGACCTGGCAACGATTCGCCTGGGGACTGTGCCTCATCCTCGTTGCCGCTCTCGCGGGACTGTCCTACCGACTCGGTGGCGATCCGTTCGACCCCGTCAGCATCACGTCTGGCGGCGGCTATCTCGGCGCGGTCATCGTGTATGCCAGCGTCAGCATGATCGGCACAGCAACGCCGGTCGGCATCGGTTTGCTGGGACTGATCGGTCTCGTTTTGGTCGCCGACGCGCCCATTCGCGTCTGGATCGAACGCGGTAAGCAGCAAGCAAAGCAGGTCCGCGAAATGCTGCCCGAAATGCCGAAGCGCGCGCCAAAGACAACAAGTCCCGAGGCTGAACGCGCCCGGATGAAGCCGCTCTTTAAGCACGCTGTCGAACCCGAGCCGGAACCAGAACCTGCTCCGGTTGAGAAACCCGCAAGACGCGTCCCGCTCGAAGCGCCAAACCTCGAAGAAGAAGCTCCGGCCAAAGAACCAACCGTCCCGCGTAGACGCGAACTCATCGGCCTTGGCGCGACCGTGCAAAAGAAGGTCGAAGACGAAAAAGACACCGTCGCCCTTCCCATCGAGACCCCGGTGCCCGCCGAAGGCTACACCCTCCCGCCGATCACCCTGCTTGCCGAAAACATCATGCAGCCGGCGCGCTCGCCGATTGAGATGCAGCAGAACATCGAGACCCTCGAAGGCACCCTCGAGCAGTTCGGCATCGATGCAAGCGTCGTAGAAGTCGCCACCGGCCCCACCGTCACCCGCTACGAAATCCAGCTCGGCCCCGGCGTCCGCGTCAACCGAATCACTGCCCTCGCCGACAACATCGCGATGGACTTGGCCGCATCCAGCATCCGCGTCGAAGCCCCCATCCCAGGCAAAGCCGCCATCGGAATCGAAATCCCGAACGCCACTCCCGCGATGGTTACGCTAAGAGAACTCTGCGAAACGAAGGAGTTCACCGGGCACCCGAGCCGCCTTCTCGTCGCCCTCGGTCGAGACGTTAGCGGTAAGAATAAGTACGCAGACCTCACTAAAATGCCGCACTTGCTCATCGGCGGTGCCACCAACTCCGGTAAGTCCATCGGCCTCGCGACCCTCATCACCAGCCTTCTCATGCGCAATACGCCGAAGGAAGTTCGGCTCGTCATGATCGACCCGAAGCGCGTCGAACTCACCCTCTTCGACCGCATCCCGCATCTTATGTGCCCGGTCATCAAAGACGTCAAGGAGGCCGCGGGCGTCCTGCGCGCCGTTTGGCGAGAGATGGATCGCCGCTACGACCTGTGTAGCGAAGCTGGCGTCCGAAACATTGAAGGCTGGAACAACCAAGCCAGCTTCAACGAGAAGCTCCCCTACATCGTCGTCATCGTCGACGAGCTCGCCGACCTCATGATCCAGTGCGGCGCGGAAGTCGAAACCGTCATCGTCCGCCTCGCCCAGCTCGCCCGCGCCGTCGGAATCCACCTCGTCATCGCCACCCAGCGGCCCTCAGTCGACGTCATCACCGGCCTCATCAAGGCAAACATCCCGTCCCGCATCGCCTTCTCCGTCGCCAGCCAAATCGACTCGCGCACCATCATCGACTCGAAGGGGGCAGAAAACCTCATCGGCCGTGGCGACATGCTCTTCCAGCCGGTCGACGCGATGAAGCCGACCCGAATCCAAGGCTGCTTTGTCTCGGAGAAAGAAATCGACGCCGTGTGTCGCTTCTGGCGCGAGCAGCAGTCACCGGACTACGTCCTCCAGCCCGTGGAGGCCACCGGCGAAACCACCAAGCGATCTCGCGACGACGAGGAGCAAGAGGAAGAGATGGACGGCCTTTGGGAAGATGCTGTCCGCTGGGTGGTGGAGCGCGGCGAAGCCAGCACCTCGATGCTTCAGCGCAAGTTCAAGATCGGCTTCCAGCGCGCCTCGCGACTGCTCGATGTCATGGAAGAGCGCGGCATCGTCGGTCCTCGCGATGGTCCCCGCCCGCGCGAAGTTCTACTGAACGTCCTCGACGTCGATGCGATCTTTGGACAGGCCCCGCTGTATGAAATCGGTGGCACCCTTGATGACGAGATTCCCCTTGAAGAAGAGGAAGAGCGTTAAGGAATTCCCGTGTTATCCTAAATCCGAGTAGATATGATCACCGCTCTGGCTTGCATCCTCATGAACTCAACTCCTGCCCTCACCATCGAAGACCTTGCCAAGCAAGTTGACGAGAAGCGCCTGCGGGCGACGGTGGAGAAACTGGCAAGCTGGCCAAACCGGAACACCAACAACCCCACCCTCACCGAAGCCGCCGAGTGGATCGCCAGCGAGTTTCGCAACATCCCCGGCATTGAGGTGGAGATCATGAAGTACGAGATCCAGAAGGGTCAGCGCGTGCCAGAGACGAAAGAAGTCGTTCAAGTCATCGCGACCCTGCTCGGCACCGACCCCACGCTGAAAGCGCACCGAATCGCCATCGGCGGACACCTCGACACCATCAATATGGGGCCAGAGGGAATCTCCGGAAAGGCACCCGGAGCAAATGACGACGCGAGCGGAGTTGCCGCCGCCCTCGAATGTGCCCGAATCCTGAGCCAGCAGAAGTTTAAGCGGACCCTCCATTTCATCGCCTTCTCGGGAGAAGAGCAGGGCCTCCTGGGCTCGACCGCCCTCGCCAAGCGCGCCAAAGCGGAATCCTGGACCATTGACGCCGTGCTGAGCAACGACATGATTGCCAACAGCCAGAACAAGCGTGGCGACAAGGAAGCCAATGCTGTGCGAGTGTTTAGCGAAGAAACTGAAACCCACGCGGGCCGAGAGCTGGCGCGGGTCATGGAGTTCCTCCAGCGCGAAAGCGGATCGAAGCACCGCATCAACCTCGTGTTCCGGCGCGATCGCTTTGGCCGCGGCGGAGACCACACCCCGTTCAACCGGGAAGGCTTCACCGCCATCCGCGTCGTCGAGCAGCACGAGGAGTACAGCCACCAGCACACCGACCAGGACCTTCCCGAGTTCATGGACTGGCGCTACCACGGCGAAAACACCCGCCTGAACCTGCGAATGCTCTCGCATTTCGCCAACGCTGAAGCCGCTCCGACCCAGGTTCGCGTCGACCGACGCCAAGGCTACGAGAGCCGCGTAACCTGGAAAGGGAACGCCGCCCAGGAGTATCGCGTCTACTGGCGACTGACCACGAGCCCAACTTGGCAAGGTGCTACTACCGTCAAGGGCCTAGAAGCACTCCTGCCCAAGTATCACAAAGACGACTACGTATTCGCGGTAAGTGCCCTAGGCGGCATCCCCGTCGTCGCGGAGTAAGCAAACTCTCGCTAGCGACTTTCGGGACTTTTGCGCCCGTAGCAGCAATTTGTGTGGCACACTGAACTTAAGAGCGGGAACTTCTCGCTCCCGTAATTTCTTTAGTTCAGGTGCTTTGCCAGGGAATTTCAGCGGTTAGAGAAAGCTCACCAGGAAATTCACATGATTCTTTCAATCGCGTCGCTCATCCTCTCTCCCGCTTTCGTTACCGGCCAAACCCAATCCTTTAGTGGTGTCTACCGAAGCGAATACCCCGTTATGGCCACTGATGGCCAGGGACTCATTAAAGTCAAGCTCACCCTCGCAAACAACGGCGTGGCCAAGTTAGGGCTTTTCCTTGAAGGCGTTTCCAAAGTCTCAGATGAGGATGTGCAGCAGTACGGCACCGTCCTAAAGGAACTGCTTCGAGACAATTCAGTTCAGCAAACCGGTACCTGGAAGATGGACCGAGGTCTTGCGCTGGCGAAGTTCACCACGTTTTATGCCGTCGGTAGAACTACAAAGGCTTCCACGATGATGGAGTTCCGAAAGCAGGGAGAAGACCTCAAGACGTCTGACTACACGCGGGCATTCTATGGTCGAAAGTTCTCGATGTCGCTCGAACGGTCGCTCGGAGAAGTCGCGGATTCAGATAAAGAAGCCGGATCAAACACCAATCCCCAATCTTATGGCAACGGGACGCTCAAGTTCGGAAACGGAGATCGGACGGAGATCAATGATGTGGACTTCCGAATGAACAAGAACAAGTACTTCAGCATTCGAATGTCCGGCGCGTCCACCGTTGAGATTAGCGGTAGCTATCTGAAGCGCTCGAACGACTATCAGCTCACCATTCGTGAATTGTGGGTGAAGGGCCGAAAAATGGCCGGCCGTGGTGCTGGGCTAGTCAAGATGAACGCCAACGGCAAGGTCGTCCAGAAATTCACCTTCTCGGTCCAAGTCAATACCCCGATCAAATCGGCCTCGATGGTATTCACACCGACCAATCGCTGAATTCGTCAGTCGGTGAAACTCTCGCAGATTCTGCCGATTACAATCGTTAAGCGATTGTAGTGTTCGTTGGACTTCCCGTAAGAGTCTGGTTTAGGTGAAAGGTGCGGACACCCATGCTGTTGGATTACTCAGCATGCTTTTCAGTAAATTCCATCGAAATCAACAGACACGAAATCTAACAACTGTGTAGCTTAAGCTTGCGCGTAGTGTCGGATAATAAAACGCCTGGCCGGGAATCCTCCCGGCCAGACCGTGCTCCTTACTTCTTCAAGCGCGAAAGGTACTCATCGCGAAGTTCCGTGTGCTTACTCTTCAGCGGCACCGGCTTTCCGTTGATGAACACGTAGCGGATGTTCGAAGTCAGCTCGAAGGCATCGCCGTCGCTGATCACGATGTTCGCAATCTTGCCCGCCGAGAGTGAGCCGAGTTTGTCGCCGACGCCCAGAATATCCGCCGCATCCTGAGTCAGTGCCCGCAAGTGTCGAGCCTTAGAAAGCCCGTAAGCTACCGATTCAGCCGACCGATGCGGCAGGTTCATGACCTCCGCGTACGTGTCCGACATGAAGGCGAACTTGACGCCCGCTCGCTCCAGAAGGGCGGGCAGCGCATAAGGGGTCTCATATGGATCCCAATCGCTCGTCGTGACGTTTGCCGTGAGCAAGGCTCGCCCGGCCGGTTCGATGATGACCGGAATCTTCTCATCCGCCAACAGCTTCGCTTCCTTCCAAGCATCTGGAGCGGCAACGAGCACCGCTTTCAGCTTGCGCTTCTTGATGAACGAAACGGCTTCGCGAATCGCGGTTGCGCTTCGAACGCGGATGAACACCGTCGCCTGCTGTCGGAACAGCGGCTGCATGGCCTCATATGCCGCGTCGGTTTCGGTGTGAGATCGTCCGTATTCGGCCGCCTTCTCGAAGTAGTCGTCCAACGCCTTCGCGCTACCGGTGAGCGGGGCAGAAGCGCCTTGGCCGCCGGCGGTCAGGTGGTCGTCGCCGTCGTCATGAAACACTTCGGCTTCTTGCGTGCCGAAGTCGAAGCCAAAGTTGCTCGGTCCGCCACCCGGCCAGTTGATCGTCAACGCCGCCTTTGCCGATAGCGTCATCTCTTCTCGAGATCCGCCAAGCAAGTTCAGTACCGAGCCAAATCCGGCAATCGCGCCGCTTGAAGGAGCGGTGAACACCGTCGTGATGCCCTGAACTCGCGCTACCGGAATGTGGACCGACTGCACGTTAACCGCCGTCGCTGCGATAAGGTCGGGCTGATAGTTTCCGAGTTCTCGAGCGTCCGTCGCTTGACCAACCTGCCCAAACTCGGTCAAGCCAATCTGCGTACCTGCGTCGATGAACCCCGGATAGACGTGCATTCCAGCCGCGCTGACGACAACCGCACCGGATGGCACCGCGAGCTTCTGCCCGACCGCCGCAATCTTCCCGTTTCGGACCAGCACCGTTCCGTTCGAGATCGTCGGACCGGCGACGGTATGAACCGTGCCCCCAACAATCGCGTAGAGGTTCGACTTCGCCGGAACCGGCGGATTCGGGACGTACTTGAACGCATCCAGCTTGGTCTTGAACGTGCTCTTCGGCTTCAGGTTGAAGGAATCCTTCTCCTGGAAGTACACCTCGCCCTCAATGAGGGTGGTGTTCACGCGGGAGTAAACGCTCAGCGGGTGACCGTTCCAAATGACCAGGTCCGCATCCTTGCCCACGTCAATCGAACCGACGCGGTGATCAATGCCAAGTTCTTTGGCCGGGTTCAGCGTGATTAGCTTCAGGGCTTCTTCTTCCGAAAGCCCGCCGCATCGCATCGCCTTCGCCGCGTTGATGGCGATGGCCGTCGTTCCGCTCGTGCCGTCCGTGTGGAACGAGGTCAGAACGCCTGCCTTGTTCAGAACCGCCGCCGAGTAAGCCGAGATGCCGTCGTAGATTTCCAGCTTCGATGCGTAAGCATCAAAAACCGAAACCCCAATCCCCGCCGCCGCAAGCTCTGGCGCAATCTTGTACGTCTCAACCGCGTGCTGCAGCGCGCCGATCTTGAAGCCAAACTCCTGGCTCAATCGAACCAGCATCAGGTGCTCGTCGGCCCGGTATCCGTGGCACTGGATCCAAACTTTCCGGTCCAAAATGTCGGCCAAGGTTTGCAACCGAAGGTCCATTTCTGGCGCCACCTTCGTTTTGCCCGCACGAAAATCCGCCCACTTCTTCTTGTAATCCTTGGCCGCCAAGAAGGCTCGGCGATAGGTCGCTTCCACGCCCATTCGCGTTCGCGGGAATCGCGTTGGGTTCGTCCCGCCCGACCGCGTGACGTTCTCGCCCAAAGCGAACTTGATCATGCGCGGCGCGTCAGAAATCGTCGCCTCGTCCGGATTCGCGCCGTACTTGAACTTGATGACCAAGCTCTCGGCCCCGACCGGGTTCGCGCTGCCGTGCAGCAACATTCCTGTGGTTTCGCCCGAAGCAACCGCCTGCCAAACGTTCTTCAACTCGGGGTTGAGAACGTCAAGAATGCGCGCTTCGGCGACAATCGAGTCGCTGCCTTCGTTCGTAACGTCGGCCCCTCGGTGAACGTGGGTGTCGACGATTCCGGGGCTAACCACCTTGCCGGTCGCGTCGATAACCGTGATTCCGGCGGGCTGAGCAATGTTGCCAATCGCGACGATCTTGCCCTTTCGAACCAAAATGTTGCCCTTCTCAATCGTTCCGTGAGAAGCGGTGAGAATCCGCGCGCCCTTGATGAACACGTCGCCGTTTGTCTTGAGCCGTGGCTTTCGATCTGCCGAAGTTTCGACGGGCCAAGACTTATCTGGCCCCTCGACTGGTGCCTTTGGTGCCGCCGCCGCGGTCTGTGCCGCCGCAGAACCCGCGAGCACGATGCTCACCGCGGTAGTTGCAAATAACGATAGGTATTTCATTTAGCTGGCTTTGCTCCAACGGCAATCTGCTTGCCTTCCACGATCACGGAAACCACGGTCTTGTTCTCCACCGCAAAGTCTCCGTTCATCAAAACGAGGTTGGCGAGCTTTCCGGGCTCAATCGAGCCGACCTTGTCGCCGATCCCAAAAATCTCCGCAGCGCCGAGCGTCATTGAGCGTAAAGCCACCTCGCGTGGCACGCCGTAGCTGATCGCCTTGCGCACGCCGCCCAGGTACCCCTTCATGCCAAGTCCGCCCCGGAATGCAATCGGAATCCCGGCCTGACTCAGGAGCTTCGCATTCGCGTTTCGCTCATTCCAGGTCTTCCATCGGTCTTCAAGAACGGCTGCTGGAGTCGCATCTCGACCTTCGCCGACCTTCCGCGTTGGCTCGTCTGTAAAGTCCAAATTGATGACCACCGGAACGCTGTGCTTCTTCAGCGTCGGAATCATTCGGTAGGTATCAATTCCACCGTTAACGATAAATTTGTAGCCGAATTCCTCCGCATATCGCGCCGCTCGTGCGATGTCCCTCGAGTTCGCAATCGTGTAGAGGGCCGGCACTTTGCCCGTGACCAAAGGCTTCAAACCCTCGTAGCTCGGGTCCGCCTTAGATGGTGTTTTGGCCGCGTAAGTCTTCGCGTCGTACAGTGTCTGTCGCAACAGCGCAAACACGCCAAACGGCGTTTGCGGATAGGTGTAGCCCGGATCAGCCGCTGGTGCCTGTTGTCGTCCTTGGCCGCCCGCCATCTCGTCTCCGCCTCGGAATCCGCCGCTGGACCGGAAATTGATCTCCGTCGCGACTTCCCCCGAAAGCACCTTCGGCTCTGCGCCGAGGTTGACGATGCCCGCCATGCCGCTAATCGTTCCGTCTCCGGAGCTCAGAAGTAGGGAAGTCACGCCGTTTTCGTGCCGATCTCCGTACGGAGCCTTCAGGTCCAGGTGCATTACCGCCTTAACGTCAGCCCGGTTGCCACGCCGGTTCTCCTTCCACATCGTCGCCGGGGCTGTATTGCGCGTGTCCGGCTGCTTGGTCCCGCTGGCCAGCGGGCTCGGAAGCTTTAGCCCAGAAGTCGAGTAGGCATCAATGAAGCCCGGATAAACCGTGAGGCCTGCGCCGTTAATCACCGTAGCGCCCGCGGGCACCTGGACGTCTGGACCAACAGCAACGATCTTATCGTCCTGAATGACGATGTTCCCGACCGGGATCACTTGGCCATTACCAACTTCGATCCGTGCCGACTGTATGACGATAGGTGGCGCAACGGCCACGAGACTTGCGAAAAAGAGAAGCGGTGTCATGAATACGGCCGTGCCTCTCGTTCTGAGAGTTCACGTTCGGTCCATATTAGCGTGAAAACCCAAAATTGAAGCAAAGAAATGCTTCTCGCTCGCCGGCCAACCGCGTAGATCAAGCCCGTCCTCTCGGCAATTTGCCAGACTCTACGACAAAGCCCATGACCAACCTCGATATCGCCCAGAGTGCCGAACTTCGCCCGATTGCCGAAATCATCCGCGAGTCGGGTTTAGGTTTTGAAGACTACGAACCGCTCGGTCATTACAAAGCAAAGCTCACCCAATCCGCCGTTTCCCGCCTTTCCCAAACCAAGCGCGGCAAGCTGATCCTCGTCACCGCCATCAACCCGACTCCAGCCGGCGAAGGCAAAACTACCGTCACCATCGGCCTCGCCCAGGGCCTCGCGAAGATCGGCAAGGTCAGCATCCCTGCCACCCGCGAGCCCGCCCTCGGCCCGATCTTCGGCGTAAAAGGCGGAGCTTGCGGCGGCGGATATAGCCAAGTCCTCCCGATGGAGGACATTAACCTCTTCTTCACCGGCGATTTTCCCGCCATCACCGCCGCGCATAACCTCCTGAGCGCGATGCTCGATGCCCACCTGCAGCACGGTAACGAGCTTCAGATCGACACTCGCGCCGCCCTTTGGCCCCGGACCATCGACATGAACGATCGATCTCTCCGCGAGATCGTCGTCGGGCTCGGCTCCGGCAACGGCGTCGTCCGCGAAGACGGATTCGTCATCACCCCCGCCAGCGAGATCATGGCGATCCTTTGCCTTTCGACCTCGATCACGGACTTAAAGGAAAGACTCGGCAACATCGTCGTCGGCCGGAACACCAAGCGTGCCCCCGTCTTCGCCCGCGACCTCCGCGCCAACGGCGTCATGGCCGCTCTCCTTGCCACCGCCCTTCGGCCAAACCTTGTGCAAACGATCGAAGGCGGCCTCGCCCTCGTCCACGGCGGACCGTTTGGAAACATCGCCCACGGTTGCTCCTCCATCGTCGGCACCCAATCCGCCCTCGGCCTCGCCGATTTCGTTGTCACTGAAGCCGGTTTCGGCGCAGACCTCGGCGCCGAGAAGTTCCTCAACATTGTCTGCCCCCGCCTCGGCTACGGCCCTGATGCCATCGTCCTCGTCGCCACCGTCCGCGCTCTTCAACACCACGGCGGCGGCGACCTTGAGCTCGGCTACCAAAACCTCAAGCGCCACATCCGGCACCTTTCCCAATACGGCCCGCCCGTCGTCGTCGCCATCAACCAGCGCGCCGAAGACTCGCTGGACGATCATCAATTCCTGATCGACAAGTGTGCCGAGGACGGAATCACTGCCATCACTAGCAACCCCTGGAACGGCGGCGGCGCCGGCTGCGAAGCCCTTGCCACCCACGTTTCTGAGATCGCCTCCAGGCCGTCCGAGTTCAGCCCGATCTACCACGCAACTCAACCAATCGAAGAGAAGCTGGGCAACATCGTGCAAAAGGTCTACGGCGGTGTTGGAGTCGAGCTTGCCGACAAGGCAAAGAAAGACGCCACGTGGCTACAAAAGCACGGCTTCGCCGAGCTCCCCATCTGTGTCGCCAAAACCCAATACAGCGTCAGCGATGACCCAACGCTCCTGAACGCGCCGGAAGGTTTCAACCTCCACGTCCGCGAGCTTCGCCTCTCCGCAGGTGCCGGATTCATCGTTGCCGTCTGCGGAGACATCCTCCTCATGCCCGGCCTTGGAAAAGCTCCGAGCGCCTTCAACATCGACATCGACGCCGAAGGCAAAATCACCGGCCTGTTTTAATCTTGCTGAGCGATCTATAGCAAGTTTAGGTAACGTTCCGATCCAACGATGACTTTTGCCCTCGCTCTTCTTGCCGTCGCCGCCCAAACGAACCCGGCGACGGTGCCAGATATCGACCGCGCTCTCGGCATCGAGCGCGAGTACCGGGGCAAAGCCTTCCGAACCCGAGTGACGCCCAACTGGCTCCCCAATGGCGGCCTCTGGTACCGGCTCGAAACCGGTCCGACCAGCGTCGAATGGGTCGCCGTAGACCCGACCGGAAAAGTCTCCCGATTTAAAACCGAAGCCGACCTGCGTGCCAAACTCGGCGCATCCCTCGGCCCAGAAAAGCCTCTCCTCCTCTCCGCCCAGCCCCAGCCCGCTGCCGCCGGTGAGCGAGTCGATTTCGAGTTCCTCAATCGCTCCGAAAAACCGGTCCAGATCTTCTGGGTCAACGACGACGAGCGCGTGCCTTACGCAAAAATTGACCCCGCAAAGTCCTATGTCCAAGGCACCTTCTCCGGTCACGTTTGGGAAGTCCGCTTCGCCGATGGCAAAACGATCGGCTACGTGACCGTGCCCGCCCTTGGCGGAAAAGTCCAGATCGAAGCCTCCGTCCGCACCGAAGTCGCCCCGGCAAAACCCGAACGCACTCCCGTTCCGTGGAACTTCGCGATCAAGAAAAACGACCTCTGGGCAACCGACATCGCCACCGGCCAAGAGTTCCAAATCACCTTCGACGGCACCCCCACCGACCACTATCGCACCACCGGAAACTACTGGTCCCCCGACCAATCGAAGCTCGTCGTTTTCCGCACCCGGTCGGCCCAGGAGCGAAAGGTCAACATCGTCTCCTCCTCGCCAAAAGACCAGCTCCAGCCGAAGCTCATCACCCTGGACTACCTAAAGCCGGGGGACCAAATCGCCCTCCCGCGCCCCGTGCTCATCGACGTCAAAACCCGGACCGCGAAGCTTCTCGATAACGCCCTCTTTCCAAACCCCTGGAGCCTGCCGCCCCTCGCGAACAGCGGCTGGGGGACCGGCGTCACTTGGAGCCCAGATTCCAGCCGGTTCTACTTCGCCTACAACGAGCGCGGACATCAACTGATGCGCGTAGTTTCCGTCGACGCCGAATCTGGCACGCCCACCAACCTTTTTGAGGACAAGACCAAAACCTTCATCCACTATTCCGGCAAGTTTTGGTCTAAATACTTGCCGAAATCGGGCGAAATCATCTGGATGAGCGAGCGTGACGGCTGGAACCACCTCTACGCTCACGACGCCGCGACCGGCGCGCTCACGCGCCAACTCACTCGTGGCCCTTGGGTTGTCCGCAGCGTCGAATCTCACGACGAAGCCGCCAACACTCTCCTCCTCCGCGTCGCGGGGAGGACGCCAAACGAAGACCCGTACCACGACCACTACGTTGAGCTCAACCTCAACACCGGCGCGATTTTGCCGCTGACCACCGCCGACGGCACCCACCGCCTCACCTTCTCGCCGGACAATCAAACCTATCTCGACACCTACTCCCGCGTCGACCTACCCCCC